>Ga0180432_10008216_pt1 | contig 13076 bp, 9 predicted proteins | sample SS_ome_10_FD_132414 | JGI IMG/M metagenome (GOLD analysis project Ga0180432, IMG submission 132414) | Hypersaline lake sediment archaeal communities from the Salton Sea, California, USA - SS_1_MS_2 metaG | ecosystem: Environmental > Aquatic > Non-marine Saline and Alkaline > Hypersaline >...
GTATCCCTGTTCAAGCCGAATTTATAGCCTGTGGAGGGGATGAATTGCCATAATCCAAGGGCGCGGGCGCAGGATAATGCCTTTACTTTGAATCCGCTTTCGATAAGGGGCAGCCATGAGAGCTCTTCCGGCAATCCTGCTTCCTTCAAGGCATTAACGATTTTATCGCGGTATTTTCCTGAACGTTTATAAGACTCTATAAAAAACTTTCTTTCGCGTCCCTGAAAACTCTGAATCTCCTGTTTTACATAGCTGTTCATGATCAGCGGTATGGCATTATGATTCCCGTTTACCGCAGTATATCGCGATGCGTGAATTTCCAAAATGCGCTTGGAAATCATAAATCTAAGGTCTTCTTTTTGTTGGATAAATTCCGGATCACTCCCCGGATCTACCTTTAGAATGAACTCATACGCCTGATCCAATGCATCGACGGCTTTACTCAGGTAACCTTCAATCCAGAATTCCTGGGATACCTTACAATAATCAAGGGCGGCATCTAAAAAATCTTGCTCTCTATCCGTTTCTTTGGCTTCAATGTCGTCTCCGGAATCTTCTAAAAGTTCTATCGTATCTACTTTTACATTTTGTGATAAAGGAATACAATCCAACTGTTCTTTGCTTTCCTGAATACGAGTTTCTTCTTCAAAGGTGCAACTGGAAGAAAATTCATTGTGATTTACGTTTGTGACCTTGGCTGCGGAACAGCCAAAGGTGAGACACAGCATAAAAAGAAGGGTTGCTCTTTTAATAGAATAAAAATTCATTGGTCCTTTTTAAGATATACTGATTTGACATTGCTAACCTATTGGGTATTTTCGTGTCGATATTATCCAGAATTTCTTCTTTTGCCAAGGGCGGATTTACTAAAAATCCAACAGTATTCCATATTGTTGGCGTCTTTCAGTATAAATTGTCTAAGTATATAATTTTCCATTCAAATTGCCAGTCTTTTTTGTATACTATCGAGAAATAATTAACTGTTCATTACAATTTTATAGCTGTTCAAAGGCACTTTTTGTGAGTATTGAAGCATTTATGTCTAAGATTGGATTTTCAGACTATTATCTCTGTCGGTTTTTTCAGAAGTTTTGTTCAATATTTTGAAGCAATTTTTTTAGATTTTGTTTTAATGATATGATTAAACCGTTTCGGACAATGCCATATCAATGAGTTTATCAAGCAGTTTACTAAAGGAAACCCCAGCTGCTTCAGCGGCTTGGGGAAATAGGCTCGTAGACGTCATCCCTGGAATTGTATTAGTTTCCAGGGCGAATATCGTACCGGTGTCTGAAAGAATCATGTCTGTCCGGCTATAGGCTCGAAGGTGTAAGGCCTTATGGGCGGCAACGGCCATGGCCTTGGCCGTCTCTGATGCCTGCTTCGATATATCTGCCGGACAGATCTCTTCGGTGGCGCCAGGCAAGTATTTTGCATCATAATCAAAAAATGAATAGCTCGAGCCTGGGATAATTTCAACTACGGGAAGTGGTAAAAGTTCCTCAAGACCCATGATTCCCACGGTGATATCCTTTCCCTCTATGAAAGATTCAACAATAACTCTGATATCCCATTGAAACGCCTCTTTTATGGCAGAATAAAGTTCGTTCTCATCCAGGACCTTTCTTATTCCAACGCTTGATCCTTGGCTGCATGGTTTAACTATGAGGGGAATACCTAAGTAATCTACAATTTTTTTTGTGTACACTTTGTCACTTTTAAGGAGGTTAATCCACGGAGGTGTTGGTATTCCGGCCTCTTGATAAATTATTTTGGCAAGCTGTTTGTCCATGGCCAGGGCGCTGCCCAGGACTCCAGAGCCCTGATAAGGTAAACCGATGAGATCCAGAAGACCTTGTATGGTCCCGTCTTCTCCGTAACGACCGTGAAGGAGTATGAAAGCAACATCAAGTCTTGGTGCGTCTCTGACAAGTCGGGCAAGATCCTTGGCCGGATCATAGCACCTGATATCGTAGCGGCCTGGATCAAGGGCCTTTTCCACCTCTTTTGCCCCTGCGAGGGAGACATCTCTTTCCGCAGAGCGTCCTCCACACAGGAGTGCCAGCTGTATTTTGTTTTTTTCTGACATATTTTTATGTGTTCCCGGTTTCAAAATTCACCGTTCTGGATAATATTTTTTATTCTCCTCGAAAACCGGCTCGCCGGCCGGTGCCGTATCTGTCTGCGTGCATGCATACACACAAAGGCAATATGAGGACAGACCTCAATATCCTTAAAGGTGAACACCCCGCTTGACAGAGCCCTTGCTCAATATAAAGTAAGTTGATAATTTAGGGATTTCTGTCATTTAGATAGGATAAACAGGTCTGTCAAGACAAATCAAAATTCTGCCGGTGTTTAGGAGTAGACGAAAATTAATATGAAAACAAGTAAAAAATCAAGCAAAGCCGGCGATTGCCAGATTGTAATCAACATGGAGGCGCCAGAGGAATGCAGGATAGGCCTTCTGGAGAATGGACGCCTTGAGGCCTTTGATATTGAAACATTCTCCCATACCCAGACCAGGGGTAACCTCTATAAAGGTCGAATAATAAAAGTAGAGCCAAGCCTGCAAGCGGCTTTTGTCGATATCGGCCTTTCCAGAAACGCCTATCTGCCTTTAGCTGATATACACCCCGAATACTATGGATATGCTGAAAATAAAAAATATATCCATAAATTTTTAAAAAAAGATCAGGACATTCTTGTACAGATAGTCAAGGAGGAGACCCACCTGAAAGGTCCTGCGGTAACGACTTATCTGTCAATCCCGGCAAGGTACCTGGTACTAATGCCCGGTACTGCTCAAGTAGGTGTGTCCAGAAAAATTGAGGCTGAGGAGGAGCGCCAAAGGCTTAAGCAGATCTTAAAGGCATGCAAGTTGCCTGAAGGTGTGGGACTTATTGCCCGTACAGTCGTTGAAGGCGTTCCAAAAGCAGATATCATCAAGGATCTCAGATACTTGGTGCGACTCTGGAGCAACTTGAGGAAAAAAGCTCAGTCCGCTCAGGCCCCTGCTCTGATTTATAGAGATCGTGATCTGGTAAAACGATTTCTGAGGGACTATCTCACAAGCGATGTTGGAGAAATTTTGGTAGACCGGCAGGAGGTCTACGATAATATTAAGGCATTTCTTCGCATTATTGCCCCAAGACAGCTGGCAACTTTACGTTTATACCAAGGGGATGTCCCCATTTTTTCACACTTCGATCTTGAGACCCTGATAGATCAAGTATATAAACCCAAGGTCAGCCTGCCTTCAGGGGCGTTTATTGTTATAGAACCAACCGAGGCACTGGTGTCTATAGATGTGAATTCCGGGAAAAACATCAGAGAAAAAAATATTGAGGAGACCGCACTAAAGACCAATTTGGAGGCTGCGGAGGAAATAGCAAGACAACTGCGTCTCAGGGACCTGGGAGGAATAATAATCATTGATTTCATTGATATGCGCAACAGGTCCTACAGGCAACAGGTGGAAAAACATATGAGGGAGTGCCTCAAAAAGGATCGTGCCAGGACGGAAATTGCGAGGATTTCGCGATTTGGTATTCTCGAAATGGTGCGTCAAAAAATCCGCTCTCCCGTGCAACTAGGCAGCTATTGCCCCTGTCCTTACTGTAATGGAAGAGGAATAGTTATGTCTGTTGAGGCCCTCGCGCTTGCGGACTTAAGACGAATCAGTGCTCATCTGGCGGGTATTCATAAAAAGAATCCGGGACAGCTTGTGCTGGAGGCATCGCCCCAGGTCGTATCGTACTTGCTCAACCGCAAACGATTAGAACTCTATAACCTTGAAAAAAATTTTGATGTCGAAATCAGGGTGGAGGTTAATCCAAATCTCGGGCTGGAAGAACACAAGCTGTATTCGCGAACTGCAAAAACCAGTTAAGTTTGGGTAACAGAAAGGCCAGATAGATTATTTCATTAAAAAATTTACCGTATTCTGCCACTGTGAGAAACAAAACTGCAAAGCAATCTCATTGAAATTTCAGTGTTTTAGAGGTTGCCTTACTTAGCTCGCTATGATTTTGTTTCACATTTTATTTTTTTATATTTTAGTAAAACTAAATAGCAGGTAAAAATTAAGGATCATTACATGTTTAATAAACCAAAACCTTTATCCTTTGAAGTCCCGGAGCATCTCATGGGCCTAGTCCCTTATCCTCCAGGTAAGCCCCTTGAAGAACTCGAAAGAGAGTATGGAATAACGAATGCTATCAAACTGGCCTCTAATGAAAATTTATTAGGGTCGCCTTTAAAGGCCCAGGAGGCCATAAGTAATGCAGTATCTTCTCTTCACCGCTATCCCGATGGTAGCGGTTACTATCTCAAGGAAAAGCTTGCCGAGTTGCTTGATATATCTCCCGGGGAGATAGTACTTGGCAATGGTTCCAACGAATTGATAGATTTTTTGATAAGGGTTTTTGTCAGACCAGGTTATGAGGCCATAAGTAGTAATCCAAGTTTTCTGGTATATCGTAAGATGGTACAGGCCATGGGGGGGATAAATGCGGTCATTCCCCTTTCAGACTACCGTCATGACCTTGAGAAAATATCAAGGGCAGTTACCCTGAAAACCCGTCTGATCTTTCTGGATAATCCAAATAATCCTACGGGCACGGTCATTCTCCGCAAAGACTTTGATGCATTTCTGAAAGATCTTCCTGATCATTTATTAATAGTCCTGGACGAGGCCTATATTGAATTCGTGAAGACCGAACATACTATAAATGCAGTAGAATGTTTGAAGCTGGACAGGAGAGTCATAGCCCTTCGGACCTTTTCAAAGGCCTATGGTCTGGCTGGACTTCGAGTGGGCTATGGGGTTATGGACAAAGAGGTGGCCCAATACCTGGAACGGGTGCGGCAGCCCTTCAATGTTAATACCCTGGCCCAGATAGGGGCCCTTGCGGCCCTGGATGATCATCAACACCTTAAAAAAACCGTCGGTGCCGTTTGGCAGGGCATAAATTTTCTCACGGAAAAACTTGAGAAATTAGGTTGCAGGGTAATACCCAGTGAGGCCAATTTCGTTCTTGTTGATATAGGTACGAATGCCAAAACAGTCTATGAGAAGATGCTCAGGGAGGGAGTCATTGTTCGGGCAATGACTGCATATGGTTTACCCAGTCATATCCGGATTACTGTTGGTCTCCCTGAAGAAAACATAAGGTGTATCGAGTCTCTAGATAAAGTATTGAACACCTGAGTCAGAGGAGGAAATATGGCTAGACCCCCTAAATGGCGAAAAGTTGATCAAGAGCCTGCGGTAACCTATTTCAAGCCAAGGGGTATACCGTTGCGCGGTCTCGATGAAGTTGTTCTAACTGTTGAAGGTTTTGAGGCATTGCGCATGAGCGATATGGAAGGCATGGACCAGGACGCTGCTTCTTTAAGGATGGGTATTTCCAGACAGACCTTTGGACGAATTCTGGCTGCAGCCAGAAAAACGGTATCCACTGCAATAGTAAAGGGTATAGGCCTGCGTATAGAAGGAGGCAACTATATATGTAACAGCTCAGTTCGTCAGGGCGAAAGCGCTTCAATCACGGATGAACGTGTTGACAGTCAATCCGGTAATGACTGCTCCAAATTGCCAAAGTAAGGGTCACTTTGAAAAACCCATTATGAAACGTCGAGAAACCGATTTTTTCAAATCTGTGAAGTTGTAGACGGTCCATCCTGAGATCGCGAAACAATATGAACGTCTCTTTGCGGAAAAGGAATCTTTATATCGCCTGCTTTCAATTGTCTGTAGACCGCCAAGTTTACCTTATAGAGTATATTAAAATATTTTCGGCTGGGTATCCAATAGCGCAAACCAATGTCGATTGATGAGTCATTGAATTTCTGAATTCCGACTTTAGGAAGAGGCTCCCTGGAAACACCCTGAAACTCGTTCAAGACCTCTTTAATTATTCGTATGGCCTTCTCTGGATCGCTATCATAACTTATTCCAACAATCTCCTCCACGATCCTTTTTTCTTTTGAGTTATGTAAAATTTCACCCACTATATGCTTGTTCGGAACAGTTATTTTCACGCCATCTTCATCCGTTAAAATTGTAGCCCCGAGAGTGACTTCATCCACAATGCCGCTGACCCCGGAAACAGCGATCGTGTTGCCGACAACGAATGGTCGTGTAAGAATAATCACAAGGCCAGCGCCATAATTTGCCACCGGCCCTTGAATCGCGAAGCTGGCCCCGAAGGCCAGTGCAGCGAGTGCGGCGATAAAGGGGGCTATGGTTATGCCAAATTTCCCCATAGCGATAATGATTGTAAAACCGATTATGATAACCTTGGAAGTAGCGGCGATAAATTTTGACAGGGTAACATCTATTTTTTTCCTTTCAAAAAGTCTTAGAAGAAAGGAGGCCACTGACCTAGCAACCAGAAATCCAATGACAAGGACAAAAATAGCACCTATTACTTGGAAACTGTAATTGACAAAGAAATCGATAATTACTTCAACCAGTTTTTGTGCGGTCTTTATTTCGTCCTGCATTTTTTACTCCTTGTTTTTGAAAAAAAGCATAGAGGCACATTGAGCAATTAAAAGGTCGAATATAAAATCGCTTCTTGCGATTCGGACTGAAACGCCGCTCCAAGCAACATACACTAAAATTTTTAGCACCATTCGAAAAAATAGGCCACAGAATTTTCAACACCTCGTGAAAACCCAGACCACCTCAATCAGTGCCAAAACAGGGGAGACAACTTATGACCTCAATTGCAGGAAATTATCAGCCGAATAAAAAAGATAAAGTGTCTATCAAATCTCTGAGGGGACTTTCTGCCACTTCCCTTACTTGGCCTTCTTTTCTTCTGAAAATGCCCTTCCCAGTTCCTCTATGGCCTTTTTACGAACTGCCTCTTTTATTTGTTCCTGCACCCCTGCTGTATCCAGAGTGGGATAAGGCCGTGTCACAGTGCCGGCAAGCTTAAGGCTTATATCTATCTCACCTGTTTTGTCCGCAAGGTATTTGGCCACTGAAGCACGCTTTCTAAGCTTTTCACTCAACTCAGGAGAAAAATGCAGACGGACGGGCAGATTCAGCTTGCCGTCAAGGCCAACAGTCCCCTCGGCTTCGGCATTGACATGCTTGCCGGTCATTTGGGTATCAAGATCCATCTGTCCATCAGTAACATGGATCGAACCATCAAGGTCTTCAAAGGACATGTTGTTGAGTTCATCAAGCCCGAGTAGGCCGGCTATTGCAGCGGTAACAGGAATATTGCTGACCCGCCCGTCATGAAGGCCATATGTGCCATCAAGAATGAGGTCATCACCGAGCTTGGGCCATTCTATACCGGCTCCGGAAAAAGTTAATTGGGACTGCAATGTACCGGATATCATATCCTTGGCCTTGGGCGCCAGAGATGCCAGTAACCCCTCTATCTTAACGGATTTGATATCGAATTGTCCATCATACGCCAGGCCGGGCCTATTAATATCTACCTTCATTTTGCTGTTTACCTGTCCATCAGCCACCCTGGTGGAGAGATCCTTCACAGTTAAGATGCCTTTATCAAGGCCGTATTGTAGCAAGAAGTCCTTTAACACAAGCCCTCTATACAGGGTCTGATCAATCCTGACTTCTCCCGCAGCCTTGAGACCAGGGGGCAAAGCCGGTCCAGGGGCAGTAGTGGAATTTGTTTTTACATCTCCAGAATTCTCTTTTCCTCCATCTTGAGCTTCCGCAGGCAAACCCGATGCAAGGACAAGAAGGTGGTCTATATTAATGCTATCGCTTGATACGTCCAACAGGACTTCAGGCACCTTTGCATAATTTTTCACCTCTCCGCTCAGGCGAATCTGCTCCTCTTCCAGATTGACGTCCACCGTGTAGCCCAGCCGATCCTGATCAAAATCGCTCTTTCCGAAAATATGGGGCCTGAGTTCTCTATATTCTGTATCTGCGTCAAAACGCAGATCTCCTTGATATCGCAACGATGCCAGATCACGGCCGACATCTAAAGAGACCTTGAGGTCGGCATTTAAGTCTGTATCAGGAATCTCCTTGAGCGCATCGCGTATAACAAATTGCGCATTATCAACAATCACCTCATTCACTGTGAGTGCCAGGGGAAGGGAGGCCGATGAAGGCCTACCGGTGTTCTCTGATTTCTGTTTTTCGGGCTGAGTATCGGATAATACCGCCAGTGTCTCAAAATTAAAACACCCACCTTTATCACGATATACACTTACATAAGGGGTATCGAGGTATATTTTACTCACTACTATTTCTTTATGGAGCAGGGGTAAAAAATCATAGCGCAGCACAAATTCTTTTGTACTAACAAAATCAGTATGACCGTCCGCCTCCTTCACCCTAAAGTCTTTCACGGTAATGCCGCTGAAAAGGCCTGCGTCGATTCCAGCGATCTGAACGGTTCTGCCCAGGGTCTTTTCCGCCTGGGGAATTATCAGTGCCTTTACACGGTCTTCAGTCAGATAGAAATGTACAAAAAGCGATAGCCCAGCCAGTATTACACAGATGAACACTAAAAATAACAAAAGGATTTTGCCCAGTTTTCCCATGATGCTGTTCCCCCTTTCTTTGAGACTTATTAAAGATGATCTTTCTCTTTAATATTCAAATTATTAAAGAGAAAGACAATTTCAGGATGTCATAAGTCCTGATTACAGGATCAAGTTCTCATCTCCTTTCCATGAACTGATCAGCTAAAGCTGGACATGTCCGGGGTGCACTGCCACCCTTAACTGATACAGGCACTACATGCGAAACGTGCCTTACAGGAATTACCATATCACTTTTCTGAAATAGTTTGGTTGCAGCAGTATTTCCTCCTTTTCAGTGACGCCACACATTTTCAAAAGTCAAATCTTGATAAACTGAGTAACACGGAGTGTATTTATTTTTCTGATTTTTCCTAAGCATAATCGTGCACTATTTAAAGGCACCAGTATGGAAACCACGACCGATGTCTCTCTATGCTCGCAGCCGAAAGAAGACGGCCAGAAAAAGAAACCTATAGGCAGGATTGTCTTTATAACTCCTTTTTGCAGGAGCAGTTTTTACTGTCCGGTCAGCTCCTGAACGAAACGCTTCCAAGGGGTCCTCAGGCAATATCAGCATTTGACATCCTGATGGATTTGCCATACCCTTTGATTTTTTATGCCTACAAACAATTATATGATCAAATATACTGAAAAGCAATGCATTTTGTATAAGTAGTTGAAATCTATCGAGACTATCAATTGATAGTAAACTATGGATTAACCAAACGCCGATATTTTTTAGTCAATTGCTTTTGTAATAACCTGTTGGCCAGAACGAAAATCAGTAGTAAGCATGTGGTAATTCTGATCAATTGCAGTATAGTGGAGCACTTAATGGTAAGCAGCCAAAGTGTTCTTCTGCACCTTTTGCAAATGGTTTGTAATGCAAGATTTTATTAAGCGCCTTTAAAAAAGAAATTGTTAGAATAGGCGCCCAAATTTGCTATAGATTTACTCTATCCGTTTCAGCAAAACAGCGGGACTGGCAGTGTAATTCAAAGATGGGATAAAGGTGAGACCAGAAATTTTCAGGTTATTATTTTCCAGACCCCAAGGGTTGACAAAAGGCCTGTTTATTTGGCAGATATTACACAAGACATTTTGCGTCATATTGTTTTACTAAAGCAACAAGAAGAGAATATCTCTTTAAAAGCATCGGTTCTATAAAAAATATAACTGGCTGCCAAAGGCAGGTAATGAGAAAAACAGAGAAGGTCTGGCATAAAACTGCGAACGGTTATGATCTGACAAATCTCATTGTAATATTCGTCTTATCATAAATCGCTTATATAATAAAAAAAGAGAGTTAATCTCTCCTCATCCAAAATCGGCGGAATGGACAAATAGAGACGAAACTAATGTTAAAGACAAGGAGCACTGATTATGAATGACAGGCCATTTATTCTCTGGTTCAACGAAATTGGGATCAAAGACGTACCATTGGTCGGTGGGAAAAATGCATCTCTCGGCGAGATGTACAGGCGTCTCACTGAAAAGGGTGTGATGGTGCCTAACGGCTTTGCCATCACGGCTGATGCCTACAAATATCTCCTGAAAGAGACCGGTATCGAGCAGGCCATAAGGGATGCCCTCGATGGATTGAATACTCACGATATTGCCGATCTTGGAAAAAGAGGGGAAAAGGTCAGGAACATAATTCTAAATAGCAAATTTCCTGATGATCTGGATAAGGCTATCAAGAATTCATATTCCATGATGGAAAAGATTTACGGCAAGGGTGTCGATGTTGCCGTAAGGTCTTCAGCCACTGCCGAAGACCTGCCTGATGCATCCTTTGCCGGACAGCAGGAGACATATCTCAATATCAGGGGGCCCGAGCAACTCCTTAATGCCTGCCAGCGCTGCTTTGCCAGCCTATTTACTAACCGGGCCATTTCCTAGCGCCAGGACAAGGGATTTGGACATTTGGATGTCTATCTCTCCATAGTAGTACAAAAGATGGTTCGAAGTGACAGTTCCAGCGCCGGGGTCATATTTACTATAGATACAGAGAGCGGCTTTGAGGATGTAGTCTATATTACCGGGGCTTGGGGCCTGGGTGAAAACGTAGTCCAGGGCGCAGTTAACCCCGATGAGTTTTATGTTTTCAAGCCTACCTTGAAAGAAGGTTATAGCCCGGTGGTGAGCAAAAGACTTGGGCTTAAACAGAAAAAAATGATCTATACCAGTGATCCGCAAAACCCGGTGGAAAATGTAACCACTTCAGACGAAGAGCGTCACCATTTTGTGCTCTCAGATGACGAACTGGTTACCCTGGCCAAATGGTCATGCATCATAGAAGAGCACTACGGCAAGGCCATGGATATCGAATGGGCCAAGGACGGTGACGGGCATAAAGTCGGCACAGGTGGGCTTTTTATCGTTCAGGCCAGACCCGAGACGGTCCATTCCCAGAAGGACAAAAACTTCATGGAGACCTATCGCCTTAAAGAGACCGGAGAAATTCTTGCCACTGGAAAGGCAGTCGGCGCCAAGATAAGCCAGGGTAAGGTCAATATTATTAAAGACGCCAGCAAGATCCTGGAATTCAAAAAGGGAGAGGTCCTGGTTACGGACATGACCGATCCGGACTGGGAACCCATAATGAAGATCGCATCGGCTATAGTCACGAACCGGGGCGGACGCACCTGTCATGCAGCCATAGTATCCAGAGAACTGGGCATTACTTGCGTGGTGGGCACTGATAACGGCACTGATAGGTTGTCTACAGGTCAGGATGTCACTGTCTCCTGTGCAGATGGCGAAGAGGGGCTGATTTATAAGGGTTTACTGGATTTTGAAGTCGAGCGTATTGATTTCAGTGAGGTGCCTAAGACCAAGACACATATAATGATGAATGTCGGGATTCCAGATAAGGCATTTACACAAGGGCAAATACCTAATGAGGGGGTCGGGCTCGCACGTCTTGAATTTATCATCAACTCCTATATAGGTATCCATCCCCTTGCTCTGCTCAACTATCCTGAATTAAAGGGAAAAGCCGCATCAGATAAAAAAATTGCAGAATTTATAAATGCTATTGACGCAAAAACCGTTGCCTATGATGACAAGTCCCAGTTTTTTGTGGATATGCTGGCCCAGGGTGTGGCTACCATTGGAGCAGGTTTTTATCCCAAGGATGTCATTGTCCGAATGTCGGATTTCAAAAGCAATGAATACGCCAATTTGATAGGCGGGCGTCAGTATGAGCCTGTTGAAAGCAATCCGATGATCGGATGGCGCGGCGCCTCCCGTTACTATGCAGAGGACTTTGAGCCTGCCTTTGCCCTGGAGTGCGAGGCGCTCAAAAAGGTACGTAATGAAATGGGCCTTACAAACGTAAAGGTCATGATCCCATTCTGCCGTACTGTTAAAGAGGGTAAGCAGGTCATAGAAGTCATGAAAAGGCATGGCCTGGTTCAGGGTGAAAACGGCCTGGAGGTCTATGTCATGTGTGAGATTCCGAGCAACGTCATCCTTGCGGATCAGTTTGCCGAGGTCTTTGACGGTTTCTCCATAGGATCGAATGACCTTACACAGCTTATCCTCGGGCTTGATCGCGACTCTGAACTCGTATCCCACATCTATGATGAACGAAACGAGGCAGTGAAACGTATGGTCAGACAGGTCATAGACACTGCAAGAAAGGCAAATTGCAAGATCGGCATATGCGGTCAGGCCCCAAGTGATTTTCCTGATTTTGCGGCATTTTTGGTTGAATGCGGCATAGACTCAATGAGCCTCACACCTGACACCGCAGTCAAAACCAGACTGGTCGTAGCCGAAAAAGAAAAGGAACTCGGTATAAAATAAGAAAAGGGTGGTGGTGGATATCCACCGCCCTTCTACACCTTTTTTCCGTACGGCCAGATCCCCTTTAACCAAAAAACCCAATACCCCTTTTACTTCAGGTTGGGCGTGTCTGCTGTTCGGCTGATTCCTTGGACGCCTTTGCCATTTATGAACTCTTTTGGTCATTTTCAGCAATTAAATTAGAGCTGATTAATTGAGTTTTTTCCAGTTTCGGCACCAGAATACAATTAGATGTTGCGGCTTCGTGTAAAACAAGTGAAATTCACAGAATAAAGGGTGTTCGAAAGTTAACTTAAAAAACGTTCAAAAATCAAGATTTTGATTTATTTGATTTGGCAGTTAAGATTACGCCCTTCAAGATCTATGGAGTGTGATCACAATAATAGGAGGAAAGCATTATGTCAGACCTGATGGCCGATTTAGCCGGACCTGGAATCGGCAATTATAACGAAGTAGAAAGGGCATTACCTGATGACTATAAAACACTCCTTTCTCCCATGGAAAGGATGAAAGCCGTCTTCGCAGTAAAAAACTATATTGAAGAAAATCTGTGCAGGGAACTTAATATGCAAATGGTTCAGGTCCCCATGATTATGGATAAAAACAGCGGCATGAATGATTACCTTGATCGCGATGGTTCGCGAACACCAGTGGATTTTCTCTGCGGACTTGGTCTTGATAACCCTATTCAAGCCCAGGTAGTCCAGGCTGCTACAAAGTGGAAACGCATGGCA
>Ga0180432_10008217_pt1 | contig 13074 bp, 7 predicted proteins | sample SS_ome_10_FD_132414 | JGI IMG/M metagenome (GOLD analysis project Ga0180432, IMG submission 132414) | Hypersaline lake sediment archaeal communities from the Salton Sea, California, USA - SS_1_MS_2 metaG | ecosystem: Environmental > Aquatic > Non-marine Saline and Alkaline > Hypersaline >...
CGGTGCGCCCCCCTTGGAAAACCACGCTGCCCGATTTTCGTCTCGGGTCGGCGATTCACATATTCTTCCGGCTGTTCCCTGCCGCGAACCATCCCGGCGGCGGGGGCGGCCGTTGAGTCAAACGCTGGGATGGAAGGCCTCCAAAACACGAGGTGAGAAAATGACCAGATTCTTGACCCCCTGGACCGGCCCCAGGGCCCTGGCGCCCTGGGATATCCGTACCCCGCAGTTGTTCGACCGATTCCGCCACGAAATGGACCAGATGTTCGGGCAATTCTTCGCGGCGGAGGACAACGAGCGGCAGTTGATCTTCGCTCCTCGAACCAACGTTGCCGAGACCGAGACCGAATACGAGGTTACCGTCGACCTGCCCGGTATGAAGCCGGAGGACCTCGACGTGGAACTCAAAGACGGGCATCTCTGGATCACCGGCGAACGGAAGCACGAAGAGGAAGAGAAGGGCAAGACCTATCACCGGATCGAGCGGAGCTACGGCCATTTCCGGCGGGTGATCCCGCTGGAGGAATCCGTCAACCCCGAAAAAGTCGATGCGGAGTACAAGGACGGAGTCTTGCACATCACCGTGGCCAAGGACGAGGCCGCGCAGCCGCGAAAGATCCCGGTGAAGCCGGAGTCGCACGAGTGAGCCTCGGCGCCGCCGACGGTTCGCAGCCGCCGCTGAAAAGCGTCGCATGTAATCCTTTCGAGAGCCCCCGTACCGTGTGCGGGGGCTCTCTTGTTTGACCGAGCAGGCTTTGGTATGCTTGCGGACAACAGCCATGTCTACGATTTCCGAAACACTCGCCATCGCCATGAGGCATCATCAAGCCGGCCGGCTGCCGGAGGCGGAGCGACTTTACCATGAGATACTTCGCCTGGACCCGCACAACGCGGACGCGATGCACCTGCTGGGCGTTATTGCGCACCAGGTTCACAAGCAAGAGGCGGCCATTGACTTGATTGGCCGCGCGATCGCAGTCCGGCCGGGGATTGCAGCATACCACAGCAATCTGGGGAACGCTCTTCGGGAACACGGCAAACTCGACGAGGCGGTGGCCTGCTACCGGCGGGCCTTGCAGATCAAGCCGGATTATCCCGAGGCGTGCAGCAACTTGGGCAACGCTCTGCAAGAGCAGGGTAAACTCGACGAGGCGGTGGCCTGCTACCGGCGGGCCCTGCACATCAAGCCGGATTACGCCGAGGCACACAACAACTTGGGTAATGCCCTGAAGGGTCAAGGAAAACTCGACGAGGCGGCGGCCTGCTACCGGCGGGCCATACAGATCAAGCCGGACTTCGCCGAGGCGCACAACAGCCTGGGCAACACGCTGAAAGACCGGGGAAAATTCGACGAGGCGATGGTCAACTTCCGGCGGGCCTTGCACATCAAGCCGGATTATGCCGTGGCGTACTACAACCTGGGCAACGATCTCCAAGAACGCGGTAAATTCGACGAGGCAGCGACCTGCTATAAGCTGGTCCTGGAAATCAAGCCGGACTTTGCCGAAGCGCACAACAACCTGGGCATCGCCCTGCAAAAGCGAGGGAACCTCGATCAAGCGATGGCCTGCTACCGGCAAGCCCTACAGATCAAGCCGGATTATGCCGAAGTTTGCAACAACTTGGGCAACGCCCTGCAAGAACAAGGGAAGCTCGACGAGGCGGTGGCCTGCTACCAACAGTGTCTACACATCAAACGGGACTATGCTGAGGCGCACAGCAACCTGGGAGAAGCCTATCGGACGCTGGGGGAGCTGGACGAGTCGGTGGCCGCTCACCAACGGGCTCTACAGATCGGTCCGGATTGTGCTAAGGCAGACTACAACCTGGGTGTTGCTCTGCAAGACCAGGGAAATCGCGACGAGGCTGTGGCCTGCTACCGGCGGGCCATACAGATCAAACCGGACTATCTGTCGGCCGTCGATGCACTGGTTCATCAGCTCCAGCACGTATGCCTTTGGCAAGAATTTGGAGATCTCCCACAGCAAGTGATCGAGGCGGTTGACGAGGACCCCGGGCACGAAAACGCCGGCCCTGTGTCGCCATTTTCGCTTTTGACCTTGCCGGCGCCAACGACGGCGAAACAGCAGCAACAATGTGCGCGGAAGTGGGTCGAGCAGCGGTTGAAATCGGCAATTCACCTTGGCCAGAGCATCGGCTTTGCACACCCTCGAGGCGCCAAACCCCGGATCACCCTCGGCTACCTCTCCGCCGACTTCCGTGCGCATGCAACCGCGCACCTCGTCGCTGAGCTGTTCGAGAAACACGATCGCGGCCGATTCGCGGTCTTCGGCTATTCCTACGGCCCGGACGACGGCAGCCCAATGAGGCAGCGGCTCGTAGATGCGTTCGACCGGTTTGTCGACGTGAAGGACGCCTCGTTCGCGGAAGCGGCGCGGCTCATCCATTCGGACGAAGTGGACATCCTGGTCGACTTAAAGGGTTACACACAGCACGCCCGCTCACAAATACCGGCCCTTCGCCCCGCTCCCATCCAGGTGAACTACCTCGGGTATCCGGGCACCATGGGGGCGCCCTTCATGGATTACATCCTCGTCGATGATTTCGTCGTCCCGCCGGAACAGCAGCCGTTCTTCACGGAGCAACTGGTCCACCTGCCGGGATGCTACCAGGTGAACGACAGCCGGCGAGAGATTTCTTCCCGCACACCCTCGCGGGCTGAGTGCGGTCTGCCGAAAAAGGGATTTGTCTTCTGCTGCTTCAACAATAGCTACAAGATTACCCCTGAAGTGTTTGACGTGTGGATGCGTCTGCTGAAGGCGGTCCGCAGGAGCGTGCTCTGGCTTCTGGAAGGCAACCGCTACGCCCCTGCCAATCTGCGCAGGGAGGCAGAGGCCCGGGGAGTGGCGGCGGAACGGCTGGTATTCGCACCGCGGCAGCCTCTATTATCCGAGCATCTGGCACGGCACCGTCTGGCCGACCTTTTCCTCGATACGTTCCCGGTGAATGCGCACACGACGGCCAGTGATGCCCTGTGGGCGGGTTGTCCGGTGCTGACAATCGCCGGCAAGACGTTCGTCTCCCGGGTGGCTGGGAGCCTGCTGCACACTCTCGGCTTGCCGGAGCTGGTCACGACGTCCCTCGCCGAATATGAAGAGACGGCGTTGCGGCTATCGCGTAAGGCACGCAAACTCGCCAACCTGCGGACGCGTCTGGAAGCCAACCGCACATCGTCCAGTCTTTTCGACGCCGGGCGGTTTGCCCGGAATCTTGAGAAGGCTTACGTCACCATGTGGGAGATTCACACCTCCGGCGAGAAACCACGTGCTTTTTCGGTGAGCCCCACGTAAGTTGACTATGGAGCCGCTCAGAAATAAGTTCGCCATTTGCCCATAAAGCCGCGACCGCTGGTCGCGCCGAACGACTCGCGGCGGTTTCCGGCCGTGCTTGGCGCGACCAGCGGTCGCGGCTTTATGCTTCCCGCTGAAACGTGACGTGGCGGTTGAAGCGTTCGTCGTCGGTTTCGGGGAAGTCGGTACGGACGTGGGCGCCGCGGGTTTCCTTGCGCCAGCCGGCCGCTTCGATCGTGAGCCGGGCAACGCAAAGCATGTTCTGCAATTCCCAGCCGGCCACCTCGGAGAACTGCCGGGAGAGGACATAACGGCACCAGTGGTTCAGGGTTCCGGCAGCGTCTTCGAACCCTTCGGCATCGCGGCGGACGCCGCAGTCGCGCCACATCAGGCTCTCCAGCGAGTTGCGAATGTCGGCCAGATTGAGCGGCTCGCCTGACGAATCGGTGGGCGGATTCTCGAGTTTCAAGGCCGTGAAGGTATCGTTCATCCCTGCGGCAACTTTCGAAGCACCCTCACCGGCGTGTCGGCCGTAGACCATCGCTTCCAGCAGGCTGTTCGAGGCAAGCCGGTTCGCGCCGTGCAGGCCGCTGGCCGCAACCTCTCCGGCGGCCCAGAGCCCGGGCAGCGTCGTGCGGCCATCGATGTCGACCGTGAGCCCACCCATCATGTAATGCGCCCCCGGCCGAACCGGAATCCGGTCCCTGGTAATGTCCAAGTCGAACTCGGCACATTGCGCGGCGATACCGGGGAAACGCTCACGGACCATTTCCGCATCGAGGTGCGTCAGATCGAGGAAGACGTGCGAATGTTTCGTTTTTTCCATCTGGCCGACGATCGCCAACGAGACAACGTCGCGTGGCGCCAGTTCGCCGCGGTCGTCGTAGTCCTCCATAAAGCGATGCCCGTAGCGATCGACCAGCCATGCTCCTTCACCCCGGGTGGCTTCACTGATGAGGTTTCGGCTGCCGCCGGCGATGTAAAGGACCGTCGGATGGAACTGGACGAACTCGATGTCTCGCAATTCGGCCCCGGCCCGATAGGCGATCGCCACACCGTCGCCCGTCGCCACGGAAGGGTTGGTCGTTTCGCGATAGAGTTGTCCCGCGCCGCCGGTGGCAAGAATCGTTTGTTTCGCCCAGACCATGGTCATATCGTAGCGGGCGTTCCAGATGAGCGCCCCGTGGCAGACCTCCCCATGGACAAGCAGGTCGAGTGTGTAAGTGTCTTCCCAGATCTTGACATGCGGCTCGCTTTCGACTTGCGCGATGACCGCCCGCATGATCTCCTTTCCGGTGGCGTCACCCAGTGCGTGGGCAACGCGTCCGCGGCCGTGGGCGCCTTCGCGCCCCAAGGCAAGGCGATCGCCGACGCGGTCAAATTCGGTCCCCCATTCGATCAACTCGCGGATCCGGTCGGGCGCCTCGCGGACGACTCGTTCGACCACTTCCAGGTCGCACAGACTGCCTCCGGCCTTCAACGTATCGGCGATGTGGTCTTCGAACCGATCTTCCGGCGAGAGAACGCCGGCGATTCCGCCCTGGGCGTAGAAGGTGTTCGACTCGCGGAGCTTGCCCTTGGTGACGACCAGGACCGAGAGCCCCGGATCGATCGCCATGGCCGCCCGGAGCCCGGCCAGCCCGCTGCCGATGATCAATACATCGGCGAAGAAATGCTGGGATCGCTTCGGGTGAAAAGGGACGAGGTATCGCGGGATGGAAATGGACATGCCGGGATTGGGGATTCGGGATTGCTGCGTCACGGCCGCTTCGGCGCCCGCTTCTGGCGGATTGCCATGTTGAGCCGTTGGACGTCGGCAAGGCAGGCAGGGTTCCAGCGTTTGCGGAACTCGCTAAGGAGCTTGTTGGCCTTGGCGGTATCGCCGAACTGGATTCGCTCCTCGACGGCAGCGAGATCCTTCTCGTACCGGGCGGCCAGATCAAGATAGCGTTCCTTGGCATCCTTTGCGAAGGGTTGATTGGTAGCGTGACAGGCGGCCATACGCAAGGCGGGCAGCGCCACGCCCAAGTTTTTGTCGTCGTCGTGCGATTTCGCACCCTTTTCGTACTTCTGCTCTATGTCCGCAGCCAGGAGCGCATCGAGCGTCCGAATCCCCTTCTCGAACGACGCGGCTTCGAGCGGATTCGAGCCAACGGGCATGTCGGAGTAGCTCACGTGTTGGAACCCGTCCTTTTTCATTGTGAACGCGACCAGTTGCGACTGCAACCGGCCGGGGTCACCCTGTACGCCGAAAAAGACGTACCGCCCGTTCTTCTTGGCGAAGCCGAACGCCGCTAAATCGATCGGCTGGAACTTGGGCTTAATCGTCTTGTTGGGGGGCAATCTCAGTTCCATGCAGTATCCGCCCCCGGACTGAACCAGCGCACCAGTGAAGACATCGGGATAAGCCAGTGCCAGGCCGCATGCCCCCAAGGCACCCCGCTCGAATCCGCCCACGTAAATGCGGTTAGGATCGATATAGTATTCCTTGTTGGCATAGTGGACGGCGTCGAGACCCATGGAGACTTGCCGCCGCTCGAAGTTGTTGGCTTTGTACGGCCCGATATAGATCAACTTGTTCTTCTCCAGGATCGGGAGCCACTCTTTGGGCGGCGCACCGTTGTCGTCTTTGCTGAGAAAAACGAACAACCCGAAGGGTAATTCACCGTCATACGACGCGGGGATGAAGACCTCAAATTGCTCCTTGGTGACGTCGTAGAAATGCTGGGGCGGCGGCTTGTCCTTGAACTCGTTTCGGATGTTCTTCTGGCGTTCCTTGTCCATTCGCATGAACACTTCCATAGGCCTGCCCCTGGGGGAGTGTTCCTTAAAGGACGTGCGGAATTGCCCTTTCTTCTTGGCGGGGCGGGACTCCGGCTTCAGCCACTCCGATTTCGGCCGCGCCGGCTTCGGGCCTTCTTTCGACACAGCGCCGCCGTCGCCGTTCAGTTCAGGCTTCTTCTGAAGCAGATCTTTGACGTACTTCTGATCGGCCGGGCAGAGGCGGTCGATCTTCAGGGGCACGAGCTTTTCTTCGGGCGTCTTGATTCGGATCCACCCCCGGGGTGGTGACGACGAGAAGTCGGCCCCCTTGGCTTGGACGAATTCACCGTCAATCGTGTGCTTCCCGCTGACATCGGTCCAGGTCCGCCCGAGAGCAGGAGAGGCGAAACCGGACAGCAGCATCGCGGCAACGACCGCGGTACGGAACAAGGTGGTTCTCATAACGGTCTCCATGTGGAGACTATCATTATAAACAAAACCGTAAGACAAGGCGAGATACCCGTCCGACCATGCAGTCCCGGTTAACGGTCGCCCGGATTAACGCCCCCCCATAAGAGCGGGGCATGTATAACTGGGGGGCACGCTACCGCCCCTCACCGGCGACGCCATGGGTGTAGGCCTTCATCCATTCGTTCCACGCACCCGGCGGCTTGTGCCGGGTAGCTTCGCGTTTTTCGACATGGTTGGTCCCCATGTTGCCCCCCCGCAGTTCGGTGCCGCGTGGGCGAAGGCCGAGACCCCTGAGGGCATCATCCCGGGCACGTCGAGCCTGATCGCCCCCAGGGCCCTCCTGTTCGGCTCCACGGTTCATTTGCTCCCAACGCTCGATAAACTGGCGAGCCTCCTCCGGGGTCCAACCAAGCCGCTTCAGGAGCTCGGAATCGGGCTGTTTCATCTGGTCCCTCAAATGCTCCAAACCGAGGTCGGTTGCCTCCTTGGCATAGTCGAGATTGGCCTTGTCGGCCCCGGCGGCTTCGGATTTCTTGGGAGGAATGACGGAGCGGTTCTGGACGTTGTCGCCACCACCCGGCTGGGTATTTCCGTGGCCGGTGGCGCCGGGACCGTTGGAAGCCTGATTGCCGGGTTGGCCGCCCTCGGGGGGGGAATCCTGCATCGGGCTTCCGCCCTCTTTCCCGGTCTCTTCGCTTGGGCGACGGCCCTCGCCGCCAGCCCCCGGGCGCTGGCGGTGCTTGCCCGCACCTTTGCTATCCGATTCCGTTGCGGAGGTGCCGGTCTGCCGGTCGGTTTCCACTTGCTCCCCGGCCCGCTGGCCGGTCTGACCGCCGCCTTGCTTGTTAGAGGCGGCGCCGCCGACGTCGGCATCGGTACTCGATCCGGCTGCCCCCTTTCCGGGCTGAGGTGATTTCTGACCGCCGCCTTCCTGGCCCTTGCCGGACTGGTCGCCCGAAGTTTCCCCTTTGCCTTCCGACTGCTGTTCACTCCCACTGGGGGACTTTCCTTTGGATTTTTCCTTTTTGGATTGTCCCTGGCCGGCCTTACCGGATTGTCCATCCTTTTTTTCTTTTTTCGGTTTATTTCCCCCCTGTGCGGCGGGCGACCCTTCGCTTTTGCCGCCTTGTTTTTTTTCGCTTTTCTGTTGCTGTCCGCCTTGTTGTTGGGCGCCTTTTTGTTCACCGCCTTGCTGTCTGTTTTCCTGTTGCTGCCCGCCTTGCTGTTTCCCCCCACTCTGTTTACCGGCTTGCTTTTCGCCGGGTTGCTTCTGGCCACCTTGCTTCTGACCGTCTTGCTTCTGACCGCTCTGCTGCTGTTCAGATTGTTTCCGTCCACCGGATTGCTGTCCCTGTTGGCTTTTCCGTTCCGAACCGCCCTGCTGTTTGCTGCCCTGTTGCTGCCCGCCTTGTTTTTGTTCGGTTTGTTTCTGCTCGCCGGTTTGCCTGCCTCCCTGCTGCTGCCCGCCTTGCTGCTGTCCACCCTGTTTTTGTCCGCCTTGTTTCTGCTCGCCCTGCCGTGCGCCCTGCTGTTGCCCTCCTTGTTGTTGCCCTCCTTGTTGTTGCCCGCCTTGTTTCTGTCCCCCCTGCTTCTGACCACCTTGTTGCTGCCCTCCCGGCTGCTGCTCACCTCGTTGCCCACTCTGTTGCTGTCCGCCCTTCTGCTGTCCTCCTTGTTGTTGCTCCCCCTGCTGACCGTCGGTTTCAGTTCCTTGTTTCTGCCCCCCTTGCTGCCGGCTTTGCCGGCCACCCTCTTGTTGTTCGCTTTGCTGCTGACCGGGTTTCTGTCCCCTCTGTTGTTCGCCCTGTTGCTGCTCGCCTTGTTGCTGCCCATTTTGCTGTCCGTTTTGTTGTCCGCTTTGCTGCTCACCCTGTTGCCGGGCATCTTGTTGTTGTTCACCCTGCTGCTTGCTTTTTTGCTGTTGGGTTCCTTGCTGGCCGCTCTTTTGCCCGCCTTCCTGCTGCGATTCGTTTTGCTGCCGACCGGTTTCCTGTTGTTTCTCTCGGTGTTTGAGGATTTCTTCAAAGGCGTCGCCGTCTTGTGTCTTGGAATCAATGGGTTCGGTGCTTCCCTCGTTGCCGGGCTGCTGTTGCTCGGTTCGGGACTCGCGGGCACCTTCTTGAGCTTGCTCGCCGCGTTCTTGTTTGCCTTCTTGCTTCTGTTCGCGTTGTTGTTGGCGGGCTTGCTGATCCGGTTGCGGCTGTTGTTCAGGTTTTTGTTGTTCCGCCTGAGGCGGCTGTTCAAGCGGCTGCTGGGGCTCGGATTGTGGCTGGGGCCGCTGTTCGATCTGCGGGGCACGGTGCCGCGGGTCATGCTGCGGATCGTTCGGCGGCACGGCGGGCGGCTCGACAACCTCCGGCCCAACCACAATGATCCATCGCGAGGCGGTTTCCGCACGGTTGGGTTCCGGCGACTTGTTATCGCGGGCCTCGGCCCAGTAGCGCACGCGATCGCCCGGCTTCAACCCCAGCCGCTTTGGCTGAAAGGAGTACTCCCCAACGAACTCGCCATGGTGTACTTGATCGAGTAACGGTTGGACGGGCATCAGCCGGCCCCTGTGCTCAACACGCAACCGGACGCTTGAAATCGCAAAATCGGGATCTACGGCCCGAAAGCGCATTCTCTGGTGCCCGTCGCAGGGGATGCGGACCTCGTCCTTTTCCGGCTCGATCACATCCACTTCCGGCGGCAGGTCCGGGATGACCTCGATCCGGTATCGGGTTGGCTGCCGGTTCGCCAGCCCGCGGGCATCGGTAAAGCGGAGTTGATAACACTCGTGTGCAGGCCTGGAAGGGATCTCCGGATCGAACCCCAAATCGAAGCCGCCGGTGGCCTTGTTTCCGTCGGTGTACATCTTCAGCCCGTGTACCCCGTCGCAATCCAGGTCGATTTCCGCCCGCTTGATCTGTTGATTGGCGCTCGCATGGACCGTTACCTTGGTGCCCTCGATTGCCCGGACGTCGCCCTGGCGCTCGTCGACACTTCTCGCCAGGCCGGTATAGGCCGGGTAGTCGTACTCGACGCGGTCGACCGTGATCGTCGGCGCGATCTGGACCTTGATCTCGAACGTCCCGGTGCGGCAATCGCCGGCTACCAGGCAGTACTCGTAGTCCTGCTGGAAGCCGATATTACCCGGCGGGAGTTTGCACTCGTATCGGTATCGACCTTCAGGCCGGGTCATGGGCACGGCCTGATCGATGGTCTGCCCGTCGGCCGTGTTGTAGATAAGCGTGATCGGCTCTCCAGTCCGCAGGCCTTTGACCTCGGCAGAAACGGCTACCTGCTCACCATGGTAAGCCATCGTATCGCCCGGCTTCACGTCCTTGATCACTACCCTCGTTGGGGCGTCGATCGCGCCCCAGGGCCAAATCACGCGAAACGCCGAAGTCAACGGGCTCTTGGGCGAAAGGGCCAGGTAAAGACAGAATATCGCCAGCGTGCCGATCAACACGTAGGCCAACCGCATTACGTGGCCGCGATCGACGGTAGTTTCCGGCGGGACCGTCGTAAGATCGACGGCCGCCCGACGCTGCAAGGCATGGTAAATAACCTTGGGCATCTCCTTGCGCTGCGACCGTATCAACAGGAAGTTGATCAGGCTGTTCTTCAACGAGGGCCGCCCACGCTCGATGGTGTGCGCGGCAAAGACGGGATTGATCCGGCGGATCAAGGGCGGCAGAACACGCAGGTAAAAGTAATAGCTCCCGCCGGCCAGCAACCCGAGAAGCAAGAAGAACCGGCCCCAAAATCCCAATCCCCCGGATACCAGCCAATGGTCGATCATGGCCACAAGGAGCAGATAGGCAAGCGCGCCGATCGCCAACGTAATCAGGCCGTCGGCGATGTCGACGCCCTTGACTTGACGTTGCGTGTCCAACAGCCGCTCTTCGATGAAGGCCTCGCACTGATCCGTGCCAGACTCCTTCTTCGGCCCTGCGTCCTTATTAGGGGTAACTGTCCCGCTTGCCATGGGGGTATTCCGATGGGTTGCCCTTCAATCTGTATTATAGACGCAATTGGCCGGCTTGGGATTCCCTTTCCCCAAGAAAAATATTGGATACCCCATTGTTAGGGTTGGCGCCAAATGGCACCATGCGCCGTTTTCCAGAACTCGGTCCTTATTTCCCTCTTGCCAGGAGTCCGTTGATAACCAGAGCAACCATCAGCACAATGCCGGTCAGGAGCGACCGGGCAAAGTCGTCGACGGGGATTGCAATGAAACCCAACGAGATCGTGTTCAGTTGCAGCAGCCCGACCTGCAATACGGCAAATGTCGCTACCCCGATAACGGTCTTCCCTATGCTCCCCTCACCCCCGAATAGACTGGTCCCCCCCAGGACCACACAGGCAACTGCGCTTAACAACATCTCCTGGTTCTGATCCAGCGTGGCCTTGTTCATCTGCCCGGCTTTGACCAACCCGCTGATTCCGGCAGTCACCGCACAGATGGCCATACAGGCAATGACGACCCAACCGGTCCGAATCCCGGCCAGCCGGGCCGCTTCACGATTGCCGCCGGTCGCGTAGATGTACCGTCCAAAGCGGGTGTACCTCAGAACGAAGTGGCTCAACAAAAGGACGACGACGGCCAGGATCATGCTGCGAGGAAGCGAGGTTCCCCCAATATCATCATTGCCGATGCTCCGCAACAAGCCGGGCACAACGTGCGGTTCGCCGCGAGTCAGGATTTGCGCGAGGCCCTTGGCGATGAACATCATGGCCAACGAGATAATAAAGCTCGGAAGCCGTGAAGTTACGGTCAGCATACCCGACAGAAACCCGAGCAAGGCGCAACTTGCCAGCGGGAGTAGAATGACAAGAGAAACCATCCACGCGGAGGCAGCCCCGTGGCCGCCGGGCTCTCCCATCCACACGAACAACCAACCGCAGAAGCAAGCCGACCACACCGCCATATTGCCCACGGCCAGGTCGATCTCGCCGCACAGCAGCACGTAGGTCAGGCCGACCGAAACGATTGCCAGGACGGATCCCCTCTCCAGAATCAACATGAGCGAACCCAACTTCAAGAAGCTCGGCGCCGCAAAGGTGAAGAAGATGACCAGCACCGCCAGACTCACCAGCGGGGCAATGTCCCGAGCTTCCCAGCGGCCGAAACCACGCCGCAGCAACGATCCAGTACTGGTCTTGGTTCCCGGCATGGTTCAACAATCGTGTCCGCTAGCCCACATGATATAAAGCCGCGACCGGTGGTCGCGCCCCGCGGAAGACAAAGCCGTGGTAGCTCGTGTCCGCCGGCAGTCACACCAAACAGTGTTTCGGGTCGCTGAGGTAGAACATCGCGTCGATATTGCCGGCTTCCTTGGAGACCAAAGGACTGGGCAGGAGGATCTCGGGCGGGACGTCTTCAAGCGTCTCACCGTTGCGGCAGATGAACTGCCCCACCACCAGCGACATCATGTGGATCATGCACGTCGGGTTGACCGTGGTCGCCGCCAGTTGTCCGTCGCGAATACCGGTCAGCCCCTCCTTCTGACCGTCGCACGCCGTGATAACCATCTTCTCGTGTACCGTGTCCTCGAGCGTGGGGATGCTGGCCAGGGCCATGTCGTCGTTGTGGAAGAAGGCCCCGGCAATCGGCTCGACGCTTTGTTGCAGGAGGGCCTGGAAGTTGTCGCGGGCCATTTCGGGCTTCCAGTCACACCATCGCACGCCGCCGCCCATCACCTCGACGTCCGGGTACTTCGACACGATCTTGTTAAACCCCTTCTCGCGTTGACGGGCACCACTGTGGGCGCTGTAGCCGCCGATGTGGATCACCTTTCCCCGGCCGCCGATCCGGTCCATCAGGTATTGGGTGCTCGACTCGGCGATCTTCATGTGATCGGCCGAAATCTGCACCCAGACGCCCGTGTCGCGCAGCCGGTCCTTTTCGACGATCAGCGTATCCATGCCCATGACCGGAATCCCGCGTTTTTGCAGCCGTTTGATCGGCTGTTCCAGTGCGCCGATTTGCAGGGCCTGAAACCCAACGAAGTCCCAATCCTCGCCAGCGAGCAGGTCGATTTTCTGTCGTTGTGTTTCGGCGTTCAGTTCTCCGTCGAACCAGTGGACATCGACGTCCAGCAGGTCGCCCCAGAGCATCACGGTGTCGCGGCCCAGTTTACACCACGTGGTGGCCACTCCGCCGTTGGAGAAGGCGGCCCTGAGGCGTTTTCGCCCATTGCCGCTGTCGTTCTTGCCTGCCGTCGGTTGCTGGGCGCACCCGGTCATCGCGGCCGCGAGCCCCGCTGTGCCGCCGGCTGCGGCGTGCTTCAGAAAGCCGCGACGCGAGGTTGTCGTGCAATCGTGTTTCGACATGGGGAACTCCTTTGGTAACCGCAGGTCATCCCCTTGATAATAAGCAGTTTCACCGGGATGTGCAAGTACCATGACTTCTGCAGCCCGGCTAGCTAGTGCCAGTCGGAAAAAGGCTGATTTGGCGTCAGGAAGCGGGCGAAAGCTTGGTTGGAACGGGCTGAAGATTGAAGGAAACGCTCGCGATCGCCAAGAATTCTGGCGTTGTCGAGAC
>Ga0180432_10008218_pt1 | contig 13072 bp, 13 predicted proteins | sample SS_ome_10_FD_132414 | JGI IMG/M metagenome (GOLD analysis project Ga0180432, IMG submission 132414) | Hypersaline lake sediment archaeal communities from the Salton Sea, California, USA - SS_1_MS_2 metaG | ecosystem: Environmental > Aquatic > Non-marine Saline and Alkaline > Hypersaline >...
ACGCCATGGAGGACATGACCGAGCTGAAGCTGCTGGTCCTCAACCAGCCGGGAGAGCTCTGAGGGGGGCGGGCGGCGGTCGCCGGGCAGCGCGGGCGCGGATGGCGCCCGGCGGCGGTGCGCGCGCCGGGCTGCCGGCGCTCAGCCGTACCAGCGCCGGGATTCGAAGGCCTTGCGGCACACCTCATCGTCGCTCAGATGGAAGTGGCAGCCGACCAGGTTCGCGTGTCTGAAGGGGGTCACGTGCCGCACCACGGCCGGCACGCGCAGGCCGTCGTCCTCATGCCAGAACAGCTTGATGAGCACCACCGCGCCGGCCGGGAAGCCGCGGTCGCAGAGGAAGCCGATCCCGTCGGCTGAGGCGTTGTGCAACGCGGCGCTGAGTTCGTTCTGCTGGCGGTGGCAGGAGACCAGCAACGGCCAGGAGCGGTGGTAACGCCGCTGGGCCCGGCGGCGTGTATCGACGTCGTACTCCGCGCGCACTCGGGCCGCGTCGACGAAACGCTCAATCTCGCGACGCATCAGGGTGGAGACGATAGCCGGGCTGGGTATCACTGTATCCATAGTCGTTGCTCCGCGGAATTGACCTACGATACGGGTGGTCCGGGAGGCAAACGGGCAGGGCTCACCGGCTGTCAGGGGGGAGGTTATGGGGGCCGGCGCGGCGTGGGGATGGCGTGCGGAACGTGTTCTCCCGGGCGTGGGTCAGCTCCCGCGGGCTCGTTGTCGCGATCTTGCATTCCCGGACCGGCAGCTATACCCTTCGGCCATGCTGTGGATCGGCGGGTGGCGGCGCAGAGGAGGGGTCGTGCTCGCGGTGCTCGCGCTGTCGGCATCGACCGGGTGCGACGACCAGCGGGGCGATGTGATCCGTCAGGTTCAGCAGGAGCGGGACGACCTCGCCCGTAAGAACGAGCGCCTCGGGCGAGAGGTGGTCGATCGCGACGACCGGATCGCCGACCTCGAGGCCCAGGTCCGGGAACTGCTGCGGCTGGGCCCCGACCGGTTGGCCGACCTGTTCGTGGTGGAGCGGATCGACTTGGCCAGCCTCACCGGCGGAGCGGACTACGACGGTGTCCCCGGCGACGACGGGGTCACCGTGTACCTCCGGCCGCTGGATGCCGACGGGCACGTCATCAAGGCCGCCGGCGAGATCAGCATCGAGTTGCTGGACACCAGCGAGCCCGGCTCGCCCCGCAGTCTGGGGCGGTGTGTGTACGATGATCCGGAACAGCTCCGGCGTCTCTGGCACGGGGGTCTGCTGACCAATCACTACACCATCCGCTGCCCCTGGGGCGCCGGTGTGTCTCCGCCGGCGAGTCGCGCGATCCTGATCCAGGCTACGTTCCTTGATTTTCTGACCGGCCGCCGGCTCAGCGCGGCCAGGCAGGTCCGGGTGAGCATCTCGGAAGGGGGCGCCCGGGCAGGCGGTTGACCTTGCGGTGGGCGGCCGGCTTGGCGCGGCGCGGGGGCGCGGTTATCCTACCGCCCGGTGGGTCTGCCAGCGCCCGGACGGGTTCAGGGGGGTGTTCGAGCCATGGCCGAGAAGAAACCAGAGCCGGAACAGACGGAGCAGCCCGAAAGCCCGGGGACGGCCGTGGTTCCGGAGAAGAAGCCGGCGCCGCCGCGGCCCCGCCAGCTTCCTCCGTTCAAGGTCCTGCTGCACAACGACGAGGTCAACGACTTCGAGCACGTCATCCGCACCATCATCAAGCTGACCTCGCTGACGTTGGAGGAGGCCTTCGAGAGGACGCTCGAGGCCCACAGCAGCGGAGTGGCCCTCCTGCTGGTCACGCATCAGGAGCGGGCCGAACTCTACTGCGAGCAGTTCGCCACCTTCCAGCTTACCGTCACCGCCGAGCCCGACGCCTGACCCGCCGGGCATCGCGTTTACTCGCCGCAGACCATCCCTATAATGGTCGCCGAATCGATCTTGCGCGGAGGTGGACATGGCGCTTCTGGGTGTGAACATCGACCACGTGGCCACGGTTCGGCAGGCCCGGCGAACCGACGAGCCCGACCCGGTCTGGGGAGCGGTGGAGGCGGAGCTGGGCGGGGCGGAGGGCATCACCTTCCACCTGCGCGAGGACCGCCGGCACATCAACGACCGGGACGCCCGGCTGCTGGCCGAGACCGTGGCGGTCAAGCTCAACATGGAGATGTCCATCGCCGAGGGGGTGGTCGAGGTGGCCTGCGAACTTCGGCCGGGGCAGGCCACGCTGGTGCCGGAGCGCCGCGAGGAACTGACCACCGAGGGCGGCCTGGACGTGGTGACGCACGCTTCGCGGATCCGCCCGGTCGTGGAACGGCTGACCGCCGGGGGAACGGTGGTGAGCGCCTTCGTCGAGCCGGTGGCGGATCAGGTGCGGGCTTCGGCGGACTGCGGCTGTGGTGCGGTGGAGCTGTGGACCGGGGCTTACGCGCACGCCCGCACGCCGTCGGAACGGGCCGGGACCCTCAAGGAGCTGACCGCCGCCCTGGAGGTGGGGCACGGCCTGGGGCTGGAGGTTCACGGGGGGCACGGTCTGACCTATCGCAACGTGGCCGCCATCGCCGCCGTGCCGGGCTTTGCGGAGTTCAACATCGGGCATTCCATCGTGGCCCGCGCCGTCTTCGTGGGTCTCCGCGAGGCGGTCCGACAGATGAAAGACCTCTTGCAGCGGCACGCGCCGCCGGAGAACAGAGGATGAAACGCGTTCTGGCTTCGCTTGCGTTCACGGCGGCCCTGGCGGTTTTGCAGCCGGCGGCGGCCCGGGCGGAATTCGCCCTCCAGGATACGGACCGGGTGATGTTCTTCGGGGCCCACTCGACGTGGCCGGCCTCGTTCGGCCTGCAGGTCGAGAGCTTCGTGCGGGTCAAGTACCCCGAGCTGAAGACCTGTTTCTGGCACTGGGGCCCGGCCATCCCCCAGCGGATTCTCGACGCCCGCCGGCGGTTCGAGGACCACCTGACCTCGTTCCGGCCCACGGTGGTGGTGATCAACTTCGGCACGGAGGACCCCCAGCTCAAACCCTTGCAGGAGGGGGTGCGGGGGGTGTTCTACGCGGAGCTCATCGCCATGGTGGAACGCTGCCAGCAGGCCGGGGCCCGGGTGGTCCTGGTCACGCCCAACTGCCCGGAGGTGGAGCGAAAGACGCAGCTCGCCAGGATCGAGTACGACCAGGTGATCGGGAAGTACGCCGCGCACGTTCGCAAGCTGGCGACCGAGCGCCAGCTGGCCCTGGTGGACTGGTATCAGGCCACGGCCGAGTTGATCGCCTCCGGCAAGGGCCACGGCGGCAGAAACGCCCTGACCACCGACGGCGTGCATCCCTCGCCGCTGGCCCACGCCGTGGCCGCCGAGAAACTCCTGGAGTTCTGGCAGGCCGAGCCCCACCAGGTCACCGTGCACGTCGACTGGCAGAGCCTGGAAGCCAGCACGACGGCCGGCTCCATCGGGGCCACCCGCAAGAGCGAGAGCGTGACCACGGTGCGCCTGAAGGACTTCCCCATGCCCTGGATTCTGCCGGGGGCCCGGGCTCGCGTGCCTCGGGTGCGGCCCGAGGGCCGCTTCTGCCGCTTCACGTTCCACGTGCACAACGCCCCGCCGGGCGGCATCCTGACCGCGGAGCCGGGTGGCAAGGCCACCCCCTGGCTCGAACAGATGCTGGAGGGCGGGTTCGATATGGCCTCCATCGGCCCTCTGCTGACGACCAGGCCGGCCCGCACGCTGATGGAGCGTATCAAGAGCAAGAACCGCACGGTTGACCGGCTGGAACGCTTCCTGACCCACCAGAATCCGGAGCCGGAATACGCCGAGGTCAACCCCAAGTACCAGGCGGCGATGGTTGCCGAGATCGGGGCCCAGTCGCGGATCATCGCCCGTACGCCCCGGACCATGGACGTGACCCTGGAGCTGAAACTGGCCAAGCCGCCCGGGAAGTAGGGTCGGAGTGCGGCCTGGCCGGCAGCAGCGGGGGCAGGAGCCTTCGGGATGCCGGATGAGGACAGCGATCGGCAGGTATTCGCCGGATCGGCGGTGGCGTTGATCACGCCCTTCGAGGGTGGGGAGGTGGCCTTCTCCGCCCTGGATCGGCTGGTGGACCGGCAGATCGAGGCGGGTACGGACGTGCTGGTGCCCTGCGGGACCACGGGCGAGTCGCCGGTGCTGACGCCCGAGGAGCACGACCGGGTCGTCGAGGCGGTGGTGGCCCGAGCGGCGGGCCGCTGTCGGGTACTGGCGGGCACGGGCTCGAACTGCACGGCGGAGGCGGTGCGGCGGACACGGCGGGCGGCCCGGGCCGGCGCCGACGGCGCCCTGCTGGTGGCACCCTACTACAACCTGCCCACGCAGGAGGGGCTGTATCGCCATTACGCGGCTATCGCCGAGGCGGTGGAGATCCCGCTGGTGCTCTACAACGTCCCCAAACGCACCGGGGTGGCCATCGCCGAGGAAACCGTGATCCGCCTGCGGCGGAGCTTCCCGAGCATCGTGGCGGTCAAGCACGCCACCGGCAGTGTGGGGGGCGTGGACCGCATCCTGACGGGCTGCGACATCGCGGTCCTCAGCGGGGACGACGGTCTCACCTGGCCGCTCATGGCTTCGGGGGCGGTGGGGGTGATCAGCGTGGTGGCCAACATCGCTCCCGGGCTGATGAAGGAGCTGGTGGTCGCGGCGGCAGGTGGCCGGGTCGGGCGGGCCTGTGCCCTGCAACGGCGAGTCAGCGGACTGGCCGAGGGCCTGGGGCGACCGGGACCGAACCCGGTGCCGATCAAGACGGCCATGGCCCTGGCGGGTCACTGTGCCGAGGAGTTCCGCCTGCCGCTCTGCCCGCTTGACGAGGCCGGCAGGGAGGCGGTAGCCATGGTACTCAGGCAGCACGAGCTGTTGTGAGCGGAGTGCAGGACACCGGCGGCCGGCAACGCACCCGCCGGCGAATTGGGCGGGGGGATGGTCAGGAATGAGAGGCGACACCAGCAACCTTCAGGCGATCGCCGTACCGCAACGCATCCATCTCAGCCTCTGGGGGAAGGTGCTTTCGGGCATCGCCTGGGGTGTGGGCGTGGGGATCTTCGTCCTGGTGGGCTGGATGGCTCTGGAGCCGGTGGATCCGCGTGGTGCGGTGGCCCTGATCACCACCGAAGGGGCGACGCTGGTCGTGCTGGAGGTGCTGGCCTTGTCGGCGATCGTCGCGGGTCTGGCCACCGTTCTGGTGGGCCGGCGGTTGCCGGACGCGGGTGTCTTTGCGGTGGCGGTTGGGCTGGCGGTGGCCAACCTGCGGGGGGCCACGTCGGCCCACCTGTTGATTCACGTGGCCGGTCCGGATACGGCCGCTCGGAGCGCCCTGGCCTGGAAGCTCGCCGGCGAGGGCCTGATCTGGTGCCTGCCGGTGGTGACCGCGATGGTGGTCTCCGGCCTGGTGATGTGCTGGTTGGCCCACGACGGCGACGATGCCGGTGCTGACCGGGCGTCCTGGCGCGACGGGGCGCTGGCCGAGATCCCCGGCCTCAAGCGGTTGTTGCCCGGGACCGATCGAGAGCAGCCCGCCGGGGGACGGATCAACGGTCTGAAAGCCTGTGGTTTGTCGTTCATCGCCGCCCTGGTGCTGTTCCGCCTGTTTGCCACCGGCTCGCCGCTGCGCAGCGTGCAGCACGGCCAGACCTACTTCGCCCTGGTGGCCGCCTTCTACCTCGCCGGCTGGCTGGCCTACCGGTACTTCCCCGTGCGCACCCCGCTGTGGGGCTGTTTGTCCGTGCCGCTGGTCATGCTGGCGGCGTACGTGGTCTGCGCCCTGGGCTCTCCCCCCCGGGGATACGACCAGGTGGCCAGCGTGCCGCCGGCGGCTTTCTTCCGCGCCCTGCCCATCGAGTACATCCACGTCGGCACCGCGGCCGCCATCGCCGCGTTCTGGTCGTCCGGCCGGCTGCCGGCGGCGGATGCCGGGGACGGCGCCTGCGCGGCCCGGCGCGGATGACCTGTCGGTCGGGCCGGCTTCTCCCCTGGGGCCGGTGGGGCACCCTCTGCGGGGCGAGGCCTCACCCTGCCTACCTCCTCAGAGCTTCGACGCTGGTCATGAGGGCCTTCACCCGGGCAGGATCGACCGGGTTGGACCAGACGCCTCCGTGCTTGATGGATGACCCGACGACGAGGGCGTCGGCGTTGGACCAGTAGACGGCGAGGTTCTCCGCGGTCACACCGCTGCCGACGATCACGGGCACGCGGGCCGCCCGGCGGGCGGCACGCAACTCCTCGACGGCTGCGGGCTGAGCCGTCGTGGGGCCGGTCACGATGACGCCGTCGGCGCCGAAGAACTCGGCGGCGCGGGCGGTTTCGGCCACATCCACGTCGGCGGTGACCGCGTGGCTGGAGTGCTTCTTCTTGATGTCGGCCAGGACGGCGACGTGCTGGGCCCCGATGTGCCGGCGGTAACGGAGCAGCTCCGCGGCATCGGCCTCCGCCATCAGGCCCTCGTCGGCCACGTGGGCGAAGACGAAGCCTTCCGCGCGGATGAAGGACGCCCCGCAGGCGCAGGCGACGGCCAGGGCGGCCCGGTTGGCCCCCGCCAGGATCTGCACCCCCAGGGGCACGGAGACCGCCCGGCGCACCGCGTCGGCGACGGCCGCCATGGCCGCCACAATCTCGGGTCCCACCTCGCGCAGCATGTACGGCCGGTCGTGCATGTTCTCGATCATCACCGCGTCCAGGCCGGCCTCCTCCAGGATGCTGGCTTCCTCCGCCGCCTGCCGGGCGATCGTCGAGACCGGGTCGCAGTTATGGGGCGTTCCCGGGAGTGCCCCCACGTGCACCATGCCGATCAGCGACGGGGGCTGGTTGATGGGGACGATGGCGGGTGGCTGGGTCATGGCTGCTACTCCACGGTTCGGCGGGATTATCGGTCCGGCGGCTCCGGTTGCGGCAACCGCTGCCCGCCCGTGCCCCGGAACCCGGCGGCCGGGACAGATGCCCCGCCGCGGATGTCAAGAGCCCCTCGCGACCTAACGATACATCGCAGAGCGGTATCGCGCCGGCGCTACCGCCACAGGTGGGCGTATCGTGAAGAAGTTCTGGACAGGATTCAAGCGGTTCTGGCGGGACGAGGAGGTCCCTCGCTGGATGGGCTTCTCCCTGGTCCTGCTGTATCTGGTGGGGCTGGGCGCCGCCGCCTGGACGGCGGTGAGCGACACGCGGGAGCGCTGCCGCGAGGTGCTCCGGGAGCGGCTGGGCGCCTCGGTCACCCTGCTGGGTGAGACGCTGGCGAGCGTGGACAGCCCGGATGACGCCACCCGTCACCGCATCCTGCGGCGATTCGCCCGGGACCACGACTGTTCGCAGCTCCGGGTGGTGGACCGCGACGGGCTGGTACTGGCATCCCTCCGCTCGCAGGAGATCGGCAAGCCGAATCCCTTCGATCCGCAGATCGGGGATCTGTTTCCGCGGCAGGCGGAGATCCTGACGCTGCATCGAGCCGGCTCGGCCCGGCTGGCGGGCGGCGAGACGGGTACCGAGTGTCTGTTCCGCGTTCCGGTGGAGCGTTCGGCAACGGGGACGGTGACGGTAGCCGAAGGAGTGCTCTCGCTGGGAGAGCCGCAGGGCATCAGCCTGACGGGCCAGGCGGGACCGCTGGGAGTCATCCTGGCGGCGGCCGCGGCCCTGCTCATGCTGTACCACGGGATGCGCAAGCACTTCCGGGTGTTCTACCAGATCAGCGGCTCGGCCGAGGAACAGGCCGTCGATACCGGCGCGCTGGCGGAGCAGTTGGACACGCTGCGGGTGGCCGACACCTGTGGGGCTGTCGCCCAGACCTGGAACAGCCTCATCGACCTGGTCGAGGAGCTGCGGGACCAGGCCCGCCGCTCGGTGGCCAGCGATGAACTCTGCCGGGTCCTGGAACGGTCCACGGGCGGCCAGCTCGCCGACGCCCTCAACGCCCTGCCCGACGCGTTTCTGTACATCACCAACGGCGACACGGTGCAGTACGCCAACGCCATGGCTGCCCGGCTGCTCGGCTGGAAGCGGGAGGACGGCGCCACCGCCCCGCTCGGCGAAGCCGGCCAGGGACCCTTCAACACCTGCCTGCTCCGCGAGCTGAACGCCGCCCGGCGCCCCGACGGCACCTTCGAGGCCCGGACCCAGATTGTCGAGGTGCCGGGCACGGGCTCCCTGGCGGATCACTACCGGCTGCGCGTGCTTCCCCTGCGGCGGGCCGCCCTGGGACGTTCGGGGGAGTGCATCCTGGTGGCCTCCGACGTCTCGCAGCAGGTGCGGGCCGACCGGGCCCGGGAGGACTTCGTCTCGCAGGTCACCCACGAACTGCGGACGCCGCTGACCAACATCCGGGCCTACGCCGAGACGCTGTCCAGTGGCATGTTCGACGATCCCAGCGTGATCACCGAGTGCTACAACGTGATCACCCGGGAGACCCGGCGGCTGTCCCGGCTCATCGAAGACATTCTGAGCATCTCGCAGATGGAAGCGGGCAGCATCCAGCTCGTCGAGGACGACGTGGACGTGCGCACGCTGGTGTCGGACGCGGTCCGCGACGTCCGCGGGCTGGCGGATGAGAAGAACATCGACCTGCAGATGAAGCTGCCCGCCAAGCTGGGCAAGCTGCACGGCGACCGGGACAAGCTGGCCGTGGTGCTCAACAACATCCTGGGCAATGCCCTGAAGTACACGCCGTCCGGCGGATCGGTGCACGTCGGCTGCGTCATGAACGAGGCGGAGTTGCAGATCACGGTCAAGGACACCGGCATCGGGATCGGCCCCGAGGATCAGGAGCGGATCTTCGAGAAATTCCAGCGGGCAGACGACCCGGAGGTGCAGAACGAGACGGGGACCGGCATCGGCCTCACCACGGCCCGCGAGATCGTGCGGCGGCACAACGGCGATATCCGCGTGCTGAGCGCCAAGGGGCAGGGTTCCACCTTCGTGGTCACCATTCCGGTGTCCGCCGACCGGCAGCAGGTGGTCGCGGTGGCCGGCGGAGCACAGGAGTAGCGGCTGATGGCCCGAACACTGGTGGTAGACGACGATCCGCACATGCTGCGAGTCCTGGCCATGTGGCTGACCCGCAACGGGCACCAGGTGACCGAGGCCTGCAACGGGGCCGTGGCCCGGAGGGCTCTCGAGGATGGCGAGGTCGATCTGGTCATCTCGGATGTGAACATGCCCGAGATGGACGGCCTGGAGCTGGTGCAGTGGGTCCGGGCCCACAAGGGCACGGCCCTGCCCATGATCGTGCTGTCCAGCCGCTGCGATCAGGAGTCCATCGCCGCCCGACTCAAGGCCTACGGCGTGCATCTGCTGCCCAAGCCGTTTTCTCCGTCGCGCCTGGTGGTGGAGGTCGATCGCCTCCTGGGGGCGACCGCCGGGGTAGGGGACTCGTCGGGGGTGGGGGCCTGCCAGCCGGGCCGGGAGGGGCAGGGCGGATGAGCGACGCGGGCGCGGCATCGGGGGCCGGGGGGGTGATGGGGATGGTCGAATCCCTCCGGGCGGCGCTGGTGGATCGCGACGGGGGCGCCCTGGCGGCGGGGCTCAGCCGGCTGGACGGGCTGGAGACCGCGCTGTCCCGCGTGCTGGCCGAGCACTCCGGCATGGCGGACGAGCTGCTGCGGGTCTACGAGCAGCTCGGCATCGTCTTCGAGGTCACCCGCCGGCTGCCGTCCGTGCAGAACGAGGACCAGGTGTTGGGGCTCTTCGTGGAGAGCCTGCGGCCGACCTATCCCACCGCCCGGGTGCACACCGTGCGGCACGACGCGACCGAGCGGCTGGTGGTCTGCGAGGAGGGCGTGGTTCGGTCGCCCTGGGTGCACGCCGCCCTGGGCAACTGCCGGGACCTGCGGCGGGTGGTGGTGGTGGACGCCCCCCGGGAGGAGCAGCAGAGCGCCAGGTCCTGTCCCGAAGCCGGCGGGGGACACAACGCTCTGGACAGCTTCTCGCGGGTGCTCTGCGCCCCGGTCTACGCCGGGGACGATTTCGTGTGTGCCCTGCTGCTGGGCCACGACGCCTCCGTCGATCCGGTCGCCCAGCCCCGCTCCTTCGACGCCAGCGACATGCTGCTGCTGGAGTCGCTGAGCGTCTTCTGCGGGGACATGATCCGCAACCTCCGCCTGCTGAACGAACTGCGGCAGCTCTCGGTGGACATGGTCCGGGCCCTGATCAACGCCATCGAGCAGAAGGACGAGTACACCTCGGGGCACTCCACCCGGGTGGGGGTGTTCGCCCGGCTGCTGGGGCGGGAGGTGGGCCTGGATGCCGAAGCGCTGCAGATGCTGGAGTGGTCGGCCCTGCTGCACGACATCGGCAAGATCGGCATTCGCGACGAGGTGCTCAAGAAGCCGGGCCGGCTCACGGACGAGGAGTTCGAGCACATCAAGGAGCATCCCCGACGCAGCTACGAGGTGGTCCGCCGCATCCCCCAGCTTGCCGCGGCTCTGGACGGCGTGGTGCATCACCACGAACACTGGGACGGCTCGGGCTACCCCGACGGGCTGGCCGGCGAGGCCATCCCTCTCCAGGCCCGGATCATTCAGGTGGCCGACATCTTCGATGCCCTCACCTCGACGCGGTCGTACCGCCAGGCGTTCACCTGGGAGAAGGCCCTCGGCATCCTCCGGGAGGAGGCGGGCCGGACCGTGGACCCCGGGCTGAGCAGCGCGTTCGAGAGGCTGATCCGCCACCTGGCCGAGGACGATCCGGAACAGTTGCGGCAGATCTTCACCATTCGCCCGGGGGCGTCGGGGCAGGGCCCGGTCGTGAACGAGGGCAACAACGCGGCGCCGACCCCGGCGGCCGCTTGCGGAGGAGGCTGTTGACGTGACGACAACCCTGTTACTCCCCTGGCTGCCCATCGTTCTGGCGGTGGGTGTTGGATCCCGCCTTCTGGATCGGGTGCGCGGGGGCGTGGTCGGATTGATCGGCGCGCTGTTCTGGGTGTTGCTGGTGCAGTCCACACTGGGCGCCGGGATGTTCTTCCAGGGTCGCATGGTCGCGGCGCTGACGATCGGCGCCCTGGCCATCGTGGCCGTGGGGGCGTGGTCCGGGTACGCCGCCCGCCAGGAAGCCGCCGCCCGGGAGCGTGAACGGGCCGTGCAGTTGACGCCTCGAGAGCCGACCGCCTCCGGCCTGCCGCCCGTCGCCGACGTGTTGCGGCGCTTCGATGACTGGCTGGAGGTCAACCGCCACCAGGCGGACCCCTGGCCGGAGTTCGGCGAGTTTCTGCGTGCCGCCCTGCACGACCTTTGCGGGGCCACGCACGTGCGGCCCTACCGCGTGCTCAGCCAGGGCGACGTGCTGATTCCGCTGCGGGCCTTCGAGCCGGGCGACAACCCCGACCTGGTCTCCGCCCGGCGCGGGATCGTGGGTCACGTGGTGACCTCGGGCGTGTCGTTCGTGGCCGGTGACGCCGCCCACGGCCGGCTGATCGACGAACTGGCCGGCGAATCCGAGGAAGACATCGCCTGGTGCTTCGCCATCACCCAGGGGGGCCGGCGCATCGGACTGGTCAGGGTGGGGCAGTTGACGGCGGCGGGCCAGCGGGACACCCGGCGGCTCGAGACGGCCGCAACGGTGGTCTGTCAGTTCTGGGCCATGTTGACGGAGGTCTGCCGCTCCCGGGCGGCCGAGACGCTGGACCCGGCCTCGAACCTGCTCACGCGGGAGTCCTTCCTCGCCGAGGCCGATCGTGCCCTGGCGGCCGCCGACGCCCAGTCGGAACCCGCCGCGGTGGCGGTCATCGCCCTGGAGGGCATTCGCACGCTTTCCGACCGAGGTGACTGGGAGATCGCGGATGCCCTGATCGCTGCCGCCGCCCGGCTGTTGCGCGAGCGAGTCCGCGGTGACGACCGCCTGGGGCGGTTCGACGAATCGCGGTTCGTGCTGCTGCTCCGGCGGGTCGATTCCGCCCTGGCCACGCTGATCGTCAACCAGTTGGTCAGCAGGCTGGATGAGCTCTGCCGGCAGGAGGTGGCCAGGATCTACGGAGACGACCCGCTGGGGACGCTGACCGTCCGTTGCGGCGTGTCGGGCACGGGCATGGAGCGCCCGGCGCTGGCCACGCTGGTTGCCCGGGCCGTCGCGCAGTGCCACCAGGCGCGGCGCACGGTGGTTCCCGTATCCAGTGATCTGGAGGAGTCGACCGAACCGGCGGCGGTGGCGGTCTCTACCTCGGCAGCCGGAGAGGCCGGCGTTCAGTCATGAAGATCGAACGACAGCAGATCGGCACGGTAGAGGTGCTGGCGCCGCAGGGCGTGCTGGCCGAGGACGAGGCCGAGGAGTTTTCCTCGCTGTTGCAGCAGCACCTGACGGGTGCCAACCCGCGGGTGGTGGTCTCGTTGCACGAGGTGCCCTACATGGATTCGATCGCCCTGAACGGGTTGGTGACGGCCGCGGACGAGATGATCGACCGGGGGTCCCGGCTCAAGCTGGTGGCGGTCAGCAGCACCTGCCGGGAGATTCTCGAGCTGACCGGTTTGAGTCCCAGGTTTCAGTTCTTCGAGGCTCCGCACGACGCGGTGCGGAGCTTCCTGTAACGGTGGCGCCGGACGGCCCAGCCGCCCGGGGCGCCGGATGTCCGGTGTTGAATGATCGGCCAGAACGTCAGACTGGGCGAGCAGCTCATTGCGGGCGGCCTCATCACCGAGGAACAGCTCGCCGAGGCCCTGGCGCGCCAGCAGACCAGTGGCATGCGGCTCGGCGACGCCCTCATGCAGATGGGGGCGATCAACTCCTCGGCCCTGGTATCGGCTCTGGCGGAGCGGCTGGGCGTCAAGGGCTGCGTGCTGCGTCACGGCCTGATCGATCCGCGGGCGGCCAAGTGCATCCTGAAGGAGGAGGCCGAGCGGCTGCGGGTTCTGCCCATGTTCCGGGTGGCCGATCGGGCCGACGGCCGGGAGACCCTGACCGTGGCCATGACCGAGCCGCAGTCGTTGCCCACCATGGACCGCCTGCGGGCCCTGACCGGCTGCGAGATCCGCCCCGTGCTGGCCCTGGAGGCCAACATCGAGGAGTTTCAGCGGAAGTACCTCGAGGCGGAGGTGACGGTGGACGCCTTCCTGGCCTCCATCGAGGAGAGCGACGTCACCATCGAGGAGAC
>Ga0180432_10008219_pt1 | contig 13071 bp, 18 predicted proteins | sample SS_ome_10_FD_132414 | JGI IMG/M metagenome (GOLD analysis project Ga0180432, IMG submission 132414) | Hypersaline lake sediment archaeal communities from the Salton Sea, California, USA - SS_1_MS_2 metaG | ecosystem: Environmental > Aquatic > Non-marine Saline and Alkaline > Hypersaline >...
AAACAGAAGAGGGACGAAGTAATGCTATTGAAGTGTTAAAAATGCGTTATGGACAGCATGAAAAATACATTGTCTCAATGGCAATTACAGATCATGGTATAGAGGTCTATCCTGAAAAAAAAATCCAAATTCAATTTTAAAACAAATTATTTTCCAAGGAATTTAAAAGGTTCTGCATTGGTGTTGAGTTTTTTTGCACCATATCTCATGATATTTTGTTCGATCTGCTTTATCTGAATCTTGTTTAAACCAGTTCGTTTTAAGATAAGATGATCATATTGGTCATAGACACAAACCGTTCCCTCCTCAGTACAAGAAATTGATTTATATATGTGCCCATTTTGGAGCCATATCCAGATATTTGAGATTTTCATAGTCATAGGTTGCACCCAACTCAACGTCTACATAATAATTTTATTTTTATAAGTATATAAATATTTCTTTTTTATTTGCATAACATTTATAATATATGAAAAATCAAAATAAATAAACGAAAGAAATAGTGAATTCACAGAGACACTATCAACAAAAAAGATGGATAAGGTAATATAGGATTATGATATTACAAGCATAACATGGATGGTGGTAGAAATATGTTTGCTCAGACAACAGAACAAGCAGATATAAGGATACCTACGGGGATTCAAGGTTTAGATGCCTTAATCCAAGGTGGATTACCCGAAAAATCAATTACCCTAGTATCTGGCCCACCTGGAGCAGGAAAAAGTATATTTTGTTTTCAATTTTTAAATGCAAGTGTACAAAGAGGAGAAAAAGTATTATACCTTACACTTGACAAAAAAGAAGATGGCGTTCTGTACCAAACAAAAAAAATTGGATTTGATTTCCAAGAATCAATTGAGAAGGGGCAAGCGAAATTCCGCTATCTCAACATCAACCAAAAACTTGTATATGAAACAATGAGCAATGAGATCCTCTCAGGAGAATATGATCGCATCGTTCTTGATTCCATAACCCCGCTTTCTGAAATGCCGATGTATCTACAATCAACAGAAACGAAAAATAATACTGATTATAGCTTTATCAACTCAGATGAATATCATAACACTCAAACAGGCCCAGTACGTCGCCGACATCTCAGATACATCATCAATGCATTGGAAACGTCTGAGGCTACATCAATCATTACTTCAGAACTCCCAATGGGTTCTACAAATCTATCACGAGACGGGATCTCAGAATTTCTTGCTGATGGTGTAATCGTCCTCAATTTAGATCCTACAATGGATAGAAGAAAACTCTCCATTATGAAAATGCGAAATACCAAACATACATTGAAGCCACAGAATATACAAATCGAGCAAGGAGGAATCACTTTTCTCTAAGGATTCTTTTCATCCGATTCGGTTTTTTACATCTTATAAACCTCCAAAAAAAATACGCATGCTGTTTATCATTCATTATATGCCATTATTGTTAATGATCTTTCTTGGCCCCCTCACACCACTTTATGGCATATGGATCTTACCAACCCCCCTTTTACCTACAGTTTTATTAGGTATTTGTATTTTTATAGCGGGTACTCTTTTTTATTTCAAATGGGAGTTTTTTTGGAATAAACATTATCATGGACAACTAGTAACTGATGGCATATTTTGTTATATTCGACACCCTCATTATACGAGCCTCATCATCATTGCCTATGGTTTATCCCTGTTTTTCTATTCCACAATAGCCGTGTTTCTCGCAACACTTTCAATTCCTATAATGATCATTAGTATCCTTGATGAAGAAAAACTCCTTATTAGACAATATGGTGAGGAATATAAAAAATTCATGAAAGATACCCCATATAGAATGGTCCCAAAGCTGTTCTAATCAATACTGGGATAAACAAGTAGGGCATAAATGCTTTATAACATAATACTCTGAGGATAAAAAAAAACTGATTATTTTCAAATACACTAACGCTGTTTCATATCACAGGAAGCTATGATATTAACACCTGTTCCCATAATATTTTCATAAATAATATCTTTATACTGAATTGGTGCCTTAACTTGAACCCGAGAAAGAACTAGCATACACGATTTCACCAAGTGTTTTGGAATGGGTCGTTCACTTTGAACCGGCAATAACAATCGAAAAGCATTTTGAATAAACACCGTCGTAGTTATCATTCTTTTTGGAGAATTAACCTCTTGAATTGCATAGTCTTTTCCACGTTCACATTCATTTCCACATACGAATACTGTCCCATCTTGTTTTTCAATATCTAAAACGCAGCCAACCGGACATTGAATACAAATCATTCTCTGATTCTGATTCTTTATGTGGCATCAACTCCAATATACAACTGTGTTCCTTTTATTTTAGAAAGAATCTCAGAGGAAAGATTCAAAACAATCATCTCCGAAGGTTTCATAATTCGAATATGTTTTTTTATTAATACGTATGATTCATCACTTATTGTTAGAAGAGCATGCTCCACTCGTTTCAGAGGTCGAAGGTATAATTTAACATCATCTGAAATAGTAGAAATCCTTTGTGGAATAACACTTGAGAACTGCTGATCAATGTGTATAGAGATTATAGCTTCATCAATAGACATACCTTTTGCATAACGTGAGGCAAACAGACCAGCACGTTTCCCTGTATCTGAGACATCATCTACAACATCAAAAACCGTTACTACATTTCCACAAGCAAAAACCCCTTTACAACTTGTTTGAAAGCTACTATCAACTATAGGCCCTTGGGTGATTTTATCTCTAACTATCTGTGTTTCATCCAATAGAGCAGTATCAGGTATTAAACCAACTGCCAAAACAACACAATCACATAGGATATGCTTCTCCGAGCCCTTATCAGGTTTTCCATTCAACAACTGAGCAACAGTAACACCCGTGACACGATTTCTTCCATGAATATAGGTGATTGTATGATCTAAAAATAAAGGTATATCATAATCCTCTAAACATTGAACTATATTTCGTGTTAAACCACCAGGTTCGGAACTCTGCTCATACACACCAAGTACATGAGCACCCTCCAAGGTTAATCTGCGAGCCATGATTAATCCTACATCACCTGAGCCAAGTATCACAATTTCTTTACCCGGCATTACTCCCTCAACATTAATCATTCGCTGTACACAACCCGCTGTATACACCCCAGAAGGACGCATACCTGGCAGGAGAACTTGTGCTCTCGTTCGTTCACGGCAACCCATCGATAAAATTATGCTTTTTCTATGAACTGGGAAAAGTCCATCTTCCTTGTTCATCGCCGTAATATACCCCGTTCGTTTAATATCAACAACTGTTGTATTCACCTTAATTTCTACCTCAGATTTCATAATCAAATCAATAAAACACTGTGCATATGACGGACCAGTGAGTAGTTCCTTAAAGATGAAATTACCAAAACCCTCATGAATACACTGTAGCAATATTCCCCCAATTTCAGGATTTCTTTCCAATAAAAGTACAGATGACCCCTGGACATCTGCCTCAATTGCAGCTGCTAAACCCGCTGCTCCACCCCCAATGATCACAACATCGTACTGCTTCATTTACAAATCCCCCCTAAGTAAACATTTAGCAGGACCAATAAATAAATGAGAATTTTCTCCCTTTTTTGTTATTAATTCAAGAGGAATACCCGTTTCTCTTGAGAGAATACGAGCTGCTTCTAGTAAACAAAAACCACCTTGACACCTGCCCATTCCAATCCTCGTTCTCCTTTTTAATCCATCTATTGTTGTTACAGGAATAGGGCTATGAATCGCATCAATTAATTCACCCTCTGACACCAGCTCACAACGACAAATGATATTCCCATATTTAGGATAATCAAGAATATATCTTTGTTTTTCAGATAACGAACATTCCTTCAGACTTTTCAATCCATGTCTTAAAGGTTTAAACTCTACTCGTCTCTTAAGATTCCAACCAAGATCACGCAATATATCAGATACCATTTTCGCTATCGCGGGGGCAGCAGTCAACCCCGGTGATTGGATTCCAGCAACATGGATAAATCCTTGAATCTGTGTTGCTGGTCTAATAATAAAATCCTCTGTAAAACTACAAGCCCTAACACCAGAAAAAAATTGGATAATGCTTTCTTTTTTAAGACAAGGAAATAAGGGCAAATATCTTTGAATCATTTCATCAATATCTTGTTGAGTCACCGACTCATCAGTTTTATCCTCACATTCTAGAATCGTTGGACCCCACTGAATATTACCTTCAATTGTATAAAGAACTCCACCACCCTTATAGTTCAAGGGTTGTGGGAACTCGACACAGGACAATGGGTGAGTAAGAAATTTATTCAAATTATAGTCAAACAAAATTATTGCGCCTTTTTTTGGATGAATAGTATACTCACAAGCCCCAGCCATCTCAGCAACTTCATCAGCATATAATCCTGTTGCATTAATGACCATCGATGTTTGAATGATACCTTTTGTTGTATGTACATGTTTGACTTTATTGTCCTTTATATTAAAACCAATAACTTCAGTTTGTAAAAGAAACTGCACACCATTGACACTAGCATTTTCTGCTAATGCAATCGTGAAAAGGTACGGGTTGGTAAGCGCATAGGTTGGTGAAAATAGAGCTGAAAGGATATCATGGTTTGCATGAGGCTCTATCTGTTGAAATGTATCAAGAGCCACACGGTTTAAAGGAATGCCAAGTTGTTTTCCTCGATGTAATATGATCAGCTGAAGGACATATTTACTTAAAAACTTCCTTATTCGACTCGGAAGAAAAAAAGGGTTAAACGACTTTTCACGAGTCACCATCCACATGCCTGTTTCTTGATAGGGGACCTGCAAATCTTTAGCAAGTTCCTTAAACATTTTATGTCCTTGTGCACATAATTGCTGTTTAAGCGAGCCGATTGGCTCACCAATTCCTGTATGAACAAGTGCATTATTTGCTTTTGAAGCCCCACAACACACATCGGCTTCTTTTTCTACAACTATAATAGAATATTGATATTTTGAAAGCTCTCTTGCAATAGCAGACCCAATTACTCCTGCACCAATAATCACTATGTCTGCAGTACCAATATCTGAGTTTACGATAGATTTTGTCCTTTTTTTTCTTGTTCTTCCTGGGTACTTCAAGTTATTGACAATTCCATGAACTTGATCCAATGTACCAATAAATGAACCGATTTCTATATATTCTTCATAAGAATTAACTGCGCCCTGGAGAGAAACAATACCTTGAGTTATATCAATTTGAATTGAACTATGACCTTGCTTTTTTAGATATCTACTAATTTTTCGACGAATTGTATCGTCGTTCATTTTCAATAGCTCACCCTGCTCCTCATCATTGTCTCCTCAACGAACTCTAAGAATGAAATGAATAAATAAAGATTATATAATCCCTCTCATATTGTTTTTGATAAAATACCTTGACGTTTTTTTAGGAGATATATCATATAGACTACTTGTTTATGGGATGCTGGTCGTATAAATTAAATACTATATATTTTATCTCCTTAAGTATGAATATTTTAATCACTGGTGGAACAGGTTTTATCGGCGCCCGATTGGTAAAAGAGCTAAAAAAAGCGAACCACCATCTTATACTTCTTACCCGCCAACAAAAAACTTCCAAAGACGACGCAATCACCTATATTACTGCTGATCTTTCTGACCCGTCCTCACTTACTGCTGCATTTAGAGACATCGATGTCGTATATCATAATGCCGCCTATGCTGCGGACCATGGGCAAAAACAAATGATTTATAAAATCAATGTAACAGGGACAAAAGTCATTGCAGACCTCTGTATAAAGCATCAGGTCAAACACCTTATTTTCACCAGTTCTGCAGGAGTATATGGATTTCCAAATAGTACAACACCTTTAGTTGAAACCTCAGAAAAACATCCCTTGAATCCATATCAACAATCAAAGGTTGATGCTGAACAATGGCTACAATCATTATCGGATATAAAAGTATCTATTATTAGGCCACCATTAGTCCTTGGATCTGGAGGTCTGGCCTCTGAAATCATGATTCAACGTATTCTACAAAACAACATGGTATATATTGGTTCAGGGGATAACACTGTACCATTGGTACATGTAAATGATGTTGCACAAATCCTTAGACTCACACTTGAAAAAGATACTAAGGGCACAGTATTTAATGTGGTGAGCTTTCATAGCACAATCAAAGAATTAATGTCATTACTATGTACCTATTTGCACAAACCTAAACCAACAAAACATGTTTCATATTCACTTGCATATCTCTCAGCGATATTTACCGAGCACCTCTCAAAAGATCCATCTCTTACGCGATTTCGGGTAAAAACCATGGGTACCACCCGTCGTATCAGCGCAGATAAAGCAAAGGAATTACTAGATTTTAGACCCCAATATACTCTGGAAACAACCGTATCTGATATGGTAAAAAAGCACGTTACAATATAATATGCACCTGTTATTTTTTTATTATTGAGTGGGATAATTACATACGTACTGCAAGAGTGACAACAATAACATTTATATATCATATCCTTATATGCGTAATTCCCAGTCGATACCAGACATCAATCGGGCAATTCATCGTAATGAATCCCGACATCAAGCAACGTACACATATCTTTTCGATTGCTTGTGCAATGTCACGGTAAGACTAGACCTGTATCATTAGATTACATATGCGCATAAAACATTAGCTGAGAGGATACATTATGTCTAAAAAGCATCATCCAAGAAGAGGGTCTATGGCATATTCGCCTCGGAAACGAGCGAAAGCACAAACACCACATATTAAAAGTTGGCCAGAAGGAAGAGATAAACCAAAAATTCAGGGCTTCCTTGGCTACAAGGCGGGAATGACCCATGCATTTGTTGTCGATTACCGACCAACCTCAACAACATCTGGAAAAGAAGTCATTATGCCTGTTTCTGTCATAGAGACTCCACCCATGAAAATCGCCGCTGTTCGTTTTTACAAACATACTAGCCATGGTCTTGAAACAATCGGGGAGATATGGGCAAATAAACTTGATGTAGAATTATCAAAACGTATTTCACTTCCAAAAAATGAGAGTAAAAATAATTGGGACGTGGGGAAAAACGCTGATGACATTCGCGTTCTTGTCTATACCCAACCTAAACTTGTAACAGGCATCCCTAAAAAGACACCTGAGATCAGAGAAATGAGAATTAACGGCGGTTCTTTTGAGGATTGCCTAAAATATGCAAAAAGTATTCTTGGCAAAGAAGTCAAAATCGATGATGTAATGCAAGTAGGAGATATGCTTGATATTATCGCAGTTACAAAAGGGAAAGGGTTCCAAGGTCATATACAACGATGGGGTGTAAAGTTACTCACCCATAAGAATTCAAAACATCGAAGAATGATTGGTACGGCTGGTTCCTGGCATCCAAACTGGATTCAAGCAACCGTTCCTCAAGCAGGACAGATGGGATATCATCAACGAACTGAATTTAACAAGCGTATTCTTCAAATCGGAGAAAAAGGTGAAGATATCACACCCGCTGGAGGATTCCCCCATTATGGCATCATTAATACATCCTATGTTCTCGTGCATGGGTCTATACCTGGTCCAACAAAACGATTGGTCAGTATGCGTGATGCTGTTAGATATAAACGTGGTGTAAAAGTCGAAAAAGCTGAAATAAGTTATATTTCAACAACAAGTAAACAAGGAGTGTAAACCTATGACAAAAGTAAACGTATATGGGATTAATGGAGCAGAAAAAGAAGAAATTGCACTCCCAGATCTTTTCAATACCCCATATCGCCCTGATATCATCCATAAATCATTTCAAATTCTTCATTCTAATAAAAGACAGCGATATGGTGCAGACCCTTTTGCAGGGACAAAACATGCAACTGCCTCCGTAGGAAAAGGTAGAGGTATGTCCCGCGTTCCTCGATTAACACAAGGCCAACGAGCTGCATTAGCTCCTTGTGTCGTTGGTGGAAGAAGAGCTCATCCTCCTACCGCAGAACGGAATTGGAAGGAAAAGATAAATAAAAAAGAAAAATTGTTTGCAAAACAATCTGCTCTTGCATCAACTAAAGATAAGGACCTTGTGAGTCAACGTGGCCATATGTTCGATGAAACAAGGAGTCTTCCCATTATAGTTGATGATGAATTCGATGCTCTTCTAAAAACAAAGGATGTTCTTAAGGCACTCGACAAACTTGGTGTTTCTGATGATATCCTCCGAGCTCAAGAAGGAAAACATATTCGAGCCGGTCGCGGAAAAGCGCGGGGTCGAAAATATAGAACTCCGAAATCTGTTCTTATTATCTCTTCACAGGATACCCTTCATAGGGCTTCTTCTAATATTGTTGGAGTAGATGTAATTCATCCTTCACACATTAACATCGAACATCTTGCTCCAGGTGGCATTAGCGGCCGTCTTACCATTATTACAAAATCTGCATTACAAGATCTAGGAGGAAAAGCCTAATGGATCCATATCAAATTATCTTTCATCCTTTTGTCACGGAAAAAACCATGTATTTAATGGAGCATAACAACGCGTTAGAGTTTGTGGTGAAGCGATCTGCGACAAAGCCACAGATTAAACAAGCCATTGAACAAATGTTTGATGTGAAAATCCAAAAAATCAATACAAAGATTACAAAAAATGGTAAACATGCTATGGTAACTTTCACCCCAGATTATAGTGCTGAGGACATTGGCATGAGAATAGGTGTCTTCTAGGAGGTGTGATGTATGGGTAAGCGATTAATTCAACAGAGAAGAGGCAGGTTTAATGGACGATACACCGTTCCCTCCCATAAATACAAAGGCAGAGTGAAATATCACCATGATACCACACCAAAACAAGGTATTGTCACCGATATCGTTCATGACCCTGGGAGAACCGCTCCACTTATAACCATTCAATTGGAAAATAAAAAATCATCTTATTTACTTGCTGCAGAGGGAACAAAAGTAGGTGATGTAATCAGATTCTCCAATAATAGAGAAGATATCAAACCAGGAAATATTATTGCCGTTGGGCATATTGAAGAAGGATATCCAGTATATAACATTGAATTAAATCCTGGTGATGGTGGAAAACTTGTACGAGCCGGAGGAAGCAGTGCCACTGTTATCTCCCATGAGGCAGATAAAACCGTTATACGGTTACCCTCTGGTCAATTTAAAACCATTTCATCATCCTGTCGAGCTACGATAGGTGCTGTTGCTGGTGGCGGCAGAAAGGATAAGCCATATATGAAAGCGGGAAAAAAATATCATGCAACGCGTACTCGTGGCAAGCAATACCCTGTCGTCCGTGGTGTTGCAATGTGTTCTGTTTCACATCCACATGGTGGAGGAAACCATCAACATGTTGGTAAACCATCTACAGTAAAACGTGGCGCTTCACCAGGTAGGAAGGTCGGTAGTATTGCAGCTAAACGAATGGGGAGGAAATAAACATGGCAAAAGCTAGTTTTAAAACATCATCAAGAAGTCGCAGAAAACAACAACGAAAGAAGATTGAGGTCAGAAAAAAGGAATTTCAATTCCATAGCTTAAGTCTTGAAGAGTTACAATCACTTTCTATCGAAGAATTTCTCCCTTATGTGCCCTCTCGTATCCGTCGTAGTCTTACCCGTGGTCTAACACAGAACCAACATAAACTTCTTAATGATATTCAAAAAGCAGAAAAGGGCGATGTCATTCGAACACATTTACGTGATATGATTATACTTCCAAGTTTTATTGGTCATAAAATTGCGATTTATAATGGAAGCACATTCCAAGAGGTTACGATTGACCCATTGATGGTTGGTCATTATCTTGGAGAGTTTGCATTAACAAGAAAAAGAGTAAAACACACTGGTCCAGGAGTTGGAGCGACCAGATCCTCAAAATTCATGCCCCTGAAGTGATGAAAAATGTTGCGATATTCAACAGAGATAGATCCTGATAAAACTGCAAAAGCATATGGTTATGAGCTTCATTGCTCTCCAAAAGATTCGAAAAATATCGCCCGTGCTATACGCGGGATGAAACTTGAACAGGCCAAGCTGTATCTAGAAGATGTTATAGCTTTAAAAAAAGCTGTACCTGCAGTGTTTCATAATGGGAAAGTCGCTCATCAAAAAGGCATCGGTCCAGGCAGTTTTCCTCAAAAAGCAGCATCCTATATTCTTAAAACACTCAAAAACGCTGAGAACAATGCAGAATATAAAGGATTTGATGTAGAAAACATGCGTATCCGTCATATCAATACCTATCGTGGACGGATCATTAAAGGAATCATGCCTCGGGCACAGGGACGAGCAACCGATAAGAATCGGAAAACGACGAATGTGGAAATTATCATTGAAGAGGTAGAGTAATGGCAGGCGAACGAAAATTTATACGTGAGAGTACCAACCGAATTCTCATTAAAGAATTTCTCATAAAAAAAGTAGAAGGAGCTGGCTTTGGTGGTATGGCTATTCAACGAACACCAATGGGTACACGAATCAACATCATTGTTGAACGTCCTGGAATGGTGATTGGAAAAGGCGGAAGTAAAATCAAAGAGATAACCGCTCAAATACAAGAGAAATTCCATGTAGATAATCCACAAATAGAGATTCAAGAAGCAGGAAATACTGCTGCGTTAAACGCACAGATCATGGCAGAGAAACTTGCTGAAGCACTCGAGCGAGGATGGCATTTCCGCCGTGCAGGACATTCCACTGTTCGACGGATCATGTCGGCTGGTGCTCGAGGATGTCAAGTCATCATTGCAGGAAAACTCACAGGAGCTCGTCATCGAACAGAGAAATTCACTGAAGGACACATTAAATTCTGTGGAGAAACCGCAAAAGAGGTCATGGACCGTGGATTTGCTATTGCAAAATTAAAGGCAGGTGTGCTTGGTGTGAAAGTTGGTATCATGAAACCAAATGCCAAATTACCTGATGAGATTACCTTTAGATTAAAAGAAAAGAAAGATAAAACAAAAGAGAAAGAACCAGCACCATCAAAAGTAAAGAAAGCACCAAAAGAAGAAAAGAAAACAGATATCAAGGAATTAATTGAACTTCCTGGTGTTGGACCATCTATCATAAAAAAATTCGATTCAGCTGGCATAAAAACCATTGAAGAACTCTATGAGTTAAATGCCGAAGAAATCGCTGAAATCCCTGGTATCGGTGAAAAAACAGCTGCAACTATCATTAAAGAATTACGGAAATTCTTCAAAGAGGATTAAGTATGGTCCTGAAAGCAAAAGAAATCAGAGCATACACACCTGAAGAACGGCAAGAAAAACTTCAGGAATTAAAGCAAGAGCTCATGCATGAACGAGGGGTTGCCGCAATGGGTGGTTCTCCACCATCCCCTGGAAAAATCAGGCAGCTTCGTACGTCAATTGCACGAATATTAACCATCATCCGTGAGGAAGGAGAACAATAAATGAGTGAAATATGCCCAAAATGTGGCCTTCCAAAGGAACTATGCGTTTGTGAAGACATAGCACGGGAACAACAAAAAATCATCATCTCTGTTGATAAACGCAGATATGGAAAAATGATGACAATTGTCGATGGCATTAACCCCCATGAACTTGATCTTGACGTATTGATTACGAAACTTAAAAAGAAATGTGCCAGTGGTGGCACCATTAAAGACGGTCGTATAGAGTTACAAGGAGATCATCGGCATAAAGTACGTGAATCTCTTGAAGAAATGGGGTTCATTGTAGAAGTCACAACATAAGACGATTAACAATATGATAATAGACAGATAGGGAAAGTAGCATGCAACAGATACCAATAGCAAAGGATGAGTTCATTGGTCGTGCGGTCATTATCTCCGACTGTACTGATCCCACCTGGGTTCAAAGAACAGGAAGAATCATCGATGAAACTAAACACACCTTTCTCATCCAAACAACACAAGGTAGAAAACGGATTGCAAAACAGACCGCGACGTTTACCTTTCCCGATGAAAGAAACACAGTATCTATCAAAGGATCAACGATCCTGTTTCGAGCTGAAGAAAGAATAAAAAAAGCAAGGTGAAAACCGAGTATGACGGAAAAATCAACAAAAGCACGCAATATAGGGTTAAATGTTACTGCACCCCACAAGGAATGTACAGATAAAAACTGTCCTTTCCATGGGACACTTCCTGTACGGGGTCATATTATCACAGGTGTTGTTGCATCAAAAAAAATGCAGCATTCCATTGTAGTGAAACGGGAATATATGCATCTAATTCCAAAATACGAGCGATATGAACGAAGAACCTCAATGTATTCCGCTCATTGTCCCCCCTGTCTTGAAGTTGCTGTTGGAGACAAGATTCGCATTGCCGAATGCCGACCATTGAGTAAAACCGTTTCATTTGTTGCTATTGAAAAGATATAATGGAGAAGATAAAATGAAAGGAATTGCTGGGAGAACAAAGAGAGGATTGCCCACTGGCGCTCGACTTGAATGTATCGATAATACTGGAGCAAAAATCGTTGAAATCGTTGCAACACCTAAGTTAAAAGGAACCTATCGACGATACCCTCGCGCTGGCGTTGGGGATTTGGTGATTATTACCGTGAAAAAAGGAGCTGCTGATATGCGCCGGCAACTGTTAAAAGCAGTGATCGTTCGGCAACGCCGTCCTTTCAGACGTTCCGATGGAACTATGGTCCAGTTCGAGGATAATGCTGCAGTTATTGTAACTGATAATGGAGAAACGAAAGGTTCTATGATTAAAGGACCGGTTGCAATTGAAGCAGCTGAACGATGGCCGCGGATTGCAGCAAATGCATCTACAATCGTATAAATGAGTGAGTGTTATGAGATCAAGTAAAGCTCGGAAGCAAAGAAAAGCATTTTTCAATGCACCGCTTCATCAAAGAAGAAAACATATTTCTGCACATTTAGAAGAAAATCTTCTACTGAAATATGATCGAAGACAAATTCCTGTAGTAAAAGGAGATACGGTGCGCATTATGCGTGGCTCATTTAAAGGTCATGAATCAAAGGTTACTAGCATTTATCTAAAAAAACATATGATCGAAATAGAAGGGATCACCAATCCAAAAGCTGATGGAAAAAAGGTAGCTCGACCGGTT
>Ga0180432_10008220_pt1 | contig 13070 bp, 13 predicted proteins | sample SS_ome_10_FD_132414 | JGI IMG/M metagenome (GOLD analysis project Ga0180432, IMG submission 132414) | Hypersaline lake sediment archaeal communities from the Salton Sea, California, USA - SS_1_MS_2 metaG | ecosystem: Environmental > Aquatic > Non-marine Saline and Alkaline > Hypersaline >...
ACACGCACACGGTGTTCCGCGGCTGGTACGATTTCGGCGGCGGTTCCATGGCCGACATGGGCATCTACAGCCTCTGGCCCGTATTCACCGCGCTGGGGCTGGATGTCCCGCTAAGCGCCAAGAGCTGGGCTACCCACACCTGCGCGATCGTGGATTGCACCAGCCGCACGGTGAAGAATGATTTCTCCTACCCGACCGCCTGCGCTATCCGTCTGGAATTCGCGGCCACAAGCGGCAGGCCCGCGGTAGATCTGTTCTGGTACGACGGAGGAATGAAACCTCGCTTGCCCGGTGAGGTCGAGGCGCACCACGTCGAAATCTCTCGAGAGGGCATCATGTTTGTCGGCGAGCAGGGAACGATCATGGCCGGTTTTAACGGGCAAAACCCGCGACTGTTCGCCAAAGGCAAGAGCGAAGCCCTCCCGCTGGAAGCAAAGCCAATAGACCGTGGCGGCCGGCACAGACCGTGGCTCGAGGCCGTCAAAGGGAGCGAGCCCTCGCCGGGCAGCTTCCTCAACGCCGGACCGATCACCGACGCCGTTAACCTGGGCACCGTCGCCCTGCGCGCCGGAAAGAAGGTGCTGTTCGACAGCCAAAACATGAGAATCACCAACCTGGCCGGGGCGAACAAGTACCTGCGTCGCCAGTACCGCAAGGGCTGGGAGCTGTAAGCCATCCAGCCTCCAAACGAAATGTGAAAAAGGATGCACGGTCGAGTGCCGCCGGCGTCTTGGCAGTGTTCTTCGGCGTCACACTGGAGACCAACCAAACGATCAATGACGCGTGACGGCGACCGGTTTTCTGGGGCATCTTGTATCGCAACTCATGCTCGCCGCGCGCATCTTGTGCACTGGTGTGTTCAGTATTCATTACATCAAGCCGCAACCGGAGTATGGCCATAATGAACGTCTTCATCGGTGAGTTGATCGGTACTATGATTCTGATCCTTCTTGGCGACGGCGTCGTGGCCAATGTAGTCCTGGCGAAGACCAAGGGGCATGATTCCGGCTGGATCGTGATCTCGGCCGGTTGGGGATTTGCCGTGGCCATGGGTGTCTACGTGGCCGGCTGGGCCAGCGGTGCGCATATCAACCCGGCCGTGACCATCGGAATGGTTGCCGCCGGAGACCTGGCCGTGGGCCAGGTGCCCGCCTACCTGGCCGGACAGTTCCTAGGGGCCTTTCTCGGTGCCGTTCTCGTGTACCTGTCGTATTTGCCCCATTGGGCACCCACCGCGGATGCCAAGGGTAAGCTCGCCGTATTCTGCACTGCGCCGGCGATCCGCCACACGCCCGGCAACTTGATTTGCGAGATCATCGGAACAGCCATGCTGCTGATCGGTGTGCTCGGAATCTTCAATGTCAACAACGATCTGGCCGGTGGTGTGGGGCCTTACGCCGTAGGTATCCTCGTTTTTGCCATCGGACTTTCGCTTGGCGGCCCCACGGGCTACGCGATCAACCCGGCACGCGATCTGGCCCCGCGGATCGCCCACGCCCTGCTTCCCATTCCCGGCAAAGGCGACTCGGATTGGTCCTACGCCTGGATCCCAGTGGTAGGACCGATCGTCGGCGGCGTGATCGGTGCATTGGTATACAACACGCTCTTTGGCGGAATGACACCCTTGTAAGTGGCTGTAAGTGGCTGTAAGTGGCTTTCCGCGAACTACCTTGGCGGTTTGAGTAACTCCAAGTTCTGGAGGACGGGCACCTTGCGGATTTGATGAATTCAGGCGGTAGCTTCGGTTGCCTGGTCCTTTCCGCCGCGCCGAATTCGCAACTCGGGTTTCTTCAGCATTACGGTGGTTTCCGGATCGATCGATTCCGTGATCCAAACGCTGGAGCCAATGACCGAATCGCGTCCGATGACGGTCTTACCGCCGAGCACGGTGGCGTTGGCGTAGATTACCACGCGGTCTTCGACGGTCGGGTGGCGCTTGGTTCCCCTAACGAGTTTTCCTTCGGGGTCGGTGGGGAAACTCAACGCCCCGAGGGTAACGCCCTGATACAGCTTGACCCAGTCGCCGATCTCGGTCGTCTCGCCGATGACCACACCGGTGCCGTGGTCGATGAAGAAATGGTTGCCGATTTTTGCGCCGGGATGGATGTCGATGCCTGTTTTGCTGTGGGCCCATTCGGTCATCATCCGCGGTATCAGGGGAACGCCCAACTCGTGCAGCAGGTAAGCCAACCGGTACACCGTAACCGCCTCCATGCCCGGATAGCAGAATATCACCTCGTTGGACGACTTGCACGCCGGATCACCGGCATAAGCGGCCTCGACGTCCATGGCCAAGGTCTTGCGCAAATCGGGCAGTTGCTCCAAAAAGGCAATCGCCTTGGCGTGGCCCCGGGCTTCAAAATCCTGTCTTTGCTGCGGGCTGCAATGGGTGTCTTTGCCGGCGCCGTGACACAGCGAGCGGGCGATTTGCAATCCCAACCGCTCGTGCAGCCGATCGACCAGGTCGCCGACGTGGTACAACACGTTATCCGAATGCAACCTGTCACGGCGGCGGTAGCCCGGGTAGAGGACCTCCTTGAGATCCTCGGTTATGGAGATGATTGTCTCGTAGTTCGGCAGCGGGCAATGCCCCAGATGGTTGATGGTGCCGAGTTCGAAGTAGGTCTTCACGATCCGGTCGGTGAGATCGGGTAAGTTCTCTCCGAGTTGGAAGTTGATTGCCATGGCGAAAAGCTCCGGCCGCACCAAGGCCACAGACCAGGGTGCAGCATGAAGAAGAAGCGGTGACATTGGATACGCGGTCGGGGTCGGGGTAGTACGTCTGTCCGGTCCTAGACCGGACAACACCAGCGGCTGGGATGAACGGCGCGAAACTGGCCGCTTGGCTTCATGGCCTAACCTCAGTCTGAGTCGCTTGTTAGCCAATAGTAGGCGTACGAACCGACAGAATCAAGCCGCCCGTTATTCCCTTCGGCCGAGCGACGGGGAGACTTTATTGTACCCAATGGTGCACATGAGCGAAGAGCCACCGAATATCATGGCACGGCGGAGCCGCAAGTGGGCGGTGGGCAATGGGCGGTGGTCAGAAAATCATAGTCTAGCCGCCGGGCTTGCCCGGCGCGCCGATCAAAAAGTCTGCCAGAAAAACAAGCTTTTTCAGATTTGTAATACAGGTCGACGCGGCCAGTATCCGTGCTCATCCGTGCCATCCGTGGTTCAGTCAATTCGGTTGCCCACAATGTCGATTCCATACATCCGAGGGGATTGTCACGCAAGCCGGAGACGTGTATACTAACAATGAGATGGGATTTGTGGCCGCTTGCAGCCAGTTTCTCTGCTAAAGTGCCATCGCCGTGCTCGAGACGGCGATCAGACTTGACCGAAGCTTGCCGCGACCGTCGAACGACGCCAGTCGCGGTTTTTTGGTGTTTGGTCCAGTCGATCCCACAGAAGTGCATTGAACAACGGTCTTCCGCAGACCATTAGCGCACCGTTTTTCCGAAGTGGGAATCGACATGACCAACGAACCATCTGCCCCGCTGCCGGACCGGCCGGCCCCGAAACCGTCGACCTTGGCCGTTCACGCCGGCGAGGATCGCCAGAAGCCGGGCTATTCGATCACCGATCCAATCTTCTGTACCGCTACCTACACGTTTGCCGACACGCAGGCGGTGATCGACTTTGTCCAACAGAAGCTACCCCGCGAAGAGTATGCCCGCTACGGGAACCCCACCGAAAAAGTGGCCCAGCGGAAGCTGGCCGCTTTGGAAGGAGGCGAGGCGGCACTCTTGTTCTCTTCCGGAATGGCGGCCATCGCCTGCCTGTTGCAGGCCAAGCTGCGGGCGGGCGACGAGATCATACTCTTCGACCAGTGCTATCATCGCACCCGCGAGTTTTGCAGCAAGCACTTGGGCAAGTTCGGCGTGCTAACGCACCTGGTTCCCACCGGCGACTACGAACAGATGGAGGCCGCCGTCACGCCGAACACCCGGCTGCTGGTCAGCGAGTCGCCCACTAATCCGCACCTCAGTGTGGTCGACCTGCAACGGTTTGTCGCGATAGGAAGCAAACACGGTATCGAGACCGTGATCGACGCCACCTTGGCCACGCCCTACAACACCCGGCCTTTGGAAGTCGGCGTCGATTACGTGGTGCACTCCTGCACCAAGTATCTTGGCGGGCATAACGACCTGCTCAGCGGCGTCGTCATCGGCTCGGAAGAAAAGCTGGAACCGATTCGCAAACTCCGGGGCGTGATCGGCGCAATCAACGGGCCGCACACCATCCACCTCTTGTTGCGTGGATTGAAAACATTCGAACTCCGCATGCAACGCCACAACGAAAACGGCCTGGCGGTAGCCCGGTTTCTCGACCAGCATCCCCGCGTGGAAAAGGTCTACTATCCCGGCCTGCCGAGCCATCCGTATTACGAGGTGGCCGGGCGAACCATGCGGGGCTACGGCGGCCTGCTCACGTTCCAGCTCGCCGGCGCCGATTGGCGCCGGACGGCCGCCGTGGTCGACGCGGTTCGCATCCCGCGGATCGGTCCCAGCCTCGGTGGCGTTGAATCGCTCATCGAGCAGCCGATCGTGATGAGCTATCACGATTTCACCCCCCAGGAAAAACGTGCCTTGGGCATCGCCGACAACATGATCCGTCTCTCCTGCGGCATCGAGGACAAAGAAGACCTGATCGCCGACCTTGCACAAGCGCTGGACAAGGAGAAATAGCAGACCGTGAAGTTTCGCACCCGAGCAATCCACGTCGGCAACGAACCGGACCCCGTCACCGGTGCGGTAGTGCGGCCGATCCACATGGCGGCAACCTACGTGCAGCCCGGGGCCGGCGATTGGGGCCGGTTCGATTACTCCCGTAGCGGAAATCCCACCCGTGAAGCATTTGAAACTACCCTCGCTTCGCTTGAATCGGGCTGCGGCGCGCTGGGGTTCGCCTCCGGCATGGCGGCTATTCACTGTGTGACGATGCTGCTTGAACCGGGTGATCACATCCTGGCCGGAGCAGATATCTACGGCGGTAGCTACCGGCTCTTTAACCGGATCGTCAATCGTGCCGGAATCGAGGTCACCCTGGCACCGAGCAGCGATCTGGACGCTTTCGAGGCGGCCATCAGGCCGAGTACCAGGCTCGTTTGGATCGAGAGTCCGGGCAACCCGTTGATGTCGATCACCGACATCGCCGCTTGTGCCGAGCTGGCGCATCGGCACGGCGCGTTGTTGGGCGTCGACAGCACGTTTGCCACCCCCGTGCTCACGCGACCGTTGGAGCTGGGGGCCGACGTCGTGATGCACTCGGCCACCAAGTACCTCGGCGGCCACAGCGACGTGCTCGGCGGCGCGCTGACAGTGAAAGACCCCGAACTGAACGAGCGACTCCACTTCATCCAGAATGCCACCGGTGCGGTGATGGCACCCTTCGAGGCATTCTTATGTTCGCGGGGAATGAAGACACTCGAACTGCGCGTTCGGGAGCAGAGCCGCACGGCGGCCAGTCTGGCCGGGTGGCTGGCCGGCGACCGCCGGGTGACGCGAGTGTTATATCCGGGTCTGCCCGATCATCCCGGCCACAAGATTGCCGCCCGACAGATGGACGGTGCATTCGGGGCAATGCTCGCTTTCGACGTTGCCGGCGACTTCGCCGCCGCCAAGCGAGTGGCGGAAAACACCCGGCTGTTTCAATTGGCCGTGAGCCTCGGTGCGGTCGAGTCGCTCATCGAGCAACCGGCCGCCATGTCCCATGCCAGCTACGACCGGCATGATCGCCTTGCCCACGGCATCACCGACGGGCTGATCCGGTTGTCGGTGGGCCTGGAATCGCCGGAAGACCTTCTGGAAGACCTGGACCAGGCGCTGGGAAATACTTCGTGAGGAACGTCGAGAGGATAGCGTCGGCACGTTCCACGGGATTGGGATCGTGGTCACTGCGAACAGTTTTCTCAGAACGTGTTTTGAAATCAGTACGATGGCTCTCCGAAGGCATCGACGCATTCGTCTCGTAGCGTCAATCAACGGGCTCGGAGACCCGTCGCACAACTTTCCCCTGGTCCGCGAAGAATTACAAAACACGTTCTCAGACTTCCGGAAACAGGCCCTTGGCCACCAGGCTGAGCTTGTCGGGATCGAGCAGACGAATGCGGTTGTTTGGCAACTCCTCGATCAGGCCCGCGGCGGCCAGGCGGCGAAGGATGCGGGAAAGCGTCTCGCTGGTCAGATTCAGGTGGCTGGCAACATATCGTTTCAGCCAGGGTAATTCAATGGTGCCGTCGGTGTCGGGCCTCGGGTCCAAGAGGAACCGTGCCAGCCGACCGGCCGCGTCGCGAAGCACAACGTCTTCCATCAGCCCGACCAGCCGTCGAACCCATTGTGTCAGTCCCATAAGCATGCCCAGGCAGAGTTCGTGGTTTTCTTGCAGGGCTTTTTGGAACCGATCCCGGGGCAGCAATACACAGGTGCTCCGCGAGATCGCCTCCGCGCTGGCCGGGCAGTCGAATTGGCCGATGGCGGCCACCTCGGCGAACGTGTTGCCGGGCGCAATCACGTGCAGAACGTGTTCCTTGCCCCCGGCTCCCGTCTTGAACACGCGAATCAGCCCGCTGCCAACCACGTACACGCCTGGACATTCATCCCCCTCATGGAATATCAATTGTCCCTTGCGGAACTCGCACAGCCGAGCCATGGCCGCCAACTGCTGGAAACCCGAGGGTTGCACCTCCGAGAAGAGCTTGCAATCATTCAGGATGTCGGCGACGGCGCGCGTCAAGTTGGGGCCCCTGGAGAACTTGCGTGGATTCCCGCCGCGTGATCCCTATCAACGAGACGCTGCGGCGGCGTACTCGCCAAAAAAATCGTTCGATGATTTTCCGCCAGACTTGATCCAGGTCAAGGACAAGCCATCTGCGACGGCGTATTCTATTGTAAGAGTGATGTCCCCGACCGGCCAGTCGGGGACGGTGGTCAGCAAGTTCTACCGATCTTCGACCCAGCAGGAAGAGACAGAAAAGGCAATGACCGAAAAAGAATTCCTAAACGCAGCGTCGAACAGTGAAGAGGACATAGTACGCGTCTTTCTTGACACACTGTCTGCGGCAGCCGTTGATTATTGCGTGATTGGAGGCCTTGCGGTAAATGCCTATGCAGAGCCCGTCGTCAGCCTTGACCTGGATATCATAGTCGCCGCGGAGGAAATCAATGCAGTCTGCAAAGCCGTGGAAGCGCACTTCAAGATTGAGCGCTTTGCCCATAGCGTAAACCTGAGCAGCAGCAAGTCTGATCTGAGAATTCAGCTACAGACGGACCCCAGGTATCAGTCTTTTATCGCCCGAGCAACAACCCGAACCGTGCTTGGGTATGACATGAAAGTCGCAAGTATAGAGGACGTGCTTCAGGGAAAAATCTGGGCCTGTTCCGATGAGCATCGCCGAAAGAGCAAACGGTTGAAAGACCTGGCTGACATTGTGCGTCTGATAGAAGTCTATCCTTCTCTGGCAGAACAACTGCCCGATTCAATACTAAAACGCATCGAATAGGAGCGAGCCATGTATTGTTTCCAGTGCGAACAGACCGCGAAGGGAACCGGATGTACGGTCGCCGGTGTATGTGGTAAGGACACCAAGACGGCCGCGTTGCAAGATCTTCTCATTCATGCCACCAAGGGCGTTTCGATGTGGGCTCATCGAGCGGCCCAACTCGGACGTCGCGACAAAGAGGTCGACGTATTCGTAATCGAGGCCCTGTTCAGCACGATTACAAACGTCGATTTCGATCCGCTCCGGCTGGAAGAAATCCTGCGTCGGGCGGCAGTCGTTCGCGACAAGGCCAAGGCCATGTGCGAAGCAACCGGCCCGAACTCCTCCCGCGGCAATAGCAACTGCAAGACAACAGAGACGCTCGGCGGCCCGGCCGCGTGGCAACCGGCCGCCGATATCGACGCCCTGGTGGCTCAAGGCGAGGAGGTGTCCATTCTCGAACGCCGAGAGGCACTGGGCGAAGATGTTTCCGGACTTCAGGAACTGATCATGTACGGGCTGAAGGGAGCGGCAGCCTACATGGATCACGCCCAAATCCTGGGCAAAGACGATCCGGAAGTCTACGCCATGTTCCACGAAGCGCTCGACTTCCTCGCAAAAGACAACCCAACCGGCGATGAACTGCTCGCCTGGGCTCTGAAGACTGGCGAGTTGAACTTGAAAGTCATGGAGTTGCTCGACGCCGCCAACACAGGCACGTATGGCCATCCCGTGCCCACGCAAGTCCGGGTGACACCGGTCAAAGGCAAGGCGATCGTCGTCTCCGGACACGACCTCAAGGACCTTGAAGAACTACTCAAGCAGACCGAGGGCCAAGGCATCAACGTCTATACCCACGGCGAAATGCTCCCCTGCCACGGCTACCCGGAACTCAAGAAATATAAGCACCTGGTGGGCAACTACGGTGGTGCATGGCAGAACCAGAGGAAGGAGTTCGACGCCTTTCCGGGCGCCATCCTGATGACCACCAACTGCATCCAGAAGCCCAAGGAGAGCTACAAGGCGAGGATCTTCACCACCGGGTTGGTGGCGTGGCCGGGCGTGGTGCACCTCGGGCCGGATCGCGACTTCACCCCGGTAATCGAGGCGGCCCTGGCCGCGCCGGGTTTCGCCGAGGACGAGCCCGAGCAGACGATCACCGTCGGCTTCGCCCGCAATGCCGTGCTGGCCGTGGCAGACAAGGTGGTGCAAGCGGTCAAGACCGGTGCCATAAGGCACTTCTTCCTGGTCGGTGGATGCGACGGCGCCAAGCCGGGGCGCAACTACTACACCCAGTTTGCCGAACAGGTGCCGGACGATTGTGTAATCCTCACGCTGGCCTGCGGCAAGTATCGTTTCAACAAGCTCGAGTTCGGCGACATCGGCGGCATTCCACGCCTGCTGGATGCCGGTCAGTGCAACGACGCCTACTCGGCCGTCCAGATTGCACTTGCGCTGGCCGGGGCATTCGATTGTGGCGTAAACGATCTGCCATTGTCGTTGATCATCAGTTGGTACGAGCAAAAAGCGGTGGCGATTCTGCTGACGCTCTTGCACCTGGGTATACAGGACATCCGGCTCGGCCCGTCCCTGCCGGCGTTTGTCACACCCTCGGTGCTACGGGTGCTGGTCGACAAGTTCAACATCATGCCTATCAGCACGCCGGAGGAGGATCTCAGCGAAATACTGGGGTGAGCAGCGCCCAGCTCGACGGCGGTGGCCGGCCGGTGGAGTTGCCCGCCGTAAGCAGAGCCTGCCCGGCGAGACAAGCCTCCGCCGGTCTGTAATACTAAGGGCCGATTCCAACGGGAGGAAAGACCATGAATAAGAGAGTTGCACTGCCGGCTGATGACGGTCTGCTGTCAACGATTGTCGACCCGACGAAACTGGTCGACTACCAGCAGGGCTCGATTGTCAGCCGCACGATTGTCGATAAGCCAACCGGCACGGTCACGGTATTTGCTTTCGACGCCGGACAGGCGCTAAGCGAGCACACGTCCCCGTTCGACGCGATGGTGCAGGTGCTCCACGGCAAGGCGGAACTCTCCATTGACGGCAAGCCGTTTCCACTGGCTGCCGGCCAAATGCTGATCATGCCCGCCAACATCCCCCATGCCGTGACCGCCACCGAGTCGTTCAAAATGCTGTTGACCTTGATACGATCCGAATGATTCCGACGAAAACTCAGTAGTCCCAAATCTTGGAGAAAGGGCTGGGATCAAACAAGGTGAGCCTTCAGGTCGCTGGATCTCTGGGGGGCCACTGCGATCGACCCGAGCCACCCCAAGGCCCAACCTGCGGAAATTGGAGCTTCTGAAATTGCTTGACCAAACTGGTACCATTGTGATGGGCGACGAACCACCGCAGGCATGTCCGGCTTGCGAGCATCTTCAGACACATTGCGGGCTTGTGGCCGAGAACCTGTAATATGATAAGTATTGGCATGACTGGCGATGAACCTGCAACGGGAGTTTCGGTAGCATGAACGGACCACGGTGTCCCGGGCAGGACATCCGCCGCTTGAAGCCGGAAGACGTCTTCAACGTTCCCTGCCCACGGTGCAAGAGCGAAGTGGAGTTCTTCAAAGACGATTCGTCCTTGAAATGTCCGTCTTGCGGCGCGAAAGTGCACAACCCCAAGATCGACCTTGGGTGTGCCACGTGGTGCGCCTTTGCAGAACAGTGCCTGGGAGAAACACCGGCCGGGATCGAGTCTTTGCGCGACCGGCTGGACGCGAACGCACGAAAGGAGACTTCATGACACGGATTGCCCAAGACGTTACGAAGCTGGTAGGCCGAACGCCGTTGGTCCGTTTCAACCGGATTACGCAAGGCTGTGTTGCCGAAGTCGTCGGCAAGCTGGAACTGTTCAATCCGCTTTCCAGTGTAAAGGACCGCATCGCGGTCAGCATGATTGACGAGGCGGAGAAAGACGGTCGGCTTTCGCCCCGAGGTGTGGTCATCGAGCCGACGAGCGGCAATACGGGCATTGCCCTGGCAATGGTTTGCGCCGCCCGGGGCTACCGGCTGATACTGACCATGCCCGACACGATGAGTGCGGAACGCCGCCTGATCATGGCCGTGTTGGGTGCCGAGCTGGTGCTGACACCCGGCTCCTCGGGTATGAAGGGAGCGATCGAAAAGGCCGAGGAACTGGCTGCCTCGACGCCGGGCAGCTTCGTACCCCAACAGTTCAAAAACCCCGCCAACCCAAACATCCACCGCGAAACGACGGCCGAGGAAATCTGGCGTGATACGGACGGCCAGATCGACATCATCGTGGCCGGGGTCGGAACGGGTGGAACAATTTCCGGCGTCGCCGCGGCGATCAAGCCCCGCAGGCCCGGTTTCCAGGCAATCGCGGTCGAACCGACCGATTCGCCCGTACTCTCCGGAGGCAAACCGGGACCTCACAGAATACAGGGGATCGGGGCCGGATTCATTCCCGATACGTGCGACACAACGCTGATAGACGAAGTCCTGCAAGTACGCCACGACGATGCCGGACGCATGGCCCGACGACTGGCAAAGGAAGAGGGGCTCTTCGTGGGCATTTCTGCGGGCGCCAATGCGCATGCGGCCGTAGAGGTCGCCAACCGCCCCGAAAACACAGGGAAGCGGATAGTAACCATCATGTGCGATACGGGTGAGCGCTATCTCTCAACGTGGTTGTTCCACCAGAGCGACCCATGAGTTTCAGGATACGCTCGTAAAGGAACTACGAGGACTAAAACCATGGCTGCTTATTCAGCAAAGGTGGTCATTGTCGGCGCGGGAGCGGTCGGCACCACGTTTGCCTACGCCCTGCAAATCCACGGCGCCGCACGCGAAATCGTCCTGATAGACATGGACCACAAGCGGGCCGAAGGCGAAGCTCTCGACCTGAGCCACGGAGGTTTCTTCACGCCGCCGGTCAACATACGAGCCGGCGACTATCAGGATTGTGCCGGGGCCGACGTGGTCGCCATATGCGCGGGCGCGAAGCAAAAGCCCGGACAGTCACGCCTGGACCTGGTGGAAACGAACGTCGCAATCTGCAAGACGATCGTTGAAAAAGTCGTCCGGCATACGACCGAGTCCGTGCTGCTGGTGGCCACCAATCCGGTGGACGTGCTCACATACGCCGCACTCAAGTTCTCCGGTTTGCCCGCCAGTCGGGTAATCGGCTCCGGCACGGTGCTGGACAGCGCACGGTTCCGACATCTGCTCAGCCGACACTGCGGAATTGACGCCCGAAACGTCCATGCCTATGTGCTGGGTGAACATGGCGACAGCGAGGTCATTCCGTGGAGCCTTGTCAACCTGGCCGGCATGGAAATGGACGACTATTGCCGGGCATGCCCCCGGAAATGCTCGGATGTCAATCGCCAACGGATCGCCGAGCAAGTCCGCACCTCGGCCTATCACGTTATTGAAGCAAAGGGCGCAACCAACTTCGCGGTCGGACTGGCACTGCTTAAAATCACAACCTCGATCATCAGAAACGAAAACAGTTCGCTTACGGTCTCCACGCTGCTCGACGGCCAGTACGGCATAAAAGACGTCTGTCTGAGTCTTCCGGCGATTCTCAACTCCGCCGGCGTGGATCGGCTGATATGTCCCAAGCTGACGGAGACCGAGCAAGCGGAACTGGAATCGTCCGCCGCCGTGATAAAGGAAACACAACACGGGGTCGCTCTTCTGTAAAAGGTTCGTCCGTTAATCTTGGGGACGCTGCCACGGGCGGCTTGCTAACCCTTGTTGGGGCGTCAGCCAGCAGCAACGGACGAGCCGTCCCCGGCATCCCTTCAGGGCATGTTTTCCGGAAATCTCAGAACGACCTTCTGAAAAAGCCACGAGCAAGCTGCCGACAAGCATCCGCAAGCGATAAACGGACAGATCTTACACCCGCTGCTAAAAAGGCCCGGCACAGACCCACGCGGGGGTCTTGACGAGTGTCGCATGGCTGGGAAAATACTGGCCGAGATGGCCCGGAAATTGGCCGCCGACCGTGAGGTCGGCAGAAGCGAGCATGTCGATCCGTGACCAAGGTTCTCACAAGGGAGGGAAAACGCGATGCAGAAGTACGTTTGTGACGTGTGTGGCTGGGTGTACGATCCCCAGGCGGGCCTTCCCGAAGAAGGCATCGAGCCCGGCACGCCGTTTGATGACCTGCCCGACGATTTCGAGTGTCCCGAGTGCGGCGTCGGCAAGGATGAGTTCTCGCCGGAGGAATAATGGTCGGCCGGAACCGAACACGCGGCACTTGGATGGGATCTGCCGGCAGCATACTGGGTTTGTTTCACGTTACAAAAAGGAACGAATCGCGATGAGTCTGAACAAGTGTCTCTGGCTGATTGGCCTCTGTGTCCTGGGATTCGTTTTTGCAGTGTCTCAACCGGGTTGTCAAAAGGCCGAGCCGCCGAAAGAGCCTTCTCAACCGGCGGCCGAACCTGCCAAAGAGCCGGCGGAAGAACCGCCCGAAAAGCCGGCGGAAGAACCCGCCGAAAAGCCGGCGGAAGAACCCGCCGAAGAGCCCGCGGAAGAACCCGCCGAAGAGCCCGCGGAAGAACCCGCCGAAGAGCCCGCGGAAGAACCCGCCGAAGAGC
>Ga0180432_10008221_pt1 | contig 13069 bp, 6 predicted proteins | sample SS_ome_10_FD_132414 | JGI IMG/M metagenome (GOLD analysis project Ga0180432, IMG submission 132414) | Hypersaline lake sediment archaeal communities from the Salton Sea, California, USA - SS_1_MS_2 metaG | ecosystem: Environmental > Aquatic > Non-marine Saline and Alkaline > Hypersaline >...
CCGGCGGGCTGCTTCACGGGCCGCCTGGACGGCCGGCAACAACAACGAAATGAGGATGCCGATGATCGTGATCACCACCAGCAGTTCGACGAGTGTAAAACCGTGCCGGTGACCGGGTGACGAATCGCTGCTAGAGACGCGATGTATCATGGTTCAATTCCCCCCAGTGTTTCGTCGTACGAGCAACCGGGAAACGGATGATCCGCCAATCGTTGTCCGGACCGTCGGCCGCCAATCGTTTCTACTCCTTCCAATCCTCGCGCACTGTCAAGCCGTATTTCCTACGGAACTCTTCTGCTGTGAGTGTTTCCTGAGCTTCCTCCGTCTGGACGACGCAGACAAACGCCTTTTCGGCGCCGGGCGACCCGTGGTATTGGCCGTGGGGGCTCATCACGGCGCACTGGCTGCTCCGAAGAGACACGATGGTGCGCAATGGTTGGTCATTGTCGGTGCTAGTCAGCCGGACGAGGCTCTCGCCGGCGGACGCAACGACCCTGCCGTCCGGAGAAAACGCCCCTCCATCCGTCGCGAGGCGCCGCAAAAGCTTTTTCGACGAGACATCCCAAGCACAAACCACACCATCCGAACCGGAGAGCAAACCACGCCCGTCGTCGAGCCAGCGGAGCGACGTGACAGGATACTCGTGCCCCTTCAGTTCGCCCAAAGAGCGCCCCGAAGGGATGTCCCAGAGAGAGACGTTATGCTGCCCGTCGCCAGCGGCCAGAATTCTGGAGTCCGTCGACCAGGCCACAGAGTGAACCTCATTGCGGGAACCGGACAGTATTCGTATGGCTCGACCGGTCTCCGAATCAAACAACCGGACACCTTGATCGGTACCCACAGCCAGGGTCTTTCCGTCGGGAGACCAGGCTATCCCACGACCAGCCACGGGCAGTACCCGTACCAATGTCTGCGATGTGGCATTCCAGAGCTGTACCTTCTTACCTGCCGTGGCTATTACCTTACCATCAGGTGACCAAGCGATATTCTCCACGGTATCGCCCAGGCAGACTAACCCTACACGCTTATTCAATGGGATGCTCCAGATTTCCACGTCGAACTTGTCATTACGTAAACTGGCGGTCGCCAGCATTTCTCCATCGGCTGTCCAAGCCAGTGCGTAAATCCGGCCGGGAGAAGCGGTGAATTCGCGGAGCAAATCCCCTGACTTGACTTGCCAAAGCCGAACGGTCCCGTCTTGGCTTCCACACGCCAAAATGTCCCCGACGGGGGAGAAAGCGAGAGACTGCGACCTGCCCGTATGTACGGGCAACACACACCGGGTGCAACCGGAACGGGACTCACAGATCCAAGCGGTTCCCCCAAGGTCCGCGGCCGCGAAGGCTTTTCCGTCGGGAGAGTATTGCAGCGCACGAACCCCCCAGGCTCCCTTTGGCGACGGGCCGGTTCGCCGATATCGAAGCCTGCCGGTATCCAGGTTCCAAACGCTTATCTCGTTCGACCGCCAGCCGCCACCGGCGGCCAGCGCCCTCCCGTCAGGCGACCAAGCCAGCGAGATGTGCCCCTCCTGCTGCTCTGGGAGAGTACATGCCAACTCGCCATTCTCTACCTCCCACAGTCGAAGGCAACTGCCGGCCGGTCCCGAGCTACAACCGGCGGCCACGATCCGTCCGTCGGGCGACCAGGCGACGGCGGGCACGCCGTCTGGTTGGCCCGTGAACTCATACAGCGATTTGCCGGACTCTCTTTCGTAAACCTTCACCTTCTTATCCCAGCCGCCGACAGCGAGCCGCTTGCCGTCAGGGGACCAACAGATCGCAACGACTTCCGTGTACGCTTGAACTTCGCGAAGCGTACCGCCAGACGACACATCACGTAGCATAACGGTCCCGTCGCCCCCGCCGGAAGCAAGAACCAAGCCATCGGGCGACCAGGCCACCGAAAGCACTGGCTCGCGGTGGCTGCGAAAGGTCCGCAATAGCAACCCGCTCTCCGCATCCCAGAATCGGACTGTCTTGTCTGTGCTGCCCGACGCAACGTATTTCCCATCGGGTGACCAGGCTACCGCCTTGACGCTACCGTCGTGGCCGAGCATCGCCTTGGTCAGTCGACCACTATCGCAATCCCACAGACGAATGGCACCGTCGACGCAGCCGGTGGCCAACAAACGTCCATCCGGTCGGTGGGCAATTGAGCAGACTGCCCCACGATGGCCCACTGTCTCGATGCCCCAGGAACGCACGCCCTCGATGGACGTCGGGTTGGTCACAAGGGCCATTTGGCTCATCGGCTGGCCCGGCTTAATCTCCGGCAGCGGTTCCGCAGTGATCTCGACCTCGACCGGCTCGACCTTCACCGGCGGGCCGATGGTGAGGGGCTTGAAGTCAAGGCGCTGCTTGATCGCATCTTTCTTGGCCTGCTTGGCGTCGAACGGTGCGATGGCAAGCGGTGGCTGCTTCTTCCCGGCGGTTCCCCGCACGGACGGCGTTGTGATACGGGCGTTGCCGTGCTCGTCGATTCTTACGCTGCTGCCCTCGGGCACCTCGATCCGGGTGCGGTTGATCCAGATGACAATGCCCAGGGCGAAGATCAGTGGGAGGAACGCCGCGGCGATTGCTACTGTTCTTGGGCGACGTCGCAAGACGGCCGGGGCTTTTTTCCACATGTGCCCGGAGCCCCCGGCTTTGCCGGGGGATGCATGGGCGGTGATGTCGACCGTCTTGCCGTTCGCCACGCGTCCCCCGGCAGAGCCGGGGGCTGAGGGACATTTGACTTCCGGCTCGGTGCCGGCCAGGGCGGAGGAGGGAAACGGCTCGGTGCTGCCGGGTGATGAACGAGCGCCAGGCGCGGCGCCGGCTTCCGCCGAATCGAGCAAAGATGCAAGGTCGGCCCTCACCCCGGCCCTCTCCCAGAGTGATAGGGACGAGATCGCCTCGGCCACATCGCCGGGCGTGGCGGGGCGATCGTCCGGGGTCTTGTCCAACATGCGGTCAAGCAGGGCGGCCAGGTCGTCGGGCAGGTCGGGGCGCAGTTCGGTCACCGGCGGCACCGGCTCCTGGACGTGGCCCAGCATCTTGGCCATCTTCGTCTTGTACTTCGGGCCGCTGAACGGGGCGTGGCCGGTGAGGAGCTTGTAGAGCGTGCAGCCCAGCGAGTAGATGTCCGCCCGGATGTCAACCTGGTGGCTGTCGAACGTCTGTTCCGGCGCCATGTAGTCGGCCGTGCCCATCGCCTGGCCCGTGCCGGTCATCTCCGTGTCGTCCTGCTCGGTCGTGTCGAGCAGCGCCAGGCCCAGGTCGAGGATTTTGATGAGAGGCTGACTGCCCTCACCCCCGGCCCCTCTCCCAGAGGGGGAGGGGAAAGGGCCTTGATCCTCTGTGCCTCGCCCCTCGTCCCTCACCCCTCGTCCCTCGCCCGACAGCATCAGGTTCGACGGCTTGATGTCGCGGTGCACTAGCCCGCCCTCGTGGGCGCATTGCAGCCCGACGGCCGCCTGGCGGATGATCTCACAGGCGTCGGCGATTGGCAGTCTCCCGGTCCGCCGGACGATTTCGGACAGGTCGAGCCCCTCGACGTACTCCATGGCCAGGATCGGCGTGCCGTCGATTTCGCGGGCGTCGTAGGCCTGGACAATGTTGGGGTGCGCGAGCCGGCCCACCGCCCGCATCTCCCGGTAGAACCGCGGTACGGCCCGCTTGTCTTCCATGCGACTGGTGCGCAGCACTTTCAGGGCGACGATACGATCCAGGTTGGTCTGCCGGGCCTTGTAGACGGCGCCCATCCCGCCCTCGCCCAGCTTTGCCAGAAGCTGGTACTCGCCCATCTCGCCCAGTATGGCCTCGTCGCCCTCTGTCGCGTCCGGCTCTCCGATGCCCGGCCGGCCGCCAGGCACGAACGCCCGGATATTCGCCACGGCGTTTTGATAGGTTGGTTCCTGCCGGTACTCGTCCTCCTCCCGGACGCCGCGCAGTTTGGCGACCAGCGTGTCGCCGGGGTCGTCGATCGTGCCGATCGCGGCCTGGCAATCGGGGCACTGGTCGAGATGCTCGTCGATGGCGATCGAAACGTCCTCGGCCAGCCTGCCGGCGACATACGCCTTGAGCATCTCGAGGGTGGGGCACTCGGTGAGGTTCATCGTCGGCGTCCTTTTCGGCTGCTAACTGGGCTGCTGCAGGCTGCGGGTCTGATCTCCCCTCTCTTTTTGGGGGCTTGGTTAAGATGCGCAAATAAGGGAAAATTGTTCTCCGGGTAATCGCCCTCACCCTAGCCCTCCCGGAGGGAGAGGGGACGAGATTGCAGAAGCCCAGTCCTGACGAACTTGTCAACGGCGTAACGTTTCTCGCTCTACAAGAACAGACGAAAAACTTTGACACCATTTTCCCGAAGCAGCCGCAAGTCTTTTTTCAGAAGGCACTTAGAGCGTATCACGGTTCGCCTTCCAGATTGGCCAGCTCCTGGCGGACACGGCGAAGGACCCTCGATTTGGCCTGGTAGATGGCTTGGCGGGTCATGCCCAGCTCGTCGGCCACGTCGGCCGGACGCTGGCCGTCGACCGCCACGCGCCAGAACGCCCGCCAGGTTCGCTGCTCGAACTCCGCCTCGACCTGGGCCGCCGCCCGCTGCCATAAGGCCGGATCGGCGTCGGGCGGGGAGTCGGTCTGGGTGCCGTCCGGCGTGGCGGCGAGGTGGTGGAACATCTGCTGGGCCGTTGTCCCGCCCTTCGCCGGCAACTCTTGGCCACGGGCTCGGAAGTGGTCGCTAACCCGGCTCTTCGTGATGCTGCCGAGCCAGGCCCGGAAGCTGCCCGGCCGCTCCCCGCGAAAGCCATCGACGCCCGTGAGGACTGATTTGAAGACCTCCTGGACGACGTCGCCGGAATCTTCGCCGGGAAGCCCCGCATCGCGGCACCAGCGGTAGACCAGCGGCGCGTACAGATCGACCAGCCGCTGCCAGGCCAGTGGGTCTTGAGCCTTCACCCGCTCCAGCAAGCTCGTGGAGGTCGACGAAACCGACCCGAAACCGGGGCCGGTTCCCGTGTTGTGGCGGCTAGTCATCACAACGGCCGGGTGTTTTCTTGAAAGCAGTCGACGGACGACCACTGTTGAACGTGGTATCCTAGACAGCGTGAGCTTACCACCCGTAAGGGGAGTTGTCAATGGGGTAATTCAGAGTGTTCGTTGCCCCAGTACGGCCGCCAGGTGGTTGGGTGCCGCGAAACGAGCGCATGTTGATGCGCCGCTGGGTGTCATTACAATAGTGGCAGAAGAGCCGGCCGCCGAGGACCACACCCTTGCCCGGCCGCGGATTCAACACACCAACGACACCGTAACCGTTCACGGGCCGAAGAAGTCGCCTTTCGCTCCGCGAAAGTCGCGCTGCTTTCGCGGAGCGAAAGGCGACATTGTGCAAGAAATATCGAGTACTGCCCCGGCAGCCCGTGAACGCTTACACGACACCAAGAGAGGATGCACGCCATGAAACACGTTCCAAACCTCATTCTCGTCGCGGTCCTGTTCACGCAGCTCACGGCAGTGCGGGCCGCGGAGCCCAGAGCGCCGAAGGGTTTTCGCGCGATCTTCAACGGCAAGGATCTTACCGGCTGGCACGGGCTCAACCCGCATAGATCGGCCAGGCTCACCGGCGAGAAGAAGGAGGCGAACCTCAAACAGCAGCGGGCCGATTTTCCGAAGCACTGGCGTGTCGAGAACGGCGAGTTGGTCAACGACGGCCACGGTCCCTACGCCACGACCGACGAGGAGTTCGGCGACATCGAGTTTCTCATCGAGTACAAGACGGTGCCCAAGGCCGACAGCGGCATCTACCTGCGCGGCACGCCGCAAGTGCAGATCTGGGACTGGCACCAGGTGTTCAATCCCAAACGACCGACCCGCAAACCGCACCTGGGCTCGGGCGGCCTGTTCAACAACAGCCCCGGCGCGCCCGGCCGCCACCCGGCGATGCTTGCCGACAAGCCCTTCGGCCAGTGGAACAGTTTCCGCATCCGCCAGATCGGCGACCGCACTTGGGTGTGGTTGAACGACAAGCTCGTCGTGGATGGCGCCGTGATGGAGAACTACTGGGATCGCTCGAAGCCCTTACCCGCCAAGGGCCCGATCATGCTGCAAACCCACGGCGGTGAAATCCGCTGGCGCAACATCTTCGTGCGCCAGATCGGCAAGGACGAGTCGGCGGTTCGCATCGAGAAGGACGTGCCCTACCTCGAACCGGACCGAACCGAGAAGGCGGACCTGTATCTGCCGCCGACGTTCGAGCCGGGAAAGAAGTACCCGGGTATCGTCATCATTCACGGCGGCGGGTGGACGGGCGGCGATAAGGCCGGGGCCCGCGAGAGGAACATCGGCACCACGTTGGCCTCACATGGCTACGTTTGCATGTCGATCAACTACGCCTTGGCCAAGGCCGGCTTGCCGACCTTTCCGCAGAACATCCAGGACTGCAAGCGGGCCGTGCGCTGGCTGCGCAAGAACGCCGACCGGTTCCAACTCGACGCGGAGCACGTCGGGGCCATCGGCGGCTCGGCGGGCGGGCATCTGACGGCGCTGCTGGCGACGAGCGGGCCCGAGGTAGGAATTGACCCCAAGGAGGAAGCGGAATACTCGTGTCGCATCCAGGCCGCGGTGCCGATGTACCCACACTGCGCCGCCTCCTGGGAGGGCAGGGTGCCGCCCAAGCCCTATACGAGCCTGCCCATGTTCGCCAAGCCGCTGGCCGAGGCACCCGCCCTGTGGGACTCGGCCTCGCCCATCAAGCAGCTATCGAAGGACGACCCACCCATGCTGATCCTGCACGGCACGGCCGATAAGACCACGCCGCCGAATCAGTCCAAGTGTTTCAATGAAGCGGCGAAGAAGATCGGTGTGCAGAGTGAGCTGCTTATGATCGAGGGCGCTCCGCACAGCTTTCATCTTCAGCCCAAGCAGCGGGACCTCCGGCCAGAGGTCTTCGGGTTCTTCGACAAGCATCTCAAACCGAGTGACCGCTAGCTCCGATACGGTTATCGCTGATACGCCTGCCAGGCCGCTTTTTCCTGCTCGATGGTCGTTTTCCCCTCAGAAATCACAAAGCGGGTTCTGTAGTCGAGCGGCTTGCCCTTTGCGAGCGGGAGGATCGTCCTTCCCGGAAAGGCCAAGCAGATGCAAGTCGAGCCGTAATAGCGGAAATTGTTCGGATAGAGCGGCGTAGCTTTCGACTCGAACATCTGGAGGGTCGTGAAGCCGGGCGTCTCGACGCCGGCGGCCGGGTACTTGCCGTATAGGGCCAGCCAGGCGGCGTCGCCGTACTTCACACGATCAATCACCCGCTCGACGATCTTCGAATCGTCGCCTCGCCATTTGTCCGGATTCGGATGCACGGCACGGATCGAGAACTCCTTTACCTCCGGGTTCAGCCGGACCGACATGCCGCCGTAGCCGCCATACTCGACATTCTGGCGGCCGGCAATCGCCAGGCCGTCGACCAACGCCTCGAGCCTGACGTCGACGTCGACCGTGCGGCTCCGGGCGCCCGGCTCGCCGGCGGTCTTGGAGGCACGAATCGTGACCGTCTCGTTCACCACGGGGGCCGGGTCATCGTCGTAGCGCCAGACGTTCACCGCCTGGAGCACGGCCGCATCGGCGCCGGCTTCCATTTTCGTGATCTTGACTGGATAAGCGCGGATTTTACAGACGGCCCAAAGGTCGCCAATCTTGTCGTTGTGGCGGACCTCGCACCAACTCCACCAGAGACTTCGGTGATGCAGATGATCTTTCGGGTAGTCGGCCGTCAGCGGCTCGCCGTGGAACCCGTAGAGCGGGTAGATGTAGTCGCTCCGCTCGCCCCCGAACCGGCTCCCGTCGGTGAAGTAGGCGCCGTTGTAAGGCGTCTCGCGCTTGCTGAAATGATGCGCCTGGACCCCGGCCGGGAGCGGAACCTCGCCGAAGCGATAGGTCAAGACCGGCCGCCCCTGCTGGGTGATCGTGTAGCTCCGCGTTTTTTCATCGACGGAAAACGCCAGGGGACCCGCCGCAAAGAGTAGTGCCGGAGCGAAAAACGCCAAAAGCGCTACGGTTCCGAGCCTATAGTTGATCATTTGTCGGTACTCCTCTCTCGTTTGGTTGCATGCCCTGCCGCGCTGACAGAGCGGACAGTCAGACCCTACACGTGCCTATTAGCAAAGCTACCGGCCCGCCTGCTAGCAATGATGCATATGGGTAATGAACAGTCACTGCGTTCTGGGCGTGCCACCCGATCGTGAAGCCGTTACATGATTACCGATCCTTCTTGGCAGCGGGAAAGTCGTAGACGGCGACCGACGCCCGCCGGACGATGATCCCGCACGGTTGGCCCACCGACTCGTCCACGGAGAACTGGTCGATTCCGTCGATGGTAAACGTCCATTGGCCGTCGGCCCGCCGGGCGGCGAGCTGGTGAATATTGCCGTCGTTGAACCAGTCGTTGCGCGCGGCCCGGGCGTGCGACGTCTTGCACTTGCCGGCGACGCACTCGACAAGCTGGACCTGGTTTGTCGGGCTGCGGCGGTTGGGAGCCACGCCCATCTGGTATTCGAATGCCGTGTAGTTCTCCGGGTCTTTGAAGTTCATGACTAGGCCAACCCGGTTAGGCGCGGCACCAAAAAAGCCTGTAAAACGATAGGCAAACTCATGGATCGGGCTAGTCTGCTTCTCCGGCCACAAGGCGAAGGCGGCTTCGGCTTTCGCGTCGGCCTGGTAGAGGGTGTCCACTTTGGGTGCGTCCAGCGCGGCCAGGGAGGTCCTGACGAACCAAATGTGCCCGCCGGTCGGCGGCGTTCGCGTTTCGTAGAGCACGGTTCCGATGGTCTGTTCGTCGAGTTGCACGCTGGCCGGGTAGGAGCGGTCGCCGCCGACGGGCATCGTGCCGTCGAACACGTCGACACTGTTCTCCACGTCCCATGTCTTGCCGTTGTCGCGCGAAACAACCAACCGCTCGTTGCGACGCTCCCGGAATGAGAAGCTGGCCAGGAGCCAACCGTTGTGAAGCGTGATCAGATCGGCCGGGGTGAACTGCGAAGGGATGCCGCTTGGCCGCGCTTCGGACCACGTGCGACCGTTGTCCTCCGAGACGATCTGGAAGAGCTGCGGATCGACGTTCGAGCGGATCAGGGCCACGAGATGGCCGTTCGGGGCGCGGGTGACGGCCGTTTCGTCGGCGATGTTACGCTGCCCCAGCGGCGTGGCGGCAATCTCCTCGAAGGTGCACGCCTTCGGATCGAAAATGCTGAAATACGACGAGGCCGTCGGCGAACCGGTCGACTCGGAATAGGGGATAAGCCACCGGCCGTTGCCCAAATCGAGCGGCCTACTCCGCGTGTGCACGTTTTCGTCGCGGCTGACCTTGATCGGTTTCGACCAGGTATGTCCTTCGTCGCTGCTTCGGGTCATCCATGCCCAGTGGTGTGCCCGGCGGTTGTCTGTCTTCAGCCAGCGGTCCCAGATTACGCACAAGGTGCCGTCGTTCATGCAGGCGATGGCCGCGTTGCGGTCGTCGATTGTCGGGTCGTCGACGACCAGCTCGGGTTTGCCCCAGGTTTTGCCGCAGTCGGTCGAACGGACGAGCATCACGCGCCCGTCATCCGGGTTGCCGCTGGCGTGGCTGTAGGCTTCGCGGTACACGACCAGCAGTGTGCCCTGCCTGGTCTTGCAGATGCCTGGAAACGCCACGTGGCGCTTCGAGCTGACCGCGGCGACCACGTTTGCATTCCGCGTGGGGCGACTGAGTGCCTTGCGTTGCCACGAGCCGCCGACAAAACGCCAGTCTTCCGCGCACAGGTTACCAGCCAGCAGCAAACTCATTGCCACGAAAAAAATCCATCGCACACATCGGCTCATCTGTACTCTCCTACATCAGTTCGTATGAAACGGGTTTTTGCCGCCCGAGCCGTGGATCACCAACGGGCGTTCACTTCAGCGGAATCACCATGGTAACGCAAAGGACGGAAAACTCCAGTTCCCGCTGCCACCAGATGCCTTTAGACGCTTTTCGCCGCAGGGCGGCACATCCCAGGAGTTTCTTGAGGCTACCCACATAACGAGAAGAACTGACAAACTTTAAACATACAACCGTTAAAGCCGGCAAAACCGGTTGGTCGATATAGACCCATGTGGCCTCATTGGAGGGGTCGCCTTCCTCCCTTTGGCAGCCGGTGGAGGAGAGTCAGGCAGTATTCGTCAGGACACGAATTACGCTGATCAGGGGGGTCAGCTCCACTTTTTCGGCGGAGACGGATGGGCGTTGGCTCCGTCGCCGAGACTCGGCTGCCTCGATATGTATCATACCACCGCGATAACGTTCTCCGAGCAATCGCAGCGCGGTTCGAGCGCCCGCTATGAACTGTCGGCCTGATTGATTCGCCATCCTCCGAGAACGCACCATGATCGAAGGCGGATCCACACAGACTATGCTACAGCTTCGGGGACATTCCTTTTGATAGGGACACATGCTGTCATGAAACCGGCAGAGTACTTTTGGCGGATCGTCATCCTGAGCGCGTTGATTGGGGCGAGCCATTCAGTCGAGGCGGCTGACCCGGCCACCGGTCCCCTCACACTCTGGAACTTCCTGGGCATTCCGCAAGGGGTCCAGAAGATCCGCGACGCCACCGTAAACCGCCGTGGCAACCATCCCCAATGGGAACGAAAACCACCGCTCAAAGCAATTGCCGATCCGGCAAACATCGAGTCTCCCAACCCGGCGATCAAGAAAGCCGCCGAGGTCAAAGCTGAGGAGGATGCGGCCCAACAGAAGGTCAAGGCGATCAAGTATCTGGCCACGGTTGGCTGCAGGTGCTACCCGGGCGTAATGGAGGCCCTCCAGGCTGCCCTGGACGACTGTAGCGAAGAAGTCCGCTTTGAAGCGGCAATTGCTTTTTGTCAGGCCGCTGGGAATCCTTCTACCGTTTGCAACGAGAACAGTTGTTGCAGTGCTGAAGTGATGACCAAGCTGCAAGAAATGGCCTTTGGAAAAGATGCCAAGGGCTGTTGGAAGGAGCCTTCGCCGCGGGTGCGGGCGGCTGCCGAGAACGCACTTAACGCTTGCCGTGAGGTTCATCGTCCGGGAACGCCGGCCGGGCTGCCCCCGAAACCGAAAGAAGTGCCCGTCGAAGCACCGCCAAAGGAAGTCCCGAGCGAAACACCCCCGGCTAAACCGAAAGCCGATGAAACTTCAGGGATCGTCAACCCGATAGGCTTTTCGCAATTCACACAAGACGACGAGAAGTCTATCTCTCGGGAGCTAAAGAGAATCCCGGCAGTTGACAACCCGATCAAGTTCTCGAAATTCTCCGAACACACGGAGCCGTCCGAATCCGGGACTCCGGGGATTATCAACCCGCTGAGCTTCTCGGAATTCGCCGAGACCCCGGAGGTGGAGACGGTGGCCTTTCGGGGCCCGTGTCCACCGGGCTACAAGCCGTGTCGGCGATGTCCGCTGCGGTACCGCCGAGGTCGAGCCGGCGTGGGAATTATTCCCGAAGGGGCAGTGATACCGCCCAAAAGCGAGGAAGGGATGCCGGAGGAAGAAGCGGCGCCGCCGGCGGATGCCCTGGCCGGCACCTACGGAGCGGCTGCCGGCCCCGAGTCTGCCGCGATGCACATGATCGGCGATTCGATCGGACCGTCGCAGCAACGTACGTTTTTGAGGATCCCGGTTTCCGGGGGGGATGGCAGTGCTCGCGGCTACCTGCCCGCCGACCAGGCCAGCAGCTTTGCTACCGGCGCCGGCCGGGAAACGGTCCTAACGCCCGGTGAATACAACGAGTTGCCGCACCCGTATCACGCCGATATCGCGGTCGACGGCTATGCCGATACGTGGCAGATAACCGAAGTGATTGCCAATCCCGGCAGCCAGTTGCACGAGTACGGTGTTGGCAACCGTTTTCCGGCCGATCCCGCCGTGTCCACGGCCACGCTCAACGGGGGTGCCGTCGGGGATCCGGCGATCCAAGGCAACGTAACCGACATCCCCTGGAGCGACGGCAAAGTGGCCATCGACGCAATCGCCCTGGTGGAGCTCAGTCTTCCACCAGCCGGTGTGCGCACAATCAAGCTCGTGGAAAACAACAGTGTGATTCCAGAGGACCGGATCTTCTTCAATTACAGTTTTTTCAATGATGTCAATCTCAGCGGTGGCGGTGTGATCGACGTCAATCGCTATCTGTTCGGCGTGGAGAAGACCTTCTTCTACGGAATATGCTCGGTGGAACTACGGGTGCCGTTCGCCTCGACTCTCAATAGCGAGCAGTCCACGCTTGGGATAAATCTCACCAACACGGAATTCGGCGACGTGGCGCTGATCACCAAAGCAGTTTTGCGCCGGACGGAGCGCGCCGTGCTCGCCGGAGGTCTCGGCCTGTCCGTGCCGACGGCAGACGATACCCAACTATTTCGCCGCGACGGGACCGAGCTGGTTCACGTTCACAACGACACGGTTCATCTGCTGCCGTTCTTCGGACTGTTGCTGACGCCCAACGACCGGTTCTTCGTGCAGTCGTTCCTACAGTTTGATATCGACAGCAACGGCAATAGAGTCTACGGCCAATACCAACTGGATGACTTGCAAAGCCAATTCCAGCAGGCTCAAGGCGCCGGCGGTCTGCCCGCTCTGGGCACACTCTATGACCAGAGCCTGATGTTTGCCGACGTCAGCTTCGGATACTGGCTCTGGCGCGACCCCTCCGCGCGGCGGATGACCGGTGTCGTCCCGACACTAGAGCTGCACTACACGACCTCGCTGAACGACCGAAGCGAAGTGAGCGACGACACGGGGGCCATCCGCGTTGTGAGCAACGACGCCAACCGGTTCGACTACCTGAACCTGACGGCCGGCGTGCACTTCGTCTTCGGAACAGCCAATACGATCACGCCCGCGCTTGTCATGCCGTTGCGATCCGGCGACGACGATCAGTTCGACTACGAATTCCAACTCCAGGCCAACGTAGTCTTCTGAGCTACCGAACTACTCCGACACCGCCCGGAGACCGAGTGCCGCAGCCGGCGCGATGTTCGGCCGTTTCCTTCCACGTCGTCAGTAAACGGCGCGTGGGTCTCGGCAAACCAACCGAGACGCCGACGAC
>Ga0180432_10008223_pt1 | contig 13068 bp, 8 predicted proteins | sample SS_ome_10_FD_132414 | JGI IMG/M metagenome (GOLD analysis project Ga0180432, IMG submission 132414) | Hypersaline lake sediment archaeal communities from the Salton Sea, California, USA - SS_1_MS_2 metaG | ecosystem: Environmental > Aquatic > Non-marine Saline and Alkaline > Hypersaline >...
AACTGTAGGCCATCGCCAGCACCAGCAACACGGCGGCCAGACCTCCGCCGGCGTACCACAGTCGCTCTTGGACCTGATAATCGTGCCACTGCTTCGCGGCGATATCCCGCGTCTTGTGATCGAACTGCAACAGCACGTGCAATTGCACCATGGGGCCGAACGAGGCGTCGACCGGCTCTTCCCATTGCTCCTTGACGACGTGCCGCATGATGTAGTTATCCGGCAACCGCACGTGTCGGGCCGCTTCGGCGCCGAGAATCATCTCGACGTATTGGCCCACGGGCTCTTGCAGGTCGGCCGCCAAGTGGGCGTCGCACTCCATCCGCGAAGTGTAAGGGCCGACGGTTGCCTTGACCTGATAAACCTTTTCCGACTGGGGGGCCTTATGATCCTTCTCCGGAATAATAAGTGCGTTCACAACGCGAGGGGTCCGCGCGCCGTCGACCCATTCGGGCCGAGGATTGGTCTCCGGAAAAGGCTCCGGTTCGATGATAGACGATCCTTCCTCGGGCGGTTCGCCTGCCTCAGGCATCTCGGGCGCGTCTTCCTCCGGCGGCGTATCGCTTGGCGACGAGCTAGCTTCGGCGGGGTTTTCAAGGAGGATGCGGTCCACGGAACTCCCGGATGACTCGACACGCGACTCCGCGGGGTAGACCGGGGTCGGTGCGGAAGGCTCATAATCATATGCGAGCGGCGAGTGATTATATAACACAAGCAGTAGTCCGCCGCCGCAGATCAACGCACTAAAGCCGATCGTCAAGACCACGAACCCGGCGGTGCGAGTCTTCTCGTTGGCCAGCAGCAGCGTGATTCCCACTGTCGCGCCGATGAGGACAAGCGTGCCGGTCGCCACCAACGGTGTCAGTGCTACGAAGTCCCCTTGGCCCATCGAAATCCATATCGAGAACAACACCCCGCCGCCGAGAACCAGCAGACCGGAGCCCAGCGTGAGGACTACGAACCCGGTGGTGCGGGTTCTCTCATTGCCCAAGAGACGGATGACTCCCATGATCGTGCCCAACAAGATAGGCACGGCGAGCAAGAGGCATATTAGTGCGATAATTATGAGCCAGGATAAATCCATTGTGCGATTACGTTTCGTTCATAGTCGTTGTTCGCTCCGCGAACATAACGCTTGGAGCGACATTCCACGTCATGGTGCGTCGCGACGCACCCTACAAGTTCAAGGCATCATGATATCAATAACAAGGACAACGCCGGTTGCGACAACCGTCCCGACAACCGCCCCAACAACAGCCAGCAAAACCTTGCGGCCCGGCATCGACCAGCCGCCCCGCAGGAAACCGTAGGCCATCGCCAGCATCAGCAGCACGACGACCGCCGCAGCGCCGGTGTACCACAATCGCTGTTGGACTCGATAATCGTGCCATTTCTTTTTCGCGATTTCGCGGGCCTGATTGTCGAACTCAAGCAGTACGTGCAATTGCACCATGGGGCCGAAGGAGGCGTCGACCGGCTCTTCCCATTGTTCCTTGACAACGTGTTGCCGGATATAGTGATCCGGCAGCCGCACGTGCCGGGCCGCTTCGTTGCCGAGGATGTTCTCGATGTATCGGGCAACGACGTCTTCCACGTCGGCGGTCAAGTGCGCGTCGCATTCCATCCGCGATGTATATGGGCCGACGGTCGCCTTTACCCGATAAGCCTTCCCGCTCGCCGGCGAGTACCCGGTGACGACTTTTTGCACGTCGACGGAATCGACCCAGGCGGGCCGGGCAGGCGTTTCGGCCGGTTCGCTTGACTCCGGCTTCTCGCTTGCTTCTTCTTCCGGTCCAGAGTCATGGCTTATGGTTTCGGGGTCGACAGGTTTGGCGTCGACCGAGCTGTGAACCTCGATTATCCGCTGCTGTCCGCTGGCTTGTCGAGTTTCCGCGATGCCCCGTCCGTGTTCATCAATACCCCGCGGAGTTCGTTCGATTTCCGGGTGAATCTCATATTCGGTTATCTCGGCCCGCTCCGGAGATCTGATGAAGCTAACTGGCGCAGCATCACTCACATGCACGTCGCGGGCACCCAGCAGAAACAACGATCCGCCGCCGCAAACGAACACGCCGATACCCAGCGCCGCGACAACGAACCCGACGGCGCGGGTTTTCTCGTTGGCCAACAACAGACCTATTCCCACGATCGCGCCGAGCACGATCAACAGGCCAAGGAGCAGGACTATCAGGAATACGATGCTCATGATCATTTGTTGTGTTTATGTTTGGTGGAAAATGGGGACCGGCTTCGAGCCGAAACGAATATCAAACCCGCCGAAAAGGGTTTTGCTCGGTGCCCGTCCCCTATTTCCACGGCGCCATGGATGGGTTGTCCAACCGGGCCGTAGGGTGCGTTGTGACGCTCCGTACAAGCTCAATGTAGTGGTCAAGCCGTCAGGTAAGACCACACGGCGCTCGAGGCCTCTTGCCGCTGCGCGGTCCAGGTTCAAGAACCTGGGCTACCCGATGCGTGGTGCGTCGCGACGCACCACGCAAGTTCTCTTAACGTTCCCGGTAGTCCGCGAAACATTATCTTCCCCGGTACTTCGCGAAAAAGGGGACAGGCACCGTCGGCAACGTCGATTGGCGCTTCCATGCTCCTCTCTCGACGGAGCCAGTCCCCGTTTTCGCTAGCCGTAATATTTCTTGTCGAGTTTGCGCTGGTGCAACGGTATCCAGGGGCTGGCCAGTTGTACGGAAACGGATATCGAGGCGGCGACCATCGCCAGCCAGGCTTGGGGGAAATGCCAGGCGGCGGCCACGATTATTGCGACCACCACGCTCACGGCCAACGCCCAAAGACTCAATCGCGAATGCCGTAGCGGATCGGCCTGCCGCCACCAGCGAAGGATCAGGAACAGCGTGCCGAAGGCGGCCATGTAGGCCAACGCCATGGGCCTGCCCGCGTCGTAGAAACTGCCGGGCATGTCGTAGTCCGGCGGGTCCATGATGCTGGCGCCGTGGAACAATTCGACCAACAGCCCAGTGGCGATACCGAAAGCCACCAGCCCCAACAAAAGGCCCACGACCATCATCGTAAACCGCCGCAACACGGCTTCTCCGCGGGTGCCCTCCCAGAACTTCGACGGGATCATTATGGACCAACTGCCGAGGATACTGACCACCAGCAGCCAGGCGAATTGCTCCGGCTTCGGATATGCGAATCCGAAGCCGCCACTCAGCAACGTCGCCACCACGCACATGGCCGTGGCAACCAGCGAGGCGCACAGCATCGAGCCGAGTAGCTCCGTCGCGCGCTCGCGCGGCGATTTCACCAGCAAGGCGGTCACGGCAGGTTCGCGCACTTGATGCTTGCGTCGATGTCGCGGCCGTGGAGGTTCGCCACGGGGAGGCTCGACCGGCGGAGCATTGTTCATCCCCGGCGGGGGCTCTCTCCGGGGCGGATCATGGTCGTAACGGGGCGGCCAACGCGTGGACTCCTGGCTGAGGACCAAAGCACGGATCACCCGATACCCGCCATAGAAGAAAGCCAGCACAAACGCCAGGAAGATCACCAGCGGCGCGTTTGACGCCAACACGATCGCCAAGGCCACGAGGATAAGCACCTTTATGGCGGTCGGCATGTCGGCTCGATCCCATTCGGCCCGCATCTTCCGCCAGTTCTGCCGGACTGCTCGAAGTATGGGCTCGTCGTCGACAGGCTCGGCATGCACCGGCTTGACGTCTTCGTACGATGGTTCTTCCCGCGGGGCCGATTGTTCGCGGGCATGTTGATCGGCGGCACCGGGTATGCGGCCGTCGCCGGGTAGCTTCTGGCCCGGCTGCGGAAGCGCGGCCAACATGGCGCCGACCGACTCGAACCGCTTGGCCGGGTCCTTTTCCAGGGCCAAGGCCACCACGCTTCGATACGGTTCGGCCAGCATCGATACGTCGGGCGTGGCCGTCAGGTGTTTCATCAACACTTCGCCGGTGCTTTCGCCGTCGAAGGGCACACGGCCAGTGAGCATCTCGTACAGCACGATGCCCAGGGCGTAGATGTCGATCTCTTTGCCGTAACGGCCGTTGGCGACCTCGGGGGCCATGTAGTGGACCGTGCCCACGCTTTCAGTCTGACCGCTTCGGCGGCTGCATGAGACGAACTTCGAGAGGCCATAATCGCCGACCTTCACGATACCTTCCTCGGAGAAGATATTGCCCGGCTTCAGGTCGCGATGGACGATCCCCCGGTCGTGCAGATAGGCCACGCCTTGGCCGATGCCGTGGAACCAGGCGATGACCTGTTCGATGGGCATGCCGTTGGGGTTTGCGTCGACGGCGTCTTCGAGCGACTGGCCTGAGACGTACGACATTATTACCCAAGTGTCGCCGTTGTCGTCTTGGCGGATGTCGTACAGATCGAGAAGATTGGGATGCGTGAGGTTCAGGCAATGGCGAATGCCGCGCAGCTCGACGTCGAGGTTTCGGCGGATCAGTTTAAGCGCGACTTCCTTGCCGGCGTCGGAAACGGCGTAGTAGATTTCGCCAAATCCGCCGTGGCCGATACCGCGTTTGATGGTGTATCCGTCCAAGGGCTTCGACCCGCCGGAATAGACGAACCGCGCGGCGGCGCGCTGGTTCTCTTCCCTTGGCGAGTCGAGCGACTCGTCGGCGTCTTGGTCGTTCATGTTCTTGCCCTTTATGTCCACCTTACTCATCCTTTGAGGCGTTTGCCTTGTTTATATTGTATCATGCCGACATATGCCGGCGGGCGGTCGAGGCTCGGCGAGGCAGTGCCATTTCCACCCGAAAGAGTGTCGAGTCTCCCTATACCTGTTCCAATGTTATGGAAAAATCGTCGCCGATTATGCTTGAGTTTCTCGTTACCCGGGCGGGGCCGCGGTGGACGATGCCGTCGACCTCGAATGTACCCGCCGCGCGGCAGTATAGTTCGTTTTTTTGTCGGTAAAGGACCACATCGGTCGGCCAATTGCGGCAGACTACGTGGCAATGGGCCGCCGGGCCCAGGATGCACGAATCGGCCATCAGCAAAACCGCGTCGCTGCGCGGCTGGGTATGGTGGCCGCTTACGATGTCCAACCGGGCCGTGGCACTGAGCGGGTGCGGGCGGTGGAAGTCCATTCGCACGCCGGCGCCAAGTTGTATTTGCACACCGTCGGCCAGCGGCGCCGTTTGCCGCACCGGCCGGCCGTCCACCTCGACCGAGCGAAGGGCCTCGATCAAGTACCCCTCGCCGTCGCGGTCGATTATGGCGTGGCGGCTGGAGATGTCCGCAAGTATGGGAACATCGGCCGTGCCGCCGTGCACCGGTTGGCCCAGGGTGATTTGGTCGTCCATGCAGACCCAGTACCCGCCGATGGCGTCCACCCACAACATGAATCTGTCCGATTGCCGCGGATGCATGGTACTGTGACCCTTGGTGCCGTGACCCTTGAAAACGTGACCGTCTATTCCATAGCCTCTCGAGCTGTATGCGGAATCAATCATGTTACCGTAGCCGTTGCTGGGAGACCAGGGAGTAGTGTCCTTTGATATCATGGGGGTTGGGGGCCAGGGGTCGGGGAGTCTGTTTCGACCTTGTAGGGTGCGTCGCGACGCACCATGAAGCGGCGTAAACCGTTGATTCACGCTACTTTCGCTTCAGCGAAAGGCGACAATGGCATGTCGCGACGCACCCTACGGCCCCGTGCCCTCCTTTCAGTCCTTTGCGATACTCTCGATTTCCGGCGTGGTTTCGCCGAAATACTCGGCTACCTGATCCACGATGTTCTCGGGGTCGGGCTTGTCCAGGGGGATCTCGCCGTGGAAGTATCCCTCCGAGTTGACCATCCGCTCGTCGACCTCGAGCCGCGTGCGCAGGTTCTCGACCAGTTCCTTGACTCGGCCAAGCTGGCTGTCGTCGAACTGGTAGTTGCTGGTTGTCTCGGCCGCTTCTATCATTTGCAGCCGTGCTTCGAGGTTCTCAACCTCGACGGTCAATTGGCGTTTGGCGGCCAGCATTCCCTCAAGCTTCTGGCGAGCCGCTCCCAGGCTGGCCTTCCGCGCGGCGCACATTTTTTGCAGGCTGGCCAACGTGGCGTCGCCGGTCTTGAAACGCTCGAACCGGTTGGCCAAATCCACGCGGACTTGCTCGGCCGTGTAACTGCGGCCGGCGTAATTGAATACGCTCTTGTCGCTGGCCAAGTCGGTTTTCAGTCGCATTAGCTGCTCTTTATCCTTGCCGAGCCGCTCTTGTGATTTGTCGATCTGCTCCTCGAGCCGCCGCACCTCGACCTCCTCCTTGGCGATGACGTGCATATTTTTGCGAACCTCGGGCGCGAGGTTCTTCAGCATGCCGCGAGCCCTGTCTATTTGGAACTCGACCGGCACGCTCTGCTGAACCGTGTCGGTGACGTAACCGGCCGAAGTGCGGACATAGCTGACCGCACTGGGGCCGAATACGAACACCCCAGCTAGCAGGGTCCCGCCGCCAATAAGTACTGCTTTTCTGATCATGATCCCGTGCCTCCAAGAAAAAAGAAACGTAACGAGCAACCACGTTTGACTGCCTTTCCAAGAGGTTGTTCGCCGGGCGGCCTGGATTATTGGGAAACTTTTTCTCGCTGCGCCGGGCTCGTATCGCCGGATCCCGTCCGCCATCACCCCCCCTAACATGTGAATCTTGGGAATATGTTTCCGCTGCGATGGCCGTTGGCCCTTTTGCCGGATTCCCGCAAGCCATGGAAAGCGGATCTGGCGACCCAAAATGTCCATTTTCGGCGGGATCGCGTCGCGGTCGGCTATCGCGTTTCGGCCGCTGCATGGCGCAAAACCGGGCAGCCGACTTGCCCCGCGCGGTATACTCTTTACTAGAGGGGCAGCTTGCCCTGCTTCGCGTTTCCGTTCGCGTATTCCTGTTTCGAACTTACCGTTTTCGTGGAGGATGGGGCCATGACAGTCTACGAAATCGTCGAGACCGACTCAGGTCTGGTCGTTGCCGAAATGGACGATTACACCACGCCCGAGGACGCGGCCTCGCGGCTGGGGGGGCTGGTCGTCGATCCCGGACCGTTTCCAACCTACGGCGAAGCCTACGACGCCCTGCTGTCGCTAGAGGAAGAGGGAGACGAGGAAGAGTTTCCGTCTGAAGGCTGGTAAGGCGATAGAGAAAAATTAGGGGACATGGATAACGCCCGAGGCTAAGGGCGTGGATGCCTACTTATCCTCGACATGCTCGCCTTCGGTGATCGTGAGCACCCGGTCGATGTCCACGTCTTCAAGAACATCGACCCCGCCGCCGATCCAGCGGACCTCGACTCGGTCCACCTTCTCCCGCTTGCCGAGACCGAAGTGCAATCGCATACCGAAATGGCTCTGGTAGCCCCGTCCGCTGTGTACTTCGTCGATCTGCGTCAGGTCGCCGGCAACGACTTTCACATGGGCCCCCACGCCGTCGCGGTTGGTCTTCGTGCCTTTTAGCCGGATTTGCAGCCAGTGGTTGCCGGTCTTCGAGTCGTTTCTCAGTATGGTCGGTTCGCGGCGGGAATTGAGGATAACCGCGTCGACGTCGCCGTCGCCGTCCAGATCGTCAAATGCCGCCCCGCGGCTGGAGAGCTTCACTTCCAATCCGTCGCCGCATTTGTCCGAGACGTTGACGAACTTCCCCTTGCCGGTGTTGCGAAGAACGATGTTTCGCACGTGGTATTGCGCGACGTCGTTGTATAGTTCGACATTATCCTGCAGGTGGCCGCAGACGATGAACAGGTCGCGGTTGCCGTCGTTGTCCAAATCGATAAGGCCGCTTCCCCAAGTCAGGTGTGGAAAGGTTCCTTTTCCGGCGCCGGTTTGGCTGGTCACGTCTTCAAACGCGCCGTCTCCCATGTTTCGGTAGAGCGTGGCCAACTCTTGTCCGTACGAGGTGGCGTGGAAGTCGAGCCGCCCGTCGTTGTCGTAGTCGCCGCACTCCACGCCCATGGTCGCCATGGCCTTGCCGCTTCGGTTATACGCCAGTCCGCTGATGAGCCCGACTTCCTCGAACTTGCCGCTTCCGTCGTTCTCGAAGATGGAGTTTGCCGCCACGTCGTTGCCGACGAAGATGTCCGTGTCGCCGTCGTTGTCGTAGTCGGCACAGACCATCCCCATGCCGGTCCCCTTGATCGCGCCGACGCCCGAGGATTCGCTGACGTCGGTAAAGGTTCCGTCGCCGTTGTTGCGATACAGCCCATCGGGCGTCGCCTTGTAACAGATGGGTCCGGCGTAAACGGGAAAGCCGCTGACGGTTCGCGGCCAGTGATTCTCGTAGGTGAAGTCCACGTAGTTCGACACGTAAAGGTCGAGATCGCCGTCCGCGTCCATGTCGAGGAAGCACGCGCCGGCCCCCACCCGGTGGCCGCCGGCCACGCCCGCCTTTTCCGTGGCGTTGGTGAAAGTCCCGTCGCCGTTGTTTCTATAGAGAACGTTCGGCCCGAAATTATTGACGTACAAATCCGCGTCGCCGTCGTTGTCGTAATCGCCCACGGCCACGCCCAGGCCGAATCCCGTATCGCCCACGCCCGCCTCGGCCGTAACGTCGGTGAACTTCCAATCGCCGTCGTTGCGATACAGCGCGTTTCTCGGCGCGGTGGCAACCTTCGTTCCTCGCATCGGCGCCCCGTTCAGGAAGTAAATGTCGATGTCGCCGTCGCCGTCGTAGTCGAACGTCGCCAGCCCCGCGCTAACCGTCTCCGGGATATACCGCCTTCCGGAACTACCGTCGGTGTGCCGGAAGGTAATGCCGGTCTGCTCGGTTACGTTTTTGAAAGAGATCGGCTCGGCCGCCTGCACGCAAGCCGTCGCCAGGAGCAGTGCGCAGGTCAGCAACAAAGCTGTCAGTCGCAATGCATTGAGGTTTGCCGTCATTGTGTATTCTCTTCCTTCAAAGCAACTTCCACGGGCCTCGAACATCGCTCATCGCCGCCCCGTCGGATTGGGATTTATGGTCGCCGCCCTTCGCATCAAGCGTTCGGCTTGCTCCGTGTTTCCGTGCTTACGATAGATTCCAGCCGCGGCGGCGTAGATCGCGGCCGTCCTGGCTCGCTGGTCCGTCAACTCGCTGGCTTCGCTTTCATTTCGGGTCCAGACCGCCAGATTGTCCCTTTCCGCGTTGATCAGTTCGTCGAATCGCTTCTTGTGGCGCTTGGCCTTTTCGCGCTGTCCCAGTCGGGCGCTGACGGTGGCAAGCCCGTAATGGGCCCGGGTGCGATTGGGATCGATCTCGACGGCTCGCGTGAAGCACTTCTGGGCCTCGGCGTATTCCTCCGCCTGCACGTAGGCCTGCCCTAGAAGCAGATGGGCTTCATCCGACCCCGGCCATAGATTAACGGCTTCTTGCCCGACGGCGACCGCTTCTTCCGCTCGATCCAATTCGATCAATGCCCGCCCCAAACGGAAGTGGACATCCGACATGTTCGCATCGTACTTCAGGGCCCGGCGGCATGTCGTCACCACCTCCTCGAATCGCCCTTCCTTCCAAGCAATCATGCTTATCCCGTCATAAGCACCGGGCCGGGCGGGATCCAGTTCCAAACATCTTCGCCAAGCACTTACGGCCTCGGCCCCTCTGCCGCTGAACAGACTCGCGTTGCCCATCAGTGCGTGGCTATCGGGGTCGTTCGGAAATGCCTTCAGCGTGCGCCGGGCCACGAGGCCCGTCTCCAGCTTAAGGGCCCCAAACGTGGCCGGTTGTCCCGAAGGCGCGACCCAAAGTTCGTGCGCCGGCTCCGCTGCGTCGGTCGGCTGCTGCTTGGCGGCTTCCGTTTCGGCCATCTGTCGCGGCGAAATTGTTGGAATCTCTATCTCTGGTTCTCCAGTTTCGTCTTCCGCTTCCGCCACAGGCGGCTGCTCCGGCAGATCCTCCCCAGGTTCTTCCGTACTCCAAGGCGACCAAAGAAGAACGAGTGCCGCAACCACCGCGCAGAGGCCCGCCCCGATCAGCACTCTAACCGACGATCCACGCAGCCCGAGTGATTGGAAAATTGATTTCATGGCCAGTCAGTGAAAGCTTGGAAAAACAACAATCGCCCGATAATCCTAACCCCTCGCACTATAACACCGAATTCTGGCACCATCAAGCGTAGCCAACACTTTGCCACGACCCAAACAAGATAAGACGAACCACGGATTGACGCGGTAAAGCACGGATAAGGTCCCGCAACGAAAGCCCCAACTGTGCTATCTTACCACCGCACCGTTGGGGCTGGACGCATGGAAATCTTCACGCCGCACAAAGAAGACAGCCGTTTGTACCACGAAGCGGTTGCGGCAATGGCCGGATTGTCATTTGTAGAAAGCTCGAACATTCCTAGTTACCACCCGCCAGTTGGTCTGCCCGATTCCGTCATCGATTGGCACATCTGGCAGGCTCAATCGAAACCTTTTACATCGCGCGAGGCCCAATTTGGCGCCGATCCGCTGTTACCCCGCCGATTAGTGGTCAAGATTACCATAATCCCTCAAGCAGAAGGGGTGGTATGAGGGAGTTCCAGGGAATTTGGCAAATTTTCAGGGGGGCCTGTGAGAAAACGCTTGTAATCCTCTTGGCTTCTGCTATAAAAAGGATTATGCCGCTTATAGTGGGGGAAAGGATTCTTCCGGTTTTCGGCGTTGCGGGAGGTCTATTCACCGCCAAAAGCCTATTCGGCAAACAATCGTGAAGCTGAAGTTACTGTGCATCCTCAAACCAAAACCGGGCCATGCAGCGGGTGGGAGCCGCATTGGTGGCCAAATCGGGAGTTCCGCCTGCGCTCCTGCGGGAAAAGATCCGGAGATATATGACCTTGGGTTTCACCCCTCTCTTTTACCCGCGAATCCGCTTGGCAATCGTAAATCGTGTTCCACAACATGTTCTAGCAGAATGGGAGAATTGGGAATGTTTAAGAAGCTTATTCTGTGTGCGACGGTAGCCTCGCTGCTGTTCGCGCTTGCGCCGACAATGGTGTTGGCCGGAAATGACGACGGGACGGCCTACGGCGCTTCTCGCGCCCCCGTGCCGCCTCCAGGAGGTTATCCTCTGAAGTACCGTCTTATGTACGTTACGTCGGAAGGTTATGACGCCGCCGAGGATGACATCAGTTGGTACAACACCCAGGTCGACAATCTGGCCAACTCCGCCGGCAGCACGGTAAACGGGCTGACTACGTGGAAAGTGTACGGTGCGACCAATACGGTCAACGGCAGGCAGAACCTCGGCATGTTGACCAGCGGCGAAACGGGCTACGACGCCTCGACCGACGTCCCCGTCTATAACTTCGCCGGCTCGCTTTGGGCAACCGGCAACGACGCCTTCTGGGGCGGCGGTTCCATCAATACTGGCGATGGAATCTTTGACGGGTTGTCCTACGAGGACGGCTCCGAAGACAAATCGGTTAACGCGGTTGGTGCCAACGTGTACGCAGCTTGGTGGAGTGGCATGAACGGCACGGCTGGGAACGCGGATTCCACTTATTACTTGGGTGCCGATTTCGTGACCCGCGGCCGCGGCGACAAGACCATCGCCAATGGCAGCGAATTCACGAATTGGGGTGAGGCGTTGGCCGCCGAACCCGACATTAATGACGAAAGGCTTGGGGTGAACGGGCACAGGGAGTGGATTAACTCCTTCCCGCGTCTGCGCGGCGTGTCGGCCGTTATCGACACCACTAACGACTATAGCGTGTGGGAAACAGCGGCCACAGGTAACTGGGGAGACTCCACTTGGACCGTCGGCACAACGGCGAACCAAGGGCCTGGCGGCGTGCATATGATCGTCAATACCGCTGGTGCCGACGTAACAGTTAGCACGACCGAAACCGCCGAAACGTTAACCCTCGGCGCCCATCCCGTGGGACTTGGTCCGGGCGAAGCCAGCACCGTGCAAGTCACCGGTTCACTTACGGGCATGAGCCTCGCGCGAGTTGGAAGCGGCAGCACGCTTGACGCCTCCAGCGGAACGTTCAGTGTCACGGAACTCGTTAGCGCTGGTGCAACCACTCTTGGTGCCGGAACCATTGAGAGCATAGAAGTAACCGGCGGCACCTTCAATTTGGGTGCGACTACCGGAGTGGTTGAGTACATCCAAGAAGACGCGACGGGCACGGTCAACGCGGGCCTCGCCTCGGGCGTCGAAGACGTGAGCGTAACCAATGGCGAAATCATCGCCAGCGGAAACATCAACGCCAGCGGAAGCGTCAGACTCGATGGCGGCAAGCTGACCGCCGCCGGCGCGGTGGCCGTCTCGGCGACCAACGGCGTCATAATCGGCAACAAGCCTGCTTTGTCGGTTCAGAGTGGTGCCAGCCTGTCCATACCCACCGGCGCGGGCGCGGCACCGGCCGGCGCGCTCGGCATTTGGACGTTCAACAACGGAGATGCGACCGATTCGTCCGGAAACGGTTACGACGGTGCGGAGGGCAACACCGGTGGCAGCGGCACCGTGGCTTATACCGCCGATGCCCCGCTCCAGTTGGGCGGAGGGTCCATGACTCTCGACAATGACGCTACTGTTTATGTAAGCACTGGCGGCACCGAGGACGTGTTTGATACCGATTCGCAAACAGTTGCTTTCTGGACAAAGGGCGCCCCCGGCGGTGACTGGGGCAGCTGGTGGAGCAAGAGTGACGCCAACCAAATCCGCACGGCGGGTCAAGGCAATTACCAAATGGCCTACCGCGTGGGAGATAATGACGATTGGATGGATATCAACCATGACGACGGAGAGTGGCACCATTACGCCATGACCTTCGATGGGACCACGGCCAAAATGTATAAGGATGGCCAATTTATTAGGCAGGAGAACAAATCGAATCCCGCTAACTCCAGAGTGATGGTCTGGGGCGGTCGCGACAGTAGCGATGACCCAGGCTACCAGCATAGTGGTGGGACGGCGAACATCTCCTGGAACAGTCCGGGTGTCGGCTTTGACGACTGTTACTACTACGGTCGGGCACTCGATGCCGCCGAAGTTGCGGAACTCTACGTAGGCCCCGAAACGGCTTTCGGCGACCTGACCATGGATGCCGGCACCTCGCTGACCTTGACCGGCGGCGGCGCGGCAAGCTTTGAAAATGTGACCGCCGGCGACGGCGCGACCATCAACGGTAGCCCGACCATCAAC
>Ga0180432_10008224_pt1 | contig 13068 bp, 10 predicted proteins | sample SS_ome_10_FD_132414 | JGI IMG/M metagenome (GOLD analysis project Ga0180432, IMG submission 132414) | Hypersaline lake sediment archaeal communities from the Salton Sea, California, USA - SS_1_MS_2 metaG | ecosystem: Environmental > Aquatic > Non-marine Saline and Alkaline > Hypersaline >...
GGATTGAACGGATTCGGAACGTTCGGATCGAGAGCGAACCTCATGGGAACGCCGCATTCCTCTACGGGAGTAGACACATACTGCACCAACCCGCTCCATCCCTGCAGGACCTTCTTGTTGCTCCTTCTCTGGACGAAGATGTTGTTGACGATACTGTCCGGGTTGATCCCCGAGTCGGGAATGGCGTAATTCCAATCGAAGTGAAGGGAGTCGTTGGTGCCCATGTAAACCAAAACCCCTTCCGAATCGGGGATGATGTCGCGCATCGGATGACGGTAGATTCCGTCCCCCACAACCTCCACCGCGGTCTCCGTGACGATCAGGCGGATGTAGAGCCCCCCCGTGATCGGCTCGCTGGCGACCACATCGAAGCTCACGAAAACGGAGTCCTCGTCTCGGTGGTGGTCCACATCGATGCGGAGCAGGCTCGGAAGCGCGAACAGGCTGTCCAGAGTGCTTCGCAGGAAGGCGTAGTACTCGTCGGGCGTGGAGAAGTCGAACAGGTCCCCCAGGTTCGCACCGTCGTACCTCTCGGTGGGCACGTAGTAGATGCTGTAGTAGTCTCTCTTGTCATTGTTCTCCGTTGTGTTCCACTGAAAGATGGGATCGGAGCTGCTCGGCCAGCTCATGTGGTATCGAATCGGGACAACCTGCCCCTCGCGCTCGACGAGGATCGCGTCCACGCTGTCCTTGATCGTGCCGCAGCTCGAGCAGGCGGTGTTGGTGAAATCCTCGAAGACGACCATGCGCTCATAGGCAAGAGAGGATACTGAAGAAGAGAGAACCAGTAACAAGGGAAGCAGAAAACGATGCACCAGTCCGGCCCTCTGCCTTCGCGAAGTCAGAAGCGACATTCTCGGGGGAACGGCTTTATTATACTACACTTGCGCCGCCAACGCCAGCGAGAAACGGGGCCTGCTTCCGAAGGACTAATCGGGCGCCCTGCAGACGATTAGGGTGACATCGTCCGCTGGAACCCGCCCCGAGGCGAAGGAGCAGGCCGAATCGTAGAGACCGCGGACGATCTCGTCTGCCGGCTTCTTATGATGAACACGAACCGCGTCGAGGAGCCCTTGTTTATCGAAATACCGCCCGTCCTCCCGCTCACATTCGGTGAGACCGTCCGTCGCCAGGACCAGCAGATCCCCCGGCTCTAAGGAGACCGGCCGCGTGCACGGAAAGCGTGCTCCGGAGAAGAGACCGAGCGGTGTGCCCGTGCTCTCCAGCTCCATCTTGAGCTCTCCCGATCGGTTGAAAAGGAAGCCCGGCGGATGGCCGGCGCTCGCATAGACGAAGGTGCGTTCCTTCGGGTCGAGGCGAAGCAGAATCATGGTTACGAAGATCCTCTCCGCCAGATCGGTCATGATATCGTTGTTGATCAGGCGGAGGATTTCCTCCACATCGGCCTGCAGCTTGGCGTAGGCACGGACGTATGCCCGGACTTCCGCCATGAGCAGGGCGGGGCCGAGCCCGTGCCCGCAAACATCGCCGACGACGATCCCCAGCGTGTCGTCCAGCATAGGCACGTAGTCGAAGCAATCGCCGCAGAGGTGGCCCGCGGAGAAAGCGGCCCCGGAAATATCGAACTGCTCTAACGAAGGACTGGAGGAGGGAAACAGCCTCCGTTGCACCACCCGCGCCATCTGCATCTCCCTCTCCTGCTCTTCCCTCTTCCTCACCTCGGTCAGATCCTTCATGACCGAGACGAAATGGCTCACCCTCCCGTGCAGGTCTTTCATGGGCGTGATCGTTTGCTCGGCCTGGTAGAGATCACCCGATTTCTTCCGGTTGATCAACGTCCCTCGAAACGGTTTGCCCGAGAGGATGGTCTTCCAAATACTCCTGTAGAGCTCTGTGTCATGCTGGCCGGACTTGAGAATTCGCGGGGTTCGCCCGATCGCTTCATCGAGGGTGTACCCCGTGGTCTCCTGAAACGCCGGGTTGACGTACTCGATCCGGCCGCTCTTGTCGGTGATCACGACGCTGTCGGCGGTCTGTTCGACGGCGTTCGAGAGACGCCGGACCGCTTCCTCCGTTTCCCGGCTCGCGGTGATATCGCGAAAGACGATCACACCGCCGATCCGCTTGCCCTCCTTGTCCCGGAGAGGTGAAGCGTTGATGCTGAGTAGGACGCCGTTCGGGACCTTCTCGTTTCGAATGAACATCTCCACGTCGGTGACCGTCTTCCCCTCCATCGCCTTCGCCATGGGAAGCTGGCCCACCGGGAAAAGAGTTATCTTGTCCGGGAGATAGCAGCCGTACGTCCGCGGCCACTGGTCAGGTGGGATATCCAGAGCCGGTTTGCCGAGAATGCGTTCCGCGGCCGGATTCCAAACGAGAAACTGGCCATTCCGGTCGGCGGCGACCACTCCATCGGTGAGGTCACGGACGACGGACTGAAAGATGCGGGTCAGGCCGCGCGGGCTGTCGGCTGTGTGGGGATCCGAATGGGGACACATCGGATAGCTCCAAGCAGGTCAACTAGTTAGGACGACGCACCACAACAACGGGACGGAGACGGACTCCGCCGGCTACCATAAACTAATAAGAGTGGTCGCCGATCGCCTCCCCGAATGTGATAACGAATGGAGATTCCGTGCGGGGGCGGCGGTCACGAAGGAGAGCGGTTTCTTCCCGTCGAGAGAAGTCTGCGCGCCGCATGGTAAACATCATCCACAGTCACGCTGGTGAGGCACTCGAGCAGATTCGGATTGGTGCAGCGCACGAAGCCACTAAACGCCCGGTAGCAGGGGCTGCATTCCAGATCGCGCCGGACAACCACCGTCGGCGCCTTCCCGGACCAGGGCCGGTTCTTCTCCGGATTGGTCGGACCGAATATCCCCACCACCGGAGTGCCGACCGCTGATGCGATATGCATCGGCCCGCTGTCGTTGCTGATGAAAAGATCGCACTCCCGAATAAGCGCCGCCGTCTCCTTCAGCGATGTTTTTCCCACGAAATCGGCGATCGAGACGCCGGCGTCCAGAAGTGTGCGAAGAAGGTCCCGCTCTGCCTCCTCACCCCTCCCTCCCACCACGAGGACCTTGGCTCCCTCCGTCCGGGCAAGTCGGCCGATCAGATCGGCGAACCGCTCCGCGGGCCACCGCTTTTCGGGAACCTCGGGCAGCGACCCGATGTGCATGCCGATCAGCGGCCCTCCATCCCGGCGCGCTTCCGCCACGGCGCTCTTGGCGAACTCCTTCTCTTCCTCCCCGATGTGGACGAAGGTCTCCTCGCCGAGGCGCTCCACATCGGAATCGATCATCCGGTAGAGGTCGAAGTATTGGAGAACCTCGTGCTTTCCATGATCCACGTTGCGGGCCCGGTGGCAGAGGAAATCGCTTTGAGCCGTGACGCCGAAGGAGTAGGTGAAGGACAGGATCAGGCGCGTCCCGCACAGGAACGCCAAATACGCCCCGTAGAAAGTCTCGCAATTCAGTGCGAGGTCGAAGCGCGGCAGCGAGTGGCTTCGCACGAAGCGTCGCACATCTTTCATGCTTCGGAAATCGAACTCGATGAACTCGGCGTTCGCGTAGCCGCGGAGAACCTCGGCGGCGCCGCGGGAGCGGAGGACGAAGGTAAGGCGGGCATCCGGATACCGCTTCCGGAGCAGGGAGACAACCGGCGTGAAAAGAATGACGTTGCCGATCCCGCCGACCGGCAACAGAAGGACGTTCCTTACCGAGGCCGGCTCTTTCCTTCGCTCGGCGAACGGCCTGACGGCGATCCAAAGGCCGTAAAGGAACGTCTGCCAGACCTTGCGGAAGAGCTTCCGCCCCCAATACCGCAGCTGCCCGCCTGTTTCTCCCGCCATAATCGGTTCGCCGGTCGCCGTCCGGGCTACTCTTCTTTGATCGCCTCCGACTTCAAGAAGCGGTTGAAGAACTCGACCTGCTTCCGGTACTCGGCGATGGTGTTTTCACGCTTCGCCGTGCCGTGCCCCTCGTCGGGGAAGATCAGCGAGTCCACGACTACGCCGCTCTCGCTCACCGCATCCAAGATCTGGCGCGCCTCGAAGACAGGCACCCGGGGGTCGTTTTCGCCATGCACGACCAGGAGAGGCGTCCGGATCCGGTCCGCCTTGTGGATCGGCGAAATCTCTTCCAGGAACTCCGGATCCGACAGCGGGCCGTACTCCGCCTCGCGCAAATGCCTCCGGTAGTCGGCCGTTCTCTCGAGGAAGCTCTTGAAGTTGACGATACCCACCACGTTCACGGCGGCCGAGAAGAGGTCGGGATACTCGGTGATCATGCCCATCGTTACGTAGCCGCCGTACGATCCTCCCCGGATGCCGATCATCCCCTGCTCGGTGTAGCCGTTCGCGATCAACCACTCCACAGCGGCCTTGTAGTCCTTCAGCGAGTCCTTGCGTTTCTTATAGTTGTCCAGATTCAGGTAGTCGATGCCGTAGCCCGTCGAGCCGCGGAGGTTCGGCGCGATCACTCCGAACCCGCTCAGCATCAAGTATTGAACGTTCCGGATGAACGCCGGCTGATACTGGCCCTCCGGCCCCCCGTGGGCCTCGACAACGAAGGGGACGGGATTCCCCTTCTCGTACCCGGGAGGAAGATAGAGGAACGCGGGAACCTCGAGCCCGTCGAAGCTCTTGTAGCGGATGAGCTGGGGCTCTTGGAACATGGTCCGGTCGATCCCCGCATACGTGGAGAAGGTAAGCTGCTCCACCTCTCCGGTATTCGTATTCCATTTCCACACATCCGGCGCACGGGTGGCGCTGGAGAACGAAAGCAGGGCGTTCCCGTGCTTGTCCACCCCACCGAACCCCAGGATTCCTTCGAGAGGCGGGGCGGGAATCTCCTTCTTGCTTTCCACTTCCCGCACCTTGAGCCGGATGTAGCCGTCCTCGTTCGTCGCCGCACCAATGAACCGGAAGTCGCGGCTGAAACCGACGCCGACGCATTCCCATCGCGTGTCGAGCCACCCGTCGTCGACGTACTGGATCTCGTAGCTCCCCACGGTCATCGTGGCCAGGCGGCTCATGCCGTCCTCGTTGTCGTTGCACGTCAGCCAGATGGTCTTGTTGTCCGGCATCAACGTCGGGCTATCGTAGAAAACGTCCTTGTCGTCCTTCGTGAGCGGCATAACCTCCCCGCTGGGGAGGTCGAGAAGCCGAAGGTCGTTGTTGACGTTCGAAGTGTAGGTCCCGATGATCAGCTTCGTGTCGTCCCGAGAAAGATCGGCGACGACGTTGAAGCCGGGCACCTGATCGAAGATCTTCTCCGACTCGCCGGTGGCGATGTCCATCCGGTAGATGAAGAAGTCGCGGCCGTTCTCCTCGTTGGACCGGTAGTAGATATGTCGGTCGTCATGAGTCCACGTGACGGAGCCGTATTGCACCCTAGGCTTCTTCGTCAGCTGGACAAGGCGGCCCGTTTCGGTGTCCATCAAGTAAAGCTGGTAGTTCTCGTCCCCCCCGACGGCCGCCCCGACGATGGCCGCGTCGCCGTCGTAGGAGAGCTGGAAGAAGCTGATGCCGTCCTCGAATGTAGTCAGCCGGTACGGCCATCCGGATTCGAGCAATCGGTAGACCTGCGGCTCGCCGGACATGGTGGAGATGAAGTAGACATCTTTGCCGTCCCAACTGAAGCCGGTGGGCGAGCAGGCTCCGATATTGAGAAACGTGGCGATGTCGGGGACATACTTTCCCTGGGTGAGGAGGGAGGGCTTGCTCTCCTCCCCGGCGAACACGGGTCCCGCCGCCCAGACGGCCAGAGCCAGAAACACGCAGAATACTCTTAGACGCGACATTTCGTTTTCTCCCGATGATTAGGGGACGTCCGCTCTTCTTGCAGCTGGGCAAGATACGACCAGCATATTATCTACGGCCCCCTCTGTCTACCGGGAAGGGGAAGAGGCCGTGCCGGGGCTCTCAACCGGCGAGAGACGAGCCCCCGGGTTGGATGACGCCTCCGCACGGCGGTGTAGCGCAACGGAGTGGAAATGTCGTATCATTAATCGGACGCGTATCGCTCACCATGGGGTCGGTTCTCCCCCGGACCGTCCCGGACGGGAGGACCGGATGATGAGAGCTCCCTTTGCCGCAAACGTTCTCCTCTTGCTCGCCGTAGTCGGAATCGCGGGCGTCCCACCCGCCGGCGCGGACCCGGTTTTTCAGTGGCAAGACCTTCACGACGGCGGCGCCCTGCAGAACGACGCGGGAACCGCCGCGCTGGCCGACGCCGCCGGAAACGCCGTGATCGCGGGGACCAGCACCGACTCGGAGGCGGGTATCGACCTGCTCGTCCGCAAGCTGGATCGAGAGACCGGAGACACCCTCTGGACACGCCGGGTTCCCGCCGGTGACGGCAACGACATGGCCTTGGGGAACATGGTTTGGGATGGCGCCGGCGATCTCTTGATTGGAGGAACACGCCTCGGCTGCGTTGGGTGAGGCCAAGGAGACGACGTCATCGTCCTCAAACTGGACGGTGCGACCGGGGAGGTTCTCTGGTCACAGCATTACTTCAGCGCCGACGGACGCAGCGAATCGGTGTACGACATCGCCGTGGACTGCTCGGGCAACGCCTTCGTCACGGGCCGCCAATACAATCTGATCGAGGCGGACGACATCCTCACCATGAAACTCGCCGGCGGCGATGGTGAGGTTCTTTGGGATGTTCTCACCGGTGGGCCGCAACGCCTCGCCGACCGCGGCTGGTCGATCGTGGTGGGCTCGGACGGGAATCCCGTCGTGACCGGCGTCTTCTCGACACTCTCCGATCCCGCCGACTACTGCACCATCAAGTTCGACAGCACCGACGGCTCGGTGATCTGGAGCCGTACGGTTCCCGGAGCGGTCAATCACATCGACCGGGAAGCCGGCTGGCTCGGGGTTTGCGGCAACGACGACATCATCATGGCCAACAGGACCTGGGAGTCGGGCACGAGCTACGACGTGGTCCTCCACCGATACGCCGCAGCCGACGGGGACACCCTATGGAAGAGCAGGTACAACTCCGGAGGCACCACCTCCGACGATCCATCGCACATGACGCTGGACGGGGCGGGCAACCCCCTTGTCGCCGGCGTCACCTCCGGCGACTACATGGCTCTCAAGTTCGACGCCGCCACGGGGGATCTGCTCTGGGACCAATCGTATGAAGGCCCCGCCGGCGGGTACGACGCCGCCGCCTTCGTCATCGAAAGCCCCGGGGGCGAGGTGGTGGTGACGGGCTTCAGCGACGGGAGCGGAACCAGCTGGGACGTGGCGACGGTCGGCTTCCATCCGGTGACCGGCGCGTTCCTTTGGGACGAACGGTTCGACCCGGGCGACGGGCGGGCGGATGAAGGGAAGGCGCTCGCCGTCAGCAATGCGGGGGACCTCTACGTCGCCGGCTACGGCGACCTCTTGGCGTCGGGCCAAGATATGCTGGCCCTTCGCTACACTCTCCCCGGCCTGATGGGCGTCGAAGCGGGGCCGGTGGCGGCCGACCTTCCCGCGCTCTTTCTCGATCTCCGCGCCAGTCCGAATCCGTTCACCACCCGCGTGGCGTTCTCCGTCGACGTAACACGGGCGGTGCCCGTTCTCGCCGCGGTGTACGACATACGAGGAAGAGAAGTGGCGGTAGTGCACGACGGGGTTCTTCCCCGGGGCGCCAACCTCCTGGAGTGGGACGGAAGGGATCGTTCCGGCGACCGCACCGCGGCGGGGGTCTACTTCATGAGAATCGGCGGCGGCGGCGCGAGCGCCGTGAAGAAGATCGTTCTCGGCCGGTAGATGGACAGGCGAAGCTAGCCGAGTACCGTTTTCATCACGCGGAGCATGTTCGCCCCGAAGATCTTCTCGATCGAATCCTCGGAGTAGCCGCGGGAACGCATCTCGTCGGAGAGGTTCCCGAGCTTCCCGATATGCTCGAGACCGGTGAAGCTGTAAGGGATTCCGTCGAAGTCCGATCCGATCGCGACGGAATCCTCCCCCACCAGGCGAACGACATGGTCGATGTGATCGACGACCACCTCCACACCGGGGGATCGATCCGGCTTCGGAAACCCTTCCGAAATCAACGGGATCTTGCGAGCCGCCTTCTCTTCCGTCGTCAGACCGGGGTCGTCGTTGATCTTCGCGAACTTCGCCATCATCCAGGCGCTCGGCGCCTCCATCCCCTCCGGCATGGGCGCCATCACACCAGGATAGAACATGAGCCCGATCACGCCTCCCGTATCGGCGATGCAGCGGATCGCGTCGTCCGAGAGACCGCGCTTCGAGTCGAAAACGGCCCGAGCCGCGCTGTGGGAAGAGACGATCGGATCGGACGAGATGCGCGCCGCATCCCGGATCGATTGTTCGGAAGCGTGGGCCAGATCCACGATCATGCCGACGCGGTTCATCGTCTCCACCACGTCCCTTCCCACCCCGTCGAGACCCCGGTCTTCTTCGGCGGAGCAGCTCCCCACCCAGCTCGGCGATTCGTTGTGGCTGAGCGTAAACAAGCGCGCCCCTTCCTGGTGGAGGCGCTCCACATTGCGGGGGTCGTCGGCGATCGCCTGCCCCCCTTCCACGGAGAGAACCATCGCCGTCCGGCCCTCCCCCACGAGCTTCTGAACGCCCCCCACATCTCCCGCCACCCCCAACTCCTCCGGGTGCTCCCCGGCGAGCCGGCGGATCCGGCGGAGAAGCCGGACGGCTTGGTCGAACGCCGCCTCCCCGGGAAAGATCGGATCCACCCACGCGGCGAAGAACAGGGTCATCGCGCTCTCGAGCGACCGGATCTTGGGAAGATCCATGTGCAGGCTCGGGCTCTCCCGGCCGAAATCCTCACCGGCGTAAAGAACCTTAAGAATCGTGTCGTTATGACAATCCACAATCATCGGCGGTCCTCCGTTCGAGAATGCCCTCGCCATTGTACCACCGGCTGGCCGGCGATGGTATGGTGGGTGCGAAAGGAGGTGAAGGAGATGGCAGAGCTCGAGGAAAAGATCGCCCGCCGCTTCCGGTGCGCCAAGTGCCGGAACTCGTCCGGCAAGATTCGCCGCTTCGCCGCCACCGGCTCCGGCATCACGCGGTTCATCGATTGGCAGCGAAACGAGTTTCTCAGCGTTTCCTGCAGCCGCTGCGGATACACCGAGATCTACGATCCGAGCGTCTTCGAGGAGAAAGGGAAGGTCACCGAGATCTTGGACCTGCTCTTCGGGCTGGGCGAGTAGCCCGAAGAACCCGGGACCGCACCATTCGGAGGGGGATCCCGATATGAGAAGGTTCCGACCGGATTCTCTGTTTCGCCGGGAGGTGCGGCGGCTGGAGCCGTATCGCGTCACCAATCCTCCCCATCGGATCAAGCTGAACCAGAACGAGTCTCCCGTCGAGCTTCCGGGACGAGTCAAACGCGCCATCGCCTCCTCCCTTGTGGGTGAGCGCTGGGCCCACTATCCCGACTTTCCTCCCCGGGCCGTCGCCGCGCGCATCGCACGGCATCTCGATCTTCCGGCCGAAACCGTCCTCCCGGGCCACGGATCGAACGAGCTCATCTACGCGACCGTGCTGGTGACCGTCGGAAAAGGCGAGACCATGCTCATGCCCACTCCCTCCTACCTGTTGGCCCGGCTGCCCGCCCGCGTGGCCGGAGGGCGAACGGTCACCGTTCCATTGGGTCGCCGCTTCGAGTACGAACCGGACCGAATCGTGCGGGCCATCCAGCGCGCGAATCCCAAGCTCGTATTTCTTCCCTCACCGAACAATCCCACCGGCACTTCGCTCACCGAGAAAGCCGTTCACCAGATCGCCCGATCCGCGCCGCACAGCTTGGTTCTGATCGACGAGGCGTACCAAGAGTTCTCGGATACCGATCTGGCGCCGCTGGTCCGGCAACATTCGAACTTGGTCCTCTTGCGGACCCTCAGCAAAGCGTTCCGCCTCGCCGGATTCCGCATCGGATACCTGCTGGGCAGCCCGGAGCTCCTCGCCCGCATCGAACTGGGCAAACCACCACACTCGGTGGACCGGCTCTCCCAGGTCGCCGTCCCGGCGGTCCTGGAGAGCTATGAGGTTATTCAAAAGGGCGTCCGGCGGGTCGTCCGCGAGCGAGAGCGCGTGAGCCGGGCGCTTTCGAATATAACGGGTGTGGATGTCTTCCCCTCGCAGGCGAACTTCCTCCTCTTTCGCGTCCCTGTCGGCAGCCAGGCCTACGAAGGCCTGCTCTCGCGGGGAATCCTCGTCCGAAACGTGGGAGAGGGCGCGGGCGCCGACAAACGCCTGGCCGGTTGTCTGCGCGTCACCATAGGAACCAAGAAAGAGAACGACGCGTTCTTGTCCGCTTTGTCCGCACATCTTAAGGAGAGAACCTAATGCCCCGGAAGAGACTCGACGATCTCCGCAAAGAGATTCGACAACTGGACGATCAGATTCTCCATCTTGCGGCCCGAAGGACGCAGCTCACCGAGAAGATCGGCCGCGTCAAGCTCGCCTCCGGCTTGCCCGTGAGGGACTATCAGGCGGAGCGGGAAACGCTCGCCTTCGCGGACGAACGATCGGCGGAGCACGGCCTCGACCGGACCACCGGGCGCTCCATTGCCCGTGCCCTCATCGTCGGGGCGGTGCGGGAGCAGGAAGAGATACACGAGAAACGCTTCCTCGGCAGCAAAAGGGGGATCACGATTCTGGGCGGGCGGGGCAAGATGGGAAGATGGTTGGCTCACTACTTTCATTCCAGGGGGCACCGCGTGACGATTCACGATCCCGCGGGACCGCTCTCGGGGTTCCGGTTCACCGGCGCCTTCGAACGCGCCGTTGACGAGGCGGAGGTTCTGCTTCTCTCCATTCCGCTTCACGCCGCGGCCCAAGTGTACAAGCGAATCCGCCGCCGGAAGCCGTCGGCCACCGTAGTCGACATCTTCAGCCTGAAGAGCCCTGTTCTCGACGAGATTTGGGCCGGTCTGGACGAAGGCCTATCGATCACGAGCATCCACCCCCTTTTCGGCCCGGATGTCTACCTTCTTTCCGACCGCATCCTCCTTCTGTGCCCGTGCGGACACAAGAAGGCGGATCGAGAGGTCGCCGCGCTCTTCACGGGAACATCGCTGGAGCAGGTTCGGGTGCCGGTAGAGAAACACGACGAGGCGATCGGCGTCGTCCTCGGTCTGGCCCACGCGGTGAACATCATCTTCACCGAAGCTCTGGTCCGTTCGGGACTCCCCAAGAAAGACCTTCGCCGTTTGGCCTCGACCACCTTCGAAAAGCAGGTCCGAACCGCCGCGGAGGTGGCTCGTGAGAATCCGCGGCTCTACTACGACATCCAACACCTCAACGAGCACTCGCCCCAGGTATTCCGCATTTTCGAGAAGACGGCCCGCGATTTCCGCAAGGCCGCCCTCAGCAACTCGTCCCGCTCGTTTGTCAGCATGATGGAAAGGGGACGCCGGCTCTACCGGGGGCTCTAGTCAGAAGCTCCGGTCTCCGGCGCCCTTCCCTCCGCCCGGTTTCTCACATCAGCGAGTTGGCACCTTCCGACGCCAAGGCGCCCACAATCGCCCCGCCCACCGGGCCTCCCGTGCCGCTGGCGATGCCGCCGCAGACGGCGTCGACGGCGACAATCGCCAAGAACCGCAGCCAGCGTGTCTGTGGGTCCAGGCACTTCGCCATATCTCCGCACGACCGGCCGTCTTGGAAGCGGTCGTACCAGAACTCGGCGGAGTGGACGGCGATGTCCGTGACGGAATCGAGGGTGGAACCCGCTTCCGGGCGTCCATATTCGGCGCAATGCTTTCGGAAGACCTCCCGAACCGTGGCCGGCTCCGCTTCCTCCGCGAACCGGCACCACCACGCCATCTCCGCCGGTGACAACACGGAGGCCATGATCTCGGTCGGATCGAGGCGCATCAGCTGCCGCCCCCGGTTTCTGTGCTCACGAACCTCCGCGAGCGGGATCGGATCGAGACCGCAATCGGCGGCCACTTCGTTGACCACACGGGCGATCACCAGATCCTGTGCGCCTTTCCACATCTCCCGGCCGTCCAACTCGGCGTAGATCCTTGTGAGCACTTCATTGTGTCGCTTTCCGATGCTGGGCTCCGCATCGTCCTCCGGGGCCAATACGGGGTCCTCGTTCATGCATCCAAACAGGGCAACCATCATCAGCAACAGAGAGCACGCGATCCGCTTCATCTTCCCCTCCCTTCCATGTTCGCATGCGGCTTGCAGACTACGTCGAACGAATCCATGTCAAGCAAAGCCACAACGCAACCGCTCCGATACCACCCAGAATCGCCTTGGTTTTTCGACTCATCATGCGCTCCTCTCGCGTACGGGACGAACCGCTCCGCCGGAACCGTGGGCGATATCGGGCAATTGCCAGAACCGTGCCGTTCGTCGTTCCGGTGACGCGCCCGCCATTGCAAGGCTTTAGCCGGCAGGTGTGGCAGTCGGGAAAAAACTCTTTCCGTTCCGGGCGCGTGGGATACAATCGGCGCGTACCCCTGGAAACGAGGTGAGGCCCAGATGAAGAAGACAAGGATTCTCGGAGCCACCGTTGCCGCTTTTTCCGTTGTCGCCGTTCTGACCGGCTGCGGAGGAGACGGCGCCACCGATCCCGGAACCGAACCCTACGAGTTTCCATTGGCTGTCGGAAACCAGTGGGTGTACGAGGTGACATCGACGGCGGAAAAGGCCTCCGTCGCTCCCGACACGACGACGGTCGTCGGCACCGCCACGGAAGGCGGAGACTTGTGGTACATCTTCGTCGACCATTCCGACGGGGAAAGCACCTTCGTGCGGCAGGAAGGCAACGTGGTCTACGTCGAACCACCCACTCCGGAGTTCGAATCCGAGAACGCCCTCACTACGTATCTTCTTCGAGTGATCCAGGAGAGCCGCCCCTGGAAGTTCGCGGACTTCGACGCCGCCGCCGGAGCGAGCTGGACCCTCATCGATGCGGAGACGACCTTCGTTACCACAGTCGAGGACCAACAGTACGAAGTCACATTTGACGTAGATTATTGGGCTGCCTGCCGGGGGCTCACCGACGTCCCCGCCCAGTCCGGCACCTACTCGGACGCCTACAAAGGAGAAGTGCACCAGCGGATGGTGATCACTTTCCCCTCCGGGGCGGATACGACGAC
>Ga0180432_10008225_pt1 | contig 13065 bp, 11 predicted proteins | sample SS_ome_10_FD_132414 | JGI IMG/M metagenome (GOLD analysis project Ga0180432, IMG submission 132414) | Hypersaline lake sediment archaeal communities from the Salton Sea, California, USA - SS_1_MS_2 metaG | ecosystem: Environmental > Aquatic > Non-marine Saline and Alkaline > Hypersaline >...
AGAAGTTTACGATATTGACTATTATGTAAAAAAGGCCAAGGATCTGGAGGCCATGGGCGCGGACAGCATCTGCATCAAGGACATGGCCGGTTTGATTGCACCGTATGATGCGTATGAGATTGTCAAGGCCTTAAAGGCCGCGGTCAAGCCGCCCATTCACCTGCACAGCCATTTTACGTCGGGCATGTCTCCCATGAGCCATCTCAAGGCCATCGAAGCGGGAGTGGATATCATAGACACTTGCATGTCGCCCTATGCGTACCGCACGTCCCATGCGGCCGTGGAGCCCCTGGTGATGACCCTGTTAGGGACAAATCGTGACACGGGATTCGATATCAGAAAACTGGCGGAGATCAACGAAATACTGGAAAAGAAAGTCTTGCCCAAATACAAACACCTGCTGGATGATTCCAAGGTGTCGATTATCGATATCAATGTGTTGCTGCACCAGACCCCGGGGGGTATGCTGTCCAATCTGGTGAACCAGTTAAGGGAGATGGATGCATTGCATAAGATCGACGAGGTCTACAAAGAGCTTCCCCGGGTCCGAAAAGAGCTGGGCCAAGTTCCGTTGGTCACGCCCACCAGTCAGATCGTTGGGATTCAGACGGTGAACAATGTTCTGTTTGACGACAAAGATGAACGCTACAAGATGATCACCGGCCAGGTCAAGGATTTGTGTTATGGATTATATGGCAAGACGGCCATCCCCATAGATCCGGAGGTGCAGAAGAAAGCGCTCAAGGACTATCCCCGGGGGGAAGAGCCCATTACTTGCCGGCCGGCCGAGGTTTTGGAGCCGGAGCTTGAACAGGCCAAAAAAGATACCGAGGGTCTGGCCGAGGACCTGGACGATGTGATTACGTACGCCCTGTATCCTATTACCGGGAAGCGGTTTTTGAAATGGAAATACGGCAAGGAAGATCCGCCTCTGGAAGTCAAGCCCCGGACGTTGGAAGAAATTAAAGAAGAAGACGAGCTGGTCAAGCTGGCCAAACTCGGTCTGTTAGTTAGAAAACCAGAAAAGAAAGCGCCGCCCAAGACCGATGCGCTTCGCACTTTTAATGTATTTGTGGATAATGAATACTTTGAGGTGGGAGTTGAAGAGCTCGGCGGATCACCAGTGATCAGCTATGTGCAGCAACTGCCGGTTCAACCGCCGGTTTCCGCACCGGCACCGGTTGCAACACCGGCACCACCCAAACCGGCTGAGCCCGCACCGCCCAAGACCAAGCCTGAACCGCCCAAACCGAAACCGGAGCCGGTGGCTGCGGATGTTGAGGGCACGGAATTGAAAGCCCCCATGCCCGGCATGATCGTCAAATATGCCAAACAGGTGGGAGATGCGGTGAGCAAAGGAGACACGGTGGTGATCCTGGAGGCCATGAAGATGGAAAATGCCCTTTCGGCGCCTGCGGACGGTATAATTAAAGCTATAAATTTTTCCTCTGGAGATACGGTGTCCAAGGACGATGTATTGTGTGTTATCGGATAGTGTAAAAATTGAATATCGAAGATTGGGTAATTATGGGCATAAACCTTCAGTCTTCAATCAAAAATCTTCAATTCAGAAGGGAGGACCCGGATCATGAAGATCCACGAATATCAGGCCAAAGAATTATTTAAAACCTACAACATTCCCATTCCCCACGGCGGTGTGGCGTTTACCCCGGATGAGGCCCGGCAGATGGCCGAACGTTTGGGCGGATTTCCGGTGGTGGTGAAGGCTCAAATTCATGCGGGGGGCCGTGGCAAAGGGGGCGGGGTCAAGCTTGCCGGATCCATGGATGAAGTGACCGGCATTGCCGGTGAGATCATCGGGATGAATCTGGTGACCCACCAAACCGGTCCCGAGGGCAAGCGGGTCAATAAAGTTTTGGTTGAGCAGGGACTCAACATTGCAAAGGAGTTGTATTTGAGCATTATTCCGGACCGGTCCACGGCCAAGATCGTTATCATGGCCAGCCGGGCCGGTGGAATGGATATTGAAGAGGTGGCTGCCCAAACTCCGGAAAAGATCATCAAGGTTTTCGTTGATCCCCTGGTGGGCCTTCAGCCTTTTCACTGCCGGCAGGTGGCGTTTGGTTTACATCTGTCCCCTTCGGTGATGCGGCCCTTTGTTTCCATGCTGGCAAGCCTTTACCGTTTGTTTATGGATTACGACTGTTCCCTGGTGGAGATCAATCCTCTGGTGATCACGGCCGAGGATGCGGTGATCGCCCTGGACGCCAAAATGGATTTCGATGACAACGCCCTGTATCGCCACAAGGACATCCTGGAATATCGGGATATTGACGAAGAGGACCCTCTGGAGGTGGAGGCCTCCAAGTTTCATCTCAATTACATCAAACTGGACGGCAATGTGGGGAATATGGTGAACGGAGCGGGCCTGGCCATGGCCACCATGGACATCATTAAACTGGCCGGTGCCGACCCGGCCAACTTTCTGGATGTGGGGGGCGGCGCCAGTGCCGAGATGGTGGAGAACGGATTCCGGATCATGCTGGGAGATGAGAATGTCAAGGGGATTTTGATTAACATTTTCGGCGGGATATTACGGTGTGACGTGCTGGCCCGGGGAGTAGTCACGGCCGCGGAAAAAACCGGTATCAATATTCCGGTAGTAATCCGCATGGAAGGGACCAATGTGGAACAGGGGCGAAAGATTCTGGCGGAATCGGGTCTTAACCTTATTACTGCTGCGGATATGAAGGATGCTGCGGAAAAGGTGGCACAGTTGGTTGCGGGCTAATGGCAGAGCAAAAGGCAGGGCACAGAATACAAAAAGCGAGGAATGAAAAGTGAGCATATTTGTTGACAATAATACACGGCTATTGGTTCAGGGCATTACCGGCAAAGAGGGACAGTTTCACACCCAGCAGTGCGTGGCCTACGGTACCAACGTTGTTGCCGGCGTCACCCCGGGCAAGGGCGGTCAGAACATGGACGGAATTCCGGTTTTCAATACTGTGAAAGAGGCGGTGGCGCAGACCGGGGCCAACTGCAGCATGGTGTTTGTTCCGCCCGCATTTGCCGCTGATGCCATCATGGAGGCCGCCGACGCGGGTGTGGATCTTATCGTGACCATCACCGAAGGCATTCCGGTGATGGATATGATAAAAGTTAAAAATTACATGAAAGGTGCACGGTCGCGCCTCATCGGCCCCAACTGCCCAGGTATCATAACGCCGGGCCAGTGTAAGATTGGTATTATGCCCGGTCCGATCCACAAACCAGTGGGGCCGGTGGGTGTGGTATCCCGTTCCGGAACGTTGACGTACGAGGTGGTTCACCAGTTAACCCTGCAAGGAATCGGGCAGACCACCTGCATCGGTATTGGCGGCGATCCGGTCAACGGCACCAATTTTATTGACTGCCTGGATGCCTTTGAAAAGGACCCGGAGACCACGGGCGTGGTGATGGTGGGTGAAATCGGCGGAACGGCCGAAGAGGAGGCCTCCAAATTTATCAAACAGCATATGACAAAATCGGTGGTGGGATTTGTTGCGGGTCTGACCGCGCCTCCGGGCCGGCGTATGGGACATGCCGGGGCCATCATCAGCGGCAGCAGCGGTACGGCCCAGGCAAAGATTGAGGCCATGAAGGCCGGCGGTATTCATATCTGTGAAAATCTGGGAACATTTGGAGAATTGTGCGCCCAAGTGTTTTAGTAGATTAATATATGGATATTTGGATTAATTAACTATTGTTGCTGGATTCCCGCAACCGGCTGGGTTATCTGCCTCCTCCCGGTGTGTTTCGTTATCTGCCACGTAACTGCCATAAAGAGGTTCCTCCTCCTCAGTTTGTTGCGGGGCCATTCATTTCGACAAAAATCGACCGGTATAGAATTTAAAATTTTATGCCGTTCATCAAAAAAGGAGAAAGATATGGATAAAAAAGTAACCGTGGTTGGAGCCGGAAATGTTGGTGCGACTGCAGCCCAGCGTCTGGCTGAAAAAGAGCTGTGCGATGTGGTGATGATTGACATTATCGAAGGCGTTCCACAGGGAAAAGCCCTGGATCTTGCCGAAGCGGCTCCCATTGAAAAGCATGATGCTCACCTAACTGGGTCAAACGATTACGATGCGTCCGAAGGATCGGATATCGTCATCATTACCGCCGGCATTCCGAGAAAGCCCGGCATGAGCCGGGACGACCTTCTGAAAACCAATGCCGGCATCATGAAAGATGTTACCCAAAAAATTGCAAAGCTGTCTCCCGAAGCGGTTCTTATTATTGTGAGCAATCCGCTGGATGCCATGTGTCATGTCGCTTATGATGCCAGCGGGTTCCCGAAGAACAGAGTTATCGGCATGGCAGGCGTTCTTGATTCCGCCCGGTTCAGAGCCTTTATATCCATGGAACTTAACGTCTCCGTTGAAAATACCCATGCATTTGTCCTTGGCGGTCATGGGGATACAATGGTTCCGCTGCCACGGTACTCCACGGTTGCGGGCATACCGATTACCGAATTGATGTCAAAAGAACGAATTGATGCACTGGTACAAAGAACCGCAAACGGCGGGGCTGAAATCGTCGGCCTATTGAAAACCGGAAGCGCTTTCTATGCGCCGGCATCGGCGGCAGTAGAAATGGCGGAGTCTATTCTGAAAGATAAAAAGAAGATTCTCCCCTGCGCGGCATATCTTGAAGGCGAATATGGTTTTAACGATCTATTTATCGGCGTTCCCGTGAAACTGGGCTTAAATGGTGTGGAGGAGATTGTCGAGATTACCCTTACCCATGAAGAGCAGACAGCCCTTGCCAAATCCGCCGATGCTGTTAAGGAGCTGGTTGAAGCATTGAAAAAATTATAATTGGAACTGAAGTTTACAACAACGGATTAGGGCTTAAATTGAAAATAAGGTGAAACATATGATTGAAATCAGAATACATGGTCGAGGCGGACAGGGTAACGTTGCGGCGGCGGAGTTGTTATCCATCGCCGCATTCCACGACGGCAAGTATGCGCAGGCGTTTCCCTCTTTTGGAGCGGAGCGCGTGGGTGCGCCGGTCCAGGCGTTTGTTAGAATTGATGACAAAAAGGTTCGCACCCGGGAGGATGTGCTCCATCCGGATTATATCATTGTCCAGGACTACAGCCTGGTGGAGAATGTGCCGGTGTTGGACGGGCTTAAGCCCGACGGGTTATTGTTGATCAATTCCGATAAAGCCCCCGAAGATTTGAAGCTCAAGACCACGGCCACGGTGGAAACCATTCCGGCCACGGAGATCGCCATTGAAATCATCGGCCGGCCCATTCCCAATGCCATTATGATCGGGGCTTTTTGCTCGATTACGGGTCTGGTGAGTCTGAAAGCGGTCCAGGAAGCCATTATGGCGCGGTTTCCGGGCAAAGTGGGTGAAAACAATGTCGCTGCCCTGGAACGGGCACATGAACTCATGCAAAAGAGGTAGTTTATGCTTAAACAAATTGAAGGATCTCAAGCTGTTGCGGATGTGGTGGCCCTATGTCGTCCCAATGTCATTGCCGCCTATCCCATTACCCCGCAGACCCATATTGTGGAAGATCTGTCTTTGATTGTGGGCCAGGGAAAACTGGATGCGGAATTTGTCAATGTGGAGAGTGAATTTAGCGCGGCGTCGGTGGTGTTGGGGGCCAGTGCGGCCGGTGCCCGGGCGTACACGGCCACATCCTCTCAGGGGTTGTTGTTAATGGCCGAGGTGATCAACTGTATTTCCGGGATGCGGCTTCCCATTGTGTTAACCTGTGCCAATCGCGCCATATCCGCGCCGCTGAGTATTTGGAACGACCAGCAGGACTCCATGGCCGTGAGGGATTCGGGCTGGATTCAACTGTTTGCCGAGGACAACCAGGAGGCCGCGGACTTACATATCCAGGCGTATAAAATTGCCGAGCAGACCTTTCTGCCGGTCATGGTCTGTATGGACGGTTTTATTTTAACCCATGCGTTTGAGCCCGTGGACATTCCCGATCAAAAGCAAGTGGATGATTTTCTGCCGCCCTTCAAGCCCCGGCATATCGTGGATCCCCGATGGCCCAGAGGCATTGGTCTGTATGCGGATCCGCGGTTTTACATGGAGACCCGTTATATTCTGCACCGGGCCATGGAAAAATCCGAAAAGACCATCAAGGAGGTGAGTGCGGATTTTGCCAAAAAATTCGGCAGAGACAGCGGCGGGTTCATCAAAACCTACAAGCTTGAAGATGCGGATGTGGCCATTGTCTCCATGGGATCCGTGGTGGGCACCATCAAGGACCTGATCGACCAGCTGGAGGAAGAGGGAAAAAAGGTGGGACTTTTGCAAATCTGTTCCTATCGTCCCTTCCCCCGGCAAGAGATTTACAACGTGTTGAAAGACAAAATGACCATTGTGGTCCTGGAAAAGTGTATTTCACTGGGAAGGGGCGGCATTTTGGCCAGCGATATCCGCTGGTCCTTTCCCCGGGCCGAGAAAAAAGACCGGAATATCAGCAGTTTTATCGCCGGTCTGGGAGGCCGCAACATCACCGTGGATGATTTGCGACATATGGTGGAGCGGGTGGAGAAAGAACCGGTGGAACTGGATTTTTTAGGATTAAAAAAGGAACTTATAGCCGATAAGGATTTATAATAATGAATGAAAAAGCTCAAGAACTCGACCGGGTGGAAAAAAAAGATTTATTTGGCAGCGGCCATCGTGCCTGTGGCGGATGCGGGCAGGCGTTAGCCGCTCGTCTGGTGCATGACGCGGCCGGTGAAAATACCATTGCCTGTGTGGCCACGGGGTGTTTGGAAGTCTTTAGTTCCCCCTATCCAGACCCGTCCTGGCGCATTCCCTTTTTACACAGTCTTTTTGAGAACCCGGCGGCCGTGGCATCGGGCGTGGAAGCGGCGTATAAGGCGTTGAAAAAGGGTCCGGTGAACATCATTGCCCAAGCCGGGGACGGCAGTACCGCGGACATCGGCTTTCAGTGTATCAGCGGCATGTTTGAACGGGGTCATAACGTGCTTTATGTGTGTTACGACAATGAGGCGTATATGAATACCGGGGTGCAGCGTTCCAGCTTTACCCCCTATGGGGCATGGACCTCCACCACGCCCATGGGCAACCCCACCCGCAAGAAAAACCTGCCGCTCATTGCGGCGGATCACGGCATTCCCTATGTGGCCACGGCCACGGTGGATGATTTTAGAGACCTGCAGCGCAAGGTGAAAACCGCACTCTCCATTGAGGGCCCCAAATATATTCATATTCTGGCGCCCTGTCCCTTGGGATGGGGACATCCCGGAGAACTCACCGTTCAAATCTGCCGCCTGGCCAAGGATACGGGATTGTTTCCCATATATGAAATAAGAGACGGCAAAGTCACCAACGTTAAAAAGATTCCGGTCAAAGTGCCGGTGGAAGAGTATCTGAAACTGCAGGGCAGATTCAGATTTTTGTTTAAAAAAGGCGTGCCCACGGCGGATGTGGCCGTGATTCAGGAAATTGCCAACCAAAACATAGAGAGGTTTAACTTATAATGGAAAAGCTGCCTTTAGGATTAGCACTGGATTTGCGTAAAGTGGTTCCTTACAAGACCGGGTCGTGGCGGACGCTCATGCCGGTGAATATCATGCAGACGCCGCCGTGCACCTACAGCTGCCCGTCGGGCAATGACATTCGCGGATTTTTGAGGGTGCTTGCGGAAAAGCAGGACTTTGAGGAGGCCTGGCATGTGTTGACCCGCACCAACCCGTTGCCGGCCACCTGCGGCCGGGTATGTCCCCATCCCTGCGAGGCGGGGTGTAATCGCCGGGACTTTGATACGCCCCTGGCCATCAACAGTGCGGAACGCGCCGTGGGTGACTATGGTTTGGAACACAATCTCAAGCATAAAAAACTCATTTCCAAAAGAAAAGAAAAAGTAGCGGTGGTGGGTTCCGGGCCGGCCGGGCTTTCCTGTGCCTTTCACCTGGCCAAACGAGGGTTTCAGGTGAAAATATTCGAAGCCAATAGTGAGCCCGGGGGGTGGATGCGCTATGGCATTCCCTCCTATCGTCTGCCCAATTACATTTTAAAGCAAGAGATCGATAAAATACTGGAATTGGGCATTGAACTGGAATGCAATGTCAAGGTGGGGGTCAATATTGCTATGGATCAGTTGACCCGGGATTATGATGCCGTGTTTTTGGGTCTGGGCGCCCAAACCGGCACCTCCATCAGCATACCCGGTGAAGACGCCCAAAACGTGTTTACCGGTGTGGAGTTTTTAAAATTAATCAACAGCGGTGAAATCGTGGACATCGGCAAGGACGTGGTGGTGATCGGCGGCGGGAATACGGCCATGGACTGTGCCCGGGTGGCCAAACGTCTGGGAGCCAATGTGAGTGTATTTTACCGCCGGACCCGGGTGGAAATGCCGGCCATCACCGCGGAGATCGATGAGGCCATGGAAGAGCGCATCATGTTTCGCTATCACACCAATCCGGTGAAAATCATCACCGACGAGGACCGGGTGGTGGGTCTATTGTGCGGGCAGATGGAGCTAAGGGAACCCGATGCCAGCGGTCGGGCCCGACCCGTTCCCATCGAAGGATCGGAATCGGTATATCCGGCCGACACCGTGATCATGGCAACGGGCCAGGCCGTGGATTATGACGGCATCGACATTCAAAAGAGAGATGATCAATGGATCTCCACCAACGAAGACCTCATGACCAGTATGGACGGTGTTTTTGCCGGCGGTGATGCGGTGCTGGGCCTGGAAACCGTGACCACGGCCATCGGTCAGGGCACGCGGGCGGCATCGGCCATTGAAGATTACATTGAAGGGAATGTGGAAGGCCGGCTGGCACAACCGCCGGTGATCTACTCCAAAGATCTGAACACTTACTATTATCAGCAAGCCAGGCGATTCACCAAAGAAGCCATCTCCATCCATACGCGGCTTAAGAACTTCAGAGAAATCTATCCGTCCTTTGACCGGGAAGAGATTATCAAGGAAGCCGAGCGCTGTTTTAGTTGCGGCCTTTGTTTCGATTGCGGCAATTGCTATATGTACTGTCCGGACAACGCCGTTAAGATATCGGCCGCAACCGGCAAGTATGAATTCGACCTGGATTTTTGCAAGGGATGCGGCCTGTGTGCCAAGGAATGTCCCTGCCATTATATTCAAATGAGCCTTGAAAAGTGATGCCGTAATTGGAGGAAGCGATGAACGGGCTTACAAATTTCCTCGGGACTTCCGTTGGGAAAAAGTTAATGATGGCGGTGACGGGTTTGGGGTTTTGCTGTTTTTTGACCATCCATCTGGCCGGCAACCTGACCCTGTACGGGGGCAAAGATTTTTTTAACGCGTATGTGGAACATCTTCATTCATTAGGACCTCTGGTCACCCTGGCGGAAGTGGGGCTTTTAGTGTTTGCCGTGATTCATGTTTTAATGGGCCTGCTTCTTTTTTATCAGAACTATAAAGCCCGGCCGGTGAGATATTGGGTGAATAAACGTGCGGGGGGACGGACGCTGGGTTCGGCCACCATGCCGTACACGGGTGTTATTTTGCTGGTGTTTATTATTTTTCATCTCATCAATTTTCATTTTGTGGATAAGACCGAAACCACCACGTTTCAACTGTTATCCCAAGCCTTTGCCAACCCGGTATATATCTTCATTTATATGTTTGCGGTAATCATCGCGGCGATTCATGTGAGCCACGGGCTCTGGAGCGCGTTCCAGACCCTTGGGGCGGATCATCCCAAGTATACGCCCTTTCTGCGGGGGTTGAGCATTGTTTTCAGCGTGGTGATCGGGGTGGGTTTTGGTTTTCTTCCGATTTATGTTTACCTGTTAGGATAAGGAGCTTAAATATGCACCTTGATGCAAAAACACCGTCGGGTCCCCTTGCGGAAAAATGGGACCGGCACCGTTTCGAGTTGAAGCTGGTCAATCCCGCCAATAAACGGAAATTTACCATCATTGTGGTGGGCACGGGTCTTGCGGGGGGATCTGCGGCGGCCTCGTTGGGGGAACTGGGCTATTATGTCAAGAACTTTTGTATTCAGGACAGCCCCCGGCGGGCGCACAGCATTGCGGCTCAGGGGGGGATCAACGCGGCCAAGAACTACCAGAATGACGGGGACAGTATCTGGCGTCTGTTTTACGACACGGTCAAAGGAGGCGATTTCAGGGCCCGGGAAGCCAATGTGTATCGGTTGGCCCAGGTAAGCAACCATATTATCGACCATTGCGTGGCCCAGGGCATTCCCTTTGCCCATGAATACGGCGGTCTTCTGGCCAACCGCAGCTTCGGGGGCGCCCAGGTGTCCCGGACCTTTTACGCTCGGGGCCAGACCGGTCAGCAGTTGCTTTTAGGCGCTTACAGTTCGTTAATGCGCCAGGTGGCGGCAGGCCAGGTGTCCATGTTCCCCCGCCGGGAAATGCTGGATATCGTGGTGATCAACGGACAGGCCCGGGGCATTGTGGTGAGAAATCTGGTGACCGGAGAGATCGAGAGTCATGCGGCCCATGCCGTGGTGCTGTGTACGGGGGGGTATGCCAATGTGTATTATCTTTCCACCAATGCCATGGCATCCAATGTGAGCGCCACCTACAGGGCCTATAAAAAAGGGGCGTTTTTTGCCAATCCCTGTTACACGCAGATTCATCCCACCTGTATACCGGTGCACGGCACCTATCAGTCCAAACTGACCTTGATGAGTGAAAGCCTGCGAAACGACGGCCGGGTGTGGGTGCCCAAGACCCCCGGAGACCAGCGGCCGCCCAACCAGATTCCCGAATCTGAACGGGAGTATTACTTGGAAGAAAAATATCCGAGTTTTGGCAACCTGGTGCCCCGGGATGTGGCGTCTCGCAATGCCAAAGCCCAGTGTGATATGGGCAAAGGCGTGGGGGAAACCGGTTTTGCGGTATACCTGGATTTTGCCGATGCCATCCGGCGGGACGGCAAAGGGGTGATCGGGCAAAAATACGGCAATCTGTTCCAGATGTACGAAAAAATCACCGCGTCCAATCCTTACGAAGAACCCATGATGATTTACCCGGCGTCTCATTATGTGATGGGGGGTCTGTGGGTGGATTACAATCTGATGAGCACCCTTGAGGGACTGTTTGTCATGGGGGAAGCCAATTTTTCGGATCACGGGGCCAATCGTCTGGGGGCCAGTGCCCTGATGCAGGGTCTGGCGGATGGTTATTTCATTATTCCCTACACCATCGGCGGGTATCTTGCGGGGACCCGTCTGCCGGAGATTACCACCGGTCATCCGGCGTTTACCCAAGCCAGCGGGTATGTGACCGAACGGACCCAGAAGCTTCTGTCCATCAACGGGAACCGGACCGTGGATGACTTTCACCGGGAGCTGGGTCACATTCTCTGGGAATACTGCGGCATGTCCCGGAACGATGAGGGGCTGTTGAAAGCCCGAACCATGATTCAGGAACTTCGGGAAGAATTTTGGACCCATGCGCTGGTGCCGGGTTCGTCACAGGACTTTAACCAGAGCCTGGAGCGGGCCGGTCGGGTGGCGGATTTTCTGGAGTTTGCAGAACTTTTGGTGATGGATTCCTTTGAGCGCCGGGAATCCTGCGGCGGCCATTTCAACGAAGCTTTTCAGACCGAAGAGCATGAGGCCCTTCGGGATGACGAGAATTTTTGTCATGTGGCGGCATGGGAATATAAAGGGGATGACACGGACCCCCAACGCCATGAGGAGCCGTTGGTGTTTGAAAACGTGGAATTGACGCAAAGGAGCTACAAGTGACCGAACACATAAATATCACCTTAAAAGTCTGGCGACAGAAAGGGCCCCATGACGACGGTGGTTTTGAAACCTATGAAGCCACGGATATTTCCACGGATATGTCCTTTTTGGAGATGATCGACGTGGTCAACGAGCAGCTCACGTTAGCGGGCAAAGATCCCATTGCCTTCGATCATGACTGCCGGGAAGGGATCTGCGGCATGTGCGGGGCGGTGATCAACGGCCGCTGCCACGGTCCGGAAAAAGGGACCACCCTTTGCCAGCTTCACATGCGGCATTTTTCAAACGGAGACACCCTGGTGATCGAGCCCTGGCGGGCCAAGGCGTTTCCCGTTGTAAAGGATCTGGTGGTGGATCGGGGGGCCTTTGATCAAATCATTATTGCCGGGGGATATATTTCGGTCAATACCGGAGGAGCTCCGGATGCCAACAGCATCCCCATTCCCCAGGACATCGCGGAACTGGCCATGGATGCGGCGGCCTGCATCGGCTGCGGCGCGTGTGTTGCCGCGTGTCCCAATGCATCGGCCATGCTGTTTACCGGGGCCAAGATTTCTCAACTGGCGCTGTTGCCCCAGGGCAAACCCGAAGCGGCCCGTCGCGCCCTGGCCATGGTCAATAAAATGGACGAGCTGTGTTTCGGCAACTGTAGTAATGAACGGGAATGTGAAGCGGAATGCCCCAAGGAAATTTCCATATCCAACATTGCCCGATTGAACCGTGAATTTGTAAAGGCGGGGTTGGTATCCATCGTAGAATAAAACCTATTTCTAACTAAAGGCGGTATGTATCCGGCATGTCGGCTCGAAACCTTTCCAAAAATATCCTATATAACCTAAAAGGTTGTTTTTTATTTTAGATACAAAATTATATCAGAATAGCTTTATATTTTCCTCGGGAGAATCAACAAATGGCTCAGCATGTCATCGGATCAGTACTTGTTGTGGGAGGTGGGATTGCCGGAATGCAATCGGCTCTGGATTTAGCTGATTCCGGTTATTACGTTTATTTGGTGGAAAAGTCACCGGCTATTGGGGGTGTCATGGCACAGCTGGATAAAACCTTTCCCACCAATGACTGTGCCATGTGAATTCTTTCACCCAAACTGGTCGAGGTCGGCCGGCATTCAAATATTGAACTTCTAACCCTTTCCGAAGTAACCGGTATTGAGGGCAAAGTAGGCAACTTTTCCGTATCAATAAAAAAATCCCCCCGCTATGTGGACATGGAAAAATGCATTGCCTGCGGAATATGTGCTGAAAAATGCCCAGTAAAGGCTACCGATGAATTCAATGAAGGCCTATCAAAAAGAAAAGCGATTTATGTGCCTTAT
>Ga0180432_10008226_pt1 | contig 13062 bp, 14 predicted proteins | sample SS_ome_10_FD_132414 | JGI IMG/M metagenome (GOLD analysis project Ga0180432, IMG submission 132414) | Hypersaline lake sediment archaeal communities from the Salton Sea, California, USA - SS_1_MS_2 metaG | ecosystem: Environmental > Aquatic > Non-marine Saline and Alkaline > Hypersaline >...
AGCATAAGGGGAGCGGTCATCGGCGGCCTTGTACTCGGCGTGGTAGAAAGCTTTGGATCTACGTTCCTGGGTACACAGTACTGTGACTTAATGGGTTTTGCCCTCATCATGCTGGTGCTCATTGTAAAGCCCTCCGGTTTGTTTGGGACGGCTGTTGAAAAAGTATAAAGGTGATGATGAAGAAAAGTAACTGGCTCCTTATTCTCGCCGCGGCTGTGACGGTCACTCTGCCTTTCTTTACAAGAGATGCTTTTCAGCTTCACCTGCTGATTGTGTGCGGCATTTATGTCGTGCTCGCCGTTAGTCTAAACCTGATTTTCTTAACTGGACAGCTCTCTATTGCCCATGGAGCGGTGATGGGAATTGGCGCTTATACATCCGCCCTATTATCTCTTAAGCTCCATTGGCCGGTCCTTTTTTGTATACCCCTGGGGGCGGTGGTTTCCGGGCTTATAGGGTTCATCATCGGGATAATGGTTCTGAGGATTACAGGCATCTATTTCGCGATTGTCACCTTTGCCTTCGGCGAAATCGTCGTGCTGGTCTTTTTGACCTGGGAAAGCCTCTTCGGCGGGGCCAACGGTCTCCTGAACATCCCGGCGCCCGTTTTGGAACTTCCTGGACCAGGAGCACTGTCCTTCAGCTCCAAGACCGCATACTATTATTTGATTCTGCTAACGGTTTTTCTTACTCTCTTTGTTTTTCATAGGTTCGACGTCTCCTATCTGGGCCGTTCCTGCAGGGCTATCGCGAAATCAGAAAAACTGGCGGAGTCTACGGGCATCAGCGCCATGTATTACAAGCTGCTGGCCTTTTCTGTGGGCAATCTTTTTGCTGGTTTGGCCGGAGCCCTTTATGCCCATTATTTGCATTACATTGGACCGGGCTATTTTTCTTTCTCAGAGTCGGTACACATCATAGTAGCCACCGTAATAGGTGGGGTAGGAACGCTTTTGGGGCCTATCCTGGGCGCTGTTTTTCTTACTCTTCTCCCAGAGTTTTTGAGAGGTACGAAAGACTTTGAAATGATCATTTATGCAATCATACTTATCCTTGTACTTATGTTTATGCCTCAAGGACTTTATGGCGGGGTTTTGTCCGCAAAAAGGCGCTTTTTGGACAGAAGAAAAAGAGGGCCCGATGCTGTTACAAACTAAGGGAATCAGTAAGGCTTTCGGTGGGATAAATGCAGTTGTTGATTTCTCTTTTGAAGTAGAGGAAAAGGAGATTCTTGGACTCATCGGCCCCAATGGCGCTGGAAAGACAACGGTTTTTAATTTGCTCACGGGATATTATGATGTAGACAGGGGGAGGGTCTGGTTTGATGACAAATATATAACCGGATGGAAGCCTCATATGATTGCGCAGAGAGGACTGGTGAGAACTTTTCAATCCACGGAGTACCTCTTTTTCGGCCATACTGTCTTGGAGAATGTGTTAATGGCCAAGCGCACCTTTTTTGAGAGCGGTGTCTGTTCGAACTTGATAGGGCTCCCAAAAGGGAGAAAGGAGGAAAGAAAATGCAGAGAGGAGGCTCTCGAACTTCTCCGCTTTATGGGCCTTGAAGAGGTTAAAGACACCTTTGCGGACAATCTGCCCCATGGATTACAGAGAATACTTGGCGTGGCCATAGGATTAGCTGCAAAACCAAGACTGCTTCTTCTGGACGAGCCCATGACAGGCATGAACCCCGGAGAGAAGCGAGTTATGACAAAACTGGTGAGCAGGATCAGGGACAAGGGGATTACCATTGTCATGATCGAACATGATATGCGCTCCGTGATGGAAATATGCGATCGCCTTGTGGTAATCAATTTCGGGCACAAGCTTTGTGAGGGGATACCAGAAGAGGTCAAGGAAAACCCGGACGTGATTGAGGCCTATCTGGGGAAAAGACATGGATCTTATTCAGGTTAAGAATCTCTCTGCCCGCTATTTCAAGGCGGAAGTCATCACCGATCTTAACTTGGTGGTGAGATCAGAGGAGATTATCACTATTTTGGGTTCAAATGGCGCCGGAAAGACCACAACCTTGAGGGCCATTTCTGGGATCAAGGTCAAAAAAAGGGGAACTATTACCTTTGAAGGCAAGAATATACAATCCTGCAGTTCGGATCAAATTCTTCGCCGGGGCATCGCTCATGTGCCTGAAGGTAGGGGAATTTTTCCCTTCATGTCCGTGAACGAAAACCTTAAAATGGGGGCATATACAAGGTCGGAGAAAGAAGCGATCAAGCAAGACGAGGAGCGGGTCCTTGGCTTCTTCCCGATTTTAAGAAGCAGGTATCGCCAAACGGCCGGTACCCTTTCAGGGGGTGAACAACAGATGCTGGCTCTGGCCAGAGCCCTCATGGCCAATCCAAAACTACTCATGCTCGATGAACCGTCCTTGGGTTTGGCGCCTCTCGTGGTAGCCGACCTTTCCGATATTATTGTTCAGTTGAGGAATCAGAAGGTGTCGGTTCTGCTTGTGGAACAAAACTCTGAAATGGCCCTGGGCATATCCGACAGGGGGTATGTCCTCGAAAATGGTCGAATCGCCCTGGAAGGGATAGCAGCTGACCTCCTGGATAATCCCTATGTGAAAGAGGCCTATTTGGGAGGTTAGACAGGTGTGGATGATACGTGTGAGGAGCGTTCATGGAACTGATGAAGTTGAGTGAAGAACATCGGATACTTAAGGATACGGTGAGGCGCTTTGGGGAACAGGAAATCAAACCCATTGTAGAGGAATATAATGAAAGAGAAGAATATCCTGAATTTGTCTTCAAACGATGTGCGGAAATGGGTTTTCTCGGGCTTATGGTTCCCGAAGAATACGGGGGAACAGGTCCGGATTGCCTTGGGACCTGCATTTTTATGGAAGAGCTGGCGAGGATCGACGGAGGAATAGCGGGCAGTACAGTTCATCAAATTTCTCTGGGTATGCCTCCCTTATTATTCATGGGGAATGAAGAGCAGAAGCGGAAGTATCTTGTTCCTGGTGTGAAGGGAGAGATAAAGATCTGTTTTGCCCTTACTGAACCAGGAGGAGGATCTGATAACTTGGCCATGAAGACAGTGGCAAAAAGAGATGGAGATTCGTATGTCATAAAAGGATCCAAGATTTTTTCAACAAACGGGGGAATCTCAGACTATATTTGCGTCGCCTGCAAGACCGATCCCGAGAAGGGGTCCAAAGGAATAAGCGTGATCATTGTTGACAGGAACACGCCGGGAGTAGAGCTGGGAAGGAATATTCGAAAGATCGGTTGGCATACCTCCAATACGGTGGAGCTCTTTTTTGACGATTGCAGGGTACCCGTGACAAATCTTATCGGAGAAGAGGGGAAGGGTTTTGTCAACTTGATGAAGACCCTTTATTCGGGCCGAATCATATGGAGCGCTTATTGTATAGGGATCGCCCAGGGGGCTTTTGAAGAGGCCCTGGCGTATTCGAAGATACGGGAGGCCTTTGGCAAGGTGATTTGCAAAAACCAGGGGGTTTCCTTTATGCTTGCGGACATGGCCAAGGATATTGAGGTAGCAAGGACCTATGCGTATCACACGGCAGCCCTGTATGATCAAGGTGAGGACTGTAATTACCAGGCCTCCGTTGCGAAGCTTTTTGCCTCTGAAATGGCTGATAGGGTCACCGCGAAGGCTGTACAAATCCACGGGGGCTATGGGTTCTGCAGGGAATATCCCGTGGCACGTTTTTTCTGCGACGCCAGGATCGGCCAAATTAGAGAGGGGACTTCCGAGATCATGAAGATACTCATAGGAAGAAAACTGGGCATTTAAGGGGTTCAAGAGGACTCAATCCTTTCATAGTACGTGGTGCTTTAAGGAGACACTGAATGCGGATCTTTAGGGTGTTATTTTAGGGATTCAGTTGGAAAGAAAATGCTGCATGGGAGTCATAAATGATTGAGACACAATATCCATTTACAGAGGAAGATGTTTTACTCCGGAGAAGCATCAAAGAATTCTGTCGAGATAAGATTATCCCTTACAGGGATCAATGGGACGAAGAGGAGTCGTGTCCAGTAACCCTTTTTCCCGAATTGGGCGAGCTGGGTTTCTTGGGGGTTTATTGCCCCCAGGAGGACGGCGGAAGCGGGACCCGGATGGTCACGGCCAGCGTCCTGATGGAGGAACTCGGGTATGCCGATGCGGGCTTTGGACAGACCGTATTCGCACATATCATTCTTGCCATGACACCCCTTTGGAAATGGGGCACCAAGGCCCAAAAAGAGAAATATCTCAGACCCTCGCTTAAGGGAAGCATGATCGGGGGCCTGGGCATTACAGAGCCCAATGTGGGCTCCGATGTGGCCGGCCTGGAGATGCGAGCCAGAAAAACAGATGCAGGCTATATGCTCAACGGAACCAAGATGTTTACCACCAACGCCAGTGTGGCGGACTATATTATTGTGGCTGCAAGCCTGGATAAGACAAAGGGGAGAAAAGGCATCGCCCTCTTCATTGTGGACAAGGGCACCCCCGGTTTCAGCGCCAGGCCCCTCAAGAAGATGGGTATCCGTTCCTCAGATACGGCCGAAGTGGTCCTGGAAGATTGCGAAATCCCGGATGATCAGCTTTTGGGGGCCGAAGAGGAAGGTTTTTACGGGGTCATGAAGGCCTTCACAGGGGAGAGGATCTTTGCATGCAGTCTCATTATGGGTACGGCCCGGGCGGCCTTTGACGAAGCCCTCAAATATGCCAGGGAGAGAGAGCAGTTCGGACAGCCCATAGGTCAATTCCAGGCCGTCAAACACACCCTTGCGGATATGTATAAGGATATTGAGGTAGGACTTGCCGTCACTTATCAGACGGCGGCCCTCATGGATGCGGGTCATGACTGCCGGGTTGAAAGTGCTGTGGGAAAGCTTTTTACCTCCGAGTTGGTAAGCAGGGTCTGTTACAAGGCTGTACAAGTTCACGGCGGTTACGGGATGATGAGTGAATTCCCGGTGAACAGGTTTTTCCGTGATTCCCGTCAATTTGAAATCGGGGCAGGAACATCTGAGATCATGCGGGAAATCATCGGTCGTTCTTTCAAGATATAACCAGGCTTTAAAAATGAAAAAGGAAGGAGGTTTTATATGGAGACTTATCCCCCGGATACACCGGAAAAGGTACAGCGGTTTATCTCAAAATACCGTATATTCAGGGAGGATACGGATGATTTGAATTTTTTTACCCACGATGAGATTAAGCGTCGTCAGAGTGAATTGTTGAGGAGACAAGTGCAGTGGGCCTATGAGGGGAGCGCCTATTATCGAGAGCTCTTTGACACTCATAAACTGGTCCCGGACGATATCAAGACGACAGACGATTTAGCCAAAGTACCCATTACGGAAAAGAAGGACTATATGAAGAGGCCGGAAGATTTTCGCCTCAAGTTCAAAGACCCTTCACCGTTTGATCAGTTCTATGATGTGACTTTCACCACCGGTACCACTACAGGGAAACCCACCCCCTTTTATAACACAACCTACGACCACTTCTTATTAACCAGGGCCCTGACACGATATATGAAGATTGCCTGTGTGACGCCAGACGATGTGATCGTCAACACCTTCCCTCTCGGAGTGGTACCTCACATCGGTTATGTTCGGATGAACCAGATCGCCATTGCCCTGGGAGCTCCTCTTCTCGTGGGGAATACAGGATCCCCCTTTCCAGAAGCCAGGATCCATCGAAGCATGAATTATCTTATCGAAATGATAGAATATTACAAGGCTACCGTTATTGGAGGAATCGGCAGTTTTTGCCGCCGCCTTATCGTAGAGGCAGAACGGCAGGGGCGCAATTTTTCCTCTGTGAGAAACGTCTTGGCCATGGGAGAAGGGGTGCCCAAGGGGATGCGCTCCGACATGATCAAGCGGTTGCAGAATATGGGAGCCAAGGATGTGTTTGTGAGTAATCCCTTCGGGTTCACCGAATGCCAGGCGAGCTTTGCCGAATGCTATGAATTTTCAGGATGCCATAACTATGACCCGAGCCTTTACTTTGTGGAAGTGGTTGACCAGGAGACCCGAGAAAGCCTCCCCGAAGGAGAAACAGGGCTGCTGGCCATCACCCACCTGAACCGGAGAGGAACGGTGTTGCTCCGCTACCTGATCGGGGATATCTCAGCCGTTACCACTGAGACCTGCCCTTACTGCGGGAGGTCAGGACAGCGGCTGATCATTAAGACGGGAAGCACTTATGGAACGCGGACCAAGGAACTGGTCAACCTGAAAGGTACCCTTATCAATCCCGAGAGCATGAAAAGCGAGATCACCAACGTCCCGGGTGTGGCCGAATACCAAATCATTTTTACGAAAAAGGACCTTGACGACCCCTATTCTCTTGACGAACTGGTGGTAAAAGTTGCTGTGAGCGGGCGGGATGAGGCGGAGGTGGCCAAGGAAATTCAAGAGCGTATTCTGTTGGCAGCAGAGATGACCCCAAAGGTCGAATTCACTACCTCCGAAGAGATCTATGATCCTGCGAAATCGCTCAAGGCCACGCGGGTGGTTGACCTGAGGCCGCAAGAGTAAGGAGGACATTATGGAAGACATGGCCTCATCAGAAATCCCACTGAGGCGAAGTCAAAAATCCGAAGATGTGGCCAAGGTGGTGGCATTTCTTTGCTCAGAGGAGGCCAATTATATGACCGGCCAAGCCATTAATGTCACGGGTGGGCTCGAGATGCACTAGTGGTGGGAGGAGACTTGCACTTCTCACGCCTGAGGGAGCCCAAAGGGTGAAGGAGGAAAAAATGACCGTTGAATTAGGAAATACAGGGACACGCTTACACCAGAGTCGCATCAGACTCAGGTACAACTGGTGGGTTGGAAAAAGCATGGGAAGGTTTTACAGGGAGATCAAGGAAAAAAGAAAAATATGGGGGAACAAGTGTCCTGTTTGTGGGCTGGTCTACGTCCCGCCGAAGGAGAATTGTCCCAGGTGTTTTGAAGAGATGAATGAATTTGTGGAGCTTGGTGATAGAGGCCGGCTTCTTACCTACACGGTGGTGCGGTATTCAGTCCCCCTTATTCAGCCCCAGACGCCCCCTTATGTTATGGGTATTATTAAACTGGACGGGGCAGACACCGGGCTGACCCACCTTGTGGGAGAAGCTGATTTGGAGGATATAGAGGTGGGCATGCGTCTAGAAGCCGTATTTCGAGAGAACCCCCAGGGCAATTTGTTGGATATCAAGTATTTTAAGCCGATCTAGACCTTGAGCGGCGAGGAAAAAAAGACAGGAGGAAAGGCTGTGGAAAAAGTTGCCATCATAGGCGTAGGTCAGACAAGATATGAGAGGAATAACCCTTGCTCCCACGATGAAATGGCCTTTGAAGTGACGAACAAGGCTTTGGAGGATGCTGGGCTTACTATTGCTGATATAGACAACTCCGTCACCTGTACCAACGATTTTTGGGATGGCCGGACCATATCGTGCATGACCATTACAGACGCTACGGGAAGCTCCCGGGTCCCGACCACAAATGTGGAAGGAGACGGTACATATGGCGTCCTCATGGGAATGACGCGGATCCTGTCAGGGCTTCATGATATCACCCTTGTGGTGGCCCAGAGCAAAGGCTCCATCGGGGAGCCAAACCTGATTACCAATGCTATTTTCGATCCCGTATATGACCGCATACTGGGCCTGGATGCAGTGAACTCCGCCGCTTTACAAGCCAAAAGATATATGACGAAATACGGGATTACCGAAGGGCAATGTGCGAGAGTCTCGGTGAAGAATCACAAGAACGCCAAGAAAAATCCTTATGCCCAGCTTCCCTTGGACATCACCGTGGAAGATGTGCTTTCTTCCAGACCTCTTGCTGATCCCATCAAGTTACTGGATGCCTCTCCTGTTAGTGACGGAGCCTGCGCCGTTATTCTGGCCCGGGAGAGCGATGCGAAAAGGATTTGTAGAAAGCCCGTATGGATAAAAGGGGTGGGCCACTGCTCCGATATGTATCACCTGGGGGACCGAGACCTGTCTGATGTGTCGGTTTTGCAAACCGCCGTCAAAAAGGCCTATGATATGGCTGGAATCAAAGATCCCAAAAGGGAGATCCACGTGGCGGAAGTGTATGAAGCCTTTTCCTATATGGAGCTTATGTGGATGGAAGGGCTGGGCTTCTGTGAAAGGGGCCGGGCTGGCAAATTGATGGATTCGGGATTTACCCAAATGGAAGGACCCTTACCCGTCAATCCATCTGGAGGTGTACTATCGGCCCATCCTGTTTTGGCCGCTGGACTGGCGAGGATTGTTGAAGGTGTTCTTCAGGTCCGCGGCGAGGCGGAGGATCGACAAGTGCAAGGGGCAAGCGTTGCGCTTGCCCATGGAATCGAAGGGGCATGCGGGCAGGGACACTGTGTATATGTCCTTGAAAGATAACTTTGGGAAAACCTAAACCGGCTTTTCCTGACAGGAGATTTTAAAAAATGGGAAACAGAGTAAGCATCGTAGGGGTAGGACAGACACACCACAGATCAAAAAACACGGAATGTAACGGCCAAGAGCTCATCGGCATAGCCGTAAGAAGGGCTTTGGAGAGCACTGGACTGACCATGAATGATATCGATGCGGTCGTGGTGGGAAACATGGATCATTTTGAATCCATTAATTACGTAGATATGTGGAGTGTTATGGGATTCGGGGGGTACATGAAGCCGGTCCTGAAAGTCACTACCGGGGGAACAACCGGGAGTGCGGTCGGGCATGCAGCATTTTACCATGTGGCTTCCGGGCTCTTTGATGTTGTGCTTGCGGTTGGCTGGGAACAGAATTCGGAATCGGACACCACCGCCGCCATCGTGACCCATTGTGAGCCTTTAATTGAGAGGGATTTTTATGGAGGGGCTATTGGAGGCCTGGCGGCCCAGTATTCCATGTACATGGATAAGTACGGCGCGACCGAAGAGGATGCGGCCCTTGTCTCGGTCCGGGACCGGTGCAATGCGGCCCGATACAACCCTTACGCCCATCTCAGGAAAGAGATCACAGTGGAGGAGGTGATGAACTCCGCTTATATCTCCTATCCCCTGCGGCTTCTCCACATGTGTCCACGCAGCGACGGGGCCTGCGCCGTTATATTCGCCAGGGACGATAAGGCCGAGGCAATCAGCGGCAAGCCTGCCCGGGTGTTGGGCGTGGGTAGTTCCCATCGGTCCACTTATCTGGGAGATGAAGTGGGGCTGGCGGGTTTGCATTCCCTCGAGATAGCGGCCAAAGAGGCTTACAATATGGCGGGCATCACGGATCCTTACCATCAGATTGATGTGGCGGAAATGTATTTGCCTGCTGCATCGGCCGGAGTCTCATGGATGGAGGGGATGGGATTCTGCGATGAAGGAGGAGGCCCGGAGTTCATCAGAAGTGGTGTGACCAACATGGATGGGGAATTGCCCATTAATCCTTCCGGAGGGGTAATCTCCACCAACTGTATCGGTGCGACAGGGCTCATAAGGATCGGCGAAGGGGCACTGCAGGTGATGGGTAAGGCTGAGGCAAGGCAAGTCCCTAATGTTGAAATTGCTGCTGCCACGGGTTTTGGAGGTTGCTTCTGGTCGGATGTGATGATCCTGGGGTCCTCGAAGTATCTAGACTAGCAATGTCCACACGGGGATCAATTACGGGGACGAAAGAGTCCCCGATCCGAAAAAATTCTTTGAAGAAGCGCCACTTATGAACGGAAACATGACCAAGTTCAAAGAAAAAGGACCGGGTGCGAAAAGGGCTCCTGGCATCGGCTTGGGCCCGGGGCAGGGTCTTCTGGACATGACAGATTGGGGAGGGAGGTTTGTATGACGGAAAAGGCAAAGGGAGAGAAAAAGGATGAAATCCTGAGCATAAGCGCCATGGTTGATGTGCCTTATAATTACAACGCCGGGTACTATGTGAGCAGGTACTTAAGGGAACTTCAGGAGAAAAAGAGAATTTTAGGGGTGAAATGTCCGAAATGCGGGAAAGTCTATGTCCCGCCCCGGGTGGTATGCAGGGACTGTTTCGCAAAGAACGAGGAATTTGTCCCTGTAAGCGATAAAGGCACGGTCATGGCCTATACAATCACCACGGTTCCCTATACCAATCCCAATACCGGCGAACCCAAAGAGCTCCCTTTTACGGCCGCCTATATCAGGCTTGATGGGAGCGATACCAACATCATGCATCGTCTCGAAGAAGTGGACGAGAGCAAACTCAAGACCGGTATGCGGGTGCAAGCCGTGTTTGCAGAGAACAGAACCGGGGATCATTTTACCGATATCAAGCACTTTAAGACCCTTATTGAATAAAGATGCATTTTCGCCGCTAGGATCCCATTTTGCCTTTTAGGCGGGCAGGGGTGAGAGGAGTAGAGATAGATGAAGGACAAATTGGGCGCCCATCTGCAGAATAAGGATGCGTCGGTTTCCCTTTGTGCCTGGAATACAGATCGGAAGGGATTGGCAGAAGCGGTTACGCTCTGTGACGGGCTAAAGGATTTTGATCCCCATATGCAGGTGTTGGTCAAGCCCAACCTGGTGGCTTGGGTTGATGTGTACCCTTACGTCCCCTTCGGGGTCCTCACTACCAGTGTGTTGCTGGAAGAAATTCTCAAGGTCCTGAAGGATCATGGAGCCAGGGACATTATCCTGGGCGACGGCTGCGCCCTGAACAAGGACATGGGCTCTGAGACCCATATTATTTTCGACCGTCTTGGGTACGAGCACTTCGTCAAGAGATACGGCGTTCAGATCGTTGATTTTAACGAGGGAGAGCACGAGAGGATGAAATTGGGTCCCCACTCCCTTCGTGTGGCCCGTCCCTTGCTGGAATGCGACTTCCTGGTCAATGTGCCGGCCCTGAAGACCCACGAACTCACCAAGGTGACACTGGGGTTCAAAAACCTCAAAGGCATGCTTCACCCCAAATCCAAACAATTCTGTCATAACCTTGATCACAGCGTGGATGAATATCTGTTTTACCTGGCAGAGCGTTTTTACCCTCAGCTCACCATTATTGACGGTCTATACACGCAAGAGCGGGGTCCTATGTACACGGGCAGGGCCCATCGATCCGATATCATTATAGCGGGTCGAGATATGTTTTCCGTGGATGTGCTGGGGTCTACACTGCTGGGTATCAACCCTGCGGAGGTGGAACACCTGGCCCGCTTTGCAGGGGCCTACCACCGAAGCCTGGATGTAAGTAAGATCGCGGTCAAGGGACTTAATGTATCCGAGCATATTGATCCCATGGAAACCCAAATCCCTTGGAATCCGGAAGGCACCATGCCCGATGTCTTTGTAAAACAGAAGGTCCAGGGATTTGAGATACCCTATCCTCGAGCCCTGTGTACCGGATGTACTTATGTCTTTCCCAGTGTGCTTCTTCTCCTGCTGGCGGCCAACAAGGACACGCCCTTTGACAACTTGGAACTCCTGGCCGGTAAAGGTTCGGAACCCTCAGGCAGGGCGAGGAAGACCTTCTTGATGGGAAACTGCCCTATTCAAGCCCATAAAAAGGACGGGGCGATCAGAAAGCCTATTCCCATAGCAGGGTGTCCCCCCAAGATTGATGACATTGCAGCGGCCTTCAATGCCCAGGGCATTGATACCGACATGAGTGTCATTGAAGGCTATTTCTCAAGCCTGGTCAGGAGATATGAAAAGCTGGGCTACCCGAAGGAGGATTATTGGCTTAAGTAGGTCTCTGACGGGGCCTACACACCCGAATGCACATCTTTCCTAAGGTATTTCGGTAATTCGTTGGCCCCTATGAGACCCATGGTATCGTGTCGTAAAAGCCGTCTTAGAGTACCTGAAGGGGGGCCAGAACCAAACCGGGGCTTTTAAAGGTGAGGGGGAAAAGGAGGATTTTGGCCATGGAGATGATCAGGGGTTGTCCGTCCACCATGATGGATAATTATCAGCTTAATATCAGTACCATGATAAGGCATACGGTCAGAAATTTTCCGGGAACACTGCTATCCAAGACCGGGCATGGGAAACGCATATTGCACAGGCTGGGGCGCCATTGCCGGAATATCGAATGGATTGTCGATCCACTCCCACAAGTTGCCTATTCCGGTGAAAGCGTCCATGTGTTCCGGGGGAAAACGTCCAGTTATTCCGAGGATAACCGTCCAGTGGTTCCGGAGGAAACCGTCCGGTCTCATCGGAGCGTAGCGACGCTGGAGTTTCCTATTTTTCAGAGTGCCTGTTTTTTGTCAAGTTGGAACGCAATTTTCTCATAGAGTCTCCCTTTAGGTCGATTTTGTGAGCGTTGTGAACGAGGCGATCGAGAATCGCATCAGCAATGGTTGGGTCTTTGATGTTGTCGTGCCAGCGATCTATGGGCAACTGAGTGACGATTACCGTGGAAGAAAGTCCGTGCCTGTCTTCCACGATTTCCAAGAGATCCCGTCTTTCTGCTGAGTTCATGGGAGTAAGCCCGAGATCGTCGATGATGAGCACTTTGGCTTTAAGAAGTTTTTTCATGATGCGTGGGTAAGAGCCATCCGCTCTGGCTATGCTGAGATCCTGGAAGAGTCGAGGCAAACGGATGTAGAAGGCGGAGAAGCTCATTCTGCAGGCCTTGTTTGCGAAGGCGCAGGCAAGGTAAGTTTTGCCAACGCCTGTCGGGCCTGTGATGATGATGTTTTGAGCGTTTCTGATCCAGTCGCAGTTGGCCAGGCGGAGGATAACGGACTTTTCGATGCCTCTTGGGGCCTTAAAATCGATATCCTCGATGCAGGCATTGATTTTGAGTTTGGCATTTTGAAGGAGCCTTTTCATTTTTCGCTCCTCCTGCCAGGTCCATTGTTGATCGACGAGAAGTGAGAAGCGCTCATCAAAAGACAGCTCATGGATCGAGGGATGGTTAATTTGGTCTTTGAAAGCTTGGGCCATGGCGTTGAGTCTCATATCATAGAGTTTTTCGAGGGTTGGTTCCATAAGCATCGGGTATCTCCTTTCTAGTGATAGTAGCCTTTGCCTCTAAGGTTACTGTGAGGGATGCACTTATCGATATTGTCTTGATCAACCTCATCAAAAAGAAGGGGCTGTTGGTCCAGATTTTTCTTGAGG
>Ga0180432_10008229_pt1 | contig 13055 bp, 5 predicted proteins | sample SS_ome_10_FD_132414 | JGI IMG/M metagenome (GOLD analysis project Ga0180432, IMG submission 132414) | Hypersaline lake sediment archaeal communities from the Salton Sea, California, USA - SS_1_MS_2 metaG | ecosystem: Environmental > Aquatic > Non-marine Saline and Alkaline > Hypersaline >...
CCAGAACCCATCAAAACAGGATTAAAAGAAGAACCATACCAAGGACCACCAGCAGCCTGCGCAGGAGAAATACGACCATCACCACCATCACCACCATAACCACCACCACCCGCAAAACCAGCATTACCAACATCCACACCAGTACCACCACCAGGACCCCAACCATCCAAATGACCAATATTACCGCCAGGGTAACCTCTACCTGTAGAATCTATATAAGAACCAGGAAATATTGTTATGTTCTCTGCAGTTATGCCGATTGAAACATTTCCTCCACTAGAACTGTTCACATATAATCGAGATGTATTAGTAATATTGATTACTTTACAAGTCAAATTGCTGATTATAGTAGTGTCTTTTTGAATGACCAAAATACCATTCGTGTAACCCAAACAATTAGGGTAAGTCTTTGGTTGTATAGTCAAACTATTAGACTGCTTTGTTGTTCCATCCATTACATTATCATTTGGAGTGTTTTCTGCATACCAGACATCTCCCACCTTAGTTTCTTCTGAAACAATTGTCTTGTATTTTGGCTTGCCAGAATTATAATTAGCTGCAATCTGTTCTGGAGTTAAGGTGTGATTGTATATTTTTACTTCATCAAGTGAACCATTGAGAAAGAACGTAGCAATAGCTAACCCAATAGGCGTTCTTCCGATAGTTACATCCCAAGGAGATGTTGGTGGAGAACCTGCTGTTTTAATTATACTATTATCATATGTTCCATTAATGTAGATAGACATGTTTCGTGTACTATTATCAAATGTAGCTACAACATAATTCCACTGATTCAAAGCAAGACTTGATATTGACGTAACAAGATATGCTCCTGCTGCTCCAGAAGGTTGTATCTGGAACATAGTCTTATTATTAAACATCCTTAAATTATAATTATATCCTGCGCCAAGGCCGCCTGTATGCGCTTTGCCTATAAACGGTCCGGAAGGGGCTCTTGGATTAACCCATAAACCGATTGAAAAGTCATTGTTAAGGTCTAAAGTATTGTCATCAGGCACATAAATAACATCATTAAAACCATCAAAACTATATGCTCCGCCAACAATTCCTCCAGTAATCTGTGTTGGAGGAACAGGCATTGCATTATGCTCTCTATACGGACAATAATCATAAACTTGTTTTGTTGAATCCAGACCTTTCTTGTAAATCTCTTTAACTTGATCTGCAGTCAAAGGCCTTGGAATTATATGAATCTCGTCAAGAGTTCCGTTGAATGCATTTCCAAATGCGCTATTGCCGATATACATCAATGCATCATTTGCTGTGACTGAGGCAGCGCTGCTTGAATTAAACTCACCGTTCACGTATAGACTTACATTTGTTGAATTGATTACGTATGCGAGATGCACCCACTCATTCAGGTAATTATTGATGTTTGCATTAAGAGTTCTTACAGCACCGTCATAGAATCTCATATTTCCAGCAGCATCGTGATCAATTTGGTAGTTAATTCCGCCTGCGTCTCTTTTTGCAAGCCAATTAGTCACAATAGAGTAATTCTTTTCATATACCCACAAGCTGATTGTGAAGTTTCCATTGAATTGCAGTTCTGCAGAATCATTTACAAGTATTGCGTCATTGATGCCGTCAAACAAGTATGCTCCTCCAACCTGTCCGCTAGATGTATATGCAGGGCAATTTGTGCAGTACCAATCATTATCATAACCAGAGAAGTCTCTTGTATTGTTTTCAAAGTATAACGCCAAGACATCATCTGTTGCAACAGAGTGCATTGCTCTCAGACCATTAAACGGCATGTTCAAGACAGTAAGAGAAGTTCCATTCAAGAACCAATTAGTTACATTTGCAATGGAATCACCATCAATGTCGCTCACATTAAGATTGAGTATCAAGTTTTCATTGGTTCCATTGCCTCCGCCAGACGAATTCAATATCGGTGTTGTCTGAGTAGGAGCATTGCTGACCTGAACACCATTAGATAACTTTGTTTCACCATCTAAAAATGCATCATTAGGAGTCGTATCAACATACCAAACTTCTCCTCTATCTGTTTCTTGCGAGACGATTGTCCTATAATCTGGAACGCCTGAATTATAGTTTGCAGCAATCTGCTCAGGAGTCAATGCTGTTTCGTAAATTTTTACTTCATCAATTGTTCCGTTGAAATAAGCAAGACCTGCATTGTCTCCTCTTTTACCAATAAATAAATTGCCTGCTTGGTCTCTTATTCCTCCGCCGATTACACTGCCATTTGTTCCTGTCTGAGTGCCGTTAAGATAAAGAATAGCCTTTGTCCCGTCAAAGACACCCACTATATGATTCCATCCAGGAGCAGCAAGCAAATTCTCACTAAAGGATGCTCCGCTGACAGCACCAGTAGTATTCCAGACATTAAACTTAACAAGACCTGCTTCACCAGTGTACAAAATATAATTGTAAGAGTGTTTCCATATCAAACCGCTGTTTCTTCCAATAGAATTATAGTAAAACCAGCCTTCAACAGTGACAGTTTCATTAGGACTTAAGCTAGCGGAGTCAGGAACTTGAATAGTTGCATTGACACCATTAAAACTATATGCTCCGCCAGAAATCCCTGAACTCGTCCATGTTGCATTTTGTACAACGCCATTATTTTGATAAGTGCTGTAGTCTTTTGCAGTTGCTGCATCATTTAAGTCAAACGGCATATTAAGCACAGTAAAGTCTCTTCCTTCTTTGTACCAGTTAGTTATGTTTGTGACTGAATCATTGTCTGGATCTGTTACGTTCTGCGGATAGACTGTAAGGTTCTCAGTTGTCTTGTTTGTGCCGAAAGTTGAATTTAGTATTGGCGTGTCTTGAGTAGGTGGACCATTACCCGTGAACTGCTCAGCAGACCAGACGCTCTTTCTCATTCCTGGATCAATAGATTGCACAGCCCAGTAGAATGGTGTTGTTGATGAATTGATTGTGAAATTAGCTATCTCCATCATATTACCGAAGTATCCTGCAGCAGGCCTAGAGCTTCCGCCAAATATCTTTGTGATGATATCGCTTCCGCCAGGAGCACTTCCTGCTCTTAAGTTGTAGTATAAACCAGTAGCTGGAGTCTCGGTATCATTTGCACCGCTCCAAGTCAAAGTTGTCAGGTCGCTTATCTCATTTGATGAAAAGATATTAGGAGGATTTGGTTTTGTGTTTGTCGTGCTGATTAAGTTCTCAAATATTAATGCAAAAGGGCCTTGAGTCCAGCAGGAGCTATTCGTAGTACATTGATTTGGCGTGCCAGGACAAGTCCAGCAATCTGAACTTTGATTTGTTCCGCCATACATTGGCGAGCAAGTCGGATTTGACTGCGGATCCTGAATTGAATCACAAGTATAACAATCTGCATTTTGCATACAAAAAACCCAATTATATTTAACACAAGTATTAGTGCCTAAATTACAAGTATCTGACTTATTACAGACATCTGCGGTATCACAAAGAACAGTAGTGTCATTGATTCCTCTGCCCATGAATGCCAAATCCAAATCAGAATCATTATCAAAATCACTCAAAGCAAGAGTAGGGTATGATGTTGGAGGAAGCCTTGCACTATAGGAAGAATTTTCAATAAAAGTAGAGCCATTATTCAAGTAGACCTTTGCATGCAAAATATTAGTTGCATTATTTCCAGAGATAACAACATCAATATTTCCATCAACATCAATATCACCTAAAGCAATATCAGCATATCTCAAGTTTCGCATGTTCTTATACCAAGAATAAATCTCATTGAATGCAGTCCCATTATTTATGCAAACTCTTGTTTTTGGTATCTGGGTCCAGCAGTCCAGATTACCTTGCATACATTGCTGTCCGCTAATCTGGCAGGCCGCGCAGTCTGCATCAATGCCGCATCCCCAACCAGGATTATTTACACACTGGCCAGTACTTTGGTTACAAGTATCAGACTGATTACAATAATCACTTTTATTAACAACACCATGCCCTGCAAGTATCAAGTCAAGATCAGCATCATTATCAACATCGCCTAAAGCAAGAGCGCCATAGCTGATATCAGAGACATTGCCTTTCCAAACAGTGCTTTCCTGGAATGCAGTGCCGTTATTGATGTAGAATTTAGTGAACAAATCTCCTAAGCTTTGTATGCTACCTGAAGTGACTAAATCAACATCGCCGTCTCCATCAAAGTCGCCCATAGCATTCCCGTAAGAATTTCTTAGCTTTGTTATGTTTGCTTCCCATGTTGTATCTTCCTTAAATGCTGTCCCATTATTGATGTATACTCTTGCATCAGCAGTATTACTATAACCTGTCAAGACAAAATCAAGCCTGCCATCATTATTGATGTCTGCAAGCATTGTTGAGTCAAACTGCATGCCTGTGATATTCTGGCCCCATGTTGCGTTCTTAACAAGAGTTGTTCCATTATTCAAATGCACGTTTGCAAAATAACTAGTACCGTTATGACCTACATGCACAAGATCTAATTTATCATCATTATTAACATCGCCTAAAGCCAAAGCGCCCTGGAAAGAACCATCTAATTGCGCACTCCAAGTTGCATCATAATTCATAGTGGTTCCATTGCTGATGTAAACCAAAGCCTGCCTTGTCAAGCCATCTGCCCACAAGCCGTCTGAAATCAAGTCAAGCCAGCCGTCATTGTTAAAATCACCCCAAGCAGTTCCGCTCTGCCTAAGCTTAGTGAGATTCCTGCTCCAGATATCATTTTCTGTAAACAAAGCACCTGCACGATAGATAGTGTTGTGTGTTGTGTTGAACTGCAGCAAGCTGTCTGTCCTTTTTAGGATAGTACAATCACTGCACCAAGTAAAGCTCACATCATCATATGAAACAAGAGGTCTTGAACCTTTAGCAAAGTTAGTATATATTGAAATATCTGAAGAAACATTGAATGCAGATTTAGTTACAGAATCAATGAAAATCCTATTGCTACTGAAAGCCAAATCTGTATCTAAGCTGTTTCCGCTGACAGTTATGCTAGGCAAGAATATGACTTTTCCATATCTTGTATCTTCTTTAGCAAACAATCTTGCGTTTGCTAGAGTGTAATTTGCAGTGGTACAATCGATTATCTGCGTATTGTTTGAATTTGTGACATATAATGCAGTGATATTGGAATTTGTTACATTAGTTCCATTTGAATTAGTTATGTTTATGATTACATCTGTATTGTCAATTACGCTGTTTGTAGTGGAATTAAACAAGATATCATTGTCAAAATTAAAGAAATTACAATTCTTTACAGTAACATTATTCTTATTGGTTGCGACAATACCTATTGCAGATCCTGGACCGGTTATATTGTAATTCGCACAATCCAGTGTCAAAGAATTTGCATTGATAATGAAACAATTGCCTGCAGCAGTGACGTTGTTAGTTAAAGTGGTGTTTGTGTTAAGTACTCCGCAATTTACTTGAACTACATCATCAGCAGGATCGATAGGGTCTCTTCCGCCTGCATTTTCTGAACTTTCGTTCTCACCGCCAGCATCGCTGTCAATATTTGTGAGATTAGAACCATATACTAATTCTCCGGTAATACCCAGCGGAGTTGTTCCAGGGAATAATAAATCAGCATCAACATCTCCTGTCAATTGTCCTGTCGGATCAAAAGTCCTTCCTGTAATCCAGACACCAGAATTATGAGGATTTACGTAGTTGATTGCATCATTAGGATTTCCAAAGCCTGTTCCGCCTTTTATCTGCGATGCAGGGCCTGGGCCAGAATTTACAAACACCAAATTTGCAGCAGGACCAACAAGACCAGTTGTAGGACTGGTCCAGAATACTGAACCTATTGCCGGGCCTGGAGAATCAACTATCTTTATGTCAGACCAGTTTCTTCCCAAAGAAGCAGGAGCACTACTTAAAGAATCCAATGGCTCTGTAAGATTATTGTTAGTCTGCCTGAATTCAACAACAGGGGCAGACAATCCTGGACCGATAGCGGTTGTGCCTACACAAGGGACTGCAGTAGGTATTGGCGGCGGAGCTGCAACAGGCCAAGGCGAAGCAGGATTTGATGGCTCAGCCACCTCAACTAATATGGAATTTGCAGTATCAATTATCCAGATGCTGTTTCCTCCTGATGGATTTGATTGTCCTGCAACATCATAGCTGGTTGCCTCTATTTTATCCCCTGCAATTCCAGGTAAACAACCTGCGCCATTCACAGTATATTGCGTGCCTCCCCCTGCAGAGCCAGGAATATTTCCTTGAACATCATAAATCGTATTAAAACCGCCGTCATACACCAGGGTGTATTCTTGAGTAGGACTGCCTGATGCGAACAATTCATCAGCGAGAGAAAGTGATGTGCCAGATGCTGCGCCACCAGTAGGATATGGCCCCCAAACCAATCCAGTCCAAGTCAAAGAGCAATTTCCTGGCCCAAAATTCCATCTTGAGACACACCACTGGAAGTTCGGCCCAATTGAATTGTATTCTAAGACATCAACATAAGAGCTATCCCCGCCAGAATACACACCTACAAAATCAATATCCCAGATATCTGTTACCATCGCGCCTCCGCAATTAGTAGTCATAAAAGTACTTTGAGGACACATCAACTGTGAACCGCCGACTTTTTGTGCTTCTGCATAGACTGCACCATAGTCATCAACATAAATATTATCGCTGGTTGGGTTTATTATGCTAGTAAAAGCAATGTTATGAGCGTAATCAATGTCTTGGCCGAACTTGAACTCTAATATGTGGACGCCTGTGGTGATAACCTTGCTTGTTTCTCTACCTAGTGAACTGCAGTTATAGTTTGGAATGAAGACAGAACCATTTATCCATGTGTAGTTCAGAGTTTGGTTGCCGCATGTAATTTCGAGGAACTTTAGGTCATAACCAGTATCTGAGTAATCAGTCCAGTTTGTTCCATTTACTGCAGTTATGGTTAAGTTTGCTGCTCCTGTTGTGTTGAATCTTACATTCCAGTTTCCGCCAACCATTGGGTAAGACTGTACATCAATGACCTGAATCTTTCCTCCACCATAGCCAGAGAAATGGTCGACTGTGAAGTTGATGCGCGTATCTGTTTTAGTGAATGGTATTTGTGTTACAGTCCAATCACTTGGACAGGTTCTTGAAGTGAGATTGAAGTCAGGACACTCAACAATAGCAGTGACTTCATCTGTTCTTGGAAGGGTTATGACTGCTGCTTCCATGTCGATAGGGTCTGCTGCAAATATTTCTGTTGTTAGGACTGTGCTTGTGACCCATTCAAATAGGCCATTCACGTCTGTTACATTAACGCCTTTGATGTAGACAGAAGCGTCTTTATCTTGAATCAGGATATCGACAAGTTCATCATCTCTGTCTATTACTTTATACCAAGTCTTATTGCCGTCTTTGTTCTTGAACTTCTTGATGTGCTTTTCTTTAAGCTTAACTTTTGGAATTTTCTTACCAAACTTAAATTTCTCAGAGGTATCTCCTACATGGAGTTCGAATTGAGGAAGGATTCCATCTTCTAGAGTCACTTCAAGAGTTATTTTTTCAAATGGATCTGCTTTTTTGGTGCTTAATGTGTATGTTACTTTTCCATCAAGGTATACTTTTTCTTCTTTTGATGAATTATGATAAAAGATTATTGTGAGTGTTTCATTATCTTGAACTACGTTTGCAAAAGTGACTTCGAAATTTGGTTCATCTTCTATTTTCTTTCCAAAGTGCTTGCCATCTACAGTGATTGCATCTTTTGAAATAGTTGGAGTAGGAGTAGGTTCAGGAGTTGGTTGAGGTGTAGGAATTGGTGTTGGCACTGGTGCTGATTCACCCTCTGCAAACACTTTTACTAAGAATTTCTTTTCTTCAAAATCATCGCCAGCAGAAGTGATTGTTATCTCTTGATTGCCTACAAAGTCTTTGTATCTGCTGATTGTCATTATGCCTTCTTCAAACTCAACAATCACGCCAATGTCTCCTGTTGCGTAGAAAGGATGTTCTAGACTGACAAAATATTTGTTTAGATTGACTTCAATAACCTCTGTACTATGAATCACAAAAGTATCTGCCATTCCTGCTGTGGTTTCTTTTGGTAAAACTTTTGGTGTTACTTTTGAGTTTGAGGTGTGCTCTTCAACAGTTTCTTGCTCTTGGAATGATTCCTGCTCTTCTTGTATTGTGCTGACTATTGAGCCATGCGGGTCATACACTTCAATATAGAATTGCAGTTCTTTAATCTCTGCGCCTGCTGCAAATACTTTTATCAAACGCTCTCCTGTGAATTCTTTATCTGGAGTCAAGACAAGAAGATTATTCTTCATCTCAATCTGGATATTGCTAGCATCTGTGGCAAGATATGTTCTTTCTATTCTTGGGAAATAGCTGCTCAGATTAATTGCAGTTATCTTATTTTTCTCAATCTGAATCTTAGTTATCTGTTCTGCAGTTGCATAACCAGTCAACTGATTGATTTGCGGCAAAAGAACTACAGCTAGAATGAATGCTATAACTAACAAAATCATTACAATTTCTGTCTTGCCTTGTGCTTGCTTCAAGTTACAACCTCTTTGAAAAAAGGAGGCCAGGAAGACGCTGTCTGCTGTTTAGAGCTACTACACGACCCTGCTGAGAGGGGAGTGAAAGAATCAGCAAAAGCATCTAACCCCCCGGCCCCATAAATTAATTGATGAATAGAAGAATTGAAAATAGTGAAAACTAGAATATGATTTAGATTGTCAATAGTACATAACTTACCCCTTTTAGTACTTAAAATAATATCCACCCCTCTTGATATTACACGTAATAGCTCTATATATAGCGTAGAGGGTCGTATTTATAAGTTTTTCTAAAAAAAACAAGTTTTACTGTGACAATTAAATCATAATCTTTATATAATATTGATTGCTTGATTTCTTTGATGACTTCAAAAGAAGCACTAGATGAAGTGGTTGAGAAAAGAATAAAGCCATTAGTTGACAAAGCAATGCATAAATACCTTGGGGTGACTGTTTCTGAAATTAAAGCAGATGTTTCTGACAGATTAAAGAAATCACCTTTACTAGAATATGAAATCAGCACAAAAATTCCTTTTAAGAAAGCAAAGAAGTTTTTTAAGAAATTGTATCTTTCTAAATTATTACAAGCATTTTCAGGAAACATAACAGATGTGGCTAATGCTGCAGGCATGGACAGACGTTCAGTGCATAGATTGATAGAGGAATTACAGATTGATGTTGAAGAGTTTAGGAGAAGCATTGCACGAGCAGAATACATAAAACAAGAAGCAGTGCAGAACATTATACAATCCAGTGCAGAATCTTACAAAGGCTCATTAAGCCCGACAAAATTCAAATCATTCTATAGGCATGCTCCTGAAATATCAAAAGATATTGTGAAAGAACTGCCGACAACACACTTGACACTAAAAGAAGCAGAACAGGAATTTGAGAAACAATATCTTCGCAAAGCACTTGAGGAAAATGATAACAACATCTCAAAGACTGCAAAGAAAATCGGTCTTCGTTTTGAGACACTTCACAGAAAATTAAAATCACTAAAAATAGTAAAATGAAAATAATATCTGATTTGCACATCCACAGCAGATACTCTAGAGCATGTTCTAAACAAATAAGCATTGCAAATCTTGAGAAGTATGCCAAGATTAAGGGAGTTAACATGATGGGAACAGGAGATTTTCAGCACCCAGAATGGCAGAAAGAACTTAAGAAAGAATTGAGTGATGATGGAAGCGGAATTGCAAAAACAAAAAATGGATTTCCTTTTGTTTATTCCACAGAAGTTTCTTTGATATATACTGATGGTAGAGGTCGTCGGATACATTTAGTTGCGCTTGCACCTGATATGGCTACGGTTGAACAGATAACTGATGAATTGGGTAAAAGAGGTCGGCTGGATTATGACGGAAGACCAATATTCAAGATACCCTGCCCAGAATTTGTTGAGATGATGCGAGGAATAAACAAAGATATTGAAGTAATACCTGCGCATGTCTGGACACCATGGTTTGGATTATTTGGCTCAATGTCGGGTTTTGATTCTATTAACGAAGCTTTCAAAGACCAAGCAAAACACATTCACGCAATTGAAACAGGGTTGAGTTCAGACCCCCCCATGAATTGGAGAATGTCTCAACTGGAGAACAGACAGATTCTTAGTTTTAGTGATTTACATTCTTACTGGCCTTGGAGAATCGGCCGCGAAGCAACAATATTTGATTTGAAAAAATTAACGTATACTGATTTACTTAAAGCAGTTAGAACAGGGAAAGGAGTTGTTGAGACACTAGAATTCTTTCCTGAAGAGGGAAAGTATCATTATGATGGACACAGAAACTGCAATGTTTGTATATCTCCGCAAGAAGCAATAAAATTGAAAAATATTTGTCCTGTTTGCAAGAAACCGCTCACTATCGGGGTGCTGCACAGAGTTGATGAACTTGCGGATAAACCAGAAGGACATAAACCAAAAACTGCAAAACCATTCAGGCACATGATTCCAGTATCTGAATTAATATCTGCAGGAGTGGGGACAGGGGTAAATACACAAAAAGTTTGGAAAGTGTATAACGATCTTATAGCTGAGTTTGGGAATGAAATGAAAATTGCGCTTGATGCAAGCGAAGACAAATTGAAAAAAATTGCTTCTGAAAAAGTTGTTGACTTGATAATGCGGAATAGGGGACAGAAAATAGAATTTCAGCCAGGGTATGACGGAGAGTATGGAAGACCAATATTTGATGCCACTAAAAAACAAAAGCCAATTGCAAAGCCTTCACAAAAAGGCATAGGCGATTTTTGCTGAAAAGATTTAAATATTAAAACATACTCCAAGGTTAACAATGTCAAGAACACTAAAAATAATCGCAGTTCTCTTAGCAATAATGTTTATAGTGTCATTATTATTTTATGTTGCAACTAGAAGTTCTGCTCAGACTCCTGAAGAAAAAATAGCAGAAGAATGGATTGATACAGAACCGATTGTGATAACAGAAACAGGAGTGCAGAAAAAAGCAGTTGCCGCAGAGTGGCTTGAGGCAATTCGCGAATATTTATTATTAGATTCTAATGGAGCGGAAATAGGATACATAACTTATGATGAACTTGTGAGTTCTAAAAAAACAAATAAAAAACCAAGAACAAGCACAATACCAAAATCACAATTACCGCCTGCTCCTGTGCCAGTACCTGTTCCAATTCCAATACCGCCTGCACCAACACCTACTCCCGTTCCTGTTCCAACTCCTACGCCGACACCAGTACCTCCAACACCAACTCCTACACCAGTACCTGTCCCTAGTCCTCCAAATGCAACACCAAGTCCTACTCCTACGCCAATTCCAACACCTACACCAGTACCTCCTCCCCCAACACCTATTCCAACTCCAACTCTGCCACACTGTACTGACGGATTATGGAATGGAGATGAATCAGACTTAGATTGTGGAGGAAGCTGTAGTACTTGCCCGCCACCAGGAAATCCTACTTATTTATCCTGCTGGACAAACTCAGATTGTTTTACTGGAAACTGTGACATTACAAATGCACAAGTACTGCCTGCAATGGATCCTGGAACAGGCATGCTCTATAACACAATATCACAACTACAAGCACTTGCAGGACAGAGCTGGATAATTCCTTATCAAGGAAGATGTAAGTAGAATTCTAATTATTTAAACATAAGCTAAAGCAGGACTTGATTCTTGAATGCTAGGTACAGAAATAATCGGAACTATCTCTGCATTTTTGCTTTTCAGATATACTTTTATTATCAATAGATTATTTTTTGGCTTGATATCCACTTTGCATTCTTCTAAATTGTTTAATACCTCTTTAACTGAAGATACATCTTCTTTGCTTAGCATATCTTGGATTATCTTTGAGGCATTCAATATCTGCAGACCAACAAATTCTTTTTTATTATTATAATCCAGAATTAAGTCACCTATTTCCACACTCCCTTTGGATTTTGAAGTAGGATTAAATAATAATAAATCATCATTTTCTTTATCATAACTGAAATTAAACTTTTGCATGTTTTTCCACCAAATGCTGCCACCTTCTATTTATTTTTATTATTGTACAGACAATACAATGCCTGTTAATTATTAAAACATATCGATGACATCTAGTTTTGCTATAGCCAAAGTAACAATTGTATTTCTCTTCGTTTTCTTTTCTTGCTTTTTGCCTTATTGCAAAATATAATCGTTTTGGGTTTATAATGTTTTCCTTGACTTCCCCTATACTTATACCCCTAAATATTGCCTGCTCTTCTGCATGCCTACTTATGATTATTCCTTCTTTCTTGTATCTCTTTAGCTTTGTTACTAAAAAATCTTTATAGTTCATGAATATATAAACTTTACTTTTCTTTATATGTTCTTGCTAGAAAAAGTCGAAGAATATCCGTCTAAAAAAGAAAAAAATTATAATTTAAATGTCCATAGAAGAATTCTAAAAAAAGAAAAGAAAAAAAAATAAAAAATTTATATTTACATATACTTCCTGAAGAACTGAGCTATCAGGAATTGCGAACTGAACTGCGCTGCTGGAATTGTCCAAATCAATGTAACAATCGGGATTGAACAAAGTAACCAGAACAACATCACAACAATTGTCTTCAATATCATCACAATATACTCGATGAAATGTCCGAAAACAACCTTAGTTGCCAAGCCGATGTCAAAGAATGATCCAAATCTTCTCTTAACTGCATAGTTAGCAACAAGTACCGGCGTGATCAATGCAAGATATAAGTACGCAATCCATCCTACTAATGGAATTCTCATAACAATCATCATTATAATACCTAATATTAATGAGAACAATATATAGTAAAATCCTTGCACAAAGCTTGTTCCATAATTGCCGAACTTTGGAAGTGCTGTGTCATTTCCTTTGACAATATTCTCGATTATGTCTAATATATATCCATACAGTGGAAACCAACCCAGTATTGGTATGAAAATCAACCAGAACCAGAATGCTCTCTGCATCTTTTTCCAAGGATATTTAATAGCGTCTGTAATAGAATCCTTTATCGCTCGTTTTCCTGCTACTTTTTTTACTGTTTTTTTAGCTTTCGCA
>Ga0180432_10008230_pt1 | contig 13053 bp, 7 predicted proteins | sample SS_ome_10_FD_132414 | JGI IMG/M metagenome (GOLD analysis project Ga0180432, IMG submission 132414) | Hypersaline lake sediment archaeal communities from the Salton Sea, California, USA - SS_1_MS_2 metaG | ecosystem: Environmental > Aquatic > Non-marine Saline and Alkaline > Hypersaline >...
AGACCTGGGCATTGGCATCTTTGGTTTTGGCGCCTGGGATATCTCGTTCTATCGCCTGGTTCACCACGACGTCGAGATCACCCAAAAGATTGAAAGCGGCCTGACGACGACCCAATACCACACTCCACACGGGACATTGACTTGCCGGGACCGGATGAGCGACGAGTTGAAGGAAGCGGCAGGCACAGGGGCACGCGTTGAATATCCTTTCAAGAGTGCCAGCGATTATGACGCCCTGCAATTCTTGATCGATCACACCGAGGTCGTCGAAAATTTTGACGCCTACGGCGAGTTCGTGGACGCGATAGGTCCTGACGGGTTGGCTCTGCCCTTCTCAGGCCACCTGCCCGCCCACCAGCTCATGCTTTTTCACATGGGCTACCAGCCGTTTTATTACGAAATGCACGACCATCCCCATCGCGTCGAAGCCTTGATCCAGGCACTCACCGAACAGCAACGGAAAATTCTGACCCTGGCGGCTGATTGTCCGGCCCCAGCCATCGAGGCGGGCGGCAACTATGACGAACAAATGACTCCCCCTCGCGTGTTCGATACCCTCTTTGCCCCCTTTTACCGGGAAGCCAGGGAGATCTTGTCGCGCGGCGACAAGATCCTGGTCGTCCACGGCGACGGCGAAATGAAGACGCTTCTCCAACGATTGATGGCCTGTGGCATCCAAGTGGTAGAGGCTCTGACGCCGAAACCGATGACGTCTATAGACGTGGCAGCGACGCGCCGGCTCTGGAGGGATCAGGTTGCCATGTGGGGCGGCGTGGCCTCTGTCATCCTGACTGACACTTTTTCCGAGGAAGCGTTTGAACGCTACATGGACGACCTGTTCCACGCCGTCGCGCCAGGCGACCGCTTTGTCCTGGGGTTTGGGGACAATGTGCCCACCGATGCGCTGTTCCGGCGGATCAAAAGAGTCGCCCAGTTCTGGGCAGAACGGGGCAGCTATCCATTGCCCGGCTAGGGCTCGAAAAAGACAACAGGGCCAAGGTCCTAAACGCGTCATCGTGTTTCAGACAACACCGTCTTGAAAACAAGGAGGATGGTTCATGAAGCAGATAGCCAGTGTACTGCCAACTTCTGAGCATTTCAAGCTCGCTCAGATCTCCGAGGGCGTGTACGCCGCCGTCGCGATCACAGAAGGAGGAGCTTTCAGTAACGCAGGGATCATTGATCTGGGAGAACATACCCTGATCTTTGACACATTCATGACCCCCCAGGCCGCAAAAGACTTGCAGGCGGCGGCCGAACACCTGATGGGACGTCCCGTCACCTATGTGATCAACAGCCATGCCCATTCCGACCATTGGTGTGGCAATCAAGTCTTTGGCCCTCCCACAACCATTATTGCGACCCACATAACCCGAGAAACGATGCCCCAGGCAATAGACTATTTGAAACAGTTCAAAAAGGATCCCTCGGCATTGGAAAAAGAGATTCAAAAAGATCAAGAACGTCTCAAAACGGAAACCGACGCCCGCTGGCGCGTGACTCTCGAGACCTCGATTGTCAGAATGCGCTCCGTATTAGAGGAGCTACCCAAACTTGACTTTCGATTTCCTAATCAGACGTTTGAGAAAAAACTCGTCTTCCACGGAACAGGGCGGATGGCAGAATTGCTTACGGTGGGCGAGGGACATACATCCAGCGACGCTTATCTCCTCTTGCCAGCCGAACGCATCATGTTCATAGGGGACCTGGGCTTTTTTCAGTCCCAGCCATTTATGGCTCATTGCGACCCACAGGCGTGGAGAGCACAACTTGAGAAAATGGAACAGTCCAACATCGAGATTTTTGTACCGGGCCATGGACCGTTGGGGACAAAAAAAGACATCGCTTTGCAGAAACAATACATTGCCATGCTGAAAGAGATCGTCGCCCAGGCAGTCAGAGAGGGTCAATCGCCAGAAGAGATCGTTCAACAGTCCCTCCCATCGCCTTTTGACGCCTGGTTATCGGGAGGGATGGCTCGTTTTGAAGCCAACGTGCACTCACTGTACCAACGATTATCAAGCCAGTGAGCAAAAAGATGCAACATTTGAGACTTGAGACTTGAGAATTGAGGCGCGCCCACGTGATGGAGCCGCACCTGGGGACGCCGGCGCATCAAATCCACATCTACAGAGACTTGGAGGCCAAAAATGAACAAAAAGATTTTGAACTCGTTATTCACCGGAGAAAGCTTGCTAAGCCTGCAGGGCGCAGCTACGGTGGTCGTCATTGTGCCCAACGTGCTGACATTTCTTATTGGCACCACGTTCCAGCCGTATGAAAAGTGGGTGGCCTTTGCCATTGCTATGTGCCTGTCCCTCATGGTAGCCTCTCAGGCTTCGGAAAAAAGCGTGACCAAGTGGGCACTGGCTATCCTCAACGGCTTTTTTATCTTTGCCTCTGCTGTTGGCTTGACCGAGGCAATAGGTGCCACTGCCACTCCCGGAGCTGGAACGGACATGACCTCGACTGAGGCCACGGGCGGACTCCCGTTCTTCCATAGCTGGTATCCATAAGCCCTCCAAATTTAGAACAGATGAAAAGCAGAAAGGGAAACTATAACCGCACAGCATCTCTCCAACCCGAACGCCGGCAAATTCGATAGCCATCCAATGATCATAAGGAGGAGAAACAAATTAACTCTATAACATTGCCAAAAGCTAGATGAGCTGCATGGGCTGAAAAGTACGAATAAAAAATCACGGGTTTTGTCAACCAGGCATTTCTCAAGGAGAGAGATTAAATGAACTTGCTGTCTGTCTTGCTGGCCCTCTCGCCGATCGTTGTCATCCTTTTGCTGCTCGTCCTGCGTCGCACCGCCGCCGACGTAGCGGGCCTTGTCGGTTGGCTTGTCACAGTGGGCGTCGCCTGGCTCTACTTCCAAACGCCGCTGCCTGTCACGCTCCGGGCCAGCTTGGCAGGGATCGTGGCCTCGCTTCCCATAGCACTGGTGGTGGCAACCTCGATCCTGCAAGTGACGATTATGCTGGAAACAGGTGCCATCGCCCGGGTCGTCGCCCTCATCAAGTCGGTCGCCCCGGGCAACCAGGTGGTGCAAATCATGCTCATTAATGTCGGATTCGGCACGCTATTGACGGCCCTGGGAGCCGTGCCGGTCTCTATCCTGCCGCCCATCATGCTGGCTCTGGGTTATTCCTCCTTCGCTGCCATCGCCCTTCCCGCCATCGGCTACGATGCCCTCTGCACCTATGCCCTGTTGGGTATCCCCGTGGTGGTCTTTGCCAACTTTGTCGGCCAGCCGGTGGATCAGGTAGGCAACTACTTTGCCCGATTTATGCCGGTCATCAGCACCTGCATCGCCCTGGGGATGTTGTGGATCGCAGGCCGGTGGAAGCTTGTGTGGCAAGGGCTGGTGCCTGCCCTCATTGCCGGCCTGACGGCTGGTTTCGTCGCCGTGCTCATGAACGCGCTGGGCATGGTGACACTCACCGGTATCGCCGCCGGGCTGGGAGTGATACTGGCAATTTCGGTCTATCTCAAAGTCATTGGCCAGCCGCTGGTTGACCGGAGTGTGCTGAGCGAGGGCGACCTGGCGACCGAGCGACGGTTGTCACTCGGGGCGGCGGTTTCGCCCTGGATCGTCCTGACCGTCTTTTCGCTCCTCGTCAACGCCCCCTTTTTGCCTTTCTTCGACCTGACTTTCCAGCAATTGGCCATGCCGTTAGAGATCATTCCCGGCGCACCTGAAAAAGTGCGGCTTTTCTGGCAGGCCTATTTCTGGATCCTCGTGAGTACGATTCTGGTGCTTCCCTTCCTCAAGCCAACGCGGGCGCAGCTTTGTACGTCATTGCGCAAGTGGTCCAAACGAGCGCCACGACCGGTGCTGGCAGCAGCGGTATTCTTTGCCATCGCCTTTGTCATCAATCACTCGGGCAAAGGAGCCGACTGGCACCTGGCAAATCCCAGCCACAACATGGTTCACGTGATGGCCGGGGCCTCGGCAATGGCATTTGGCCAACTCTACCCCCTTATCGCGCCCTTTCTGGGATTGTTGGGCGGGTTCATCAGCGGCTCCGAGACTTCTTCTATTGCCATGCTAACAGCACTGCATCTCTCGACGGCTGAGAAAATCGGCGCCGCAGGGCTGCTAATCGCTGCCGCCAGTGGGATCGGCGGCGGGTTGGCCAGCGTCATCTCGCCGGCCAAACTGCAAAACGCCTCGGCCAGCATAGACCGCATCGGCCAAGAGGCACAAGTGATTCGCACGACGTTCGTCATCTCGCTGCTCATAACCGCCGTCTGTGCCCTGATGAGCTTGCTGTGGGCTTTCTGAACCCAACCCCATCAAGGTTCCACCCTAGCCAGCCAGGCTGACTGACCAAACAACGTATAAACCACAATCAAACAGCCTGATGAATTCGAATTCATCAGGCTGTGATCTTTTTGAATCAGCCGATCGGTGTTACTTGACCATGATCCGCACACTGCTGCTGCGGCACGAGGGACACATTCGCTCCGCGTCGGCCCCGGGGTCATAGCCGCCGTCCCAGGTGTGACCACACCGCATGCACTGCATCGTCACGATCGTGGCATTCTTCACACGGCTGAGCTTGCTGCGCACCGGCACTTTGACCTTTGCCAGCGCTTCACGCGTCACCTCGATCTCTTGGTCAGTAACTGCCGCGCGTTTTTCTTCCAGCGCCTCCATGATCTGCGCCCAGCGCTGGCGCTCGGCGGCGGAGCACCACTCTAATTGTAGCCGCTCTGGGTGGACGCCCTGCTTTTCCAGGCCTTCCCACAGTGCATCCATGCGACGGACCGTGTTGCGATTCGCGTCAATGTAATGGCAATCCGCCAGGTGGCAGCCGCTGACCAACACGGCCGGCGCGCCCTTGCGAAAGGCATACCACACAAAGTCGGGCGCTACCCGGCCGGAGCACATGGTACGGATGAGCAGCGCGTTCGGCGGGTACTGCATCCGTCCCGTGCCAGCCGTATCGGCGCCGGCATAAGAGCACCAGTTGCAAGCAAATGTTACCGCCGGCTTGTAGCCGTTGCTCAAGATGGCATCGATCTGGGCATAGATGGCCTGGTCGGAAAAGTGTCGCATAGAGATAGCTTCAAAGCGACACTCGGCGGCACAGGTGCCACACCCAGCGCAGGCAGCTGTGATGACCCTCGCAGTCTGTCCCTTTTCCCACACGATAGCACTGTAAGGACAGACAGCGGCACACTGGCCACACTTTTTGCAAAGGTCAGCATCCACCACGGCCGTGATGGCTTCGACTGTGATCTCGCTCTTGTTGAGCAGCGCACCCGCCCGGGCCGCTGCCGCGCTGGCCTGGGTGACGCTGTCTTTGACATCCTTGGGCGACTCGGTGCAACCCGCCAGAAAGACACCCTTTGTCGGCGTGTCCACGGGGCGCAGCTTGGGGTGTGCCTCCATGTAAAAGCCATCCGATGTTTGGGAGAGGGTGAGCAACTGCTTGATCCAACCGCTATCGCGGCGGGGCTGTGCCCCGATCGAGAGCACCAGCATATCCTGCATGTGCTCCTCCAGCCGCCCGGCGGTGGTGTTCTCCACAAACACCCGCAGGCTGCGCGTCTCCGGGTCTTCTTCCACCTCCCCCGGCAACCCGCGCACGTATCGCACTCCAGCCGCCTTGCTCCGCATGTAGAGATCCTCAAAGCCCTTGCCAAAAGCTCGAATGTCCATGTAATAAACCGTTACATCAACATCCGGATAATGGTCCTTGAGCAGCAAGCTGTCCTTGATCGTGTTCATGCAGCAGATGTTGGAGCAATAAGGATTGCCCCGACCGTTCTGCGACCTGGAGCCGACACATTGCACAAAACCGATCTGCTTTGGGGTCTGACCGTCGGTCAGACGGATGAAATGGCCGCTCGTCGGCCCGCCGGCCGAAATGAGCCGCTCGAACTCTAGGCTGGTGACGACGTTGGGAAAGCGGGCATAGCCGTACTCGTCCATCTCGGTTGGATCGTACACGTCCATGCCGGTGGCGACGATCACGGCGCCCACGCCAAACTCGACGATCTCGTCCTGCATGTCAAAGTTGATACAGTTTTTCTCACAGGCATCGACACATTTGCCGCAAGCAATCGGATTGTCGCCCAGGCAACGCTCACTATCCACCAGGTAAGCTGACGGCACGGCCTGTGGAAATGGGATATAGATAGCCCGGCGGGTTGAGAGCCCCATCTGGAACTCGTCGGGCACGACGACGGGACAGACCGCCGCACAATCGCTGCAGGCGGTGCACTCTTGATCGTTCACATAGCGTGCCTTTTTTCGCACCCGCACCTTGAAACTGCCCACATAGCCCGAAATATTCTCGACCTCGCTGTAGGTCATCAGCGTAATGTTGGGATGTCGACCGACATCCATCATCTTGGGGCCGAGAATTCATATGCTACAGTCCATGGTGGGATAAGTTTTATCCAATTGCGCCATGACACCGCCGATGGACGGCTGCTTTTCCACCAGGTACACTGGATGCCCGGCGTCGGCCAGATCGAGGGCGGCCTGTATGCCGGCGATGCCGCCGCCGATGACCAGTGCTCCGTCAGTCATGGGCAATTCTTCCTCGTCCTGCGGATAGAGCCAGCGCGCGCGGGCCACAGCCACCTTGACGATCTCTTTTGCCTTGCGGGTAGCCGCCTCCCGGTCGTAGAGATGCACCCACGAGCACTGCTCGCGAATGTTGGCCATCTCGAACAGATAAGGATTGAGACCAGCCTCGCGGACGCAATTGCGGAACGTTGGTTCATGCAGGCGCGGCGAACAGGAAGCTACCACCACCCGGTTGAGGTTGTACTCTTGAATGTGACGCTTGATCTCCTGCTGACCAGGGTCTGCGCAGGTGTATTTATTGCGCACCGCCACAGCTACGTCGGGCAGCGTGGCGGCGTAATCGCGCACGGCCTCGGTGTCTATGCTGCCGGCGATGTTCAGCCCGCAGTCGCAAACAAAGACGCCGATGCGTAGCGTTTCTTTGGACCTATTGGGTATATCCAACATCGTTGTACCTCCTGAAACCAAGACTCCTCCACTGGCAATCTCTAACGCCACCGGCCGCCGGTTGCTTTTCTGATCGCCTCTATCGTCGAATCAGGTGTATTGGTCAGGATGGCATCGCAGCCGATCCGGACGTACCACCCCACGCGCGCGTCGGGACGGTCGTCCAGCGGGCAGATAAATTTGCCCAGGCGGTGTGCCATCCAGGCATAGAACGGATTGAGATAAACCAGCGGCCAGATGGGGCCGATCAACTCTGTCCGGCCAAATGGAAACAAACGGTAAAGACTGATGAGACCCACCGGTATCAAAGGGGCAACCTGTTTTACGCCGTCCAGGCGGGCCTGCTCAAAAGAGAGCACTGCCACCCGCCCGGCGAACCTGTCCATCGGCAGCGCGTCTATCAGCTTTTGCGCATAAGCAGGCTGCTCGAACAGCGGGTCCTTCAACTCCAGGGCTAACGCCACGTCCTCAGGCGTCGCATCCAGAAACTCTTGCAGCGTCGGCACGCGCTCGTCTGCGTACGGGTCGTCAAACTCGGAGCGGATGTGCAGCCTTTTGACCTCGGCCAGCGTCATGTCACTCACCGCACCATGGCCCTCTGTCGTGCGATCTAGGGTAGCGTCGTGGATGCAAACCAACACGCCATCCCTGGTAAAGCGCAGATCGGTCTCCAGAAGATCAGCGCCTTGCTGAACCGCCAGCCGGAACGCGGCCAGCGTGTTCTCTGGCGCATAGCCCGACGCGCCTCGATGAGCCATCACATAGGGCCGGAGCCGATCGGCAAGGTCGAAAGCTTGTCCTCCTTCTCGATCGGTCATCAGCTCTGCCTCCTTTCAGCGTGGATCACAGTCTTTCTTTCCAAACGAGACTAGGGTTCCCGAATCTCGACAGCAGCCAGGAACATTCTCTTGCCCTCAATGGCTCTCTCCCCGGCCGGGGACAACAAGACGCCCCCCTCCACCTCAGAGACCGACACCTCCAGAGAATAGACTCCCGGAGGGGAATCCTGGGCCAGCCAAAAGCTATACTGATCGCGAATCAATTCCCCCTTCTGCCACCGTCCGGTCGGATAATACCCATCCACCGGCTGTCCCCCCACTTGAGACAAGACAGTCCCTCTCTCATCCCGCAGCCAGACAAAAACGTCCAAATCTTTCAGGTCGGCCCACTCTGCCTGCCAAAAGAGGGTCACGTGCAAAAAATTGGGCACCCTCACGCTGCCGCTTGGGTCCAAGTCGTAGCCTATCAGCGAGATCTGATCCCCAAAGGTTGCGCTCAAGCGCTCTTGCATCTCGACCTCACCGGACGAAAGCAGCTCGTTCGCGCGCGTGACATGGACCGTCTGTGGGAGGACAACACCTTGTCCCACCGGAGCACCGCTCTCGTCGAGCACAAACAAACGGTAGCCTGTATCCGGCTCATACAACCCCACCTCGAGCTGGTACTCACCGGGCGGCGTGCCAGGGAAAACTCGCAAATGATGCACGTCACGGACGTACCGGTCGGCAGGCCATCGCGTCGCCGGAACATCGCCAGGATTGAGCCGGTCATCCTGGCCCCAAGTGTGCGTCGCCGGGCGGATGAGGTGGACAAAAACACTATAGTTCTTGGAGACCGGGCCGGTCGCTCTCCAATAAAGGGTCAGAGGCAACTCGCCATCCTGAGCCAGCGCTTCTTGAGACAAACCATAGCCCAACAAAGCGATTTGGCCCTCAAAGGATACCTTCAAAAGGTGTTGGGCCACCGCAACCTCGTCCCCGGCAGAGATCACGCGAAACCAGTCCGGTTGGCGGTCAATCACGCCGACTTTGACGATGAAAAACACGGCCACCACCAGCCCCAGAGCCACACAGCCATAAGGCAACCGCCCTACAACGCGGTCTCTGACGGATCGAATCGAGCCCCAATCAGACCACGTCACTGCCACCAATGCCACCAACGCCGCCAAAGAGCCTATTGCCCCAGTCCTTCTGGGCCAGGTAGAACCAAAGCGCAACTCTAGCGTGTGCGTCCCAGCCGGCAGCGGCACAGTAATAAAGCCGCGAGGCTCACCCGGCACAATATCCACCGGCTTTCCATCTATCCAGGCGCGCCAGCCGGGAAAGTAAAACCGGCGGATGGTTGCTGTAAAGGGCTGTGAGGAGACGACTTTAAAGGTGTCCTCCATTGTACGGCTACTGACTATGCGAAACGACGCGCCTTCCGGCAGGCTCCCCCCATCGAAGCGATTCACAGGGCCGCCATCTTTGTAACTCGCCAGAACAGCACCCGAGGCGCCGGGTGGCGACTTGACCCAGACTGGCGTGTACTCTCGATTGGCCGTCGTGCCCAGTGCTACGCCATCGAGTTCAAGCTGGATGATGTCGCGCGGCGAAAAATCGGCCTGGATCGGTGTCCACGACGGCGGATAGAGCGTCGGCAGCGCGCCAACCAGCACCAGCACCAGCATCCCACTCGCCGCCCACAATCGCCACCGCCCGCCAACCGCTGCCACCCCCACTCCGACCAGCCAGGAAATCGGCAGCGCAGCCACGCCCAACAACCGCCACGGAAACTGGACGTAGCGCAGCAGTGGGATCGACTCCCACACCCCCGACGAAATCTCTAGTGTGAGGAAACTCAACACCAGCGCGGCCACGCCCATAAAGCCAGCGATCCAGGCCAATCCGCCCTGATGCGGCCGGCCTGCAACAGCTCCCCCGGCAAGCCCAGAAGACGACAGGGGTCCGGCACTAGGGTGACTTTTTAAGCGGCCATTCCCCCTTTTAAACCACCAACTACCCAACCACCCAACGACGGCCAGTCCCCACTGCGGCAACCCCAGGTTATAAGCCACCGGCGGATTGAGCGCGCCCAAGTCGAGAAGCGGCGACAGGCGGAGCAACTCGCGCAGCGTCAAAAAATGACGGTGAAAGTCGAAATCGTCATAGCCAATGACCTGATCCAGGATGACATATTGCTTCTCAATCAAGGCCGGCAGCCAAAAAACTGCCGCCAAGCCCACCGCTATTCCCCCCGCCCCAGCAACCCTGGCCCACGCGATCCGCTCTCGTGCCAGGAGCAGTCGCAATATCAAATAGGCCATCAAGAGCGGCGTAAAAAGCATCAACATCAAGTTGTGGGTCAGCGCCAGGGCAGCCAGTGGCAAAGCTGCCAGGGCCACATCAACCCGGTGGTTGCCTTCCAGCAATCGATCAAAGCCCCAAAACACCCAAGGCATCCAGGCAATGGCAAAATACTCGGGCAGGTCTACCCGCACAAAGGGATCGATCAACACCAGGTACGGCGCGTAAAGAAAAGCCGCCGCTGCGACGACGCCCGCCGCCTGTCCCAGCCTCCGCCGCGCAAAAGTGTACATCCCCAGACCGGCCAGCAGCGTCCCCACGATAAAGAGCGCCTTCACTGCCCCGGCAGCGCTGGCGAACAGGTAGAACGACTGGGCCAGGTAGTAGACTAACGGCGCGTAAAAGTTGAACAACGGATAACCGTAGCCCAGGTAAAAATCGGGTGACCAGCGTGGATAGAGCACGCCATCAGCCAAGACGCTGGCAAACTCGACCACGCGGGGGACGTGGATCTCAGCATCGGTGCCGGCCGGCAGGCCAGGCCGCGTCAGCCACGGCGTCACTGCAATGAGGCAGAGTGCCAACACAACCACGGCCCCCCAGTCCAGGCGGGTTAGCCAGCGCATCACCCTCCCTCTCTCCGTATCTCGATCTCTGCCAGCGGCAGCGATGTACCGATACCCCTCAGCTCCAAACGATATCGCCCTGGCGGCGTGCCCCATGCCAGCCAGAAAGCATACTGATCGCGGACAATCTCACCCTGCCGCCAGGTGACTGTTGGATAAAGACCGTCCACCGGGCCACGCAACTCGTTAACCACTCCTCCCATCTCGTCTAAAAGCGCGACGACAAACGTGAGATCGCCAGTCATGTCCTCCTCCGCCTGCCAAAAGAGAGTCAGGTGAACAAAATCGGGTGACGTAAAATCATGACGGTTGAGCGACCAGCCCAGCAGCGTCAAGCTATCCATAACCGGCACATCGACTTGATGTCCTATCGCCAGCGATTCAACCGGCGGCTGCGATTTCGGCGGCAGCACTCGCACCTTGGAAGGCAAACGCACACTGCCAGATGGGCCATCGGGCGACAAGACTAGCAGCCGCTCGCCGGAATCCTGACGATAAAAGCCAACCTCGATCTCGTATTCGCCCGGCGGAGTGCCCGGCAGCACCGGCAAATTGTGCCGGTCACGAACGTATCTGTCCGTCGGCCACCGGGTCGTAGGAAAGTCAGCGGGGTTGAGACGGTCGTCCTGACCCCACAGGTGTTCTGGCGGACGCACCAGGTGGACGAATACCGAGTAATTAACCGGCAGCGGTTGTATGGCTTTCCAATAGAGCGTCAACGGGATCTCTGCACCCGAGGCGACCTCTATGCGCGGCAAGTCATAGCCCAGCAGCATCACCTGGTCGGCCAAGTTGACCTGAAGCTTGTGTTGCGCCGGGCGTGCCTCTAAACCGGTCGACGTGAAGCGGAACCAATCCGGCTGGCGATCAATCACAGTAACCTTGACAACGAAAAATAAAAAAGCCAGTCCCAACAAAAACGCCCAGGTTCGCAAGGAGATATCTCTCAACAAAGAAACAGCGCGCCGTGTCCCCACGGGAAACTCGGTTCCCAGCACCAACCCGGCCAACACCAGCAGCGATACGCCCGAAATGACAGTCCCCGCCGTCCGGGATGGCGTACTGCCAAAACAAAGCTCCAACGTATGACGGCCAGCAGGCACCTGCACCGTGACAAAGCCTAGTCTATCATGGGGCACAATTTCTACCGGCTCTCCATCCACCCAGGCCCGCCAGCCAGGAAAATAAAAGGTGAGCACTTTGGCTGTAAAGGCCTGCGGCGATTCCACGACAAAACGATCCGTCGTTGGGCTATGCACTGCCTCCACCACTTTTGCATCCGGGGGCAAGCTGGCAGGATCCAATTTGTTCAGCGATCGGCCTTCCTCGTAGGCCTCGGTCAGCCACGCCGAGGGGCCAGGTTTAGCCCTGACCCAGATCGGCAAATACTCTGCTGCAGAGGTGGTGCCCACCGCCCGACCCTGTCGTTCGAAGCGCAAATGATCCACCACCGCCGTACCGCCAAAGTCGGGATCCCACGCCGGAGGAAAGGTGTTGGGCAATGCGGCCAATAACACCAGCAGCCCCCCTCCAGCCATCACAGGCAACGCCAGCCGCACGCCACTGAGCTCCTGCGCCAGCCACGGCAACCCACCGACCAGCACAGCGAGGGCAAAAGCCAGCGGCCCCAGCAGCTTCCAGGGAAATTGAATGTAGGCCAGTGGCGGGATCGCCTCCCACACCGGCACCGAGACCGGCAGCATAAAGAAAATCAACCCCAGTGTCACGACCAACCAAAAGGCAAGGGCAAAAAGAGGGGATGGATAACCGCTAACGGGCGCTCGCTCCCCACGAGTCTCTTTCCAAAGGAGGGCTTTTATAGTTTTGTAAAAGAGCAAGAACAAGACCGCTCCAGCCAGGATGCCCTGGCCGAGGCCGACATTGAAGTGAAAGTCGGGGAACGTTGCCCCTAAATCCTGGATCCTGGCCGGTCCCAAGAGCTCGTCCCAAGAGAGAAAATGATCGTGAAAATCAAAATATCCCTGGATAATGTTCTCGTTTTGGACGAACTGGCGTTCGGCAAAAACAGGCAACCAGTAGAACGCAGCCAGCCCCAGGCCCAGCACCAGGGCCAGCGCGCCTGTGGACAACGGCCATCCCCTCCGGTGGGCCAACCATTCAAAAGCAGCATACGCCACCAGCAGCGCCGACAGGAGCATAGCCATGACGTTGTGCGTCACCATCAGCGCCGCCCAGCCCACCGCCACGCCAACCAGGTATCGCCACCCACGGCCGGCAGCCAGCCGCGCAAACGACCACAGCACCCACGGGATGATCGCAAAGGTGAAACACTCTGCCAGATTGCCCCGCAGGTAGGGATCAAAGAGCAACAGGTAGGGCGCATAGACATAGGCTATCGCTG
>Ga0180432_10008231_pt1 | contig 13053 bp, 3 predicted proteins | sample SS_ome_10_FD_132414 | JGI IMG/M metagenome (GOLD analysis project Ga0180432, IMG submission 132414) | Hypersaline lake sediment archaeal communities from the Salton Sea, California, USA - SS_1_MS_2 metaG | ecosystem: Environmental > Aquatic > Non-marine Saline and Alkaline > Hypersaline >...
AAGTAGAATAGATATTTGTCCATCGCGCCCATGCCCATCTGCGTCATCATGGCATCCTTGTCCCACATCATGAACTCCGGCGGCGGCTGTACCTCAAACTCCAGATGAGTGCGTATTTCCTTCACTACCCCGTCTACCGTGGCCACCCCAAGTATCTCGGCTCCATAGTGCCCCGGCGGTATGCTCGTCGGCGTTAATGTCAGCGTGACGCTGCTCGTACCTCCGGGAGATACGGTCACATTGGAGGAGGAGAAAGCCGTAGACACCCCCGGTGGTATGGCATCCACACTGAGAGAGACGGTGGCACTACCACCCATTGACTGAACCCAGATTTTAGTTGAACCACTGCCTTCGGGCGGGATCGGCGGCAGCCAGTCAGGCTCCGCCCTCAACGTGAAGGCTACATCTGACCCGGTTACCTGGAACGGTTTCATGATGAATACCGGCGGCTCTCCCACCTTCTGCGCCTCTACCTCAACGTCATACCAGCCTGAGGAAGTATTGCCGCCCCACATGGTCTGCGGTACGTTTAAGACAAGATTGAAATCACCGTTGCTGTCGGCGGTAGTAGTTGGTACGGGAAGCTCCATACCGGCAAACCGGAGATGCGTCACCGTGGCCCCAGCCGGAAAGTCGGCGGCACTGATATTCACCTTGGTGCCCGCCGCGCCCATGTTGGGATTGAGCGTTATCTCCGGGAAGTAGAATAGATATTTGTCCATCGCGCCCATGCCCATCTGCGTCATCATGGCATCCTTGTCCCAGTTCTTGAACTCCGGCGGCGGCTCTACCTCAAAGTTCAGTGGCACATTAAATATCGAATCAGCTTCGGCTGATATATCATAATCTATTTGCTGATTAGCATTGCTATCTATCCAGCCAACGATAGATATCATATAGCCCCCAGGTTCAGCCCCCTGGATATAGAGGTCAGCCGAGGCTTGACCACCGGTAGTGGTGATATTCGCCGTGGTTATACCGGGGCCTTCATGGCTGCCCCAGTGTGCCTGGGCGCCTCCGGGCAGACCACCACCCCTGAGTAATTCGTCAATACCCAGGGTCACCGCAGGAGTGGTATAGCCAAGAGCCTTAACGGTTACCTTGGTCTGATTGTATCCCCCTGGAGGTGTTGGCGGCAGCCAGTTAGGGGTTACCTCGATACTGAATTGAGCATCGCTTCTCATGAGGTGAAACTGCTTGACAATGTACGGAGCGAATCCGGTTGCTGCTTCCGACTGAAAATCGATATTGTACATTCCTCCAGCGGCCAGACCCCACGATTCATCCACAATAAATGAGCCGGAAAAACTACCGGAGCTACCGGCGGCAAGACCACCGGCAGGCAGCGGCACCTGGTTCCCGGCAAAGGTGATACTGGTGAGCGTGGCATCAGGCGGGAACTGTGTGGCGGTATAATTAACCTGCGTACCTGCGGTACCGCTTTTGGGTGACAGTATTATCTCCGGGAAGTAGACACCCTGCTCCCATTCCGTCCCTTGCCATTGCTGGCTCCAATCTTCCTGCTCCATACCCATCATGCCACCCATGAAGCCCATAGGCGGCCCCACCATTAACTCCATGTGAATCTCGCGCCGGTTATCGTTACCCTCGGTGCCCACAATGGTAAAGGGGTAAGGTCCGGGGGGCACATTTTCTGACGGTTTCAGTATCAGTACGGCACTGGCAGCACCGCCAAGCATGGTAACATTGGCCGTCTGGCTTGCCGGGTCCCACACCTCGGCTATGCTGCCAAAGGCGGTGAACAGGCCTTCAGTGCTTAGATTGACGCTTGGACTCTTGCCGGGAAGAGCGTTAATGGTAATGGCAATCCTGCGTCCGCTGGGGTCACCGGCGGGAACCGGCTCCAGCCACTGCGGGCTGACCTTCAAGGAGAAGGTATCATCCGTTCCCATGATATGGAATTCTGCAGTTCGGATGGTACCCTGAACATTAACGTCAATCGGGTGTGGGCCGCTATCAAGGCCGGGGGCGGTAACCACCGTGGAGAACGCGCCGGTCTCATCAGTAGTGGCAGCCACACCGGGGGTTACATCAACGGGCCCAAAATTGATGGAGGTGAGTTGCTGGTTCTTGGGGAAGCCATATCCGTTAACGGTTACCCTTTCCCCGGCGGAACCGAAAGTGGGTGAGACAGTGACCATGGCCATACCCATGTCCATAAAGCCGGAAGACGGGGTCACCTCCAGAGTGAAATCAGCCCATACCTCCTCAGCGGGGGAATTCACGTTATAAGACCTGATGGATATCGGGTAGTTACCGGGAGGGCAGGAACCGGAAATAGTCAGTTGAAGCTCCCGGCTTATCATATCGCCGACCGGTGGTGTTACCTGCCAGTTGTTGAAGCTGGCGGTAACCCCCTGCGGCAAACCCTCGATTTGCAGGGAGACGGTCGGGCTGGGCGGGGTATCCACCAGAGACCTTACATTGATATTGACAAAGCCGTCCTCTCCAGCCGGCCGTACCAGCCAGCCCGGTGAGGCACCGACACTATATTTCTGTTCAGAATTGATAACCTGAAAGTCGAAAAAGCCCCACAGGTCATTGGGCGGAGAGCCAACCTGCACATCAACCGGGTACATGCCGGGGCCGGTGGCATAACCAAAGGCCGTGCCGGGTACGGTAAACACGCCCGAGAAAGAACCGGCGGCGGAAGTAGTAATCGCCTTAGTGAGTACATCGGTTTCGGCAAATTTCAGGCTGGTTATGGCGGTATCCGCCGGGAATCCGGAACCGGTAAAGGTAATGGTATCGCCAACCTGACCAAAGGTGGGGCTAAGCATGAAGACACCCATGCCAAATCCCTGGGGTGGCATTATTGCCAGTTCCAGGTTGACTCTGGAGATCTCTTCACCCTCGTCCCAGCGGTCATTTTGCGTGACATTGTCCGTCCAGCCCTCGAGAACCGCCGGATATTGCCCCATGGCAATCATCCCGGGCAGCACCAGACTGAGGTCAAAGGAATTTTGCCCGCCCGGGGGAACACTCAGATTGAAAACTGTCTGGGCAACACCATCCCACTTGGTCGTCACCCCCGGGGGCAGTCCTCTAACCGCCATCTTGACGGCCGGTGCCGCACTCCCCAGGGCCTTGAGCATACCGGAAGTAACCGGTTCACCGCCCGGTTCACCGGTCATATAGTTGGGGGAAAGGGTAATGGTAAAGGTGTCATCACCACCGTAGACATTGAACTGGGACGCTTCTTGAACCTCACCTACGGTCACCTTAACCTTATATGCGCCGGGTAATGTCGGCTGTCCGCCGATAGTACTCGGAACGGTAAAGGCTCCGGAGAATGAGCCCTGGGGCGAGGTGGTAATCGTTTGTCCCAGAGTGATGGCCTGCCCGCCAAAGGTGATGCCGGAGAGCGCGGTACTGGTGGGGAAATTGGAGCCGCTGAAGGACACCACCGTCCCCACCGCGCCGCTGCCGGGGTTAACCGAGAATATGGGCATACCATAGTCGGCAGCAGCACCGATCTCCAGCTCCAGGTTACGAACCTGCCGTTCTTCACCGGCGATAGCTTTGACCATCATCGTATAATGGCCCATAGGCAGCCATTCTGCGGGCTTGATATCGAGAGCAGCCACTACCGTACCACCAATCGGCGGGGATACGTTAGCCGTAGTTTGCCACTCGCCACCATCAATTCGCCACTGGATATCAGGCGGACCGTCAACCCGCAGGACAATAGTAGCAGCCGAGGAGCCTACCGATTGTACATTTACTGAGGTTGAGTCAATGTCACCCGGCGAGGTATGTATCATGTCCGGGGACAGGTTAACCGAAAAAGTGGCGCCGCTACCGGCCAATTCCAGGTAAGTCATGGCTCTCTTGTCGTCGGGGTAGGTACCCACCACCACCTCCACCGGATATGTTCCCGGAGGAAGGTCAGACGGAACCTGCATCACTGCCGATAGTGCGCCGCTGCCGTCGGTAGTAATGGTCGGCAGCTGCGCAACGATATCATTTTCCGAATTGGATGAGCCAAGGTAAAGGTGAGTCATTTCTGTATCGGCAGGGAACCCGTTACCGGTGATGGTAATCCAGTCTCCCGCCGAACCTAAAGTCGGGTTGAGATAGATTGAGGCCATGCCGAAGCCGGCGGGCGGTACCACATCCATTTCCAGATTGATGCGATGGACTTCTTCGCCGGTGTCTACCGCACCATTAGTATTGGCGTCCAGCCAGCCCCTGATGGTGAAGTTATAGTGCCCGGGTGACAGCCAATCACTGATGTTTAGCGTCAGGTCAGTGCTGGCTACCCCACCCGGTGCTACCACCAGGGTGGCCGAGTTGAAACTGGCCGTGATGTCCGCCGGACACCCTTCGGTAGCCAGTTTTACCGTCGCGGCCGACCCTACCGATTTTACCTGCATCATGGTATTTATCTGGCTTCCCTGCTCCGCCCAGAGGAAGGGCGGGGATGCCTGAAGCACAAAACTATCACCGCTACCGGTGATGGTAAAAGGTCTGCCGAAGAACATGTCATTAGGCGGATTACCCACCTGGACATCAACCGGGTACATACCGGAAGGTAAGTCAGGAACGCGGAAGCTCCCGGAGAACCTTCCGGCCGAGTCTCCGGACTGGAGCACAGTCATGGTGGGCAGACTCTGTTCCGTAATCAAGTCCACCGGGCCGAAGTTAAAGGTGGTTATTTCTCCCGGGTCACAGCCAAGGAAACCGGACCCGGAGAAGTTCACGATAGCTCCGGGGCTGCCGAAGGTGGGGTTCAGCGTCAACTGAGCCATGCCAAAATCGGCGGGTGGCTGTACCTCCAGCTCCAGGGAGACTAACTGTGGCGTCTGGTCATCTTCCCACCCCTTGATATTGATGGGATAGTTGCCGGTGGGGGCAGTCAGGCTCACCGTCAGGGTAAGGTTTCGGGTGACGGAACCCCCGGCCGGTACCGCAATGGCATTGGCGCCGGAGGCAGGAGTATTAGCCTCAAGTGAACCGAAACGGTAATCAAGCCAGGAGGGTTCTCCCTCAATATCCAGGTTCACCGTGGGGCTGCTGCCGCCAATGGAGAACAGGTTGACCGAGACCGATGCTGAATTACCATCCGGCTCGGTAGCCACAGTTACCGACTGCGGTGTGATTCCCAGAGTGAAGGTATCACCCGTCCCCATAATCTGGAAATCTTTGTCAGCAAAGTCACTGGTTACCGGGACGCGTGCCTCAATCCGGTAGTTGCCTGAGGGTACACCGGACGGAATGGTAAAGGTACCGGTAAAGGCGCCTCCGGTTACCGTGATGGTGCTTGGAATCGTTTGCAGCACAGTATCCGTAAATACCTCCCGGATAGCAAGCGTCTCCCCCTCACACCCGGAGGGGAAGTTAACCCCGCTTACGGTAATAGTATCACCGGCTCTGCCGTAACTCTGTGACAGCGATATGCTGGGTCCCCACTGAGCGGGTGGCGGCACGTCCAGATTGACGTCCACATATTTGGTCATAGGCGGCTCACTGGAAGCAGCCTCCACCGTGAGGTGGTACATATCCGGGGACGCCCAGTCCTGCACGGTAACCGTCAGCGTTGCCGAAGAAGTTTCGTTAGCTGGTGGAGTCACGCTGCCGGGAGTAAAGCTGCAATCTATTCCCGGTGGTGAGCTGATGGTGAGCGCCACCGCAGAATTAAAGCTGTTAATCGATTTTACATATACAGTAACATTGCCTGAGTTAGCCGGTTCGATAGAGATAAACTCCGGCGACGAAGAAAGAATGAAATCAGGCTCGCTTCCCGTGGTAACGGTGAGTTCACAGAAAGCCGTGCTTGAGGCTGAGTTTGCCTTAATGCCGAAATTACCGCCGGGCATATCGGCGGGTACCGTTACCGGCGCATTCCAGGTTCCCTCAGCCGAAATTTGACCGGAAGCCAGTTGCTGCCCTGCCTTGGGTCCGGAATCCCAGATGAGCGTTACCTCTTCATCGGGAGCAAACTGGGAGATAAAGAGAACCGTCTGCTCACCGGCAAGGACGACCGGCGGGGATGCCGAAAGCAAGGGCTGACCGGACACACCCACAATCACGGGGAAGAAGCAAGCTTTCTGCATGCCTCCGTAAGCGCTCGTCTGGCCTTCAAGAGCACACTGGTAGGTGCCTGAAGGCATACTGGCGCTGGCACCCAGGTTTAAAGTAACCTGCGTGGTTTCACCGGCGGCCAGGGTTACTTCTGAAATTGACAGATTGGAACTTTCCGGCAGGCCGGGAGGGCCATGGAAGCTAAGGGTAACCGTTCCCTCAAAACCGTTTACTGAAGAGATAGCGAATGTTTCCGGATTTTCCGTTCCTGCCGCCCGCATGAAGGAGAACTTGCCATCACTGTTGTTAATATTAAAGTATGGCTGGGGCGGTTGAGCGGTAGTGTTACCGGAGGGACTATTGGACAAGCCTGACCAGAGAGGGATTTCATCAGCGGTTTTAACCGCAAAGTAGTAAACAGTTTCCGGGCTCAGATTGCTGACAGCAAAGGTCTCATTCGAGCCAGCCGCATACGGGGCGGGAACATTTGGAACGGGGGTAGCATTGCCCCACTTGGTTTCATCATCAATGGCCGCGGCGGCATAGCGAATATCGTACTGCGCGGCCTGGCCCGTATCGTTATCATCGCCCGGGGCAGTCCAGGTAAGCGTTAACGAGTCATGGGCAGGGTTACTGACTGCCAGATCGGTGATAGCTGCCGGCGGGGTAGTATCCTGCGGCGGCACCGGGGCCAGGGCAAGATTCACCGTTGCCGGCGACCCCAGCGCAGCATCGATACCTGTCCGGGCGGCCGCGGTATAGCCCGCCATCGTTGCTTCAACTGTGTAACCGGTATCCGGCGGTACCGTAACTTCGTAACTGCCATCGGCACCAGTAGGCATGGCATCATACGTGACCCCCGGTGTCTCCGGTTTATAGGCGCGGACACCGGCAGACTGTAAGGGTGCGCCGGTAGCGTTATCGCTCACCACACCCTGGATAATGCCGCCAGGCACCAGCGAGAGGTTGACCTTAGTCGTTACCCCAGCGGTAACACTCCGGTCAATCTTACCCCTGGTCACATATCCGGTCTTTAAAGCAACTACTTTATAGCCGGTGCCCTCCGGGACGGTAACCGTGTAGTTACCAGTGGCATCGGTGGTACCGTTCCACGAAGGCTGCTGGGCGCCTGACTCCAGAACAAGGACCGCTGCCCCGGAGATTGGAGCCGCCGTTACGTTATCCGTAACCTGACCGGCAATACTACCATCATTTTGCGCCATTAACGGGACGGGGAGCAACCCGAAGATAAATATGCCGGTAATCAAAACACGAAAGAGAAGGTTAAATGATGGGTATAAAAATCTTCTCGCTTTAGCCATGGTCTTACACCTCCGACGTGATCTTAACTGTTCCTTCATTATTTCCGCCTTGCTGATTATGTAACTGCCGTTCATTTATCTGAACTCCTCCTTGCTGTCTGGTAATTCTGGAGTGGTATGTTGTGCTTCGCGGCGAACTCTTCCAGGGCATCCCGGTGAATCCGGTTTTGACCTTCGGGAAGCTTGAATGAGGTCAGGAGACCTTTCTCAATCCACCGCAGTACCGTGACTCTGCTCACCCCGCAACACTCCGCTACAACACCGGTAGTAAGGTATTCCGCAAGCCTCTTACTTTTTTTTGCTGCCAATTTTTTCACCTGCACATCTGAAAATTTGTCCAATCTGCCATTTCATTGCAGATTCCCCCCGGGTCCTCAAAATCCGCACAGCACATTTAGCTCCATGACAACTGTCCACGGTTAACGCTATTAGCAAAACTAACGATATTAACAAAACTTCTGCTTTAAGTTAGTAAATTAAGGTCACACTCATATCACAAAAATCAGATGAACCGTCACAAAAACCTCACAGGCAAGAATGAAATCCAGAGATTGACAATGTTCCCGGAAGAGGCCAAAATGAATTTCAAGCCGGATAGCGGCTAAAAACGGTGTGGTGTATCAGAGGGAAGATGGCATCTTTATCATCGACCCTGAGAAGGGCAAGGGCAGAGACAATTAGTCAAAGCATGCCCCTACGGCTGTATCCTCTGGGATGAGGAGAAGGAGATCCCACAAAGGTGTACTTTCTGTGTCCACCTCCTCGACCAGGGCTGGCAGCAGCCACAGTACGTTGAGGCCTGACCGGGTATTACAGGACCCTTTTCCCCAGCGGAACATCTCGATCCGGCTGAACGAGCACTACTTCATCATCGTCCAGAACCACCCCCAGTACCAGGACTTCAGACATAAAATCGGCAACCTGCCGCGGCGGGAAGTTCACCACCGCTATTACTAGACGATTAATGAGGTCGTCCTTCGGATACAGCCCGGTAATCCGGGCACTGGTCTTCCTGATACCCAGGTCACCAAAGTCTATCCAGAGTTTATAGGCAGGTTTTCTGGCTCGGGGAAAATCTTCAACCCTGATGATCCTGCCAACCCGCATGTCTACTTCAGCAAAATAATCATAGCTGATCTGCACCATAACTGCGCCCTCCTCTCACCGAATTCTAGCACCGGCGCCTGTTCCTGGCTATATCCTGCGCTTAAACTCGTTAGCTCTCCTGTTACTCAAATATAGAACAATATTCCATTGACATTCAGCATTCAGTTATGTAAAATTCGCTACCAAAGGGAAACGATTCAAACACAACCATAAATTTGACTGCCGGAAGCTGTGAAACCACCAGGTCAAAAGGAGGTGCACATGGAACAGTGGCCAGCTTTCTCTGGCAATGATGAGCTTACCAGAAAGGAGGAATGATCAATTGGCTGAAGTAGTGAGAGAGAGATGGACCGGCAGAGCTACCTTTATCTTCGCTGCCATAGGCTCGGCAATAGGTCTGGGTAATGTGTGGCGGTTCCCCTACATGACCTATGAACACGGCGGCGGCGCTTTCTTAATACCGTGGATTGTCGGGCTTATCGTGCTCGGTATCCCCTGGATGATGATGGAATTCGGCATGGGCCGATATTTCCAGAGGAGCGCCCCGGGTGTCTTTGAAGGCATCGGTAAGAAATGGGAATGGCTGGGCTGGTGGCCGGTTTGGGTCGCCTTTTTGATAGTCGCTTATTACACGGTCGTAATCGCCTGGTCGTTGCACTATGCCATCGGTGCCGCCACTTTAGCCTGGGGAGTAGGACAGGCTGGAGCAGAAGGAGCCGCCGCATATTTCTTCGGGCAGGTCTTACAGCTTTCCGACGGGCCGGGTACGCTCGGCGCCCCGATAGGCTTAATTCTCGGCCTGCTGGCAATTATCTGGGTAATCCTGTTCCTCATCATGTATCGCGGTGCCAGAATAATCGGTAAGGTTTCGGTATGGATGGTATGTGCCTTCTGGTTAATACTTGTCGTACTGGTGATAAGAGGGTTGACTCTGCCCGGGGCAATCGACGGGCTTAACTATTACCTTGCCCCGGATTTCGCCACCCTGACCAAAGGGGACGTATGGTTTGGCGCTTTCAGCCAGATCGCCTTTACCCTTTCCCTGGGCATGGCGGGAATGTTCGCCTATGGCAGCTTTATCGCCAGGAGAGCTGACGTCACCAACAGCGCCTTTATAACCTCGTTTTCTAATTGTGCCACCAGTTTCTTTGCCGGCTTTGCCGTATTCAGCATTGTTGGTTTTATCATGCAAGGCCTGAACATCGCTGTGGGGGATGTTAGCGCTTCCGGTCTGGGGCTGGCTTTCGTGACCTACCCGGCAGCAATCGCCATGATGCCGGGGGCAAATGCCTTTGTTGGCGCGCTCTTTTTCCTCTGCCTGTTCTTCCTGGGTACCACGTCTGCCTACTTCCTCGCCTACGGAGGAGTAATCTCCCCGATTATGGACAAATTCGGCCTGGGCCGGATAAAAGCTACGGCAATTGTCTGCATCATCGCCTTCATAGTCGGCATTTTATTTACCACCAACGGCGGCCTTTTCTGGCTGGACATTGTTGACAAGGCAGTCTCCTTCTATGGCTTGCTGATAACCGGTGCTCTTGCCTGTTTGATTATCGGCTGGGTATTTGGCACTGGAAAGCTCAGGGAATATCTAAATGAGACTTCAGATATCAGAGTTGGCGCCTGGTGGGACTGGCTGATTAAGGTCATTGTGCCGGCCGGTCTTATCTTCGTGGTTATCTACGGCGGATTCATGAATGATATACCTGAAGCGTATGGAGGGTATCAGATAGGGATACTAAACGGCTCTCATATCATATGGATCATACTTGGCGTAACCCTGATATTTAGCTTTGTGCTGCAGACAGTAAGAACCAGGACATCTCAGGGGGGTGAATAGTAAATGGCTACCGGAGCTATCGTCACGACAATTATTATGTGGTTGATATTTATCGGCGGTCTTGGCTTTTGTTTCTCACGTCTCGGCAAAGGCGGCAAGTGGGAAGACTAGAACATCACGCTCTTCCCCGGCACCTCGCCACATACAGCAAGATAAAGAGCAACTAAGCAGACCGATGCATAACCGGAGCCGCTTTTCATGTAAGTGAGGGCGGCTCCATAACTTGTTTTTTCTTTCGCAAGCAGTCCACATTCAGTATCAGGACTGCCCCGCTTACTTATTCTCTCAGCTATCCCGGTTTCTTAACGCCCGGGCTGTTCTCCCCTTAGTTTTATTTTTCTGAGCATTGACAACACCACATATTGGGAGTAAACTAAACCCCGATACAGTGCTTAATATTCCCTTAAAGATAATGTTATCTGCGTGATTGTGACAGTGCCCAACAGCAACCGAGGCGCCAGGTGACATGCAGATTCTGGTTGCTCTTTTCATACTCAGTCACTATGACGCAGAATTCAGACATGGACATATCAGTTAGAAAATATCAGAAAGAATAGAAACGAGAAGGAGGCTGGAAATGGCTCTTGAGAAGCTTGCGGACAAGATTGTAGAGACAGATGTACTGGTAATTGGTGGCGGTATTGCCGGCTGCCCCGCTGCAGCCAAGGCTACGGAGCACGGGTTGAAGGTTACACTGGCGGAGAAGGCCAAGACGGACAGGAGCGGTAGCTCAGGACAGGGTATTGACCACTATGCCGGCGCTTTCCCGCGCGGCATGACACCGAAGGAGTTTCTCGAAGCTACCGAGAAAATCGGGCCGAGGGCTTATTACGGTGGTTTCCCGTGGTCAGACCCTACCCGCATTTACCGGCAGTACGCCAACGGTATGTGGGCGATAGAGGAGCTGGAAAAGCTCGGCGTCACCATGAGGTGGACTGATGGAGAGCTGCGCCCGGCACATTTCATGTTTGGTAATCCCTTCATTCGGGTGCACTGGACGAACGTCAAGCCGGAGATGGCAAGGGGAGTACGGAAGGCAGGGGTGAATGTCCTGGAGCGGACAATGATAGTTGACCTGCTAACCAATAATGGTGCCGTCGTGGGCGCTACGGCGATAAATAGCCGCACCGGCGAATTCATCATCATCAAGGCCAAGGCTACGGTAATCGCCACGGCTGCTTGTTCGCGCCTTTATAATCCCGAACAACCAACATCCTGGAAATACAAGTTCCGCTATCACTGGTGTCCGGCATCTGTCTCCGGGGACGGCTGGGCGATGGCTTACCGGGCTGGTGCGGAGTTAGCCAACATGGAACAGGGCAACAGGGGCTACCGGTCACGCGACGACTTAACCATCTCCTGGGGCAATGTTGGTAACGAGGGCATCAACTCGAAGATGGTCACCTGGGACGGAGAGGAATTTGTGACTAAAAAAGTCGCTGACCTGGAACGGCAGGGCAAGGACCCCATTTACCACGGCCTGGATCACCTGCCCGATGACTTTCAAAAGAGAATTGAGGTGGCTTATGTAGATGAGCGACTGGTTTCCTTCAAGATAGCCGAGGACAGGGGTTTCAACCCCAGAAACCACTGGTACGAGCTGATCGACAATAGGCCTAATCAGCTTCATTGCGAGCCCGGCATAGAGGCTGACGCCGACTTCAAGACCACGATGGATGGCCTTTACGCTATCGGGGACTGTGTCGCCGGTAACCACGATGTCGCTAACGCCGCCTCGATGGGATTCCTCCTCGGCGATACCATACACACCTTCGTTAATAAGGCCGCTGAGCCGGTCATTGACGAAGCTCAAGTAGAAAACCATAAACAGACCGCGCTGGCGCCACTGGCAGTGAAGGACGGCACCGAGTTCATGGAGCTGGAGAGCGCTGTCCGCTACGCATGCACCCGTTACATAGGCTCGGAAAAGGCTGAAGGGAAACTCAGGGAAGGAACGAGGCGTCTCGGGTCATTGCGAAAGGTTTTCCTACCCCAGTTAATGGCCAAGGACTACCACAACCTGATGCGGTGTCTGGAAGTCCGCAATATCATAGATGTGGCGGATATACATATTCAGGCCTGCATGGAGAGAAAAGAGACGAGGTCCAGCTACATCAGGCTCGATTATCCGCAGCCAGACCCGGCGTGGGAAAACCTGCTTCTCTACCAACGACTGGAAAACGGGAAGCCGGTGATGGAGAGAAGAAAGGTAAAACCAATGGCATTTCCTGACAACCACAAGGAGGAGAGATAAGAAACCGCCCATGATGAACTCCAGGGTATAAGCTACCGGGTTCTATCATAAATTAAAAAGAAACCGAAAGGGAGGCCGCAAGTATGCGGCCTCCCTTTTCTAGTCGGTAAAATTTTTTCCTCACCTGCCCAAAGCAGGACTTGATAAAAACCTGACCTCCAACCGGCTGATTAAAAGATACAGGCGTATTGTCCCTGAGCGTGGATAAGTAATGCCTGATACCTGGATACCCTCATATTAGTGATTTAGCTTCAGGTGGTACTGTTTTTGTACCACCTTGTCATTTTTCTAGTGGGAAAAAGTTCGTTAGTAAAAATGTTAGCAACAGAGCAAGAACAAAAATACTATGTTAAAGTAGTACATTAAGCCGATACCAACCATGTGATTTTCCTGTTAATATTAAATTGGAGAATTGAATAGCATGGATACAAGCCGATAATTAATAATTACGGAAGAACAGACAAGCTATTCCGCAGGAATACACA
>Ga0180432_10008233_pt1 | contig 13048 bp, 15 predicted proteins | sample SS_ome_10_FD_132414 | JGI IMG/M metagenome (GOLD analysis project Ga0180432, IMG submission 132414) | Hypersaline lake sediment archaeal communities from the Salton Sea, California, USA - SS_1_MS_2 metaG | ecosystem: Environmental > Aquatic > Non-marine Saline and Alkaline > Hypersaline >...
ACCCATGAGTAACCCTACTGTAGATAACGCTGTCAAGCAGCGTATCATCAGCGAGTACATCAAGACGGCTTCGGGTCGTGCGAAGCTCGCGGCTTCGATGATTCAGCCCCTTCGTACCCGTCGCGACTACACGTCTGTGGGCCGTAAGACCTTCTTGGTCGAGCAGCTCCCCGACGGTGCGCTTCCCATTTACGACAAAGATCCCGACGTCACCGCCTACGTGGTCGGTGAGGAAGGCGAGAACATCCTGGCTATCCAGAAGTCTCGCCGCGTGATCTTCCCTCTCTTCGAGATTGCCTCGAACCCTGAGATTCCTCTCACTCAGATTCGTGAGCGTCGCTTCGACCTCATCGAGCGTGCTCAGGATCTCGCCAAGGCGCAGATTCAGGCGGCTGAGGACGAGCGCGTCTTCTCGGTTCTCGACGCAATCGCGGTCAGCGGTTTCGACAGCCTCCCCGGCCAGACGAACCCTGACGTTCAGGTTGTCGCTCCCATCAACAGCAGCGTCCTCGCGGATGCCTACGCTGAGATTGAGCGCCACGACCTCCGCGTCGCTCGCGTTTACATGAACGCCCGCGACTACGGTGACATCCGTAAGTTCGGTCGTGAGATCCTCGACATCGAGGCTCAGGCTGTTCTGCTCAAGTCCGGTCTGATGGCGACCCTCTGGGGCGCTCAGATCATCGTGTCCCGTCTGGTCCCAGCCGGGTTCGTGTACGTATGTTGTGACCCCGAGATGTTCGGGCGTATCCCCGTCCGTACCGAGTTGACGGTTCTGTCGGCTGACGATCCAAAAGCTCGCACAATCGGGTTCTCCGTATTTGAGAACCTCGGTATAGGCGCCTTCAATCCGCGTGGACTTACGCGTCTCGTGGTCCAGCGCTGATAGCACGCTGACCCGCATATAATGCGGGTCAGCGGCACCTCTTAAAAAACCCCTGTTTCCTCTCAAATGAGGAAACAGGGGTTTTCTCGTTTATTCAGAATCCAATCGTGCCCTCCTTTCGGACCAAATCAAGAGGGGGTCCTAATTCGTCTTGATTTGGGATTATTTTTCACCTACTCTAGTGTTGTATATGCGTGTAGTGAGATAAGAACGTTGACAAAGAGATCATAATGGCGAAACGAGTATGTGAAACGTGTGGTAAAGACTTCGAGTCGAGGAAGGTCAAGGCTTACTGTTCCAAGCAATGCGACCCGAAGCGTAAGAAGAACTGCGAGACCTGCGGTAAGGTCTTCTTGGACCTCTCTCGGACGAACAGGAAGTCTTATTGTGGGGAAGACTGTAACCCTGGGGTCAGGAAATCGAGAAAGAAGTCTTGTCCCAAGTGCAAGAAGTCCTTCTTGGATGACTCGAAGCAAAATAGCATGACCTACTGCACGGAGTCTTGTCGGAGAAAGGCCAAAGTGTTACGTCAAGCTAAAGCAGAGGGATCGGCTCACCCTGTATTCTTGGATGAGATTACCAGGGCGTGCGTCCAATGCAAAGTTCGCTTTACTCCCACGAGTGCGAATCAGAAATATTGCTCCTCGGAGTGCTCAGGAGCTTCTCTCAGAGAAGACCGTTATGAGGGCGTACCGGATCACTTATCAAGGCAGGTTGCTTGTAAAGTGTGCGGGGAGTCTTTCTTCGGTTGCATCCCTCATGGGGGTCGTTCGGGGAATCACTTCGAGGATGAGCACGGCATGACGACCGAAGAGTACAAGACGCAATACCCAGACGCTCTTATCTACTGCCCCGCTTCGATTTGGAAGCAAAAGCAGAAGACCTGGGATATGGATGAAGACCAACTTCAAGTTAGAACACAGATTTGGAGGGACTTCTATAAGGAAAACGAGGTCTGGAACAAAGGTCTTACTGCGGAAGACCACCCTTCGATCGAAGCAATCTCAGACAAAGCCAAAGTTAGGCTTTCCAAGCCCGAGAACAATCCTTTCTACGGTAAGAGGCATACACCAGAGACTAAACGTTTGCTTTCGGAGAAGAGCAAGGCGCTCAAGAAAGACTTCGTGTACTGTCGCAACTGGATGGAGTCGAAGCAATTAGCCGCCAAGCTGGGGGCTCATATTTCCAAACCTCACGCGGTCGTGATTCAAGCGATCAAGCGGGCAGGGTTATGGGATAAGTACGAGTTCGAGTATGAGAAGTGGCTTACCTTGGATGGTGACGTACCACATGGTATCGACATCGCAACAAAGACACCACGTAAGATTGCTATTGAGGTAGACGGATGTCGTTATCATGGTTGCCCGGAACACTGCAAGTACGATGACCTCCCTGAGAAGCAACAGTTAGATGTAGACGCTCAGAGGTTGAGAGATAAGCAGTTAGACCTTGCTTACGCCTCAGACGGGTGGGAGGTTCTTCGCTTATGGGAACATGAAATCAAAGATGACCTCCCCTCCTGCGTAGAAAGGATATCTGATATCTTGGGGGAGAAGGTCGAGTTCACGTTATCCTATACGGAAGTGTTGAATCAGTTGGAACCTGAGCTTCTTACGGTCCTGTCTTCTTATGCTCCTCAAGACCTCACGCTTTTTTCGGATGAAGATGTCAGGTTGTATTACCGTATCAAGGGTTTTCCTCATTACCGTTATGCCTCTGATTCTATCAGGTCTGATTTTGAACTCTTGAAGTCCTACGACGTCTCGGAGATGGAAACCACGGAGGGTCATATTCGACCCAAGAACAAGGGGTTGGGTATGAAGGCGAGTAAATACTTCATGCGTAATTTCTTTTCGGCATCTTCCCGTGGCAGGAGATCCTGTTACGAGGTATTCGCAAACGACGAGGCATTCGAGGGAGTTATAGCGAACCGTAGAAAACACGCCAAAGGGGGTAAAATCACGGACGCTACGGTTCGCACCGGGTTAAGGATCAGGGCTTCGGCACCGTCGTCTTTTCCAGCCGCCATTGCCAAATACGTTTACACCAAATTCGGGTTGAAAGCCGGGGATAACGTATTGGACCCCTGCGCTGGATTTGGTGGGAGAATGTTGGGAGCCAAGTCCCTGGGGCTTTCTTACATCGGGGTTGACCCCTGGGTTGAGAATGTTGAGAACTTGACGGAGATGAAAGAGTGGATGGAATTCGAGGGCTGCTCTATAAGAAACGAAGCCATCGAAGACGTTGACTTGGGGTCACAAGAGTTCGATTTCGTTTTCACTTCTCCCCCTCATTACAACAAAGAGACGTATGCTAATGAGGAAACACAGAGCATCTATCGTTACCCAGAGTACGAGGCATGGTTGGAAGGGTTCATGGCCCCTTTGATACAAAAAAGCTTTCAGCACTTGAAGCCTGGAGGCTTCCTTGTCCTGCACGTATCCGAATTCAAAGGTAGGGATTTTCCCGAAGACTGTGAAGATTTACTTCAGAAAGCGGGCTTTACCCTAGAGCCCAGGTTCTTTTGGCAGATCAGGAACTTTTTGAAGGGTTCGGGTCAGTTCAGGCTCGAACCCTTCATTGTTGGCTTCAAGCCTTGATTTGTGATTTAACTGCCTTGCAACCGGAGCCCTCTCATGCCTGAACTTGACGACCTGACCCCTGACCTTCTCCGCAAGCTCTACGAAGAGGATCTTCTCACGGAGACGCAAATCGCCAAAGAGTACGGTACCTACCAAGTCAAGATCTCACGATTGAGAAAGAAGTGGGGCATCCCTACTTTGGGGAAGACGGGTAGGTTGGAAGCTCGTCTCCCAGACCTCACGCCCGAGCAACGGGAACTTATCATGGGCTCTCTCCTAGGAGACGGTTGGATGCAAGCTACGAGTGAGGCATCGGCCCGGTTCGCGGAGGGTCATTCGTTGGCTCAGGAAGACTACCTCCTATGGAAGTATGAGATTCTCAAGCCGTATGCAGGATCGGTGAGAACCGGGTCAAAAACGGTTGGAACAAACGTCTTTCTATCCAAGTCGTTTACGACAAGCTCGTGTCCACAGTTGCGTCCTTTCTATGACCTCTTCTATCCTGCACCGGAGAGGAAGCGCAAGTTCCCTGAGAACCTGCCGAGCCTCATGACCCCTCTCATGCTCGCGGTCTGGTATATGGACGATGGCTCTCTATACAAGACCTATCATCCCAGGATTACGTTCGGGCTCGACCCGGATAGCCTGGAACACGCCTGCGAGGCCCTTCGAGCCCTGAAGCTCTTTCCTCATTTGTATGAACACAAGGACGGCACCACAACCATCTCTTTCCCTGGACAAGACAGGGAGTTCTTTGACCTCATAGAACCTCACGTACCAGATTGCATGAGTCACAAGCTACCTCCAAAGGACTCTGCCAAAAGAGAAGCGGATACGAACGCGAGAACGCTCACTCATGACATAGCCAAGTCTCTGCATGAACAGGGAAAGTCTCAAGGGGAGATAGCAGACATGTTCGGGGTCAGTAGGTCAACGGTATCACGTCGTCTCAAAGCCCCTAGAAAGCGTATGGGGCGTCCCAAAGGTCACACCCTAGCCTCGGCTCATACCGCACTCAAGAACCTCTCCACGAAGGGTTTGAGCCCGTCTGAGCAGGAGACGGTTGCTTCCATAGCTTACGAAGTGCTGAAGACGTGCCCCTTCCCCTATCCCAAGAGGATGACCCGTTCCAGAGCGATGATTCAGCTTCGCAAACTTCAGAGGAAAGACGTGTGGGTTGACTCTTCTACTATGGAGATACAACCCAGGCTCATGACGGGTTTGCGTCTGGCAGAGGGTTACTTCCCTTTGAGGTACCATGCTCGATACAAGAAGGCACCTTCGTGTTACGAAGCATGGTTCGATGAGGACAAGCTCAAGCGCGCCATTGAGATTCAAATCAAGTGCGAAGACCCGGTGACCCCAGAGAGGGTACGCAAAGCTATCCAGTATCAGGTGCGGACCCCAACGAACTTCAAGCCTGGGGTTGCCAAAGCCTTATACGAGAGGTATGCTCCCCCTCAGAGCCTCGTGTGGGACCCGTGTGTGGGATACGGAGGACGCCTTCTCGGCGCTCTTGCCGCAGGGGTTCGATATGTGGGCACTGATGTCGAAGAGGGTAGTATCTCAGGAGCCCAAGAGCTGGCAGAAGTCTTGGACCTCTCTTCCTCGGTACGTCTCGTGCGATCACCTGCCGAAGCCTTCGACCCACAAGAAGAGTTGTCTTTCGTGTTCACCTCCCCTCCGTACTTCGATCTGGAGCGGTATTCTGAGAATCCAGACCAGAGTTGGATGAGGTACGGTACGAGCTTGGAGGATTGGAGAGAAGGGTTCCTTCGCCCTATTGTCAAGACGGCTTACCTCCGAATCGTCCCCAAAGGGTTCATAGCCTTCAACATCCGAGACTTTCAAACACGCACTGAGGTCATACCTCTGGAAGACACCGTATGCCGGATCATGCGAGAGGAGGGATTTACCGAGTACGAAACGCTCAAGATGCCCCTGGCTTCGATTGGAGGTGAGGCTAAGAACTACGAGCCCGTGTTCGTCTTCAGGAAGTCTTGAAGGCCCGTGCCCGTTGGGTGGAGGAGAGAAGTCAGGTTCTTCTCTCGCAACTCAAACCTCAAAGAAGGAAGTATCATGGATTACGCAGATTTGAAAGCGAGGATGGATCAGGATGCGCGCTTGCAAGACCGCTTGAAACAAGAGCTGCACCGCCTGCTTTACCTTTTGTGTGGGCAGTTGACCTTTCAGGGTGCTTTGGAAGGAGACGATTCTTTTTTTGGCACTCTGGGTACTCCAGAGGTCTTGGACCTCGACCAGATATCCGTCAGCGGTTCTACCGCAGAGGCTACCGTCCCTGTTCGTCTGGAGTCTATGCCTGCCCCTATCGACGTAAGTTTTGTATACCGTATGGTTCCTACCGAGAACCTGTTCGCACGACCACGTAGGAGTCTTCGTGTGAAGAGGCCCTTGTCTGCTATCGGTCCAATGCCGACTGAGATGTACCTAGATGAAGTACCTACTAAGGCAGCACACCTCTTGTTCAAGCATTTGGGTGCGGACTATCCTCTTGGGGATAAGTCCTACAGTGGAAACTGAGTCTTTCAAGTCAAGGAAGTGACATGCCGATCAACATCCGTCAAGCCCTCTGCTTCGACGACGTACAGCTCATAGATGGCTTCAATCCCGTGAGGTCTCGTTCCGAGGTCTCGTTGGAGAATGATGAGGGGTACATCCCTATCTTCATCGCCCCCATGATGGCGGTCAACTCACCTGCCATGCAGCTCGCCGCGATTGAGGCGAACATCGTCCACGTACTGCACAGGTACAACACGGTTCAAGACCGGCTCGACTTCGTGTCGGGTCTGGAACTAAAGGGTGAAGGTCGCAAGAACATCGGACTCAGTATCGGTATGCAAGACGACAAGTATGACGACATCATGCGCTTGTCTGAGGCTGCGGGCCACCTGAACTTCGACGTGGCGGCGTGTTATTCGGAGGCGGTGGTAACCCACCTCCGGAAGATCATGGCTTTCCTGGCCGGTACGGATACGCATCTGATCGTGGGGAACTACTCTAACCCGGCCTTCGCGGAGTTGATCGCGTCGCTTGCACCCAAGGATCTCCGGCTGACCCTCAAGGTCTCACAGGGAGGTTCTGGTGTATGCTCCACGCGTCTCATGACTGGGGTAGGAGTCCCTACCTTCCAGGCCGTCGTGGACTCGGCTCCTATCACTCAGGCGCACGGCTATGGTCTCATCGCAGACGGAGGCGTGAAGACTCCAGGGGATATGGTCAAGGCATTCGCAGCAGGAGCCACGGGAGTCATGTGTGGGGGTATGTTCGCCGCTCATACGGAATGTGATTCGGCTTACAGGATCGTCACCGATCAGGGTGTGTTTTACGAATACTTCGGTATGGCTTCCGAGCGTGCCAAGAAGCAGCACTTCAAAACCGTCAAGAACGTCGAAGGCGTCTCATCTCTCAAACGACACAAGGGACACGTGAAGGGGACCATAGGGACCATCAAAGACGGTCTACAGAGCGGGGTATCCATGCAAGGGTTCTCTTCTCTTCGAGACCTCATCGGAGAAGGTCAGTTCGTGCAGGTCTCGGGCGCCGGAGTACGAGAAGCCAGCACGTACTCGAAGATAGGACCGTCTTTCGGGTAAAAAACATTTCAAATTCAGGGGGCATGGTGCTATAATGGGGTGAACGATGGACGTTCACCCCATCTCTTTTGAGGTCTACCATGAAGTACGAAGGCTATGTCCCTACTCATAAGCTTCCTCTCCGTCCCGGCGACGTCGTGACCATCCCCCAGGGCATCTCGTTCAAGTCCACACACCCCAAGAAGGGTTCTGGTGTGACGGGCAGGTCCTACAAGGTGAGGGTGGACCACATCCTCAACGGCTTCAAGGGTAGCGCGGACATCGGAGGTAACACCAGGGTCACGAACCCCGAGGTTCGGTGGGGAGGTGCGGGTAACTACTGGAAGTGGGTGGACATCAACGATATCCGCGAGGCGAACCTCTCTCTATTCGAGGCGCGCGAGCGCTCTCTCAACGCGGAGGTTTGAATGACACGGCGAGCATCTGAAGAGCAGATCGAGATGGTCTTGTCTTACTGTAAAGGCAAGAGCGTCGTCGACTTCGGGTCAGGGAACTTGGAGTGGTCATTCTTCCTGGCGGAGAGCCTCATGCCAGATCAGAAGACCGTTCTGTCCGTTGACCGTTACGACCCTCCTTCATCCTATGTTGCCCCTGGGTACCTCTCGTACAACCTCTTGCACAAGAGGTCTTACTTCGTGGACATGACCCCCGAGGATGTGGCCAGCTACGACGTGGGGTTCATCTCATGGCCTCCTTGCTACAACACGAACAATCTCCCGGCACTACTGGATACGTTTGACGTCGTGATTTACCAGGGGTGCAATGTAAGAGGTAACGCGTGCGGGTCGGAACTCTTGTGGGAGAGCTTCCGTCGCAGGGAAGTTCTGGAGTACATCCCCAAGCTCAACAACACGCTCATCGTGTACGGGTCACCCTGCGCGCGTCGAGATCAAGATGACCTCTACCCCGAGGAGATCGCGGCCACGCATAAAGACGAAATCTTCCCCTTCAACGATAGCCGGGAGACCTTGAATCAACTGCTGGGTAAATAAACAAGACGGGGGTTGCGTTTACTGAGTAGGACCTCACACAAAGGAGCAGGACCTATGAAGTTTCTACATAACTGGACTCAGACCTACACAGGGAAGCAATTCGTTCTCCTGAATCCGTCTCCCGATGCCGTGTGCATCGAAGATGTGGCGCACTCCCTTTCTATGCAGTGCCGCTTCAACGGTCACACGAAGCACTTCTTCTCCGTAGCCGAGCATTCGTGGTGGGTTTCCCACATCGTGCCCCCTGAGTTTGCCCTTCAGGGTCTCATGCATGACTCGGCTGAAGCGTACATCTCGGACATCCCCAAGCCCTTCAAGCTCATGTTGGGCTTTTTCGTCGAGATGGTGGAGCACAAGCATCTCACGGTCCTTGGCGAGAAGTTTGGGTTTGACCCCAACCTTTCCCGTGAGGTAAAAGACGCAGACGTGGAGATGCTTGTCTTCGAGAGAGAGCAGGCTCTCCGACCCACGGAGCACAAGTGGTCTCCGTACATCGAGAACTACCGTCCCTACCTGGCTCAAGAGCAAGGGGTGGAAGTCCAGCTTCACTTTTGGAGCCCTGAAGAGGCGAAGGAGAGGTTCCTCGCCCGGTTTGAAGAGTTGAAAGGAGGTATGTGATGTCGAAGAGGAAGAAGCTCATACGTGCCGCGTTTCGTGACGCAGTGTTCGCGCGAGACAACCACCAGTGCGTCATGTGTGGCCTCTCTTCCGAAGAGGACCACTTGGACGCCCACCATATCACCGATCGAAACGCCATGCCCAACGGTGGCTATGTCAAAGAGAACGGCATCTCCTTGTGCTCCGAGTGTCACATCAAGGCTGAAGTGTACCATCAAACGGGCCATCAAGAGCACGTAGAAGGCTTTCTTCCTGAAGACCTGTACCTGAAGGTAGGTTCAAGCTACGCGAGCGCCTACGCGGCGTCTGAGCGCCTTAACTGAGGATTCTTGTCCTCTCCCCAGGGAGTCTACCCGTAATCCTCTTACCGCACTGGCTCAGAACCTTCCTTACCTGAGCTGGGTCCCTACTCACCTCGAACCGTTCAAAAAACCTGAGCACCGTTGTGGTGGCGGCGAAGCCGTAGCTTGGTATAACGGCGCCCCCATCACATCGAAGGTAGATTTCGTCGGGGGTTTTCCCCTGCGCTCTAGCTTCTTTGTATAGCACGTGAAATAGACGCAGGAACTCTTCGACATCTTCCTTCGTCAGAAGTCTCTTCTTGCATCCCTCCTGAACTTCTTGCACGCGAGCCCAGAGAGCTTCGACAGCTTGGTCGTGGGTCAAGGTAGTAGTCATCTTCCGTCTTTATTCCTTTTCTAAGGTGAGGGCTATGGTAACTACTTGTAGCCTCCTTCTTGTGAGGTGTCAACCCTCTCTTGGAGCTTTCCCTATGGATTACACCCGCGCCGAACTCTTGAGCGGCTTGCTCTCGATCCTTTGGTTCCTGCGTATTCAGCACCAGCAAATTCATTGGCTCTCCAAAGGTCCAAACTACTATGGGGATCACCTCCTCTTCGCACGTCTCTATGAGGCTGTAGACGATGAGTTAGATCAATTAGCCGAGAAGATTATCGGACTGGATGGTCCCGTACCTCCAATGCACGGACCTCAAGGGGCTCTCCTCGTGGCGGCTCAGTTCGCTAAATTCGAGAGGGTTGAAGACCTCGCTCTGCGCGCCACTTTGTCCGAGAAGATGTTCCTGTCGTCGCTCAAGAAGGTCTATGACTGCCTGGAGGAGCGAGGTGAACTCACTATGGGCTTGGACGATCTCTTGCAAGCCTTCGCCAATACCCATGAGACACACCTGTACCTGCTTCAGCAGCGTGTTGAGATGATCCCTGGAGGGAAGCTATGATTGATGAATTGATGAACTTGCTCAAGACGGTGGAGACGAACCTGCCTTCGGAGCCCGAGCCGTCCGCAGGACCCGAGGAGGTCAAGGTCGCTCTACCCCCGGTAGAACCGGAAGAGCCTTACATGCCTCTTTTGGAGGGGTGCTGTTATATGCCACCTTGTAAGATGTCTGCCGAAGACCTCTGCAAGATCTGCATGAACATCCCGATGTTGTCACCTGCTGACTGTGATTACTATATCGGCTCTTTGTGCTCCCTGATGATGCACTGCCTTTGTGTGTGCCTGGATTCGTGTGACTACTTCGACGAGTCTACCGCGCTTCGCGCTACGTGCGTCGCTCTATTGCAGAACCTTGACGCGGTAGTAGCTCATGCTGGAGCCCCCGACAAGGAGAAGCTTTTGCAGTGCTCGCTCAAGCTCGCCAAGTGCTGTGCAAAGCTTGAAGCGAGTGTTCTTGGTACGGACGAGTGTCTAACTTGCTGCCTTGAATGCCTGCATTGTTGCCTTGCCTGCTTGCACTGCCTGAAGTGCTCTTCTGCTGTAGCCAAGCTAGACCGTTGTATCCAGGCGATCACATCCTGATAACAGCTTAGTAGGTAGGAAGGGTCGTCCGAAAGGACGACCCTTTTCTTTTAATACGAATAAGCGATCCCGGTAATCTATCTATCGAATTTGATAGGTACAGAAAACAACCTGTGCTATCCCCCTCTGATAAAGGAAGTGTTATGCCTGAGATGAAAACCTACATCGCGTCCACCAAGTTTGAGGTCACCAAGCAGGACCAGACGTCTTCGCTCAAGTTTGCGAAGGGCGATACGGTTCAGTTTGACGGTCTGGAAGCCATTTACGAAGGTGAGTCTTACAACCTCCCCAAGCTCAAGGTAGCGATTCGCGCCAAGTGGCTCGTAGACGTCGACTCCACATCTGCTCAGGACTACCGTCGCCCGAGCGCGAACATCTCGCTTAGGGGGGCTACCCCGGAGCAGCAAGATACGGTGTTCAAGGGTGCCGTTCAGATGAGCGAGGAAGAGCGCGTAATCTCTACGGTCCAAGAGCGTTCGGACTTGCTGGACACGGGAACGGCAGCTCAAGGGGGACGGAAAGAGGCAGCTCCTCTCCGTTCGTCAATGGAAGTGATCTCTACCGAGAACTCTGATGCCAAGGTTCTGACTGCGGGATTCAAGACCGCTGCCAAGAACCGCACGGATTTGAGCAAGCTCGGAGACCAGAACCTTCGTAAGATCGCGTCTCTTGCTGAAGACCCCCACGCGGACATTCACGGTGGAGTTCCTGCTGCTGTAGGTGCTCGTACAGCGGAGGGCATTACGTTCCGTAACGAGAACATCTCTGCTGAGGCTTCAGGTGAGATGACGCAGGAGGATCGTCCGGGTCAACCCTCTCTTCCGGTAGGTGCGGAAGCAGGCCGCGTAGTGGGTTCTATTCACGATCGCGGTAAGCGTCCCAAGGCTACCTCTGATGCCAGTGCCGAGCGCGCACGTCAGCTTCGTGAGGAGCGTCAGCGTCAAATCGCACAGGCTTCGCAGGCTGTAGCCGAGGTCGCGGTTCCTTCCGACGATGACCTTGACCCCAAGACCAAAGAAGGTCGCTACAACGTCGCGCGCATCATTCACCCCGAGCTTCCCGACTGGGACTTCTCGGAGCACTGGACGAAGAAGATGGCGCGTCTCAAGGATGAGATCACGGACGACATCGCCGTTCGAGCTATCTACGCTTCCGAAAGCGAGGCGATCAAGCGCCGCATCGTAGACGAGCTTGGCATCACCCCCTGAACCCGAAGCTCTCTAGTCTTTGAAACCCCCTACTTAAGCGTAGGGGGTTTTTTTGTACCTCGGTGATCTATTACTAATTTCACGTTCTCGGTATATGGTCTCCATTCTTTATCGAGGTGTCTCATGACCCCCAAACAGCAAGCCGAGATGGCAAAGAGGGTAGCGATGCGGTGCCTTGTAGCTTCTTCGGGTACGGATCTCTCCACGGTGTTCCTCTCCGGCACGAGCAAAGCCCGTCTTGCCGCCGACAAGCTTCAAGAGCACATTGATAGGGGTATGGCTCTCATCAACGATTCGACGCACAAGGAGCATATCTACGCGGAAGCCGGGGATATGATCACAGAGACGCGCTCTCTTCTCCAAGAGATTCAAGACGGACTCGCGATCCTCTCCTATGCCGCTGCAAAGCTCGAAGAGAAGAAGCTTCGTAATGACGTCCCTGCCCACCTGCGAGACCGGATTGACGACTCCGTGAAGAGGGACACCTGATGGATCGCACTGCCGTCATAGCCCGGAGGGTGCTGATGAGGGTTCTCAGGGAAGGAGCTTCTGCGCTCCCAGGTGAGACCCCCAGAGCGGTCATGAGGAACCTTCAAGAGTCGGGCTCTCCGGCAACGTTCCAAGACAACTCCCCCAAGAGGGAGAAAGAGAACAAAGAGGAGTCGATTTACGAGGTCGACGACGCCGACGACATCTCGAAGATCTCTCCGGGTGGAGAGTCCCCCGATTCCAGAGATTGGTCCACGTTTCAGGTTCAGAACATCAAGCCAGAAGTACCGGACAACATTCGACGATGAGTACGACTCTTGACATAGCTTCTCGTGTCGCCCGTAGAGTGTACGCCGCCAAGAGGTATGAACTCTTGGGCAAGACGAACCGGGACCTGAGAGACAACTCCAAGGGGTTGAGACCCAAGTTCGTCAAGAGAGATGGGTCAGAGTATGTGTTCCGCACAGGTAGTCAAGACTATGAGGTACGGGTTCAGGTTGAAGGCTTGGACCCTGATGAGAACGATGTAAAGCTCTCATGCTCATGTCCCGCTTGGCAGTACCAAGGACCCGAGTACCACGCTCGTACTGAGAACTACCTCCTGGGTTCTCCCAGGGGCACGGCGATCAAGCCGAAGGTTCGGGATGCCAAGGGTGACAACCGACTTTGCAAACACGCCGTCGCAGTTTTGCGCCGTCTTGAACGTTACTTAAGCACCGAGTCTTGATATGACCCGACGAAAAGCAAGTATGACCCCTTTCGACTCCAAAGTCAAGGAAGTTTCGAGGAACGCTCGCATGATCGCGGAGAACATTGAGTCCTCGGTGAACACGGTAGCGAT
>Ga0180432_10008234_pt1 | contig 13048 bp, 8 predicted proteins | sample SS_ome_10_FD_132414 | JGI IMG/M metagenome (GOLD analysis project Ga0180432, IMG submission 132414) | Hypersaline lake sediment archaeal communities from the Salton Sea, California, USA - SS_1_MS_2 metaG | ecosystem: Environmental > Aquatic > Non-marine Saline and Alkaline > Hypersaline >...
GCGGCGGGATCTACACCAGCGTCACCGACTGCGGCGCGCACATCCACCACAACTTCGTCCACGGCATCGTCCGTCGTCCGGGCGCGGTGGCCAAGGGCAACGTGGGGATCTACCTTGACGAGTTCGGCAACAACTGTCTGGTGGAACACAACGCCTTCGCCGACATGTCCGATTTCGCGATGAAGATCCATCGCAGCAAGGGCCACACGATCCGCAACAACGCGGGCCTGAAGGGATTCAGGCGCGGCAAAAAGTATCTCAATGCCTTCGCCAACAGCTCCCGCGGCCTCACCGGCGAGGAGATGGCGCAATGGCACAAGGCGACCGGGCCGCGCGAGCCTTACCGCACTTGGCTCGCCATTCCACCGTCACCGTCCGGCCTCCCCCGGAGTCCTTGAAATCCGGAACTCGTCACGGATGAGTCAAGTCCTTCAGGCCGCCATTCCGGCGAACGATTACGGGCGGCGATTACGGGTGACGAGGGGCGCGGAAGACCGGGAACAACCGAGGCCGCCTGCCCCCCCCGCCGGACCGCGCGCTGCCTCAGGACGTCATTTGGGCGGCGGGTTGTTGTCGTCGGGGAGCGTGGTGTTGCGGCCGGGGCGGAAGGCGGCGCCGAAGTTGCCGTGGCTGCGCCAGCCGAGGTAGAACTCCCATGTCTCTCCCTTGTAGCTGACGCCGGGGAGGTGGATGAAGGGTCCGGCGTGGAAGGTGCGGAAGTTCCAGCCGCCGCCCCTTGCCCAGATGGAGTCGGGGTTCCTGCCGCATCGCACGAAGGGGCGGTCCGCGATACCAATGACATAGTAGGTGAAGTTGTGCAGGGGGTTGCGGGTGTGCCACTTCAATTCGCGGGTGAAGGGGGAATCCTCCGGCTTGTACCAGCCGGGGACCTCGGGGTCGTCGTGGTTCATGAACCACCAGACGGGATTGGCCTTCTTGATCGACATGTAGCCGAAACCGCCGTCGTAGCCCTCGGGCACAAAGGCCGAGCAGCGGGGATTGGCGGGACGCGATTCGGGAGGAACGAATGAGTGGCCCGGGATGAGGGCGCAACCCGGCAGGAGAACGCCGGCCGCCAAGATGGGTCCGAGGTGTGGGAACGGCACGAGGCTCATGCCGGACACCCCTACGGATTTCGAAGCCGCAGGCCAAGCCCGCGATCATCCTTTTCGCCTTGGAATCGGCGGAGGGGGACTATCGTTGCGGGAGTGAGCACGCTCCATGTCCAGAGCGTCCCGGCATTCGGCGGCATGGAGTGCTCGCATCCCTGTTGCTGACCAGTCGTTCGCTCCGGCGGGACGAGCCCGCCGGGGGCGTTCCTCGGCATTGGCGGATCGCGGCCCGTTCCCTCAAAGCGCCGTCGCCGCTCGCGGACGCTCGCTCTGCCGGCGCAGAGGGGCGCCTTCGCTTGACCTCGCACTATTGGTCCCGCGGGTCAGCGGACGCGGAGGGAGCGGAGGCGGTTGAGGGTGGCGGCGAATTCATGGAGGCGGAACTCGGCGAGGTCTCCGGGGAGGCGGGAGTCGAGGGCGCCGAGGCCATCGGCGTCGATGAGGTTGGTGACGGTTTCGAGGGCCTCGCGGAGGGGGCGTCTTCCGTCGAGGGTGTGTTCGAGGGCGTAGGCGAGGGCGAGTCCGATGGCGCGGACCTGGGAATCGTCGACGAGCTGGGGGACCAGGGAGAGGTCGATCTCGTCGGTTCCGAAGGTGAGGGCGCGGGTGCCGTGGGACTTGACGTTTTTGCGCGGGGGGCGCCGCTCCCGGCCGGGACCGCGGCCGCGGGCGCCATCGGGCTTCGAGCCGCGATACGGCGGGGCCTGCCTGAAGGGGGAGATGCTGGCGGGGTCGGGGATGCGGTGGAGGAAGGATTCGAGCTGGTCGAGGGGCGGGAGGGCGGCGGCGTCCGGATCGGGAGCGGGCGAGCGGGCCGCGATTTCCTTGGCCGCTTCCGTCACGTCGCGGGGGAGGTAGTTGTCCATGGCGATGACGAGGCCGGCGGGATCGAAGTAGTCGCCCGATCCGCCGAGGACGAGGACGGTGGAAATACCATGTTCATGGTAGAGGGCGCGGACCTGGCGGACGAAGGGGGTGATGGGCTCCTTGTCGGAGGCGATGAGTTCGGCCATGCGGCGGTCGCGGATGAGGAAATTGGTGGCGGAGATGTCCTCGTCGAGAAGGAGGCAACGCGAGCCGGCCTCGAGGGCCTCGACGATGTTGGCGGCCTGGGAGGTGGAGCCGGACGCGTTGGTGGTGGTGAAGGCGGCGGTGTCCTTCCCGCCCGGGAGGTTGTTGATGAACGGGGAGAGGTTCACCTTGACCACCGAGCGGCCGTCTTCGGCCCGGACCTTGGCGGCGTCGCGGCGGGTGGCGACGAGTTCCCTGCCGTCGCCGGGGCGGTGGTTGTAGACGCCCCGTTCGAGGGCGTTGAGGAGGGTCGACTTCCCGTGGTAACCGCCGCCGACGATCAGGGTGACGCCCTCCGGGACGCCCATGCCGGAGACCTCTCCGGCGTGCGGGAGGGTGAAGGTGGCGCGAAGCGAGGGCGGGGACCGGAACGGGATGGCGTCGGCGAGGGGGTGGTCGTCGGCGCCGGACACGCGGGGGAGGATGGCGCCGTCCGCGACGAAGGCCACCAGTCCGGCCGCCGGGAGTTGCGCCCGGAGGTGGTCGGCGTCCTCGTTGGTGTCGGCGGCCCGGCGCAGGGCCCCGGCGTCGAGGTTTTCGTATTGGAGGGCCTTGTCGACCACGGCCGGGACGGTTTCGGTGAGGAGTTCGGCGGCGGCCCGGCCGAGGATGCGGCGGCCGCTGGCGGGCAGACCCGCCACGAATCGAACGATGGTGAGGTTGTCCGTGATCTCGCAGCACGAGCGGCGGAGCACCTCCTGGCCGGGCGTGTCGATGTTGAGGAGTCCCGACTTTCCGGAGCCCAGATGGGACGCCGAGCGCCGGCAGGCGGCCGAGAATCCGCGGGCGAGACAGTTTTCGACGCCGGTGCGCCGGGAGCGATGGTCGAAGAGGCCGGACGGGAGACGGGAGTCCTCGTGCCGGATGTGGACCGAGAGGCGCGAGGGTGCGGCGAAGGGATCGCCCTGGATGTGGTCGAGCGAGAGTGTGAAGGCGCCGAAATCGTATCGTCCCCGCAGGTCCTTGTAGGCGGGGTAAGGCTGCCGGTCGAGGCGGTGGAGGGTCCGGGCGAGATCGTTGCGGGTTGGCACGTTCCGAGGATAGCGATGGACTGCGCCGGGCAACAGAATTTCCTCAGCCTTCGTTATTGGGCCGGGGGGTCGGGGTCCGCTGCGGTCTGGACCGGGGTGGGCTCGCCGCCGACGGGGGCCTCGGCCGGGATGTTGCCGGTTGCGGCGGCGGGGTCGCGCATCGAGCCGAGGTAATCCGGGAGCTTGACGCCGACGTTCCTTGTCAGTTCCTGGAGCGGCGGGAGGGACTTCACGAGTCCGGCGAGGAAGCCGGCGGTGGACCCGGCGGAGCCGTCGCCGTCGGTACCGCCGTCCCAGACGGTGACCTTGTCGATCTTGAGATTTGCGATCGCCTTGACCTGTTCCGCGATGAGTTCGGGCAGTTGCTCGATGACCATCATGAGGCTTGCGAAATCGTGGTTGTTGTCGGTTGACTCGATCAACTGGCGGAAGCCGTCGGCCTTGGCGGCGAGCTGGGCCTGGAGGCCGGCGGCTTCGGCTTCCATGACGGAACGGATGCCGTCGGCTTCGCCCCGGCGTTCGCGGCGCGTCTTTTCGGCGGCGGCCTCCGCGAGGGTGGCGATGCGCTGTTTTTCGATTTCGGCGGGGACGACCACGTTGGCGTATTGGGTGGCTTCCTCGCGCTTGGCGCGTTCGCGCTCGGCGAGTTCCTCGGCGGCGTAGGCTTCCTGCTGGACGGCGGCGGCCTTGACGCGTTCGGCGGCGGACCCGCGGCGTTCGGCTTCGGCCTCGGCTTCGCGGCGTTTGGCGTCGGAGTTGGCGACGGTGACCTTGGCGTCGTTTTCGCCCTCGACGGCCACGGCGTGTGCGGCGGCCACCTGGATTCGCTGGGCCTGTTCGGCCTTGGCTTTGCCGATTTCGCCGTCTCTTTGCTGTTCGGCGACCTTGATTTTGGCTTCGTTGATGGCGCGGGCGGCGGCTTCCTGGCCGAGGGCGTCGATATATCCGGACTCGTCGGTGATGTCCTGGATATTGACGTTGATGAGGCGCAGTCCGACCTTCTTGAGTTCGACTTCGACGCCGATGGAGATGTTTTCGATCATCTTGTCGCGGTCGGCGTTGATTTCCTCGATGGGCATGGTGGCGATGACGACGCGCATCTGTCCGAAGATGATGTCCTTGGCGAGCTCCTGCACCTGGGGCTGGCTCAGCCCGAGGAGGCGCTCCGCGGCGTTCTGCATGACTCCCGGCTCGGTCGAGATGCCGACCGTGAAGGTCGAGGGGGTGTTGACGCGGATGTTCTGCTGGGAGAGAGCGCCCTCGAGGCGGATGTCGATGGGGATGGGGGTGAGGTCAAGGAACTCGGACGACTGGATGACGGGCCAGACGAAGGCGCCGCCGCCGTGGTAGCAGCTTGAACTGGCGCCCGTCCCCTTGGCGCTGGTCCGGCCGTAGACCACGAGGATCTGGTCGGGGGGGCACCGCTTGTAGCGGCTCGCGACCCACGCGATCAGCCCGAAGACCAGCAGGAAGAGGGCGGTGAGCCCGCCCACCATGGGGAGGGAACTCGCCAGGAGGAGATCGAAGGATTCAGCTATGAGTTTCATGGTATTATTTCAGGCGGTTCGTGGCGGTCATTCCAGCGGCTCGACGAGGAGGGCATTCTCTCCGATGACGTCGAGGACCCGGACCTTGGAGCGGTTTTCGAGGCGTTGTTCGGATCTTGTGAAGGCGTCGACGACCTTGAGGCGGCCCTGGACGAGGACTTCGATCTTTCCTGGTCCGGCCCTTTCGGGCGGGATGGGCAGGTAGACCGTGCCGGTTTCTCCGATGGCGTATGCGTAGTCGAGGTTGCCTCGTTGCCGGAGCGAATAGAGGAAACTCATGAACCAGAAGACGCCCATCATGAGGAGGAAGCCGACGAGGAGGGCGAGGGGGAGGACGATGAGCAGCGGCCACCCGAGGTCCCGCAGGATGGCGCCCATCCAGCCGAGGCCGACGAGGAAGGCCGTAATGGTGCGCACCGACAACACCGAAGCCTCACCCCCGGCGTCGTCGAAATCGCCCACCTCTCCCGCGTCCCCGGCATCGACGTCCGCTCCGTCGCCGTCGAAGCCGAACAGTATGAGCGCCGTCTGGACCAGCAGCACCGCGGTCGAGGCGAAGGCGATGGCGTAGAAGAACTTCATCGCCCCGTCGAGGGCCTCCCACCAGTCAGAGAGCGCTTGCATGGCACGTGCGGCGTTGCTTCGGGGAGTAGACTAATCAGCGGCGCTGATCCAGCCTATTACAATCGGCGGGGCTGATTGCAGAGAGGGGAGGAGGGCGGTGCTGTTACCGGAGCATCAGGGCCCAGTGTTTGCCGTGGTTGCCGAGGCCGGCGTATTGGTGGGGGCCGAACATGTTCTTGGGTGGCCGGGGCTGTGGAACCATGACTTGTTGGCGCCCTTGACGCTGCCGTTGATGGCGATGTTTTCGGATCGGGCGGCGGTTCCGAAGTTTTTGGCGCGTTTCCATGGGGTTTCCTTTCCCGTGACGGGGCTGGTGTGGGAGAAGAACTTCATGGCGGCCATGTCCTTGCAGTGGTCGCGGGCGGCGGCGCAGAGCTTGGGGTCGATGATGAGGGGGTTCAGGCCGGCGGAGATGCGCCATTCGTTGAGTTGCCGGATTCCGGCGGCTTCAGCGGGTTGGATGTTTTTGGCGAGGTACTGGTTTTGTTCGAGGACGCGGTGCTGCCCGGCGGTCATGTGCACCAGCGCGGGCCCTCCGGCGCCCGGTTTGAGACCCAGTTCCACCTCGGGTTCGGTGGTGTATTCCAGGAAGACGTCGTGGAAGAGCGTCCGGCGGAGCTTGCCGATCAGCAAGGTTGTATCGAGTTGCTGTTTGCGTTTTTGGGCGGCAGCATTCTCTTCACCGCTGGCGGGGGCGGTGAGTTCGGCCGGGAGGTTGAAGGTTCCGCGGCCGTAGAGTTTTTCGAGGAACTGGAGGGCGGGCCAACCGCTGGCGGCGAGGCGTTTTTTCATCGCGCCTTCGTCGGTCATGGCGCGGATTTGGGCGAGCAGCTCCCGTTTTGCCCTGATGTTTTCGAGGACGACGGGGTTCGGTCGGGGGGCGCCGCCATTCAGATGTCCTGATTCCCACCATTGTTGACGGAGGTATTCGTTTTTGCGGCGTTTCCATTCCGTGTCGAGGTGGCGGCCGAATCCTTTCTGCACCCTCTCGGATTTCGTGAGGAAGATCTGGAAGATGCGCCGGGCTTCCGCGGGGTCCTTTTCGACCGCCGTTTTGAACTGTTCGAGGAGGGCGCGGGCTTCGTCGAGTTCGGCGGTGCTGCCGGAATTGGCCGGGGATTTTCCGGGGGCCGGCCCGCCGGTCTCGGCCTGGGCCGGCATGGACCACCAGAGGGCGAGACCGGCCGCGAGGATCGGGGTGAGCGTCGGGTGCATGGACATCAGGAGCCGGTGGCGGGGGGATTGTCGCCTGAGATCGGCGGCAGCGAAAGCGAAATTTCCCGCTCATGAGACGGAGGATCGAGCCGCACGGTGGGGGCGCCGAGGCCCGCGTAGTCGGCCGGGTTGCAGGTGAGGATGATGACTTGCAGGCCCCGGGCGGCGGCGAGGTCGAGCATGCGTTGGAGAATCTGGATGCGTTCGGGGTCGGTGTTCGCGAAGGCGTCGTCGAAGACGACGGGCAGGCAGCCGCCGTGGTCCTCGGCGAGGATTTCGGCCATGGCAAGGCGGACGGCGGCAGCGAGTTGCTCGCGGGTTCCGCCGCTGAGGGACTCGAAACGGAAGGTGCGTTTGTTTCGGGTGAGCTGGAGGCCTTGGAAGCCCTCGTCGCCGAGCGAGATGCGGGCTTCGGCGTCGGGGCCGAAGAGGGTCCGGAGGTAACCGCTCACCTTCCCGGCGAGGGGTCGCGTGAACCGGTCGGCGAGGGCGCGTTGTTCTTCGTTGAAGAGGTCAGCGAGCAGCTTGACGGCGCGGGCGCGGCGGTCGAGGGCGGCGTGGCGGTCGCGGGCCAGTTCGAGGCGGGCGGCGGCGAGTTCGAGTTCTCCTTCGGGGTCGGTGGCGCCGTCGCGTTCGAGCGTGTGGCGGGCCACGGCGGCTTCCTTTCCGGCTTCGTTGCGGGCGGTGCGGGTTTGGTCGATGGCGCGCTTGAGACGGGCGTGGTCGGCTTCGAGTTGCGTTGGGTTGAGTTTGGCGATCGCCTCGCGGGTGGAATCGAGCCGCCTGGCGGCGGTTTGGCGGGCGGCGGCGAGGCGGGCGAGGGCCTCCTCGCGGTCGGGGTCATGGCCGTGGTGGTCGAGGTGGACGCCCAAGCGCGCCTTGAGGGCGGTGAGTTCGGTCTTGGTGGCATCGAGCGAATGCCGGTGAGTATCGAGTTCTTTGGCGGATTTCACGGCGGCCCGGCTGGCGGCATCGCGGGCGGCGCAGGCTGTGGTGTTCTGCTCGCTGGCGGAATCGAGGGAGGTCTGGGCGGAGGAGAGGAATTCGCGGGCGGCAGGGAGGCTGGCGGGGATCTCGAACCCGGGGGCGGCATGGTGGTGGCGTTCGATGTCGGCCCTTGCGCGTTCGAGTTCTGCGGCGGCGGCTTGTTGTTTGCGGTCGATCTCGTCGGCGCCGAGGCCGGTGAGTTCGGCTTGGATCTCGCGGAGACGCCCATCAAGCTGTCGGCGTTGTTCGTGGTGGCCGGCGGCTTCTTCGAGCGATGAGACCCCGAGGGAGTCGAGAGCCTCCGCGAGGGTTTGATGGGCGCGGCGGGCCCGTTGGCGGGCCTCGGCGAGGGAGGTGCCGCCGCCGGGTCGAATCCTGAGGCGGCCCGCGCTTCCGACGGTGACTTCGGTGTCCTCGTCGATGACGTGGAGCTCTCCGGCGTTCAGGGGGGTGCCGCCGGCGTGGATCGGCTCGTTGGCTTCGAGGACCTCGATGCCGGCGGCCATGGCCCGGAGGGCGGTTTCCGCTTCGGCGCCCTCGGCGGCGAGCCGGCGCAGAGTGGCCAGTTTCTTCTGGTCGACCGGCGGAATCCTTGCGAGTTCGCGCTGGTGCTTCGCGAGAGTCCGGCGGCGCCTCGCGACGGTTTCGGCCTGTCTGGCGAGTTCGTTGTTCCCGGCGGTTTGCGTGATCAGGGCGAGGCAGGCGCGGGCGAGGTCGAGTCGTTTTCGGGTTTCGCGGACGGCGGCCTCGGAGTGGCGGACCGCTTCCTCCGCCTGTTGGAGGCGCGCACGGCAGTGGGCGTCGTGTGCGTCCAATTGCGCTTCGGTTTTCGTTCCGGGTTCGAGGTCCTTTTCCCTTGCGGCGATTTGCCGGCGGAGTTTTCTGATCTCTTCGTCGGCTTGGACGAGGTTGTGGTGGTCGCGGTCGGCCGATTGCAGGGCGTGTTCCTCGCGGACGGCGCGGGCTTCGAGGTCCGCGACGGATTCGAGGGCGGTTTCGGTTTTCTCGTGGTCCTCGTGCAGGGTGCGCAGCGATTCTTCGGATCGAGCGACAGTGGCGGCGGCGGTGTGGAGTTTGTCAACGGCTTCGCGCAATTCGGCGGCGGCGGCGCGGGCGCGCTCGTGATCGGCCTCCGCCTGTTCGAGGGCGGCAGAGGCCTGGCTGAGGGGGGAACCGGCCTTCGCGTTGCCGGCCTTGGTGAACGTCTCGGCGGCCCGCTCGGCGAAATGGCCGGCGGTTTGCTGGTCGAGTTCGGACTGCATGACAGCCGCACCGCCCTTGCGCCGGAGACGGGCGACGAGGGCTTCTTTCTGGTTGGTGGCGTGAGCGTCGGGATTGTTGCCGGCCTTGCCCTGCCAGACCCAGAGGTGGGCCCACTGTTCGGCGAGCTGGTGGGCGGCGCCGCGGCCGCCGGCGAGGGAGTCGACGCGGAGGAGTTTGGCGAGGGCGGCCTCCGCCTCGTCGCCGTGAAGCGCCTCGCTGCCGGCGGCGGTCAGGGTGGCGCTGCCCTTGGCGCCGCCGAACTGTTTTGCAACCCGGAAGCTTCTGCCGTTGGCCTCGAACGCGACTTCGACCTCGGGGTGGCCATGGTGAAGGTCCGAGACCATGCTTTTCTGGAGTTCCCCGCCGGTGCGGGCCTTCAGGAAGAGGGCGCGGTGCACCGCCTCGATCAGGGTGCTCTTGCCCGATTCGTTGGGTCCGCCGAGAACGGTGCGGGAGGCATCAAAATCGACCCGCAGGTCGCGATGCAGGCGGTAGTTTCGGACCGTGGCGGAGAGAAGGCGCATCAGGGGTCAGGGGAGAGGGGTCAGGGATTGGCGCACACGGCGTGGAGTTCGCGCAGGGCGGCGCGGGCCACGGCGGCTTCGTGGTCGTCCGCGGCGGCGGTTTCGACGAGGCGGGAGGCGACCCGTGAGACCAGGGGGTCGCTGCCGCGGGCGGTGAGGGCCTCGAGTTCGGTTTCGTTGGGCGCGACGGTGGCGCGGTTGGTGAGGTCGAACCGGAGGAGGCGGGCCTGCCATGCTTCGAGCAGGCGGTCGAGCCGGGCGGAGGCGGCCAGTCCGAGCGAGCCGTGCAGGTCGAGCCGGAGGAGGTCTGCGCCGGCCCGTTTGGCGAGGAGGTCGTTGACGGTGGATTCGAGGTGATCGAGGCTCGAGTCGCCGGCGAAGTCGAAGGAGAATTCATGCCAGCCGAGGCGGGCGGTGGGCACGGCCTGGACGTCCGGCGCCGCGCCGCGGGCGGCGGTCACCACGAGGACATGGCCGGGCTGGTTGTCCTCGCCGCGCGGGAAGCGGTCCGGTTCGGGGGTTCCGGCGTACCAGGCCTTGGGACCCGCCTGCGTCGTGCCGTGCCAGTCGCCGAGCGCGACGTAATCGATCGCTTCGTCGGGCAGGCGGTCGAGGTCGATTTGATTGGCGCCGCCGTCTTCGTCGCGTCGTTCGAACGAGCGGACCCCGCCGTGGGCGAGGACGATGCGGGGCTTGCCGGGGAATGACGCAAGATCGCTTTCGATCGTCCGCAGCCACGCGGTGGTGTCGGCGGGCTCGTGCCGGCGCAGGAGCGGGCAGGGGAGGAGAATCGCATCGTCGAGTTCGAGCGGAGAAGTTTCTAACAGGACGTGCAGGTTGGGGGCGAGTTCGCGGTGTTCGCGGCGGAAGAACTCCTGTTCCCAGATTCCTCCGGGGCCGCCGTGGTCATGGTTGCCGGGAATGGCGTAGACCGGCCGGCCGAGCCGGCCGATGGCGCTGCAGGCGGCCGAGACGGTGGCCTTGTCGGCGGTGGGGGTGTCGAACAGATCGCCCGCCACCACGATGAAGGAAGCCTCCTGTTCAGCGGCCACCTTGCCGATCCGGTCCACCGCGTCGATTCGCTCCTGCCGGACGCGGGCCCGCTTGTCGGGGTCGTCGATGCGGCCGAACGGCTTCCCGATCTGCCAGTCGGCGGTGTGGAGGAAGGTGGTCATCGTGGGATGCGATGTGCAATGTGCGACGTGCGGGGTGCGGGGTGCGGGGTGCGGGGTCACCGGGTCACCGGGTCATCGGGTCACCCGGTCACGGGGTCACGGGGTCACGGGGTCACGGGGTCACGGGGTCACGGGGTCACGGGTCACCGGGAATCGAATGCAGGAAGGGTGTTGGATATATGCGATTGCGAAGCGCGGGCAATCCCGGAAAGGAGGCCGTCATTCGCCGGTGAAGAGGAAACGGTGGTAGAAGTAGAGTTCGCGGAGGAGGAAGCGGGCGCGGGAGCGGAGGGAGGTGAAGCGGGTGGTGGGGGTGGCGGAAGGGCGGGCCTCGATGCCGTGCCGGCGGGCGATGGCGACGGCACGCTTCAGGTGCCATGGGTCGCTGACGATGAGGGCGGATTGGTAGCCGTGCCGATCCATCAGGTCTTTTGCCTCGGCGAGGTTTTCGATGGTGTCCTGGGACTCGGTTTCGACGAAGAGATCCCCGGCGGGGACCCCGCGGTCGAGGCAATAGGCGCGGGCGACCTGTGATTCCGCGAAGGGGGCGCCCTCGCCGAATCCTCCGGTCAGGATCAGGGCCCGGACGCGGCCCTGCTCATGGAGGTGGATGGCATGGTTGAGGCGTTCCTTGAGGACGGGCGAGGGCCGGTTGTGCCATGCCGCGGCGCCGAGGACGATCGCGCAGCCGGCGCGGCGCCCGTCGTCACTGAAACCGAAGCGGTGGATCGAAACGGCCTGGTATGCGAGGTACAGAAAAAGGACGACCACAGCGCCCAGCGCGAGGCGCAGAAGCCGGCGGCGACGGGACGAAGCCATGCAGAGCCGGTTTTACCCGATGGCGGACGGGGCGGGAAGGGAGAAGAGAATGACGAATGACGAAATGCCCGAAGGAAGGGCGAAGGGCGAATTGAAGCGCACCGGCCATGGCCTCCACCGGCACGAGGCCGTTCTGGGCGGCGCGGCGTATGCCGTTCGTCATTGGGTATTTCGTCATTCGTCATTCCCGCCCTCCGGGCGGGGCGGGTCAGTGCGCGGCGAGCCAGTTGGGGCCGGTGCCGGTGTCGACTTTGACGGGGACGTGGTTGGGGAGGGAGAGGGCGTTTTGCATGGCTTCGACGATCCGGGGGACGAGGTCGTGTTCCTCGTCGCGGTGGAGGTCGAAGACGAGTTCGTCGTGGACCTGGAGGAGCATGGCGGAACGGCGGTTTTGCTGGCGGAGGAGGTTGTGGACGCGGGTCATGGCGAGTTTGATCATGTCGGCGGCGCTGCCCTGGATGGGGGTGTTGATGGCGGCGCGCTCGGCGTTGCCGCGGACGTTCTGGTTCGAGGAGTTGATGTCTGGGAGGTAGCGGCGGCGGCCGGTGAGGGTTTCGACGAATCCGTCTTGGCGGGCTTCCTCGATGGTGCGGTCCATGAACGCCTTGACCTGCGGGTATTGGGCGAAGTAGGTTTCGATGATTTCGGCGGCTTCGGCGCGGGGGATGCCGAGGCGCTGGCTGAGCCCGAAGGCGGAGATGCCGTAGATGATGCCGAAGTTGACCATCTTGGCGGTGCCGCGCATTTCGGGGAGGACGTTGGCGAGCGGGACGCCGTAGACGCGGGCGGCGGTGGCGGAATGGATGTCGAGGTCGTTTTCGAAGGCCTCGATCATGCCGGGGTCGCCGGACATGGCGGCCATGATGCGGAGTTCGATCTGCGAGTAGTCGGCGGCGAGGAGGGTGAAGGGTCCGGGGCGGGGGACGAAGGCTTTGCGGATCTCGCGTCCGGCCTCGCTGCGGACGGGGATGTTCTGGAGGTTGGGGTCGGTCGAGGCGAGGCGGCCGGTGGCGGCCACCAGTTGATGGAAGTGGGTGTGGATGCGCTGGTCGTGGGGGGCGACGTGGCCGGGGAGGGCGTCGATGTAGGTCGACTTGAGCTTGGCGGCCTCGCGGTAGGTGAGGATGTCGGCGACGATGGGGTGGTGAGGGGCGAGCGCCGCGAGCGTTTGCTCGTCGGTGCGGAACTGTCCGGTGCGGGTTTTCTTCGGTTTATCGACGAGTTTCATCTTGTTGAAGAGGACCTCGCCGAGCTGCCTTGGGGAGTTCAGGTTGAAGTCGGCGCCGGCCTGTTTCTTGATTGAGGCGCTGAGTTCGTCGAGGCGTGTCTGGAGTTGGCGGCCGGACTGTGCGAGGATGTCGGGATCGAGGGTGATGCCCTCGTGTTCGACGGCGACGAGGACCGGGAGGAGGGGGGACTCGATCTCGTAGAAGACGCGCCGCTGGCCGTGGGACTCGAGGGCCGGCCCGAGCCGGCCGGCCAGTTGCAGGGTGATGTCGGCGTCTTCCGCGGCGTATTCGGCGAGGCGCACGAGCGGGATGCTCTCGACGTCGAGGGTCTTGGATTTCGTCCTTGCGGCGGCGTGGGCGAAGAGGTCGTCGCCGCCGTCTGCGGCGGGGGCGGAAGCCTCGACGAGATCGCCCAGCTTCACGGGCGTGTATCCGAGGAGGGACTCGGCGA
>Ga0180432_10008235_pt1 | contig 13047 bp, 9 predicted proteins | sample SS_ome_10_FD_132414 | JGI IMG/M metagenome (GOLD analysis project Ga0180432, IMG submission 132414) | Hypersaline lake sediment archaeal communities from the Salton Sea, California, USA - SS_1_MS_2 metaG | ecosystem: Environmental > Aquatic > Non-marine Saline and Alkaline > Hypersaline >...
ATTGTCGGGGGAACAACGTGTGTGCTGATGAGCGCAGTGGGTGCCCTGGTACCGGCTGTTGTGCATCTGGAAGAGGGTTGTCCCGGCGGGAGAGGAATGGCCCGGGGGCGGCCCGACTCCCGTCCCGGGGAAGCATGTCTTGAGGGCACAGTCATCGAAGCGGTGTCTGTTGGGCGTGGGCAGCAGTAGAGGGTGCGCGTGGAGGTTGTGCCCTGGCGGCTGCCGGTGGGCGCTGGCTGCGGCGCGCCAGGGTCTGGGTTGGCTTGATGGCGTCCCGCCCTCGGAAGCGGAATGTGCTTGGTAGCGGAGCGCTAGAGCTGCGTGAAGGACGGGACCGAGCTCACGAGGATGGAAGGAAGGCGCAAGGGCGCGCCGACGAGGATTTGACTGATGGTACTGGTTAAACAAGTTGAGCGGGTCCGGGCATTCTACGGCTACTACCCACAGCAATTCTGGATTCTGATCGGAAGTACTTTCATCGACCGCGTCGGCGGGGCGCTCATCTATCCCTTCCTCACGCTCTACGTGACACGCAGGTTCGAGGTGGGGATGACGGAGGTGGGGCTGGTTTTCGGTCTGTTCGCCGTCTCGAGCGTCGTGGGGAGTACCATCGGCGGCGCTATGACGGATCGACTGGGTCGGAAAGGCATGTTGGTCTTTGGCCTCGTCGGGAGCGCCACGGCCACCCTGGCCATGGGCCTGGCGAACTCGATGGGCCTCTTTCTCGTCACCACGCTTTTCGTGGGGCTTCTGGCTCACTCCGGCGGGCCGGCCCAGCAGGCGATGGTCGCCGATCTGTTGCCCGCGCACCAGCGGGCGCAGGGATTCGGCCTGCTACGGGTCGTCGCAAATCTTGCGGTCACCATCGGCCCTGCCATCGGCGGTTTCGTAGCCGCTCATTCATACCTTCTCCTTTTCATCTCCGATGTGGGGGCGAGCTTGATCGCGGCAGTCGTCGTGATCTTGACCCTGCGGGAGACCAGGCCGCGAGGGGACGGGGATGAGGTGACGGAGACAGTGTTTGAGACCTTCAAGGGCTATGGAGACGTGCTCCGAGATTCTGCTTTCGTTCTCTTCATGCTCGCCTGCATTCTTCGAGCCTTCGTGGGCATGCAGTTGACCACAACGCTGCCGGTCTACCTGCGAGACACCGGCGGGGTCTCAGAGCGCGGCTTCGGGACGATTCTGAGCCTGAACGCGGCGATGGTGGTGCTGCTCCAGTTTCCGATCACGCGGTGGACGAGCCGTCGTGCGCCTCTGCGTGTGATGGCTGGGGGGATGGTGATGTACGCCTTGGGGTACGCTATGTACGGCTTTGTGTCAGCGTATGCCTTCTTCCTGGTGGCGGTTGCGGTGCTCACGGTGGGGGAGATGATGCCGGCGCAAGTCTCCCAGTCTCTGGCGTCCCGGATGGCCCCGGAGCGGATGCGGGGGCGGTATATGGCGACGGATGGTTTCAGTCGGGTCATTCCAGCTGCTGCTGCTCCAACGCTGGCCGGGTTGGTGATGGACTACGGCGATCCTCGCTGGGTCTGGTACGGCACGGGCCTGGTGGGGCTGGTGGCTGCCGGCGTGTTCCTCAGGCTGCGGGGGAGGGTGGGCACCAGGTTCGAGAGGTGCGGGGAATCGATTGCGCAGACGGCTGTCGTTGATGGAGAAGCGCCGCACTCCACGTAGGGGCGCAGACGCAGCCTGGTGGGCCGGGGGCTGGAATCGGATGTATGGGAGGGAGCGATGCGCGATCGGTTGAGCATCCTGGAGATGGTCGAGCAAGGTCGAATTGACGTCGACGAGGCGGTCAGCAGGCTCAAGGCGCTGGATTGCGACCGGTTGGCTGACCGAGAGCGTCTGGTGATGCCTGCGGGGACTGCGCCGCCGATGCCAACGCACAGGCCTATGAGCCGGCCGGTCTCGGAGCGTGTCACTGCGATTGTCTGGCAGGCCACGCTGGGTGCGGGAGTGGCGGTGTTGGCAGGAGGGGGCTTCCTACTGGGCCGATGGTACAGTGGAGCGGCTGGCCGAGGGCTGGGATGGGGGTGGTTGCTCTTCGGTATTGGGGTGCTGCTGACGACGCTGGGTTGGTGGCTGCGACGGGCCAGGTGGGTCGCCATCCGGGTTTGGAGTCGTGACGGCGATTGGTTTCATCTGGCGCTGCCTGTTCCGCTGGGTCTGGCCGCTTGGGGGCTGCAAATTGGGGGGCGCTTCGTCCCGCACCTGGAGCAAGGCGAGGCAGAGGCGCTGGTGAGGGCGATTCGGACGAAGTTCGGCGAAGACGGGGCATTCTCGGTGACGGTAGACGAGGGCAAGGGTGGGGACCAGGTGGAGTTGATGATTGGCTAGGAGGTGTAGACATGGCGGTGACTGAGGAAAGGCTGAAAGTGCTCCAGATGCTGGAGGAGGGTAAGATCACGCCCGAGGAGGCCTCCTCTCTGCTGCGAGCGCTGGGCAAGGGGCAGGACGAGAGACTCTCAGGGAGGAGTGGGGCTGCGACTGAGAATCGCTACCTCCGCATTCGGGTGACCGATTTGGCCTCAGGTACGAGCAAGGTGAACGTAACCATCCCCCTGGGGTTGGTCGGTGTAGGGCTTCGCATAGCCGAGCGGTTTGCACCGGATGCGCATGGGATCAATATCAAAGAGGTCGAGGAGACGATCCTCAGTGGCGCACAGGGGAAGATCGTGGAGGTGATGGACGCCGAGGACAACGAGCGAGTGGAGATCTACGTCGAGTAAGATCTCGCGTGGGCGGGTTGGGCATAGGAACCTGTGGACCGGCCTCCGATGGGCTAGGGAGGAGGGATCTGGGATAGGGCATTTTCGACAGTGTCTTCCTGATGGATGTCCCGGCCCTGCCGTCCCCACCATGCCAGGAACTCGATGTTGCCGGCGGGCCCTCGGAGGGGCGAGGGCATGAGGCCGCGCAGTTGGAGTTCGAGTCTCGCGGCAGAGCCAAGGGTCCGCTCGATAACGCGTCGATGGATGGTCGGGTCCCGGACCACGCCTCCCCTTTCAACGTGCTGTGGTCCCGCCTCGAATTGGGGCTTGATGAGGGCGATGAGCTCGCCGTTGGGCTTAAGCCACATCACGGTTCGAGGTAGAATGAGGGCCAGGGAGATGAAGGATACGTCGATCGTGGTTATGTCGACCTGCTCGGGGAGGGACTCCAGATGACGGGCGTTGGTGCGCTCCATTGCGACGACGCGCGGGTCGTTCCGGAGACTCCAATGGAGCTGGCCGTACCCTGAGTCTATGGCGTAGACGCGCTGGGCTCCGTGTTGGAGGAGGCAGTCGGTGAAACCCCCGGTGGAAGCGCCGACGTCGGCGGCCACGGCGGCCGTGACGTCAATGCCGAAGCGATGGACGGCAGCGTCTAGCTTTTCTCCCCCTCGACTGACGAAAGGGAGCTTCGCCCGAAGGGTTATCTCGGCATCGGCCGGCACTTTTGTGCTGGGCTTATGCACCAGTTGATCGTTGACGCGGACCTCGCCGGCGCGGACCAGCCGCTGGGCCTTGCTCCGGCTCTCGGCCAGGCCACGGTTGGTCATGAGGATGTCGATGCGCTCCTTAGTCATGATAGGCAAAGGGTACAGCAGGGCGACTGGGGCTGCAAGCGCGTCGCGGGCTGGGCACCACCGCCAGGCAATTGACGTAGGGCGGCTTTCCGTGCCCGGCGAACTGTCCACAGACTAGCGACGTCGGCACAGAAAGAGGCGGCAGGTATCGAAACCGGCCCTACACTGACCACGGGGCACAAGTAAAGATGGGACATAGCATGACACCGATAGAACGGATCAACATTGATGAGGACGTGTGAACCTGTTGGATCAGTATGCGTCTGTGTTCCATCACGAAGCAAGGGTGTTTCGATGTAGTTGTCCCGCCCTCTCCTAGAGTAGTTCTGTCAGTGCCTCCGGGTCGGTGACAGGCCGACGACACGTGAAGTCGATGCAGACATAGGCCGTGGCCTGCCCGTCGACCTTCTCTCTCCCGCTCAGTAGCGGGACCGATTCTCTCTCAGTGCCCGACGGCTCGCCCACGGCGATCATCTGGTGCGGGCGGAAGCCGTCGCGGCAGACCGCGAGCAGTGCCTCGACCTCCTCCGAGCCGACCGCGCCCAGAATGGCGATCTCGCGCGTCTCGGCCAGCGCATACTCCAGGGCCGTGAGCCACTGCCCGAAGCCCAGCGGAATGCGTCCCATCATCTCCTGGACCTGTCGAAGGCTCTGCCGCCCCACCTTCTCGTACTTGGGCTCGACCGCGAGCTGGCTGAGACGGAGCAAGTTAAAGGTTGCCATCGCGTTGCCCGAGGGGACGGCGTTGTCCTGGAGGGATCTGGGCCGGGCCACAAGCTTCTCGTGGGCATCACTGGTGTCGAAAAACCCGCCCTGTGGCGCGCGGAAGTGGTCCAGCATCCGCTCCGTCAAGTCGATCGCAGCACGGAGCCAGCGCGTCTCGAACGTGGCTTGGTGGAGGGCCAGCAAACCATCGACGAGATTCGCATAGTCGTCCAGGTAGCCGCGGACTTTCGCCTGTCCGTCCCGCCAGGTATGGAAGAGGTGGCCGTCGTCGGCGCGCAGCTCCTGCAGCAGGAACGCGGCGTTCCGCTCCGCCGCACGCAAGTAATCATCCCGATCCAGGGCGTGTCCGGCCTCGGCGAAGGCGGCCAGCATCAAGCCGTTCCACGACGTGAGTACCTTGTCGTCGCGCTCCGGTTTGACGCGCTGCTCCCGCGCCGCCAAGAGCCGCTCCCGGGCTGCCACGAGCGCCTGTCGTTGCTCCCAGGTGCCCTCAAGGGTCAGGATTGTCTTCCCTTCCCAGTTCCCTTGCGGCCGCACCCCGTAGGCGTCGATGAAAGGTTGGGCCTCTTCACCCAGGAGATCCTCGATCTCGTCGGAGGTCCAGACGAAGAAAAGCCCCTCCTGGCCCTCGCTCTCGGCGCTCTGGGTGGCACAGAAGCCTCCCTGCTCATTCTGCATTTCGCGGAGCACGTAGTCGAGGGTCTCCTCGACGACGGCGCGGAAGAGCGGCTCGTTCGTCGTCTGCCAGGCGTGGAGGTAGACCCGGGCGAGCTGGGCGTTGTCATAGAGCATCTTCTCGAAGTGGGGTACGAGCCACCGGTCATCGACCGAGTAGCGGTGGAAGCCGCCCCCAAGCTGATCGTAGATGCCGCCTCGCGCCATGGCATCCAGCGCTCCCGTGGCCATGCCCAGGGCCTCGGGCTCGCCAGAAGCGTGGTGGAGCCGCAGGAGGAACTCGATGATCATCGGCTGCGGGAACTTTGGGGCGCCGTCCCAGCCCCCGTACTTGTTGTCGTAGTCCCGTCGCAGGCTGCGCAAGGCCTGGCTCAGGGTGCGGGGCTCTAGCTCGGCCTCGGCGCCCCGGATATCCATCCTGCGCTCGATGGCAGTCACGACGTGGTCGCTGCTTTCCACGAGCTCGTCACGCCGATTTTCCCAGGCCTCAGCGATGGTGGTGAGCACGTGTTTGAAGGAGGGGAGCCCGTGGCGATGCTCGGGCGGGAAGTAGGTGCCGGTGTAGAAAGGCCGCCCGTCCCTTGTGAGAAAGACAGACATGGGCCACCCGCCGCCACCGGTCGTCGCCTGGACAGCGCTCATATAGATGAGGTCCAGGTCGGGCCGCTCCTCGCGGTCGACCTTCACGCTGACGAAGTGCTCGTTCAGGATCTCGGCCGTCTCCTCGTCGGCGAAGGACTCACGGGCCATGACGTGGCACCAGTGGCAGGCCGAGTAGCCGATGCTGAGGAAGATGGGTTTGTCCTCGCGGTCGGCTTTGTCCAGGGCCTCCTGGCCCCAGGGATACCAATCCACGGGGTTGCTGGCGTGCTGCTGCAGATACGGACTGGATTCGTGCTTCAATCGATTGGCCACAATGACTCCTTATTCTAGATGGTTTCCTCAATAATTGTAGCATGGTCGGGGGCGGTCGTCAACGTGGTCCTGGTCGGCCTACACATTTTGGAGGGGAAACCGTCGAAGCGGCGCTGTTCGGGTGCCCAGCGCCGTTGGCTGAGTGGTTGCTTCATCTCGACGGGCTCAATACGAGCGACAAGCTCAGCACGGCGTCGAGATCAAGGAGCGGCTTACGCGGTGGAATCGGCTGGGATGTGTCGCTCGCAGGGTTTCGATATGACGTGTCGCTTCGCTCAACGTCTACTTAACCGGCGCTCGCTCGGCAGGAGTCCCCCCGTAGATGTGGGCAGTGGCACCTACGGCGAGAATCAATGCCTTTCAAAACGTCTGCGGTCGGCGTGAGGGTCGGGTGACCAAGGGACAGGGGAGACTTCAGGGGCTCCGGTCGAGGTCCTGGCGCCCAAGGCGGGCGTGTCGGCTGGATCGAGAATCCTGGCGCCGCGAGTTGGGCGTACGTGCTGGGCGACTGCGTCGGAGGAAGCGCCAGGGGGCTCACTGCGAGAGGGGGCGGCAGGCCGAGGTGCGGACGGTGGGCATGGGAGGGTGCAAGCCGGGGCTGCACCGCCGAGCAGCGTCGATCGCGGAGCTTGCCATCTTCGTCGGACCGTGTAGACTTGGGTCCGGCAGTGGGGAGGCGGCCAATCTCCCCTGAGAGATACGCTACGTGGCCCGTGCGCCACGTAGAGGGGATGGGACAGGAGGATCGATGACACAAGGTCGACATGCTGAACTGCTAACCAAGCTGTCGGACGCGTATGCTAGACACGCACCGCAGTCACGCGTTTTGAACGAGAGGGCGAAAGATGTGCTGATCGACGGCGGAAGCCACGCCCTGCGGTTGATTGAGCCCTTTCCACCACGACTTGCCCGCGCCCAAGGCGCCTGGGTTGAGGATGAGGACGGTCACACGCTGCTCGACTTCTGGCAGGGCCATTACGCGAATCTGTTAGGCCACAATCCGCCGGCGATCACCTCTGCCATGGCCGCTGCTTTCGAGGAGGGATTCGGTCTGGAGACGGGCTTCACCGATAAGCTGCAGGTGACGTGCGCGGAACTCCTCTGCCAACAGACCGGGTCGGAGCGGGTGCGATTCACCACCAGCGGCACCTTGGCGACTATGTACACGATGCTCCTGGCACGAGCGTTCACGGGCCGTCACAAGGTGATGAAGGCCGGGGGTGGTTGGCACGGCGCGCAGCCCTGGGGCCTGAAGGGTGTCCGCTTCCACCCAGGTGCGGATGGCAGCCGTAGCGCGGACAGGGGCTTCTCCCGGGTGGAGACCCAAGGATTGCCGACGTATTTGAGCCGAGAGGTGGTGGTCACACGGTATAACGACGTGGATATGTTGGAGGCGATGTTCCGTGAGCACGGCGACGAGCTGGCCTGTTTCGTGGTGGAGCCCGTGATTGGCGCCGGGGGCTTCATCGCCGCGAATCACGACTACCTCGACACGGCCCGGGCGCTGACTGAGAAGCACGGCGCCCTCTTGATCTTCGACGAGGTGATCAGCGGCTTCCGCTTCCGAGCCGGCGACGTCGGGCGGCTCTACGGCATTCAGCCGGACCTCGCCACGTTTGGCAAGGCGATGGGGGGTGGGATGCCGGTCTCGGCGGTGGCGGGGCGGGCGGAGGTGATGCAGCAGGTGGGGCGCGAGGCTGAGCACCAGGTGAAGTTCTCGGGCGGCACCTACTCAGCGCATCCGGCGTCGCTCCTGGCGGCTCAGACGATGATGCGCTATCTAGTGGAGCACGAGGATCAAGTCTATGGGCGGCTGGCCGAACTCGGTGAGAGAGCGCGGCATGCCGTGGAGGAGGCCTTCCAGCGGGAGGGCGTCCACGCACGATGCACCGGCTACCCCAACGAAACGGTGACGGGAAGCTCGCTGGCGATGACGCATTTCCCGTACGATCCGCAGCGAGAGCTGGCGCGTCCTGAGGATGTGTCGGATCCAGCGGTGTGCGACGTGACGATGCGGGAGCGGGTGGTGAAGCTGGCGCTCCTGCTGGACGATATCCACATCACGCATGGGCTGGGGAGCCTGACGCTGGCGCATACCGAGGAGCATATCGATCAGCTGGCGGAGGCCTGCGGTCGCGCCGCGCGACAGATCAGAGCGTACCTTTGAGCCAGCTAGAGCGTTGATCCTCCGGCCGGAGGGGGAGCCGACCAATTTGCCCAAGGCTATTGGCGGGCCCCCGCTGTTGGGGTTTCCACTGATCCGAGTGACCGGCGGGAGCAACCTGTGCTGGATACCACACGCAGGTTTTTGGCGCCTCAGACCAGTTTGGGCTTGACTGGTGCCTTCCGGCGCGGTTCGACGCAGTCATCCGTCATGCCCCTCCCGCGGGAGTTAGTTCCAGTAACTTGAATAGGGCACTGAAACCCGACAAGTGCGTAGCACGCGCTTCTGTCGCGGGAGCGTCCCTCTGTTGACACCGGTAGCTGACCACAGTAACTATCCTTGAACACACGCACAATCCCAGAGGGGGAGAGATGGATGAGATTGCCGAGATGACCACGTCGGACACGTTGAAGTTGTCTGCCGAGGTGGCCTCTCGCTTCCGCGCCCTAGATCGCTTCATCATTCTGGTGGACATGTATGTGGCCCCCGCGATGATCGAGGAGCTGAGTCAGGTGCTCGCCTATGCGAAGCTCCAGCAGCGCCTGGAGCAACTGAACGTGTACTCCGCCGGCCTGCTGGCCCACGCCATTGACTTGGCGTCAGTCTTCGGTGTCCCGAAAGACGGACCCGTCATCGTGGCAGCTGATCCAGATGATGATATCTTCCTACGCCGCGCTGTTGCGTCTCAGGCATCTTACATCGTGTCCGGCGACCAGCACCTTCTAGATCTGGAGGCGTACGCGGGCACCCCGTTTGTCCGCGTGCGCGACTTCGTCGATCAGTGCTTCCCCGAGCGGAATCCGTGACAAGCGAGTTCCTTGGCCGACGAACCTATGGCGCGGGCTGGCCAAGCTTTCGCGGGGGCGTCTCCGAGGCCCTCACGTGCGTCCCTCTACTGGAGATTGGGCCGCAGGAGAATGTCCGCAGAGGGCTGTAGTATCCTCTTCAGTGACCGGTCAAGTGCATTGCTGCTGGGAGTCCGCCTTCCTGACCTCCACGCCTCCGCCGTAGGCCCAGACGTCTTGAAAGGCGCCGATTCTCGCTGTAGATCCGAGTGAACCACATCTACGGGCAGACTCGTGCCGAGCAAGTGCCGGTTGAGTAGGCGTTGAGCGAAGCGAGACGTCGTATCGCAACCCAGGGAGCCCCACATCCCAGCCGATTCCGCCGCGCAATCCGCTCCTTGATCTCGACGCCGTGCTGAGCTTGTCGCTCGTATGGAGCCCGTCGAAATGAAGCAACCACCCAGCCAACGGCGCTGGGCACTCGATCGGCGTCGCCTCGACGGTTTTCCTTTCAAAAATGTCTGCGGGGGGCCAGCCTCGTTTGTCCGAAGGCGCGCCAGATGCTACAATTGCAGGTGGCGTGGCGCGCGCCACGTGCTTCTTGAATGACAACAACAGCGTATCACACAAAGGAGTTCGCATCACATGTCAGCAGGTACCTTTGAGGCCTCATCGGATTTCCTGTTTCGAGACGATCTGGAGGACGCAGCACCCTTCGTCGACGACCTCATTCGCTGGGAGGAAGAGCGGCAGGCACGCAAGCTGATCTTCATCCCCTCACAGTCGTACGCCTCCAAGGCCGTGAGGCAGGCGTTGGGCTCGCGCTTCCAGAACATCTACGCCGAGGGCTATCCGCCGACGCGGATGACGTGGGACTCGGAGGAGCGGCTCCGCGACGTGCCGTGGCAGCTGGCGTTCTACCGACGCTACGCCGACCGCCGTTTCTATAAGGGAAAGGACTACGCCAACCTGGTGGAGTCCCTGGCGCAGCGGCGCTGTGCCCAGGCCTTCGCACACGACGACATTCGCGCCGAGCACATCCACGTAAACATCCAGCCCCTCTCGGGCACGCCTGCCAATCTAGGTGTATACTGGACCCTGATGGAGCCCGGCGACACGTTGATGGGCCTGGACCTCTACCAGGGCGGGCACCTCTCGCATGGCTCGGAGTTCAACATGTCCGGCCAGCGCTACCGTGTGGTCTCCTACGGGGTGAACACGAAGACGGAGCGGCTGGACTACGACGCTATACGGGATCTGGCACTGGAGCACCGGCCCAAGGTGATTGTCGCCGGGTACACGTCCTATCCCTGGGCTCCGGACTGGCACGCCTTCCGTGAGATCGCGGACGAGATCGGCGCCTACTTGCTGGCCGACATCGCCCACGTGGCCGGTATGGCCTCGGCCGGGGTCTACCCCAACCCGGTGGGCATCGCCGACGTGGTGACGTTTACCACGCACAAGACGATGTGTGGGCCGCGGGGCGCCGCCATCATGACCACGGACCAGGATCTGGCCCAGACGATTGACCTGGCCATTTTCCCTGGCGAGCAGGGCGGGCCTCATGTGAATAAATTTGCCGCGATGGCGGTGGCGTTTGAGATGGCGCAGACGGAGCAGTTCAAGAATCTGCAGAAGCAGATCGTGGTCAACGCCCAGGCGTTGGCGAACGGACTGACGGAGCGCGGGCTCGGTCTGGCCTACGGCGGCACGGACACGCACCTGATGCTGGTCGATCTGAACTCGGTCCCGGTGGTCGCGTCCCCGCCGACGAGTCTTGAGTATCCCGTCTACGGCGAGCCAGCCGTGCGGATCATGGATCTGGCCGGAATGGTGGCGAACAAGAACACCATCCCTGGCGACGAGGAGACGCCGTTGGCCACGGGCATTCGGTTGGGAACCCCTTGGCTGACGCAGCGGGGTCTGGTCGAAGACGACATGGACGACATCGCCGGTTTGCTCCACCAGCTGCTGACCAACATCAAACCCTTCGCCTACAACAGCCTGATCGGCACCCTGCCGCGTGCCAAGGTGGATCTGGACGTGCTTGAGGAGGTACGGCTGGGCGTGGCGGAAATTGCTGATCGGGCGGGCATCGACTTCGATTACGAGAAGAGCGGGTACCCGCACTACACCCTCCTATCAGCGGATGCGGGGCCTGAGCCGGTATCGCTCCGGGTGGTGGGCTGGCGCGCGCGGCAGCATCTCGATCAAGTGGTGACGTCGAACGTGATCGCGATGGAGCCCGGCGACACCAGCACCTCGTATATGCTGACGCCCGAGGGCACGCTGCTGGACGAGGTAGTTCTGGAGCGCCTGGAGCAGGACGAGGTGGGACGCGACAGCTTCCTGGTCACGCCGACGCCGGAGAATGCCGAGGCGGTCACATCGTGGTTGCGCGGCCTGGCGGACGGCTACGTGGTGTTCGATAACGATGACGTCTTCCGCAAGGTCGAGGGGCCGGTCGTGGTCGAGGAGACTGAGGCGGCAGCCGAGCACGAAGACGCTGCCGAGGCTGGGACCCTGGCGGCGGACCTCTTCGAGGCGCACCCGGAGCGCTTCGACCTGACCAAGACGTATTTCGTGGGTCAGAGCTACCTTGAGACGCTCGCCCCCGAGGCGGACCGCGAGGCCTGGAGCTGGGAGGAGCCGGAGTCGGATGAGTTGAAGCGGACACCTCTGAACGAGGTCCACAGGGCCATGGGCGCGAATATGGTCCCCTTCGCGGGCTGGGAGATGCCCGTGTGGTATACATCGGTCAAGGAGGAGCACCGGGCGGTGCGTGAGGGGGCCGGGATTTTTGACGTGGGACACATGGGGGTGTTCGAGGTGACGGGTCCCCATGCGGTAGCTTTCCTGGACGTGGTGTTCTCCAACTACGCGGCGTGGATCACGGACGGGCAGTCGATGTACGGGTACTTCCTGGAGCCCGACGGAAGCGTGATCGACGACGGGATCATCTACCGGGTGGCAGCGGATCACTTCTACTTGGTGGTGAACGCGTCGAACGAGGAGAAGGACTGGGCTTGGCTGAACGCCGTGAACGAAGGGCGCGTGCTGGTGGACGAGGAACGCCCATGGGTGGGTGTCGAAGCGAGGGCAACGCTCCGGAACTTGAAGGACCCAGCTGCGGGGCTGGATCAGAAGCGGGACATGGCGCTGCAGGGGCCGGCTTCCCTGGAGATCCTCCAGAGGCTGACGGATGACGAGTCGCTGAAGGCCGACCTGGCGCGGGTGAGGCGCACCGAGCTGATCGAGTGCGACCTGGCCGGGGTGCCGTTGGTGATCGCGCGGACGGGCTACACGGGCGAGGAGTGGGGTTATGAGATTCTCGTCCACCCGGATGACTGTAAGACGCTGTGGGACGCCATGCTGGAGGCGGGAGACAGCCTGGGGGTCAGGCCCTGCGGCCTGGCCTGCCGGGATTCGACGCGCATTGAGGCTGGCCTGCCCCTCTACGGGCACGAGCTGGCCGGACCGTTCGAGATCACGCCGGTGGAGGCAGGTTTCCCAGGGTACGTCAAGTACCACAAGCCTTTCTTCGTGGGCCGGAGCGCACTGCTGGCGCTGGAGGACGGTCGGAAGCGGGAGTTGATCCGTTTCCGCGTGAACGGGAAGGGGACGCGGCGGCCGGACATCGGCGACCCCGTGGTGGATCGGCGGGGCAAGGAGATCGGCAAGGTAACGAGCTGCTCCATCGATGTGGAGGGGTATTTGGTGGGCCTGGCTATCGTGGAGAAGCGGTACAACGAGCCTGAGACGCCCATCGCCATCTTCCCGCTGCGGGGCAAGTCGCTGGACGAGGCGCTGCTGCGCCGGAACCGGGTCCAGCTGCCCATCGAGGCGACGGTCCTGACGCGCTTCCCGGAGTCCGATGGCTCGCGCCCACCGTGGATGGGGACGGAGGACTAGACGGTTCCGAGTGCCTAGGGTCGCCACCTGCCGCCCTCGCCCCGGCGTGGACAGAGGGGTATTGGGTAGTGTGATGGTTGTCGTTCGATACTACCACTGGGGGGAAGGATGGCGACCTATCACGCATCGAGTGCAGGCGGTGCTCAGCGAGGAACGATTTGAGGAGCTGTCTCGCATCGCGGAGGAGCGGCACCGGCCGCTGAGCGTGCTGATTCGCGACGCCGTGGAGGCGGTCTATCTGGAGGATCGGGGGACACCGCGGCGTCGCGAGGTGCTGGACCGGATGCTGGGGCTCCAGG
>Ga0180432_10008236_pt1 | contig 13046 bp, 10 predicted proteins | sample SS_ome_10_FD_132414 | JGI IMG/M metagenome (GOLD analysis project Ga0180432, IMG submission 132414) | Hypersaline lake sediment archaeal communities from the Salton Sea, California, USA - SS_1_MS_2 metaG | ecosystem: Environmental > Aquatic > Non-marine Saline and Alkaline > Hypersaline >...
TAGCCAATTTCAACAGGCAGTTCAGGGATGTGACAGGGATGAGTCCCCGTGAGTACCGGATAAAATATAGTGTGCGCTCTTCGTGATCATCACTCACCATGATCCCCTTTTCAGTTTTTGGGTTTATCTATTCAAATTTTATTACTTTTGCAACACCTTAACGGGGACCGCGAGAGGAAATATTATTGTATAATCTATTGAATATCTTTTATATCCTGATGAGAACATACACAACCAACCAGATCAAAAACATCGCCCTGCTCGGCAATTCCGGGTCAGGTAAAACCACACTCGCGGAGGCCATGCTTTTTGAAGGTGGGATGATCGACAGAAAAGGAGATGTGGAACACAAGAACACTGTAGGCGATTATCATCCCATTGAACATGAGAACCAGACCTCCATGTTCTCCAGCGTGATGTTTACCGAGTACAAGGACCAGAAAATCAATATCCTGGATTCGTCAGGCGCCGATGATTTTGTGGGGGGTACTGTCTCCAGTCTCCATGTGGCCGATACGGGAGTGCTGATCGTGAATGCCCAGAACGGGGTTGAGGTGGGGACCGAGATCCACAGCAGGTGGCTAGAGCGGTTCAACAAACCAGCTGTGATCGCAATCAATAAATGCGACCACGACTCGGCCCAGTTCGAAAAAACGATTGAATCGATCAGGGACAGTTTCGGCAGCCATGTGGTCCTTGCCCAGTACCCGGTCAATGCAGGGGCCGGGTTCGACTCCATCGTGGATCTTATCCAGATGAAGCTTTACAGGTATCCCAAAGAGGGGGGCAAACCGGAGATCTCCGATATCCCGGATGACCAGAAGGAGCATGCAGAGGGACTCCATAACGAGCTGATTGAACAGGCGGCTGAAAATGACGAAGCACTGATGGAGATTTTCTTTGAGAAGGACACCCTAACCGAGGAAGAGATGCGCACGGGGATTACCGCCGGTTTGCTCAACCGCGGGATTTTCCCTGTTTTCTGCCTTTCTGCCAGAAAGAACATGGGGGTTGGACGTTTCATGGAGTTCCTGACCAACGTGGCCCCTGCGGCCAATGAACTGGATCCCCCGAAGAGCTCTGACGGTAAGGAGGTGAAGTGTGAACCGGGCGGACCGGTTTCACTTTTCGTCTTCAAGGAGTCGGTGGAATCCCATATCGGCGAGATCAACTTTTTCAAGGTGATGTCGGGTGAACTGAAGGAGGGTATGGATCTGAACAACAACAATACCCGGAACAAGGAGCGTTTCTCCCAGATCTTCTGTGCACAGGGAAAGAACCGGACCAAGGTCTCTTCGCTTTCGGCCGGCGACATCGGCTGTGCGGTGAAGCTGAAAGGGACCAAGACCAACCATACGCTCACCTCTCCCGGTGTTTCGTATACCTTCCCTGAAATTCCTTTCCCCGAGCCCAAGTACAGGACAGCCATCAAGCCTGTCAGCGAGGGTGACGAAGAAAAACTTGGCGAAGCCCTGACCCGGATCCACCAGGAGGATCCCACGGTGAAGGTGGAGTACAGCAAGGAGCTGAAGCAGATCATCCTCTCCGGACAGGGAGAGTACCACCTGAACATTGTCAAATGGCAGCTGGATAATATCTACAAGGTGGAAACCGCATTTGTTCCGCCGAAGATCCCCTACAGGGAGACCATTACCAAAGCTGCCCAGTCCGATCACAGGCACAAGAAACAATCAGGCGGTGCCGGCCAGTTCGGTGAGGTACATATGATCATCGAACCCTTTGTGGAAGGGACCGAACCAAAATCCACCTTCAAGCTGGAGGGAAAGGATTACAAGCTTTCCAACAGGGGTGCCGACATCCATAACCTGGGCTGGGGCGGCAAGCTGGAGTTTGTGAATTGCATCGTGGGGGGATCCATTGATGCCCGGTTCATGCCGGCCATCCTGAAAGGGATCATGGAGAAAATGGAGGACGGACCGCTTACCGGTTCCTACGCGCGCGACATCCGGGTGTATGTATATGACGGGAAGATGCACACGGTTGATTCCAACGAAATATCTTTTATGCTCGCCGGACGGAATGCATTCAGCAAAGCATTCAAGCAGGCCGGTCCCAAGATCATGGAACCGGTGTACGAGGTGGAAGTGCTGGTACCCTCCGACAGGATGGGGGATGTGATGAGCGACCTTCAGGGCAGAAGGGCCATTGTCCAGGGGATGTCCAGCGAGAAAGGATTTGAAAAGATCACGGCCAAGGTGCCCCTGGCGGAGTTGAACAAGTATTCCACCGCCCTGAGCTCCCTCACTGCCGGACGGGCCATGTACAGCATGAAGTTTGACGGGTACGTGCAGGTGCCGGGTGAGATCCAGGATGAACTGCTGAAGGCCTACGAAGCCGAACAGGAGGAGGAGTAGAAGTCTTTCGACGCAAATCCTCGCAAGGTATCGAATTCGTTGCTGAACCTGCTGCTTCGCACCAGCTAAGGCACCTCATTGAAACACCCCTCAAACATATTTCCTCCTGTTCGAAGTTCGTAATAGACATGTCGCGGGATTGCAAACGCAGGGGCCTGACATCACGGACCGGAGGGAGTTATGTAGCCCCGAGTTGTAATGGCGGAAAAACATTTGGAAAAACGGACTTTGGTCCATTGTTTGAGTAACTCTGAGATTACTAACAACTATTGTGTTGTGTAACTTTGTTGTTACTTACAATAATGTTACCTTGCAAAAAGTTCCCTGGTTAAGGAAGCTGTAGACCGATTCACCAGAAACATATGGCAAATATCTGGCAAAAGTGCCAAAGAAGCCGATTTCGCGGAGGCAAAACAATCCCTTATATCAGAAAGCCTGAATTTCTATAATGAACTGCTGGATGGGCTGATGCAGCCCCAAGTTGTAATCCCGGTAAAAAATTCTGGAAAAACGGCGCTACCTCGCCAGTTCCTTCAGCTTGTTTTCCAAGTATTCGCCACGCAGGTTTTTGGCCACGATGAGCCCGTCGCCATCGAGGAGGAAATTCATGGGGATGGCCATCACCCCGTACATGGCCGCCGGTACAGATTTCCCGCCCTTTAAATCGCTTACGTGGCTATCCCAGATCAGTCCGTCGTTTTCGATGGCCCTTACCCAGTCCTCCCTCTTGCTGTCCAGTGAAACCCCATAGACGGTAAATCCGCATCCGTTTACAAATTCTTTATCCCTGTACTTTTTATAGATCCTGACCAGGCGGGGGTTTTCCACCCTGCAGGGTGAACACCAGGCTGCCCAGAAATCTACCAGCACCATCTTCCCGCGCAGTGAACTGAGCGCGATCTTTACTCCCTCCGGGGAGGGGAACACCAGTTCGGGCGCCCTGTCGCCGATATCAATCCCCACGCTGACCTCATCTGCCTTGCCGGACCCGGCATCCGAATCCTGTTTATCTCCCCGGCTGGAGCCACAGGAGGCCATAAGAAGAAAAATGAAGATAAGACAGGGATGGTTCATGTTGATTTTCTCATGGATTCTGCCCGCGAAGTTCATTCTTCCCGCAGAATGGACGCCCCCAGCCGGTTCAGCCTGCCATCGATATCTTCATAGCCGCGGTCGATTTGCTCGATGTTGTGGATAATGCTGTTCCCCTCGGCCGACATGGCGGCAATGAGCAGGGCTACTCCGGCCCGGATATCTGGCGATGACATGGAGGTGGCCCTGAGCCTGATGGCATGATCTAGCCCGATGACAGTAGCCCGGTGCGGGTCACACAGGATGATCTGGGCTCCCATGTCAATGAGTTTGTCCACAAAAAAGAGACGGCTTTCAAACATCTTCTGATGGATCAGCACACTTCCCCTGGCCTGGGTGGCCACCACCAGGATCACGCTCAGCAAATCGGGGGTGAGTCCCGGCCAGGGCGAATCGGCAATGGTCATAATGGCCCCGTCAATGAATGTCTCGATGGCATAATGCTCATGGGGCGGTATCCGCAGGTCATCTCCCTCCCGCTCCACATGGATCCCCAGCCGGTTGAATGAAGCCGGGATGATCCCCAGCTGTTCATAACCCACACTTTTAATGGTCAGCTCGGAGCAGGTCATGGCAGCCATGCCGATAAAGCTTCCCACCTCGATCATATCGGGAAGGATGGTATGGGTGGCCCCTTCCAGCTGCTCCACCCCTTCGATGGTCAGCAGGTTGGAACCGATCCCTGATATCCTGGCTCCCATTCGCACCAGCATTTTGCATAGTTGCTGGATATATGGTTCGCAGGCGGCATTATAGATGGTAGTGGTTCCCGAGGCCATGACACCTGCCATGATGATGTTGGCCGTACCGGTGACTGAAGCCTCATCCAGGAGCATGTAGGCTCCCTTCAGCCGGGAGGCTTTCACCCTGTAAAAGTTCTCTGAATGATCAAATTCAAAAGTGGCTCCCAGCGATTGAAATCCCATGAAATGAGTATCGAGTCGTCGCCGGCCGATCTTGTCCCCGCCCGGCCTGGGAATAACCGCCTGACCAAATCTCGCCAGCAGGGGTCCGATGATCATTACCGATCCCCGCAGTGCGGCGGACTTGCTTCGGAAAGCATCAGTCACCAAGTAGTCCAGGTTCACCTCTTCGGCCTTGAACCTGTAGTTGTTGCCTGAAAGTTCTTCAACATGAACACCCAGATCTTTCAGGAGCCCGATGAGCAGCTGGACATCCTGGATCATCGGAAGGTTATGGATGGTCACGCTGTGGGGAGTAAGCAATGTGGCGCAGAGGACCTGCAGGGCTTCATTCTTTGCTCCCTGGGGTGTGATTTCCCCACTCAGGCGGTGCCCTCCCTCAATAATAAATTTTCCCATGAATCAGGATTGCTGTTTCTTCTTGCCGCCTCCCTTCTTTTTGCGACTTTTGGCAAGGATCTCCCTGGTTTCAGGCAGTTTCAGATCTCCGCTGATTTCCAGCTTTCCTGCGGAGAGGGTTTTCAGATCAGAAAGAATCTCCTCATCGCTTACCGCTTCCCGGTTCCAGGTGAGGTATGACTTTTTCATATGGTTGGCGATCATCCTTATCAGGTCCTCTTTTTCCTCACCCGGTTCCAATTCAACGGCCTTTTCGATCATCATGACGATGGAGCGGCCGTAATGCTTGTAGCGGATATTATGCTGGTTATAAGGGACTTTGTTCGGTTTTTCTTCAAGTTTCGACTTTTCCGGCAAATCGTACGGAGAATCGATATCCAGATCAAACCCGGAAATCATGGCCAGGTGATCCCATAGTTTATGCTTGAAATCGCTCACATCCCGGAGGTGCGGGTTCAGGTTTCCCATGACAGCAATGACTGTCCGGGCCGCCCGGTTCCTTTCTTCGCGGTCCTCTATGGTCTTCAGGTAATTGACCATTTTCTGGATATTCCTGCCATATTCGGGCAAAACGAGCTTTTTCCGGCTCGTATTGTAATCGTACTGGTTAGACATTGAATTGAATGGATTTTTTACAAAAGTAGCTATTTTACTTCATGCTGGCAAGTGATGTTATTCTATCACCCTCAGCTTGGCGAATTTCAGAAGAAGTTGTTTTTTACCCACGGGGAAGCGGACCGTGGCCTTCACATTGGAAACCTCCCCTTCAATCTCCATGACCTCACCGATCCCGAAGCGTGGGTGTTCCACCCGTGTGCCCACCCTGATCTGGTTGGGATTGGAAGGATTGAAATCTTTCGGGACCTGGTTCATGCTCACCAGTTTCCTGCCTCCCGCCATCACCTGGCCGGAACCGGAAGGGCCGGAACCGGAGGGGCCGGAACCGGAAGGGCCGGAACCGGAAGGGTCAGAACCGGCGGCGGACCGGTAGCGGTGTCCCGTGATCTTCCGGTAATTTCCCGGAACAGAACGCCCCTGTTCCCGGGCGGACCACTCCTCCGGAGACTCTCCCGGCTGGAGCAGGGGAGAAAAACCGGACGGAAGCTCCAGGTATTCAGGGTTGATCTCCCTGATGAACCTGCTGGGTGAACAGGCATACTGGATCCCCCACTTGTAGCGGGAGGCTGCGTAGGTGATCAGGGCGGATTTCCCGGCACGGGTGAGTGCCACATAGAAAAGCCGGCGCTCCTCCTCCAGTTCATTGGGATTCTCGCTGCTCATGTGCGAAGGGAACAGCTCCTCCTCCACTCCGGCTACCACGAGGTGTTTAAATTCCAGGCCCTTGGCCGAATGGATGGTCATGATACTCACCTTGTTCCGGTCTTCCTCCTTTTCCAGGTCCGCATCGGTCATCAGGGTTACCTGCTGCAGGAAGTCTGCCAGGGACATCTCCCGTTCGTTTTCAGGATTCTCGGTAAAATCCCTGATCCCGTTCAGGAGTTCCTCCACATTTTCATACCTGCTGACATTCTCGGGGGTTTGATCCGATTTCAGGTCATCCAGGATCCCCGTTTCCTGAATGATGGTATAGGCCATGTCGAAGGCCTCCATCTGGTGCAGACGCTTCTGGAAACCCCGGACCAGATCCACAAAACCTTTCAGTTTTCCCAGGGTTCCACGATTGAAGCCCACATTCACCTGGTCAAGATGGAGCAGGATGTCCCACAGGCTGGTGTCCAGTTTTCCTGCATAGGTGACCAGCCTCTCCATGGTGGTCTTGCCGATCCCCCGCAGCGGATAATTGATCACCCGTTTCAGGGATTCGTCATCCCGGGGATTGACCGTGATCCGGAAATAGGCCAGCAGGTCTTTGATCTCTTTGCGCTGGTAAAAAGAAAGGGATCCGAATACCTTGTAGGGAATGTTCATTTTCCGGAGACTCTCCTCGAAGATCCTGGACTGGGCATTGGTCCTGTAGAGCACTGCAAAATCATTGTATTCCAACTGTTCCCTGAACCGGAGATCGGAGATGTGGCTGGCCACGATAAATCCTTCCTCCCTCTCATCCGCCACTTTCACCACCCGGATCTGCTCTCCCGGTTCTTTGTTGGAATAAATTTCCTTGGAGATCTGTTTCCGGTTGTTGCGGATCACGCTGTTGGCAGCCTTCACAATGGTCTGCGTGGAGCGGTAGTTACGTTCCAGTTTGAACAGCCTGTAATCGGGATAATCATTCTTGAAATTGAGGATGTTCTCGATCCTTGCCCCGCGGAAAGAGTAAATGCTCTGGGCATCGTCACCCACCACGCAGATGTTCCGGTGCAACTGCGACAGCTTGTTGATGATCAGGTACTGGGAATAGTTGGTATCCTGGTATTCATCCACCAGGATGTAATCGAACGCATCCCTGTAACGGTCCAGGACCTCCGGATGATCCCTGAAAAGCAGGTTGGTCTGCAGCAGCAGGTCGTCAAAATCCATCGCCCCGAAATGCTTGCAGCGTTTCACATACCGGTCATAGATCTCCCCCAGCCTTGGCCGCCCGGTCACCTTGTCCCGCATCTGCATCTCTCCGCTGTTGAGGTATACTTCAGGGGTGACCAGGTTGTTCTTTGCCCGGGAGATCCTGCCGAATACCTCAGCCGGCTTATAGATCTTCTCATCCAGGTTGAATTCCCTGATGATGGTTTTTACCAGGCTGCGGGAATCGATGGTATCATAAATGGTGTAATTGGAAGGGAACCCGATCACTTCAGCCTCGCGGCGCAGGATCCTGGCAAACAGGGAATGGAACGTACCCATCCAGAGGCGGCGGGCCAGATCGGGAGTCACCAGGGTGGCAATACGCTCTTTCATCTCGCTGGCAGCCTTGTTGGTAAAGGTAAGGGCCAGGATCCTTGAGGGGGAGATACCCAGGGAAAGCAGGTATGCAACCCGGTAGGTAAGCACCCGGGTCTTCCCCGACCCTGCACCGGCGATAACCAGGGCCGGTCCTTTATGGTTCAACACCGCTTCCTGCTGCGCTTCATTCAAATCCTTCCTGATCGCTTCCACCCGGTTCCTCTTTTGATTGGCTGACTAAGATACTAACTGTTCATGGATTATCCAGCCGGAAAATCGCCGGGAATTCCACAAATTATTGCACAATAAACCTTAAAATTGCATTTTTATCCGTTTATAGTGTAAAACGAAAAAATGTCGCGACCCGGACCGGCACTGATACAAAACAGGACCCTGGCAGCGGTGATCCTCCTTCTGGTCACTTTCTCCGCGGCACGGACCCAGATCACTTCTTCTGCTGCCGACTACAGGGACAGTGTCGGTTATCCCATGCGCGCGGAAAAAGATCCGTTTTTTGTTTTTTACCAGACCAACGGTGCCGACAAACCGGGGAGCCTGACCGCCACCCATCCTGCTGCCGGGAATTACGATTTTCAGTGGAGCAGATACAATCCTTCCCTTCCCGGATTTGAACCACCTTTCCACAGCGACCCGAACAGCGTCTCCTCCTCTGTTTCCGGTCTGGAAGACGGGGGATACCGGGTGAGGATCCGGGACGGCATCTCTACCGATACCACCATGATGGCATGGGTCATGCTGGATAACCTGGTGGCAAGGACAGACAAAAATGCGGAAGGGAAGGTCAGGCCTTTCAATTACACCTGTGAATTCCTGGTGATCTCCGGTTCCGTGACTACCGACACCTTCACCTATTATGATCCCGTCACCCATGACGCCGGGTCCCTGGATATCGGTTTCCGTTTCAAGTGGACCTCCGACAACGATGACCTGAGGATCCCCAATGATTCCACCGTCCTGGATCCCAACATCACCTACCTGCCTCCTGTGGAGGATACCTGGTATATCCTGACCGCCACCGATGAACTGGGGATGGTGGATGTAGATTCGGTCCTGTATGAATCGATCCAAACCAGGGCAAAATTCACCGTTACCTATTATGACAAGGTGAATGATACACTGGATGCTGAGCTCACCGGATCATGGAAAAAAGACCAGGGGAGCCTGGATGCAAAGCTGACCGTGAGATTTCTCAATGAATCGGAGAACGGAGCCATTTTTGAATGGGTGTTCCTGGACACCCTGGGAGGGATCAAGCAGACCGCGAATACCTATGATGTCGATGAGTATGCGGAGTATACCTATGAACGGGCCGATGAATACTATGAGCCTTACCTGGTCAGCGAAAGCGAGGAGGGATGTGTGGATACTTTCCGGCTGGATGAACCGATCTTTGTGGCCCCTTCCACGCTGGAGATCCCCAATGTGTTCACTCCTAACGGGGACGGGATGAATGATTTTTTTGTCTTCAAGCACCAGTCCATCAAATCATGCAAACTGACCGTCGTGGACCGCAGGGGAAAGGTTGTTTACAGGCGGAGGATCGAGGACATATATCAGTGGGATGGCTGGAACGGAAACCTGCATGACAGTGACCGGAAGGCACCGGAAGGACAGTATTACTATGTGGTGGAGGCAACGGGATATGACGGGATAGAATACAGCGATCCCACCATTTTTGAGAACTGGAGGTCGAACCGCGGAAACAAAAGCAACCAGTCGGGTACATCCGGGAACCAGGACCAGGTACCTGCAGACGGAAAAGAAAATCTTTATACCGGCTGGCTGTACCTCTACCGCTAATCAACCGTTGTGAAGCAGCTCCGGATCATCATTATCGCCTTTATCCTCATTACGGTGGGTCTTTTTATCTTCCTCACGGCCAAAAGTGATCCGGAGACACTCCTGTTTGAGCGCATCCGGGTCATGGACCAGCACCAGATCGGACTGATCCTGCTGATCTGCGCCTTTACACTGCTCAGTACCCTGGCCGGACTGCCGGTTTTCTACCTTTCCCTTGCCATGGGATTCCTTCTCAATCTCACCCCGGCCTTACTGATATGCTGGGTGATGAACCTGGTTTCGGTCATGGCCACTTTTTACATGGTCCGTTTTGCATTCTCCTCCTACTTCATGGAACGCTACGGAAAGAAAAAGCTGATCCGCCGCATCAACAAACGCATCCGCAAGTACGGTCCCTGGACGGTGGTTTTCAGCAGGGCCATTTATATTATTCCCACCAACATCATCAATTTCAGTTTTCCCCTGAGCACCATCTCCACCCCGACCTATTTCCTGGGTACGGTCATCGGCCTGATCCCCGAATGTGTGCTGAATGTGCTCACCGGCTATTTGATCAAGCACGAAGTGATCCTGCTTTCCTCATCTGAACCCCGCACCTGGCAGGCCCTGGTGATCGGCGGATTCATCATCCTGTTCGCCCTGGTCTTCATCCTGCTGAGGATCCGGCAGCAACGACGGAAGAAATTCAAAAAACTGAAGGTGATCCCCTATGAGGGCCAGTGATCCACAGGCCGCCGTCCCGGAAAAATCACCAGGGGTGACAATTTGTCAAGGAATCTGTAATGGCGCAATATTTGACCTATCCTGGCAGTATGTTGGATCTTTCATAAAGTGATGTGATATGGTAAAAAAGTCAGAAAAGTCTGAAGAGCTTAAAAAACAACAAGATAATAAAAGCCAGGTGCAGGAGGAAGTGACGGAGGAGCAGGTCTCCCGGGAGGCCGGGGAAGAGGTCGACCAGGAAGTAGAGGAAGAGGAAGAAGAGGAAGAGGAACAAAAAGAACCCACAGCAGAAGAAAAACTGGCAGAATTGCAGGATAAATACCTGAGGTTAACTGCCGAATATGACAATTTCAGGAAAAGAACCCTGAAGGAAAAGATCGAACTCCAGAAAAGTGCCAATGTGGAGCTGCTATCCGCACTCCTTCCCGTGGCCGATGATTTTGACAGGGCCCTTCAATCGGTGGATGAAGCCAAAGATATTGAAGCGGTGAAAGAGGGACTGAAACTCATCTTCGGGAAATTTCAATCCTTCCTCAACCAGCAGGGTGTGAAGGAGATCAATGCAAAAAACAAGGATTTCGATACCGACCTTCACGAAGCGATCACCAAGATCCCTGCCCCTGAAAAGAAGTTGAAAGGCAAGGTGGTGGATGTGATCCAGAAAGGTTATTTTCTGAACGACAGGATATTGCGTTATTCGAAAGTGGTAATCGGGGAATAACGCCGTAATCGGCAAATAGGAGACCAGGATCCATGGCTAAAAGAGATTATTATGAAATTCTGGAGGTGTCCCGGGATGCATCACAGGAAGAGATCAAGAAAGCCTACCGGAAACAGGCACTGAAGTACCATCCTGACAAGAATCCGGGGGACAAGAGTGCCGAGGAGAATTTCAAGCAGGCGGCTGAAGCTTACGAAGTACTCCGTGATCCCAATAAACGCAGCAAATATGACCGGTACGGTCATGCTGCCTTTGAGGAAAGCGGTGCCGGCGGATTTGGCGGTGGCATGACCATGGAAGATATTTTTGCCCAGTTCGGGGATATTTTCGGCGGGTTCGGTGATTTCGGCTTTGGCGGATTCGGTTCATCAACGCGGCGGGGAGGAGGCGTGACCAAAGGTTCCAACCTGAGGGTGAAGGTCAAACTGAACCTCCAGGAAATCGTGAAGGGGGTAGAGAAAAAGATCAGGGTCAAAAAATATGTTCCCTGCGAAAGCTGTAACGGTACCGGGGCAAAACACGGCACATCAAAGACCACATGCTCCACCTGTCACGGCACAGGCCAGGTGACCCGTGTGACCAATACTTTTCTGGGACAGATGCAGACTTCCAGTGTATGTCCCACCTGTCACGGCGAAGGACAGGTCATCCGTGAGAAATGCGAGGCATGTTTCGGCGAGGGGATCGTCAAAAAGGAAGAGGTGATCAAGATCAGCATTCCTGCAGGTGTTGCCGAAGGAATGCAGGTGAAGCTGAGCGGAAAAGGGAATGCGGCCCGCAGGGGCGGGATGAACGGTGATCTTCTGGTGATCATCCAGGAAGATAAACATCCCCAGCTTACCAGGGACGGGAATGATCTGATCCACAACCTTTATTTAAGCATCCCCCAGGCAGCACTGGGAGATACCGTGGAGATCCCCACGGTGGACGGAAAGGCCAAGATAAAGATCGATTCGGGGACACAGCCCGGAAGGATATTGAGACTGAGAGGGAAAGGCGTTCCCGAGGTGAACGGGTATGGCCGTGGCGACCTGCTGGTCCATATCAATGTCTGGATCCCCAAGACGCTGGACAAGGAAGAACAGAAGATGTTTGAAAAAATGCAGCAATCGGATAACTTTACCCCCAGGCCTGAAAAGTCAGAAGGCGGTTTCTTCAGCAAGATGAAAAACTTTTTCGATTAACATGAGTATTCTTACCGCGCAGGAAGTGGTAAAAGATTTCAGAGGGCACAGGGCCCTGGACAGGGTTTCCATGGAAGTCCCCCATGCAAGCATCTATGGATTGCTTGGCCCCAACGGAGCCGGGAAAACCACCCTGCTCAGGATCATCAACCAGATCACCGCACCCGATGAAGGATCCATCTTTTTTGAGGGACACCACATGGGCAGGGAGGATACCGCCCGGATCGGTTACCTGCCGGAAGAACGGGGATTGTACAAGAAAATGAAGGTGGGTGAACTGGCGCTGTACCTGGCACAGCTCAAGGGCTTGTCCAGAAGTGATGCCATGAAACGGTTGAGTATATGGTTTGAGAAATTCGAGCTGGGTGCCTGGTGGAGCAAAAAGGTGGAAGAACTTTCCAAGGGCATGGCCCAGAAAGTACAGTTTATTACCACAGTGATCCACGAACCCCGGCTGCTTATTTTTGATGAACCTTTCAGCGGCTTCGATCCCATCAATGTGAATCTCCTCAAACGTGAGATCCTCCAGATGAAAAACAACGGGGCCACCATCATCTTTTCCACCCACAATATGGCTTCTGTGGAAGAACTGTGTGACCACATCACCCTGATCAATGAAGCGGAGACCATTTTGCAGGGGGAGATCACATCCATCCGGGAGAATTACCGGACCAGCAAATACCGGGTGACCTTTACCGGTGACCAGGGAAAGCTTTCCCGGGGACTCCGGGACTGCTTCGAGCTTGAACAGGTGGACCAGAACGGAATGGGACAACAGGCAACCATCAGGATCAAAGAAGGTTACGGGTCACAGGATCTGATCAGAAACCTGCTTGATATCACCAATATCAAAGCATTTTACGAAGTGCTTCCGAGCATGAACGATATATTTATACAGGCAGTTACCGAACATGAGTAAAACAGCACTGATCATCAGGAGGGAGTACCTGACCAGGATCCGGAAGAA
>Ga0180432_10008237_pt1 | contig 13045 bp, 10 predicted proteins | sample SS_ome_10_FD_132414 | JGI IMG/M metagenome (GOLD analysis project Ga0180432, IMG submission 132414) | Hypersaline lake sediment archaeal communities from the Salton Sea, California, USA - SS_1_MS_2 metaG | ecosystem: Environmental > Aquatic > Non-marine Saline and Alkaline > Hypersaline >...
GAATGGAACACCGGGAATCGACGAGACAGCCGTGACAGGGACACTCCCCCTTGGATACGCGAACCGAAACCAGGGCAACTGCCGGCCAGATGCGTTACCGGAGGGCGAAGACGAAGTGATGGCAGACTACATGCCCGTCTCCCCTGATTACTTCACTACCATGGGCATTGAGTTGGTGGCAGGTCGGTTCTTCACACCAGACGATGACGAGGGAGAATCAGCACCATTCGTTGCCATAGTCGATGAGAAGTTGGCGCGTCACTGGCCGAACGGAAACGCAGTTGGCAGACAGATCTCGCACTTGGGTGAAGAATGGACCGTCGTCGGTGTGGTCCGGCATGCGCGAATTGAACAAGTATACGAAGACGATCGTCCGCAAATATACTCACCGCACGCGCAACTACCTTTCCGCGCAATGACGGTGGTGGTGAAAAGTGCCTTAGATCCGACCGTCCTGGTGCCGATGCTGCGCTCTGCTGTGAGTGAAATCGACAGCAATCAGCCAATTGCCAATGTCAGGACGATGGCCGCTCTGGTAACACAGTCCACGGCCAAACAGCGCTTTTCAACGAGTCTCATGTCCGCGTTCGCCGTTGTAGGGGCGTTACTCGCGGTTCTGGGAGTGTACGGAGTCTTGTCCTATTCGGTATCCAACAGATCACGAGAGATTGGCATTCGCAGAGCACTGGGGGCTCGAGAATCCGGCGTCGCCAAACTGATCATAAGTCAGGGGATGGTGGTGACGGCTGCAGGAATCGCGGTCGGATTGGTAGGAGCACTTGCGCTGAGCCGAGTTATGTCGGACATGGTATTCGAGATCTCTAGTGCCGACCCGCTCACGTTCGTATTAGTACCCCTGGGGCTTCTTGCCGTTGCCGGAACGGCCTGTTACTTGCCGGCTAGAAAGGCTAGCAGACTAGATCCGTTGGCGGTGCTGCGGGAAGAATGAGGGTAGAGGATATCAATCTGCAATCCGCCGTTGTTCGAGCAACGATGCCAGAATCCGCGGGTATTAATCGTTACACAGTACGGGGAAGCCTGACTCGCCACGCTGCTCGGAGGTTACCGTGAAATACCCGTTGCTCATCGCTGCCTGCTTGTTCGTTGCCGCATGTGTGAGTACCAATGTCGAACGTCTGGATTACTCCATGAGACCCGCACAATCACCAAACTCGGTGAGAATTCTCGTTGAACAACCCCTACAGCCATACAAGGTGATTGCGGTCATCGAGTCGAGCGGGAAATCGGTGTTCGACAGCTTCGAGGACCTGCGTCAGGAAATGATCTCCGAAGCGGCAAAACTGGGCGGCGATGCCGTATTGGTCGGTCCCGAGTCGGTAGATTCCGATTTCATCCTCACCGGAACAGCGATGATCGAATCGGACACTAAGAAAATCACCGGGGCGGTAATAGTGTTTGACAGGCATTAAACGACCAATATCCAAGTTACGGCAGTGAACACTTCGACATTGGCATTGGTCACCGCCTGTTGCTCCACCACCTCAGCCCTCTGCCGGTCGTCCATGGTGCGCCGGTCGCATCGAGCCGCTGCTCCAAGTCTGGCAACTATTTCCGCCTTTATTGCCATCAACGGCAGATATTGAGAGTTTCGCCAAGTACCCGGTAGGCGCGATGCGGCTATTCTGGACACCTTGCAGGCACCCTCACACATCTGCACTTTCATGTATCCCAGAAAAGTCGGCACTAGACCTCGAGGCGATTTGATGAAACCGAAACTGGCGATACTGACCGTAGCAACCACAATGGTGCTATCCGCGGGTTGTAGTGAGAGTGAACGCGAATCGGAGTTGGTGCAGCCACCTGAGTGGTGGAACGTACATCCGAGACCTGTCTACGCCACGCTGGAAAAGGTGGGCACCTATCAGGAATGGTTCGACGTGTACAAGCTGGGCGAAGGTACGTATGCGATTTACGAACCGAACCAGTTCGAAGAGGCCATCTGTTATCTCGTCGAGGGTACCGAGCGTGCCGTGCTGATCGATGCGGGAACCGGCATAGGCGACATCAGGGTGGTGATCAACGACTTGACAGACCTGCCGGTATCCGTGCTCCTAACACACGAGCACTACGACCACATCGGACAGGCATACAGATTCGAAGAAGTTGCCGCCTTTGAGGATTCAGCCGCGCTATGGGTCTTGCGAGAAGGACGCGACAATCCTTCACTTCAGCGATATCTGACGGATGAATACCTCTGGAAGCCACTTCCCGAAGGATTCGATCCAACGGAATGGATAATCCCGTCGTTGGTTCCAACTCAGTTGCTCCATGACGGGGAGATAGTCGACCTGGGTAATCGAGAGTTGGAGGTTATCTACACACCGGGCCATTCACCGGGATCGGTGTGCCTACTCGATCGAGCCAACAGAATGCTGTGGACAGGCGACCTTTTCTTCCCCGGGCCCCTGTATGCGTTCGGCCCCGATGTTGACCTGGACGCATATGTAGAATCAATCGACAGGATAGCTGCTTTGGTGGATGATTACGATCACGTCCTGTCCGGCCACAACGATCCCTGGGTAGCGAGCGAGGTCATCCCAAGAGTGGGCAACGCTTTCCGTACGATTCTCTCCGGTAGCGGCGAGTATTCGGAAGACGAGGTAAGGCGGCGCTACCGTTTCGATGGATTTGACATCATAGTCAGGACCGACGCAGTGGAGAGCAGGCAGTGACGTGATTGCATAGTGCAGAGTGCAGAACGGTGGTTGCTGCGATAAGCCACGGCTCTACACTCTGCAATCGTTGTCTCACTCCGGCGTCAACGCGGTCACCGGATCGACGCGAGTGACACGACTCGCCGGAATAGCGCTCGCGAGCAACCCTGTCGCAGCCAGCGTTGCGGCCACCACTCCGAACACGGTCGGATCACGGGCATCGATCTCATATAGCACCATCTGTAGCGGCCCGGCAGCGATAACACCAATACACATACCAATCGCCAACCCGATAACCAGCTGAATGATTCCTCTCCGCATCACCAATGCCAAGAGCACTCCGCTCGGGGAACCAAGCGCCATTCGGACACCCATCTCTTGTGTCCGTTGCGTGACCGCGAATGACATCACGCCGTACAACCCGACAGCAGCGAGCAGCAGTGCGGCAACGCCCAACACCATGAAAACCGATCCAAATATTCCGAGTTGCCACATCTCCTTCCTTATCACGCCACCCATCGACATGACATCATAGATCGGGAGGTTGGGATCTAGAGACGCAACCGCATCGCGCACATCTGCTGTGATTGTCGTGGGGTTTCCGCCGGTACGCGCAGCTATGCTCGCAAAGGTGCCCACAGATCCTTGTGCAATCGGCACATAAAAGCCCGCCGGACTTCCTTGGCGGTTGTTGATGCCTTCCATCTTCATGTCCGGTACGACACCGACGACCGTCAGCCATTTCGCGGTGGTGTCGCGTACCCCCATCCTGATTCGCCGGCCGAGTGGAGAGCCATCCGGAAAGAAGGTTCGGACGAATGTCTCATTCACCACTACTACTGGAAGACTCCCACCGACGTCCATAGCATTGAACGCCCGTCCCTGCACAACGCCGGCCTTGAACGTGCGGAAGTATCCCGGCGTGACCACACCTCCGCGTGCCACTGGAAAGTCCTCTTCCACCCCATATGTGTGCCCTTCGACCTCGAAGGTTCTCATACCGTTTCCCGATGCCGGGAGACCGTCTGACAGGGTCGCTGCTTCCACTTCCGGGATCGCCTCCAGCCTCGGCAGCAGTTCCTCATAAAACAAGGCTCTGCTTGCGGTATCTGGATGCTCGACAGCAGTCAGGTTGATCCGCGCTGTGAATATGTTGTCTGTGGCGAAGGGCAAATCCGCGGTCTTGAGTTCAACCACACTCTTGATCATTAATCCCGCAGCAATTAGAAGACCGCATGAGACTGCGAACTCGGTCGCAACCAGCGCGCCAGTAACCCTGCTCAGCCGTAGACTGGATGAACCGCGCGAGTGGTCCTTCAGCGTCTCAGCCACACTAGCCTTCGACGCCTGCCAAGCGGGAAGGACCCCGGCAAAGACAGCGGACAAAGTCGTGACAGCAATCACGAACAGCATCACCCGATGATCGGGCTCGAACGTAATCCAGAACGGCGGTGGCTCTGTAATCGTGAGCCGATCGAATGCCTCGAGTCCGGCATATCCGAGCCCGATGCCCAACAATCCGCCAGCGAGCGCCAAAACCAGCGTTTCGGTCAACAGCTGTAGAATAATCCGCGTGCGGCCGGCACCGAGTGCAGTCCTGACTGAAATTTCTCTCGTCCGTACAGAAGCTCGTGCGAGAAGTAGGTTTGCCACATTGACACTGGCGATCATCATGACACCAAGCACTGCGCCGAGCATCGTGAGCAGGAGTGCATTCATATCGTTGCCAAGCAGATTCGTGAATGACCTCACATTGGCTCCGATGTTTTCGTTGCTCTCGGGGTATTGCCGCTCCAACCGTGACGCAATCGTCTCTATCTGCGCATGCGCCTGCTCGAGAATAACGCCATCCGCGAGCCGAGCGACCAAACCATATGAGCGGTCGTCACCCCGCTGCACCGACGCAGGATCGAACTGAAGCGGTAGCCACAACTGTTCCCGGTCGGGGAACATGAACCCCTCCGGCATTACTCCGATCACCGTGTGCTGAGTACCATTGGCCCATACGGTGGTGCCAATGATATCACTGGCACCACCGAATCGGTCCTGCCACACGTCATAGCCAATTAGTATCACATTCTCTGCGTCCGGAGAGTCTTCTCCTTCGATAAAGGCACGCCCAATCAGCGGCTGCACGTTGAGCACCTCGAACAGGCCTACAGAGGTAAACAAACCTCCGTGACGCTCCGGCCTCCCTTCCTCCCCCGAGAGGTTGACGGTATTCATCGTCACAGCACACAGACCGTCGAAAACCGTCTGCTGGGCACGCATGTCGAGGAAGTCGTGTAGCGTGGTGTTCACTCGAGGTTGGTCTCCGGTGCGCCGATAGCTCTCAATCCAAACCACCCGATCGGCTTCCTCGAAGGGAAGACCCTTGAACAACGCACCATTGACGATGCTGAAGATCGCAGTCGTTAGTCCTATGCCGAGTCCGAACGTGAGCACAGCGGCGAACGACAGACCGGGGTGTTTGTGCAGCATCCGCAATCCAAATCGAACATCCTGGAACACCGATTCAATCTTCATGGCAGATTTCCGCGAAGGCTGCCCCACCTGAGGGCGCCTTCTCTTGAGGCTGGGAATTACCGAACCGAATACTTGGGCCCAGTACCAACGCCGCGCCTGCCACACGTCCACACCCGCGTGTACGAGCGAGTCGTATTCCTCGTCCAGGTCATGCATTACGAACTCGCGGTCTCGAACTGGTACGACGATCCGAATCAGAAGACGGGCAGCGGCTGGTGGTTTTTCAGATTTCACAATGCTCGGAGTTCGGAGTCCACGGCCATTCCCTCCGTCATGCGCTCCATCATTTCACGCGAGCGTCGGAGGGCTTCGGCACCGGCCCGCGTGAACTTGAAATACTTCCTGGAGCGTCCACCCGGAACTGGTTGAGGATCAGAAACGGTGGAGTTCACATAGCCCTTTCGTTCCAGCCGCTCCAGGCACGCGTACACCGCACCTATGGCCACCCGTCGATTGGTGCGGCTTTGGATTTCCTGCCTCAAGGTCACGCCGTACGCGTCGTCTTTTAGACGCAGTAGCGCCAACAGAACCAACTGCTCAAACTCACCCAGGTATTCGCCCTTTGACACGACTCCTCCGATGTTCTACAAAAGCGGGGATCGATGTTCACTTTTGTAGATAATACGGAGGCAAAGTCGCTGGGGTTTCAGAATCTCGGGGAGGGTGGAATGGAGGCGGCGAACCTCATCGACTACGTATCCAGTGCCCTCCGGACTGCCGCGAGCATTCCGGTTACATCCCAGGGCTTCCTGATAAACGAGATCGTCGACTCGCGGACCAATTGGTTGGGTATATCCGTGTGGGTGTGTCCGCTTGCCAATATGACCGGGAGCCTTACTCCCAGACGCTGCATTGTGGAGCAAAGCTCCACCCCGCCCATATTGGGCATCATGAGGTCGGTTATGATCAGGTCGAACTCGTATCGTCCCGACTGGATCTTCTCCAGCGCGTCAATTCCGTCCTGAGCCGTGACCACAGTGAAACCATGAGATTCCAGAACGCGACGACCCACTCGCCTCAGTGCTTCTTCGTCATCGACGAATAGAACCGTTTCCTTGCCTCTAGATGCTGATCCATTAGCGACAGCATACTCTGCGGTGATGGTCGCCGCGGGCTCCTCAACAACCGGGAACGCGAGCCTGACGCTCGTACCATTCCCAGGTTGGCTGTCAACGTGCACGAACCCCTGTTGTTGTTTGGTGAGACCGTACACCATCGCCATGCCGAGCCCCGTGCCCTCTCCTACCGGTCTGGTGGTGAAGAACGGCTCGAAGATCTTCGCCCTGACCTCTTCATCCATCCCCGAACCGGTGTCGGTTACCGATAACAACACGTAGCGACCGGGTGTTGTAGGAGGATAGCGTTCGCAGTACTTCTGATCGAGGGAGTCTTCCCATACCCGAACAGTCAACTCACCGCCATCTGGCATCGCATGTTGTGCGTTTGTGGTCAAGTTCAGCAGCATCTGTTCAACTGAGTTTGGGTCGACGCTTACCGAAGACACAGTATCGTCGGCTTCGGTTTTCACCTGAATGTTCGCTGGGAGTATTCGCGACAACATCGAGGACATTCTCGTTACGCGCATGGCCAGATTGGTGGGTACACGCTTGAGAGCTGCCTGACGGCTGAAGCCCACCAGCTGCTGTGTTATCTCGGCGGCCCTTTGAGCCGCCTCCTTGATGTCATTGATTTCGTCTTTCCGCGGCTTCTCCCCCCGCTCAATGCCCTCGGCCAACATCTGCGTATTGAGGAGAATTACCAGAAGTTCGTTGTTGAAGTCGTGCGCGATACCACCCGTCAGCTGGCCTATTGCCTCCATCTTCTGTGCCTGCCTCAGCTGGCTCTCCAACTGACGTTGTTCTGTCACATCTTCTGCCATCGCCTCGAACCCCACGATGGTGTCGTCAGAGCCGAATATCGATCTCCCTTTGAGCGCGACCGTTATGCGTTTGCCATCCTTGCGCTGCCAAAGTGCTTCCTCGTAGAAACCATTTGCGGTGGTAGTCTGTTGTAGGACGGATCGGCTCCGCTCCGTAGGATCAACATAGAGATCTTCCGCTATGTCGACCTGGAGAAGCTCCTCCGCCGAATCGTAGCGCAGCATGCGTACGAGTGCAGGGTTCACTGCTGTGAAGCGTCCATCCGTTGTCGATCTGTAGATGCCGTAGGGCGCATTCTCGAACAATCCGCGAGACTCCGCCTCAGAGGCCTTCATCGCCTCCTCCATTTGCACCCGCTTGGTGATGTCTCGGTTTACCGCAACCACACCGACGGGCTCACCTTGATCATCATCGACCTGAGTCACAACGGACAAAACACGCATACGTCGCCCTTCGCGAGTGGTGTGTACTACCTCTCCACTCCAGTACCCATGGGCGCGAAAGTCCTCAATGACTTCATCTCTAGTTTTTTTTTGCGGATACTCGATCTCTACAACTTCCGGCAATGTCTTGCCCAACACTTCTTCCGCACGCCACCCGTACATCCGCTCGGCGCCACGGTTCCAGCCGGTGATGGAAAAATCCGGATTGGTAGTAATCACGGCATCCGCCATGCTCGAGAGCATCGTGGCCTGGATGCGCAGCAACGCTTCCACTCGTTTGGTTTCGGTGACGTCCCGAATGATCGTCACATGCCCGGCGTGTTCTTCCTTCGGGCCGTGTCTCGTGACCGCGGTCAACAGACAATCGATCTCTGATCCGTCTCTACGGCGGAGACTAGCTTCGAAATCCTTCACTGAGCCAGTTGCATAGATCGCATCGATGAAGTCCTGCCTTAGTTCCGGATCCGCGTAGAGCGATCTCACATTCTTACCGGAGAGTTCACCACGCTCATATCCCAGCAGGTCGTACAACGCCTCATTCCCGTCCTCCAGGGAGCCATCTGTGTTGACTATCGCGATTGCATCAAGCGATCGCTCGAAAAGCGATCTGAACTTTTGCTCGCTGGTCCACACATCACTTACCAAGGGTTCCATGATGGCGCGGAACAGAATGGCACCGATGCCGATCAACACAACACAAGCACCTAGCGCCCACATTGCAGCTCGTATGAAGGGTGCTCTGATCTCCGAAACGTCGACTTTCGCTACCACACCGAGCCCCAAACCTTCAGTATGCTCGTATGCGGCCAATACCATCACGCCACGATAGTCGTATCCCACTACCGTACCGGATTCGCCCTGCAATGCTCGTCGCATCGGTTCGGCGAGATGAGAAGTCACTGGTGTCGCATCGGGTACAACGATCCCGGTATGCCCGTGGGCAAGCAGGAAGACGATCGAATCTCCAACCTGCCGTGCGAGCGTGAACTCTCCCGTGCCGTCGAAGCCTTCAAATCGCTCATGAGCCGTTATGATTTGGGAAATCGTGGCTTCCGCTGCGCCGCCAGGAAGGCCGCGGCTGTATTGTCTATCGAACTCGGCAACGGACTCTATCAACCTAGCACGGCTGCGTGCCGTGTCTACGAGCCTTGCACGTTGCCCTTGAAAAGCGGCCCGGTACAGCACGAGAGTAGTCACAAACACGACGCTTATACCGACGACGGCCATCCCAACGACTAAAAACGCGAGGCGTCGCCTGCTCCCTACAACACGAGTCGTGCCTTCGAGTCCTGCGCTGGGCACCTACGGTCCTCCAAGCGTGTGTGTGATTCGCGGCTGCACCTACATTGAATGAACATCTCGTAGGCGAAGCGAAGTAGACCAATATTGCAAATAACGGTTTGCGTTGCCAGCAGAGAATGTACTGTCAGGTGCCAGCCAACGCCTTTGTCTACTTGTTATTTGGTGTCGAACTTGCCGGTTTGCGTATTTGTTTGTATCGATATCGCATGAATATCCTCACAGTTGACGACGACTCCGTCGCACGCAAAGTCGTGTGCGCGTTGCTCAAGAAGCTGGGCCACGAAGTGCTCGAGGCTGAAGACGGTCGGGAAGCCTGGGACCTCTTCAACTCCCTAGAGTTCGGAGTCATGATAGTGGATTGGGAAATGCCGAGGATGGATGGCCTCGAACTGTGCCGTCGCGTCCGAGATGCTGAGCGTGAGAAGTACACGTACATCATCATGCTCACTGGACGTATCGGGAAGCAAGACTTTGTTGAAGGCATCAATGCTGGAGCAGACGATTTTGCAACCAAACCGGTAACGCCTGCCGAATTGGAGGCGCGCCTCCGGGTTGCCGAGCGAATCCTCGGTTTGCAGGCGGATGTAAGAAACCTCGAAGGTCTCCTTCCAATCTGTTCGTACTGCAAGAAGATCAGGGGAAAGAACGACGATTGGCAGCAAATCGAGTCGTACGTTGCTCAACGGACGGATGCTGAGTTTTCGCACGGGATCTGCCCCGAGTGCTACGAGAAGATAGTCAAGCCACAGCTAGAGGGGGGGTAACCCGCTCTACCCACCAATCGCCATTCGGATAGCGTTCGCTGTTATGGTCGCCTGGTACTCCACCAAATCGTTGCCAAGTTCGATGGTGAAACTCGCCGGTGCCAACGCAACCCCGTTGATGGAGAAGAGCCCTCGTTCCATCCGCTGCTCCATCCTTACCGTCGTTGGATCAACCGTCATCATGATAGCTGAATGGCGAACATCGTCGTGCAAGCCCTCGTCGACCTGTTGGATCCCGTGCAATTCGAGCCACTGATTCCACAGAGGGTTGTCGTAGTATTCCGGTATATAGTGAATGGATGCAACCTCGTCTGCCCATGCAGCCGAAAGTTGATCCGCCACGGCTCTCATACCGTCCTGATTTCCCCCACTATCTCCAATCAAGAATATGTGCAGGAAACCGTGGGTTTTCAGACTGCTCGCGATGTCGGTGAGTAGCGCACGAAACGTCTCCTCGGTCACACTGATCGTTCCCGGATACAACATGTGGCCGCTTGGAGGATCGATGTTCCCTTCGGGCACGAAAGGCACTATCGGCGCCACCAGCGCGTCACCCAAGATCCGGGCAATCCGATCGGTGGTTGCCCGCAGTATGTAGTTGTGTTTCCCGAGCGCGAGGTAAGGTCCATTCTGCTCAATCCCGCCAGTGGGAATGATGGCGGTGGTTTTTCCGGCCCTCATGGCATCGCGAACCTCGAGCCACGTCATTTCTTCGAGAAATACGGTGTCGTGGGCCTCGATTTCTCTTGGCGTCTCCCGGTCAGGAGCCGTGGCCTGTGCGAGGGCCGCTGTTGTAAAGACCAACGAAGAAAGAGCTAGGAGTGCGGGGGTTCGACGTAGATCCATACCGATCTCAACTCCATGACGAAGGTGAAGCCGAACAGCTTCTAGGATGAAAGGTGGCTGTCGAATCGGACGATGGCTAGCCCCACCTCTAACATCGGCACCTTCATCGTAGTAAAATATGTAGGTGGATTTGTGTAGTGGTAATTTAGTATCCATTTATCAAACCGTTCCACGCTACGAAGATGCCACGGAAAAATCACGCCACCAAAACCTCGCGAAAGCGTCACAAACTCCAGCGCGACAGAGCTGGAGACTTGTACGCAGAGTTCCCGGGCGAACCGGGTGAGGCCAGGTTCCGCATCTCGTTCAAACGCAACTGGTACTCGCCTCCGTTCACCGATGACGGCGAGATCGATCTGGAGCGCGCTCAGGACGAACTCTCGCAGGAGTTGACGGGGGGTACTCTAGTGTTTGCTACCTACCTCGAGAGTGGCGTGTTGGGCTACAGAACCGAAATAGCCGTGGAGTCGAAGGACGAACTTGAACGCTTGCTGCGGACGATACGGAAGTTGTTTGTGGACAGCCTCGAGCACGAGAACGGAATACGCCGGACTGCCCTGGACGCATGCAAGGCAATACTCGAGGAGGAGGACACCACGCCCGAGGAGCCGGGGCCGCCATCCGTCGAGCGTCGGCGGGAAGCGGATCGCCGCAGGCGTGAGCGTCGCGGCCGCCAACTGTTGGGGCGCCTGTTTTTCCGAAAGGAAGACCGCCGCATGGAGGAAGATCGGCGCGACGGGAAAGACCGTCGGGCGGCCTGAGCCGTTCTGCTCTCAAACATCGAATACCCCCGCCGGGTTGTTATTGAGTACGAAGCCACTGTGCAGCGCATTTCGTTGTTGTGCCAGGGGGCGCTTGGTTTCATTATCTGATCGCCGCCGGAGCCACCATTCGAAAGAGGCAATGCGTTGGGCGTCAGCTGACTCAGAGAGGTTAGAATGTGGAAGTTCTCTTGGCGAGCCGTTCCAGGTATCATCGCGACGATATTGATGACGGCCATTGCGTCACTCTGGGTATTCTGGAGTCTGGGAGAACTGTTTTACGAGGGCTGGGGTACTCCACTGCCCGGGCCACTCATGTATCTAATTCCGGGCACGCTCGCGCTCACACTCTGTATCGCAGCGCTGCGTTGGCCACTATTTGGCGGCATTGCCCTCTTGCTGGTGGGATCATGGTTTTGCTTCAATTGGCTCAACAGCTCGATTCGGGCCGGCGTCAGCGGATGGAACCTGATAGTGAGATTCTTCCTGAGCGGAATGGTCGCGCTCATAGGTCTCATGTTCCTCTATGATCACCGGTACCGTCGTAAGAGAGCGGAAAACGGTTGGACCCCACCGAACTCCTGGTGGCTTCGGAATCTCCGGTATCTCGCGGTAACGACACCGGCTGTTGTGATTCTCATTGGCATGGTTGTCTACTGGCTGCCGATCCTTTCCACCAGGGAGGACGACGGTGGTAGAGGAGAACGGCTCATCGAGGGCCCCGTTGTCTCACTCGTATGGGCACCCGAGGGCCCTGGCTGGAACTGGAGACAGTCCTTTGGCGGTTTCCCCTCCTGGGAGGCCCTGGCTTTGTACGGGGAGGAACCAGTGGGGATGGAACGCAAGCGCGAATTCGAGGGACCGCCGGCCACCGGGGCGGACATGAGAAGCACTGGTTTGTGTCTGTACCTGAGCGCTGACGGCTTGTCGTTGGAAGCCGAGCCTCAAGGTATCTGGCGTTTCCCCACTGCGCATGAGCTGGTGTCCTCGCTAATGCTGCACGGAGAAAATGCGGGATGTAGTCTGAGCCCGGACTTCCCTTCTCTGCGCCATTCGCGATCGAAATGCGAGGTTATGCCCGACAAGGAAACCCCACTCTGGGCTCCAGACCTCGAGCCGATTTACTATTGGGTGGCTGATGAGTTCAACGAAGAGCAGGCCTTCTATATCAACTACCAGGGCGCCATAGACGGTCAGCCCAAGAGGTGGGGAAACCCTCGGCACGGCTATCGTTGCGTGCGCGATCCGTAACCAGTCCTCCCTACATATCCTCAATCCGCGACTGCGAACGAATGGTGTCGGTGGCTCCCAAGTAATCCATCTGCAGTTTGATCCGCCTGATCGCCTCAGCGTGGCTGGATGCACCGCGCACCGCGGCAAGGGTGGCAATGATTTCTAGATTGGAGGGATCGCGACCGGCAACCGACACATAGGTATTGCTTATCAGTTCCAGGCGACTGGGCGCGGCGAGTTTTAGCAGCTGGCCAACCGTCTTTATGCCGCGACTGAATAGTAGGGTGAGTATGTTGTTGATGTCGCGTTGGTTGCAACTGAGGCCTGCTTCAGACAAGGCCACCGGAAGAAGCTCGGCTGTCAGTTCTTCGTTGGTGCCGTAATCCCGATCGTCGTACGATCTATTCAACTCCTCATAGAGGAGATTGAAGTTCTCATCGACAACCCGCAGTAATCCGCTCAACACCCTGAGCTGCGCCTTTGCCATCGAGTGTGTTCGTTTGGTCGGCTTGTAGCCCAAGTGGTGTTCGAGCGTGCTCCAGAGGTCTTGTGCCGCGGTTCTCACTTGCAGCTCGAAGGCAGGTCTCAGGTTCTCCGGAACGCTGCTTTCCTTCA
>Ga0180432_10008238_pt1 | contig 13045 bp, 8 predicted proteins | sample SS_ome_10_FD_132414 | JGI IMG/M metagenome (GOLD analysis project Ga0180432, IMG submission 132414) | Hypersaline lake sediment archaeal communities from the Salton Sea, California, USA - SS_1_MS_2 metaG | ecosystem: Environmental > Aquatic > Non-marine Saline and Alkaline > Hypersaline >...
CAGCGGGAAATTTCTTCCTTCTGTGTCTCCAGGGGTTTCATTTCCAGAGCATTTTTCTTGGCAGGACAAATTTCCACACAGTTGTAGCATCCGGTGCAATCAAGTACCGATACCTGCAACCTGTATTTCAAGCCATCAAATCCTTTCCCGGTGGCATCCAGTGTTTCTGTACCTTCGGGAAGCCCCTTCATCTCCTCCTCATCCAGAAGGAAAGGTCGGATAACAGCGTGGGGGCATACATAGGCACACAGGTTACACTGAATGCAGTTTTCAGGGATCCATTCGGGAACATTGACCGCAACACCCCGTTTTTCATAGCGGGTGGTTCCGGGAGGAAATGTCCCGTCCTCGCGTCCCTTGAAGGCACTGACCGGAAGATCATCTCCCCGCATATGGTTGATGGGTTCAGCCACATTCTTGACAAATTCGGGAAGATCACGTTCGTCGCGCTGTTCTTTCTCTTCAATATTGGCCCACTCATCAGGTACTTCAACTTTGGTCACATCTCCGCCCTTCTCAACAGCAGCATAGTTCATGTTGACCACTTCTTCCCCTTTTCTGCCAAAAAGCTTCACAATGAACTTTTTCATCTCATCAACAGCCTCCTCATATGGAATGATATTGGCAACCTTGAAGAAAGCCGACTGCATAATGGTATTGGTCCTGGTCCCCAGTCCGATCTCCTGTGCCAGTTTGGTGGCATTGATGATATAGAAGTTGATGTTGTGTTCAGCCATATACTTTTTCATATGGCCGGGCAGGTGGTTAATGGTCTCATCCTCCTCCCAGATGGAATTCAGAAGGAATGTCCCACCATCCTTAAGTCCCTTCAGCAGGTCATATTTATCCAGGTATGCAGGAACATGGCATGCAACAAAATCAGGGGTGACCACCAGGTAGGGAGACCGGATGGGATGATCCCCGAATCTCAGGTGGGAGGTGGTAAGGCCACCGGATTTCCTGGAATCATAGGAAAAATATGCCTGGCAATATTTATCGGTCGTTTCCCCGATGATCATGATGGAATTCTTATTGGCTCCCACCGTTCCATCACCTCCTATTCCCCAGAATACACCTTCAAAAGTCCCTTTCTTGACCACAGAAATTTCGGGGAGAACGGGCAGTGAAGTGAAAGTGACATCGTCCACAATCCCCACGGTGAAACGGTTCTTGGGCTCGTTCTGCTTCAGGTTTTCATAGACTGAAAGGATCATGGCCGGGGTTGTGTTCTTGGAAGACAATCCATAACGTCCTCCCACAATAAGCGGGGCATCTGCCTTCCGGTAGAATATATCCCTTATATCAAGATACAACGGTTCTCCATTGGCACCCGGCTCTTTGGTGCGATCAAGCACCGCGATCCTTTTCACCGTTTCGGGCAGTGCTTTCATGAAATACTTCTCTGAAAAAGGCCGGTAGAGGTGAACGGAGATCATACCCACCTTTTCTCCCTTATCGGTCAGGTAATCGACCACCTCCTTGATGGTTTCCGTTACAGAACCCATTGCAATCACAATGTTTTCCGCATCCTCGGCTCCGTAATAACTGAAAGGATGGTATTCACGTCCGGTAATCTTTTTGATCTCCTGCATATATTCTTCCACAGTATCTGCGATCCCTTCATAGAACGGGTTGATGGCTTCCCTGGCCTGGAAAAAGATATCCGGGTTCTGTGCAGTTCCCCGGGTCACGGGATGTTCAGGATTGAGGGCATTATCCCTGAAGGCCTTCAGGGCATCCATGTCCACCAGTTTTGCCAGCGCATCCTGGTCAGGGGCTTCAGCCTTCTGGACCTCATGCGAAGTACGGAATCCATCGAAGAAATGCAGAAACGGTATTTTCGTTTTGATGGCTGCCAGGTGAGCCACGCCAGCCAGGTCCAGGATCTCCTGGACACCGCTGGTTGCCAACATGGCAAAACCGGTATTCCGGGTGGCCATTACATCACTGTGGTCACCAAAAATTGAAAGTGCCTGGGTGGCCACACTCCTGGCCGATACATGAAATACACCTGGCAAGAGCTCACTGGAGATCTTGAACATGTTCGGGATCATTAACAGAAGTCCCTGCGAAGCGGTAAATGTGGAGGTAAGCGCCCCGCTCTGAAGTGAACCGTGAACAGCGCCCGAGGCCCCTCCCTCGGATTGCATTTCGGTCACTGTGACCGGTTCTCCAAATATATTCTTTCTGCCATGGGCTGCCCATTCGTCCACATGTTCAGCCATATTTGAAGAGGGAGTAATGGGATAGATGGCAGCCACCTCACTGAACATGTAGGCAACATGGGCTGTGGCATAATTGCCATCGCATGTTAAATAATTCTTCTTTTTAGCCATTTTATTTGCTTAAATATTTAAATTACAAGTACTTAACTATTATTATAAAAGTCACTCAAAATTAGTAAAATCGACTCAATTGTTATGATGATCGCCTAATATAAATTGATTTCAAATAGCCACTTATGCTGAACAACATTTTTATATACCAAAGCAGGTTTTGCAGATGAAAGGTTCCCTGAATTCGCAGGTTCGATTCTTTTTCAGGAAAAGGTTGAGGATGTGAATAACTGCGGAAGGTGCTGCCCGATCGGATAGCTATTCAAGGGATTATAAATATACCTGACGCAGGCTTCATGAGACAGCCTTGCGAGGATTTTGCGAAAGCAAAATAATCCGGCTGTCGATTGAATAGCTGCGGAAGGCCCTGCCCTGGCGGCTGACTAACCGCTGTTCATGGATATCAGGAATTCTTCATTGGTCTCGGTCCTGCTCATCCGGTCCCTGAGGAACTCCATGGCCTCCACCGAATTCATATCGGAGAGGTAATTGCGCAGGATCCAGATCTTATCGAGCATGGGCTTTTCCAGTAGCAGCTCTTCCCTCCGGGTACTGGATGGGTTCACATCCACGGCCGGGAAGACACGCTTGTTGGAAAGTTTCCTGTCAAGCTGCAATTCCATGTTGCCGGTCCCTTTGAACTCCTCAAAGATCACATCATCCATCTTGGAGCCGGTTTCGGTAAGTGCTGTGGCCAGGATGGTGAGGGAACCCCCGTTCTCAATATTTCGGGCAGCACCGAAGAACCGTTTGGGCCGGTGCAGTGCATTGGCATCCACCCCACCCGAAAGCACTTTCCCGGAAGCAGGGGCGATTGTGTTGTAGGCCCTTGCCAGCCGGGTGATCGAATCCAGCAGGATCACCGCATCATGCCCGCATTCGACCATCCTCTTCGCCTTTTCAAGAACAATGTTGGCTACCCTGACGTGCCGTTCGGCCGGTTCATCAAATGTGGATGAGATCACTTCCGCATTCACATTCCTTGCCATGTCGGTGACCTCTTCAGGCCGTTCATCGATGAGCAGCACGATCATGTATACCTCGGGATGGTTGGCAGCAATGGCATTGGCCACATTCTGCAACAGCACCGTCTTACCGGTCTTGGGCTGGGCAACGATCAGTCCGCGCTGTCCCTTGCCGATGGGGGAAAACATGTCAACCACCCTTACCGACAGGTTGGTGTGACCATTTCCCACCAGGGTGAATTTTGAATCGGGGAAAAGAGGTGTCAGGTAATCGAAAGGAACCCTGTCGCGGATATAATCCGGGCTCCTGCCATTGATCTCTTCCACTTTGATCAGGGGAAAATACTTCTCTCCTTCCTTGGGGGGACGAATGGTCCCTTTTACATTGTCGCCGGTTTTCAGTCCGAACAATTTGATCTGGCTCTGGGAGACATAGATATCATCCGGTGAGTTGAGGTAATTATAATCGGCCGATCTCAGAAATCCGTATCCATCCGGCATGATTTCCAGCACGCCGGAATTGGTGATCAGACCCTCGAAATCATATTTGTCGACTTCCCTGCGTTCATAAGGTTTCTTATACCCGTTCCGATCCGCCCGGTCCGTCCGGTCGGTGCGTTCCGTCCGGTCGGTGCGTTCGGTGCGGTCGGTGCGTTCGGTGCGTTCCCCCCTTTCGGGCCGGTCTCCCTTTTCACCGTGGTCTCCTCGTTCGACGCGTTCCGGACGTTCACTCCGCTCCGGACGTTCTGTCCTTTCATAGGACTGTCTCCGTTGAAATCCTTCTGCGCTCTTCCGGGGTTGCTCCTTTTGATGCGCTTTTTCATCGCCTGCACTGCTCACAGCAGCGGGTGCAGGTTCAGATTCAGCCCTCGATCTTTTCTTAACGGAGCTGGCCTCGGTCTGCTTCGCTTTCGGCTGACTCTGCTTTTCGGGTTCCCGTCTTTTCTCTTTTTTGGGCCTTCCGGGCTTCTTTGTTGATTCAGCTTTTACAGGTTCAGCTCCGGTGGATTTGTCCTTTTTGCTGTCTTCTTTCTTCGAGGCTTTATTACCTGAAGCAACGATGGCCTGGGTATCCAGGATCTTATAAATCAGGTCCTGTTTCCTGTAAGACTCTACACGTTTAATCTTCAGCTCTTTAGCAATATCTCGCAGCTCAGCGAGCAGCTTTTTGTTCAATTCAAGAATATCGTACATAATAAATAAAAGGTAATTAAATAACCCTGTTAAAGGGATAATTGTATATCAAAATAATTGGAATAAAATAGAATGGAACAATCGTTCGTTAGAATGGAATTCTGTTGCAATATTAACAGAAATATGGTGAACTACCAAAAATAAATGATAACAATCCGGATCCGTTTGGTATCAATCATCAATTCATATATATTTAAGCACTTTTGTAAATAGATCAGGCTGCGTTCTTTAAATTATTGAAAACCTGAAGGTTGTGAAATGTAACCGAAATAAACACTTAAGAATCTGGAACTTATGTGCCGCAGTGTACATACGGTAAAAATTTTAGCCGACAACCCTTGGATTTTTTTGTAACCTAATTGCTTTTTTTACGTATAACGAACCCCGGAGCCCTAAAGGAAATGAGACAACTTAAGATCATCAAACAGGTCACCAACCGCGAAACACCCTCCCTGGACAAATATCTCCATGAGATTGGAAAGGTTGACCTGATTTCAGCGGAAGAGGAAGTTGAGCTGGCAAGGCGGATCAGGAAAGGAGATGAGGTGGCCATGGAAAAACTGATCAAAGCCAATCTTCGTTTTGTGGTCTCTGTTTCCAAACAATACCAGAACCAGGGATTGAGCCTGCCCGATCTGATCAATGAAGGAAACCTGGGCCTCATCAAGGCAGCCCAGCGGTTTGATGAAACACGCGGCTTCAAATTCATCAGTTACGCGGTCTGGTGGATCAGGCAATCGATCCTGCAGGCCCTTGCAGAACAGGCACGTATCGTGCGCCTTCCCCTCAATAAGATTGGTTCCATCAACAAGATCAACAAGACCTTTGCCGAGCTGGAACAGAAATTCGAACGCGAGCCCACGGTACTGGAAATTGCCCAGACCCTGGAGCTGGCTCCGGAAGATGTGAAGGATGCCATCCGGAGCTCCGGGAGGCATGTCTCCATGGATGCACCGCTTCAGGATGGTGAGGACGGGAATATGTACGATGTGCTGCTCAACGGGGAAACCCCAACGCCCGACCGCGGATTGCTCAATGATTCACTGCGCAAGGAGATTGAACGTGCACTGAGTACACTGACCTACAGGGAAGCCAGCATTATTCGCCTCTACTTCGGACTCAACGGGAAACATCCCCATACCCTGGAAGAGATCGGTGAAGAGTTCAACCTCACCAGGGAACGGGTCAGGCAGATCAAGGAAAAAGCCATCAAGCGGCTCAAGCACACCACCAGGAGCAAGATCCTGAAAAGTTATCTTGGATAATTGCAGTCAACAGGCGAGGATCAATCCTTCTTAATGATATCTCCCGCACTGGAGCTTCTGGAATGAATTACCCTGGCATCACCCATGTAGTAAATATTGCCGGCACTTGATACATCCATGGAGATTTCCTCCGTGGCATGAATCCTTGCATCCCCGGCACTTGATACGTTTACTTTCACTTCTTCGCAAACCAGGTCAAAAGCATGAAGATCGCCCGCACTACTGATCTTCAGTTCATTCAATTCAGGAAGGGTCACATAGACTTTTTTTGATTCGGCACGCCTGATCCCGTAACGCTCGGTACCCACCTCCAGCATCCTTCCTCTCACCTCGGTTTCGATGACATCCATCAGGTTCTCATCCGCCACAACCCCGACTTTAAAATCTTCATCCTGACTGAGATAGACGTCAATACCCGAGCTTACATGCACCCCGGTGAAACCGGACAGGTTCCTGATTTCTTCCTTTACATTTCCGTTACCGGTGATACCCTGGTTCCATCCATCATACACACAGGAAAAGGAAAGAAAGCTCAGGAAGAACAATGATACAATCGCTGTTTTTTTCATTCGCATAAGGTTTTAATGATAAAAGGGTTCTGTGAGATTCTGTAGATATATGACGAACGGCAGAAAAAAATGTTACTCAACCTGCAGCACAAATCCTTTCAGGTATTCTCCTTCCGGATGAAAAATGCTGATGGGATGATCCGGTGGCTGGGACAGCTGGTGAAGGATATTTACCCTCCGACCGGCATTGGCAGCCGCTGCGAACACTGATTTTCTGAAATTTTCCCTGCTCACGGCCTGGGAGCAGCTGAAAGTAAACAATATCCCGTCAGCTGCCATCACTTCAAGTGCCCGCTGGTTGATCCGTTTGTATCCCTGAAGGGCATTGTTCAGTACATGCTGGTGTTTTGCAAAAGCGGGTGGATCCAGGATGATCAAATCATATTCCTCTTTGACCCGCTGTAAAAAACTGAAAGCATCTTCAGCGTACGCTTCATGCCGGTGATCCTGCGGGAAGTTCATCTCCATATGCTTTTCGGTCAGTTCAACGGCCTTCCGTGAGCTGTCCACACTGTGTACCAGGCTGGCATCCCCGCCCATTGCATAAACACTGAATCCCCCCGTGTATCCGAACATGTTGAGAACTTTTCGCCCTTGCGACCAGCTTCCCAGCAGTTTCCGGTTTTCACGCTGGTCAATGTAGAATCCCGTTTTCTGTCCTTCCACCCAGTTAACCAGGAATCTGAATCCATTTTCCCGCACTTCACCTTCTGCGGAATTTCCCATCAAAAAGCCCGATCGCCCTCTGATAACGGGTCTGTCAGGAAGGGTGCCCCCGCTCTTGTTATAGACAGTATGAAGCCTGTTGCCCGCCGCACGCAACAGGGAGCTGGCAATGGTGTCCAGGTTGTGGAACATTCCAATGGAATGGATCTGGATCACCGCAGCACCGGCGTAATAATCCACGATCAGGCCGGGCAGTCCATCCCCCTCCGCATTGATCCATCTGAATACATTCGTATTTCCGTTCCCGGTCAAGCCCAGTTTTTCCCTGAGTTGCCATGCCTGACCGATACGCTGGTCCCAGAAATGCCGGTCCAGTTCCTCCTTCCGGAAACTCAGCACCCTCACCGCAATGGACCCTTCCTGGAAATGACCGCATGCCAGGAACTGGTCCTTGTTGTCATAGATGTCCACCACGTCCCCTTCCCTGGCAGGTCCATGGATCTTTTTAATGGCTCCGGAAAAGACCCAGGGATGAAAGCGCCTCAATGACTGGTCCTTGCCTGATTTTAATACGATCCTTGTACGTTGTGACATCATGGTTTAATATGCCCTGAGCCTGTTATAGATCTCCAGGCAGATCCACGCATCGGTGGCAGCATAACGCATCTGGGCTTCGGTCAGCCTGTCAGCATCCCAGTTGGAAACCTGCTGCGATTTTGAGATACGGTGTCCCAATACGATCCCGGCAAGTTTCTTTAATCCTTTCTCCTCGATCCGGAATGCCTCCACATAGTCCTGCAGGTCGAGGAAACCTCCCGGGTGGAACCGAACATCGGAAATGAGCCTTTTCAGGTCATCCTTCAGTCCCGATCCGACCTTCAGTCGTTCCTGGCTGGATAAAAGGGCTTTCAGTTTACCGGGATAACCGATCCTGCTCACCCGGATCAACCAGACACAACGGGGGGCAGCCAGCTGGATCAATGAGGTGGGATACACCTTTCCTTTTTTGAAAGAGGGCCTGGTTTCCGTATCAAATCCCAGTACCGCTTCATTCAATATCCCATCGATCTCCCTTTCGAATTGCTCAAGGGAACCGATCAGGATGATGGGCCCTTCGTACTGGATTAGATCCAGCTTCGCAACTTCTTCATTCGTAATCTCTTTCTGAAACATCACATATCACCGGTTACGTATCCGGTTCAGCCGGATCACCCTGTTCGCCTGCTTTCCTGTCCATCCCGGGATCGGTCTGGTTCACATAGAGGAGATGCAATTCGGCCAGTGAACGCAGCAGCTTGATTCCCCAGTGCTCGTCAAACCTTTCCTTCAGTTCCCATGCGGCATCATTCATCAGCTCCTCCATTCCGCGACCATAGATGGTGGTAAAGTCCCGCAGCTCCTGGTAAATATCCGCCAGATCCTCGGATATGGTCTGGGTGACCAGTTCCGAACGGTCGAATTCTGCCTCACCGGCCGGACGAAGATAATCATTATGAGCTCCGAGAAGCATGGAGATCCGCTGATCGATCATGTTCCAGTCCATTTCGGTAACCGTGGCCTCCAGTGGCGAATCATCATACACCGGTTCGGTATCCCCGATCCTGATCACGGAAGAATATACCCTGGAAAGGAGAAGTACCGAGCCTTCGATAAACAACCGGCCATCCAATTCATTCAGCTGCTCCAGGAACCGGCAGAACTCATTGGCAGAAGTGACAAATTCCACCATTTCACCGGAATAAACGTATGCATGGAGATGACTGTTCTCGGCTTGCATCTGGCAAAGATAGTCAAAAGCAGGAAAATCACTTATCCCGGTCTGTTAAGAGCAGCCTCATATCCCGGTTACGCCGGACTTCTCCCTGCTCGATCAGCCATTCTGTCGCCCGGATCACCTGATCGGCTTCCAGACCGCTGGTTGCGATCAATTCATCTATTGTGCAATCCCCGCCGGCCAGTAACTTCCTGAGCATTTCGGTGATCCTGTCAAATCCCTTGCTGCCCGGTCCGGTTGCCTTTTTCTTCAGGCACACATCACACTGTCCGCACCTGGGCGCATCCATCTGGCCGAAATAACTCAACAGGAACTGACTCCTGCAGATGGTCCCTGATGTGGCATACCGGAGCATTTCTTTGATCCGCTGCTTGTAACGCTCCTTCCTGAAACGATACCTTTCCGGACAGATCAGCAGGTTCTTCTCGTCAAGCCGCTCTTCCAGGAAAGTGATCACGGGGACATTCTTTCTGGGTATGTAATGGATGACCTGTCTCCCGGAAAGATTCCTGAGAAACCTGTATACCTGTTCTACCGGGATTCCGGACTGCCTGGCCAGGAATGTTTCATCAATCACCACATATTGTGTGAAAAGGCCGCTGTAAGACCTGAGAAGGAGCTTGATGAAACCATCAAATCCTGCATGCCTGACCTGAAAGTTATAAAGCTCGTCGCGACCCGTTTTAAACATGATCCGGGAGGGGTTGTTGATCGCCTCGGTCACTGCCATATATCCTTCCCTGCAAAGGATTGAGAGGGCACTGTGCACCACCCTGGCATTGAACCTGTACCGTGAGAGGAAATCTCCCATTTCAAAATCATAGCGCTGCCCTTTTCCGCTTCCCACCGGCACCTGAAGAAAATTGCAGAGTGCCACATATATCTGCCTGATCCCGGGAATATCGGGGAAATTGACAGCTACCCGTTTTTCAGCCAGCTTTTTGTCCGACGGACTGTACAGCAGGATGGCATATGCCTTCTTTTCATCCCTGCCGGCCCGGCCGGCCTCCTGGAAATATGCTTCGGGGGCATCGGGGAGGTCATAATGGATCACAAACCTCACATCCGGTTTGTCAATTCCCATTCCAAAGGCATTGGTAGCCACCATGATCCTGAACCCGTCAGCCGACCACCCCCTCTGCTTTTCATCCCGTTCTGCGTGCTTTAATCCGGCATGGTAATGCTCCGCGGGGATCCCCTGCTCCCTGAGCATATCGGCCAGTTCACTGCACTTTTTCCGGTTTCTGACATAAACGATCCCGCTTCCCTGCAGCTTCCGGATAATTCCCATGAGTTCACCTGTCTTGTCCTCCGTATGCCTTACCACATAAGCCAGGTTTTTTCTCTCGAAGCTTCTCTGAAGCAGGTTCTTTTTTTTGAATCCCAGTCGCTCCTGGATATCATCACAAACCTCGGGTGTTGCGGTGGCGGTCAGGGCCAGCACAGGTACTCCTTTCAGGATCTCGCGCAGGGAACTGATCTGCAGGTAGGAAGGTCTGAAATCGTACCCCCACTGCGAAATGCAGTGCGCCTCATCAACCGCAATAAGGTTCACACGCATCTCCCTGACCCTGATTCGGAAAAGTTCGGTGCCCAGCCTTTCCGGGGACACATAGAGGAATTTGAAATCCCCGTAGATACAATTGTCCAGCGAAACCCTGATCTCTTCCCTGGTTAAACCCGAATGGATAGCCACCGCCCTGATGTTCCGCTTTTTCAGCTGTTCCACCTGGTCCTTCATCAGCGCGATCAGGGGTGTGACCACGATGCAGATACCCTCCGCAGCCAGCGCGGGGACCTGGAAGGTGATTGATTTCCCCCCCCCTGTGGGCATCAGTGCCAGGGTATCCTCTCCCCGCCCTACAGATTCAATGATCTCCCGTTGAAGAGGGCGAAAATCTGAAAAGCCCCAGTAATGGTTCAGTATCTGCAGAAAATTGTCCAAAATGAGTGAACCATTTTTTTTGTAATTTTGCCACATTTAATTTAACCAAATTCTTAAGACAATGTCGTTCGCCGAGAATAAAATTACCTCCGAAGGACTCACATTTGATGACGTCCTTTTGCTTCCGGGGTATTCAGAGGTACTGCCCAGAGAGGTGGACATCAGATCAAATTTCTCCAGGAACATCGTGCTGAACACCCCCATCGTTTCGGCAGCCATGGATACGGTGACCGAGGACAGGCTGGCAATCACTATAGCCCGTGAGGGAGGAATCGGTGTGATCCATAAGAACATGACCCTGGAAGAACAGGCCAACCATGTCCGGAAGGTCAAGCGGGCCGAAAGTGTGATGATCCATGAACCCATCACCATCCGCAAGGACGAAACCGTCCTTGATGCCCTGAACCTGATGAAAGAGTATAAGATCGGGGGGATCCCGGTGGTGGATCAGAAAAACACGCTGATTGGCATTGTGACCAACAGGGATCTCCGCTTCCAGCAGAACATGGACCGGGCCATCGAGGAGGTGATGACCAGTGAGAACATCATCACCACCACAAAAAAAACGGATCTTTCAGAAGCTGCACAGATCCTGCAGGCACATAAGATCGAGAAGCTGCCTGTGGTGGATGGAGACAGCAAGCTGATCGGCCTGATCACCTACAAGGACATCACAAAATCGAAAGACAGGCCCAATTCCTGCAAGGACGGGAAAGGAAGATTGCGGGTTGCTGCTGCCGTGGGAGTCACCCTGGATATTATTGACCGGGTGTCGGTACTCGCCGAGGCAGGTATCGACGCTGTGGTGATCGATACCGCCCATGGGCATTCCCGTGGTGTTCTGGAAAGCCTCAGAAAAGTAAGGGGCGAATTTCCGGACCTGGATGTGGTCGTTGGCAATATCGGGACAGCCGATGCTGCCAGGGCTCTTGTCGATGCCGGAGCCGATGCCATCAAGGTGGGTATCGGACCGGGATCTATCTGTACCACCAGGGTCATTGCCGGCGTGGGCATTCCGCAGCTGACCGCCATATATGATGTGTCCACGGCCATTCAGGGAAGCGGAGTGCCGGTGATCGCCGACGGAGGCATCCGGTATTCGGGCGACATAGTAAAAGCCATCGCTGCCGGAGCCAGCTCCATCATGGCGGGTTCGCTGCTTGCAGGCGTGGAGGAATCACCGGGAGAAACCATTATTTATAACGGAAGGAAATACAAGGCATACCGTGGGATGGGATCCATTGAAGCGATGCAGCAGGGATCCAGGGACAGGTATTTCCAGGATGTGGAGGATGACATCAGAAAACTGGTGCCGGAAGGAATTGCCGCCAGGGTTCCTTTTAAGGGAAGTCTCAGTGAAGTCATCTACCAGATGGTGGGAGGACTTCGTGCAGGAATGGGATACTGTGGTACGCCGGATATTGCAGCGCTGCAAAAAGCCACATTCGTCCGGGTGACCCATGCCGGGGTCCAGGAGAGCCATCCCCATGATGTCACCATCACCAGGGAAGCCCCCAACTACAGCAGATAATATAAGTATCCTAACCTCGTTTTACCTTAAACATGATTCTGATGATGAAGAAATGGACTTGCTTAATAACCCCGATTCTTGCAGTATCGACCTTTCTGTTCAGCCAGGAGCAACCCGTGCTCCTTACCATTGCAGATGAACAGGTAACATTGGATGAATTTGAAAGGATCTATAAGAAGAACAACAACGAAACCTCTCTCAACCGCCAGACACCGGAGGAGTACCTTGAACTGTTTATCAATTTCAAGCTCAAGGTGAAAGAGGCGGAAACACTTGGCATGGATACGACCACCAAATTCAAGAATGAACTGGAGGGATACAGGGCCCAGCTTGCAAAGCCCTATCTGGCTGACAACGAAACCAGAGAGGATATGATGCGTGAAGCCTACGAGAGGGCCAAATTGGACATCAATGCGAGCCATATCCTGATCAGGCTCCCTCCCCATCCGACACCGGAAGACACGCTGACCGCCTACGAAAAGATGATAAAAATCAGGCAGCGTATCCTGAATGGGGAGGATTTTGAAAAAGTGGCCAGGGCTACCTCAGACGACGCTTCCGTGAAAAGGAACGGGGGAAACCTGAACTATTTCACCGTTTTCTCCATGATCTATCCTTTTGAAACGGTTGCTTACAACACACCGGTCAACTCGGTCAGCATGCCATTCCGGACCGACTATGGCTACCATATCCTGAAGGTGCATGACCGGCGGCCGGCCCGGGGACAGGTCAAGGTGGCCCATATATTTGTGAGGACACCCGAGGAAATGGATGAAGCTGAAAAAGAAAAAGCCTACGAG
>Ga0180432_10008239_pt1 | contig 13044 bp, 12 predicted proteins | sample SS_ome_10_FD_132414 | JGI IMG/M metagenome (GOLD analysis project Ga0180432, IMG submission 132414) | Hypersaline lake sediment archaeal communities from the Salton Sea, California, USA - SS_1_MS_2 metaG | ecosystem: Environmental > Aquatic > Non-marine Saline and Alkaline > Hypersaline >...
GTCGATCGGCCCCATCAGCGCGTCGTTGACGCCGCCGGGCCTCGGGCGGTCGCGATCGTACACCATCGACTGCACGACGTCGACGACCGACATGCGGCGCAGCGTGGTCTCGTCCAGGCGCGAGAACTTGATCGCGCGGATGCGCGCAAACGGCGGGTAACGCGGCTGCTGCCGCCGCAGCCCCTCGCCGGTCAGCGCCGCGCGGCGGGGGCCGCGGTACACCCCGCGCGGCCGGCGCCTGCCGGTGGCACGAAACGACCCGAGCGCCGGAGGCGGGGCGTGCGAGAACTGAGCGGCGGCATGCCGCGGCCCGGAGGCTTCCGCCCCGCGGCCGCCGTGCGCGGCATGCCCCCCCGCCCCCGGCTTGTGCCTCGGGGGCGGAGGCGGCATGCTGCCGCTGCCGCTGCCGCTCCCGCCCCCGGCTGGCACCGGAGTCGCGCTGCCCATCACGGGAAGGACGCCGCTGTTGGCGAGGCGATGCTCGCTCGTCGCAACCCCGGACGTGAGGACGAGAACCGGCGGCGGCGCGACCGCATCCGTGCCGCCCGCGCCGCTGGTGGCGGCGCCCGGTCCGGGGATCGGCGCGCCCCAGCAGCAGTCGGCTTCCTCGTCCATGTGATTTGGCGGCGCTGAGTTCTTGCGGCAAGCGCGACAAGTGAAAACGAAGCAGACCGCAAGCGGCTGTTGTCACGCGCCGACAGTGACGATTGTGACCACCGCGAGCGTTTGGCCGCGCCGTCCAAGTGTAGGATCGGCAGTTCCGCAACCAGAATGCGCCCGCGAGATGCGAGAGGATGCGGCGGCACGCTGCGCTCTGTGCGAGGGGGGGGCACATGCGGCGATCTGCGAGACGTGCCAACCCGGCCATCTTGATTATCTCGGCATTGCCGGCGGAGCAGCGCTACGGCGAGGGTTTTACCCGCCACCCTTGCAACCGCGGAGACTGTACATAATCATTCATGCTGGGTCAAGAGGCTCAGCTACGCGGAAACGGCTCGGCGGCATTTCGGGCCGTCGGCGTCCCGGTGGTCCAGGGAACGCAGATCGTCTCTTCAAAAGCACTGCCCGGCACGGGGGGCAGGGAGGATGCAGACGCCGACGGTATCGGCGCGGGAATCATTGGAGACGCGGAACTGCGGGCCTCTCCGTGCACACAATGTGTAAGGTGCCCGAAAATGAGCGGCTGGGAGATTGCGGGGCTGGTGGTCATTCTCGTCATCGTGGTGGCCGCATTCGCAATGGGCATCGCGGCCCTGTCTCTCCGCGCCTCGGCCCAGCACAGGAACGCAGTTCACTCTTCCAAGCTACGACAAGGCGCGTCTGCCGCGCAGCCGGCCGGCGGATGCGAGCGAGTCTAGCGCTGTGGCCGCTCCCCTGCTGCGCCTTGGGACCGATTCGGCGCGCGCGTGCGGCGACAGTTGCAGTCGCCCGACGCTGGCCTGTACCCGCAAAGAGTAGCGTGATCCGAGTGGAAAGATAGTTGCACGCTGCGTACAGAGAGTGAAGAAACAGCGCTTACCGAGTGACTACTGTGTACCACCGTAACGACCACTCGGAGACCAAGAAGTGCGCGCGGAAAAGTACGCTGTACCCACTTTGTTTACCATTTGGACCAGTACGTCTGTCGCGGCGTCGTGCTCGCAGGTCTTGCAGATGCTGACAGCGCGCTTGATGTGGGCGTGCGTGATCCTGGCATCAAACTGAACGAGAAGTCTGACAGCGTCCAGCACCTCGGACATGCGGTACGCGTTCGCCTCGTCCCGCGCCCGCTCTTCTGCCTCGGACATGCGCGAGGCACATCTGCACGACCTGGCAAGCTTCTCCCCCCTGGCGAGAACACAGCCGAGCGCATCAAAGTTGCGGCTCTCGTCGTTGACGTAAGCCGCCGAGTCGTGCCGCAGAGAGCGCAGCAGGATCTCCAGGACGGGGACCATCGTGCGCTCCACCGCATTTCGAAACGCGCTGCTACCGCGAACGTCTGCCCCAGAGTCGAGGAGCAACTTGAGAATTGCAAACCTCTCCGCGCAACGCTCGCTCTCGTGCCAGTTCTTGTCCTTGCGCTCCACGCAGGGCACGTCGCAGCGCGCCACGGCTTCCAGCAGCAGGTCCACGTCTGAGCCCGAGCGTCTGACCACGCAGCCAGCTTTCAACAGCTCGCGGAGCATGTGCTCGCTCCCGGACTGCACCGCGTACAGCATCGTGCGCAGGTCGCTTCCGATGCGACGCATGTAAAACTCCTTCCAGCACGGATCGTTGTGGAACCACGACACGTAGTGGCTGTTTCCCCTGCGGACAGAATCGAGGTACATCCGAGCAGCGAAGAGTGCCGGGTTGGTCGTGCTGGACGCCGGATCTTCTTCCTGGTACAGAGAGTCTTCGGCAACCGAGTCCCAGTACTTGCGGCTCGCCACGAGCATGGCGTTCAGCACGTTGCCGCTCTCGTATGCGATGCATGCCTGAAGCATCGACATAAACGGCACCGGGAGATTGATCGAGGCAAGGTTTGCGGAGCTGCAGGACAGGAGATGGTGCAGCTTGCGCTCGTCGGCAGCCACGGTGTCGAGCAGTACCATGGCGAGCGACACGTCGTCGCACATCACAGCCAGACAGAGCAGATGGCGCCTCACCTGGTCCCCGACTCCGTCCCGCGCACGTTCTGCCTGCTCGAGGACCCGGGCGACGGCCGGCTCGTTGCCGATGATCGCAAAGGCGAGGGCGACGACGTAGAGATCGTCTGCTGGAGAGCGCGCCGCAACACCCTTGCCGTCCTGGTCATCCCGGCGCGCCGCGAGGTGCGACAAGGCGTACTTTTGCTTTACAGTCTTGACAATCTCCTGGAAGCCTGTCATTGCATCACGGCGAGTAAGACCCCAAGCAGAATCAGTAGCACACGCGCTGCTGACGACGCGAACCAAGCTGGGCAAGCTCTCATCATGCTTGTGCAGGCTCTGGAGCTGCCGACCAATGCGCATTTCCGCGTGCTCGATGAGTTCGCGACCAAGCTCAGCACACCATGAAGGGACCGCCTGCCCTGGTGCGAGACTCCCTGCGCCTGCAGCTGACGGCGCACGTGAGCCGTCCACTGCTGGCTGGGGCCGTGTACTTGTGCCTGGCTGCGCTCCGGCGCCTGAGCCAGTAGTCCTTGACACTACGCACTGCTCTGTGGTGGCGGGAAAGTCTCCAGCATCGTCGACTCCGCTCCCTCCTCTCTCCCTGCTGCCGTGCGGCAATTCCGCCGCTTGTACGCCGACACCGCCGCCGCAGATGCGGGCGGCGTCGCCGTCGGCGGCTGCCGCACGTTGCATCTTTTCAGCTGCCGCGGCGGACACTGCCGCGGCACGATAGAGCACCCGCATAAGCGTCGTCTTTTCAAAACGGCGAGAAAGAGTCAGGTGTGTCAGAGCTTGTTCCAGAGCATCCTGCAGCTCCTCAAGGGTACCAGCGTCGGACATGTGTTGGGCTGCGAGTGGCATGATGACAAGCATGCTGCTGCGATGCATGTCAATATATTTGTCTTATCATGTAGGCCTGTGCCGCTGCTAGCGTGCGTGCTGCGTCTGTAACCGGCCGGGTCGCACCCACGATGACGTCGACGCTCTCTTGTATACGCGGTGGCCGAGATGCGCGGTGTGCATGTGCGCGCCCCGGCGGCTCAACGCGCCTCGGCGTTTTATACACCGCTCGACTTTTGCATTATACCTCGATCACGAGCAGTTGCTGCCCGCGGTGTGGGATTCGGAAAGCGCGCGCTAGCTCGTCGCTCCAGGGTGCAGCGTCGTGCGCGAGCTGCGTACGCCAAGGCGTGGCACTCGAGGAGGTCGCCGCATGCGCGTAAGTCTCCGTTCCAACGCGGGGATGCCCGCCGTGTCTCGCGTTCGCGCACCGCAGAACCTTGGGCACCCCCCATCCCGCTCGTCCGACGTAGCCATCTAGTATCAGCTCCGCGGCAACCTGCACCGCTCTCGGTCGGCACCGTCTCGCAGACCAGACCCGCGTCCGTGAACCCACCTCAAAATGACTGGTGCTAGCGGAGCTCTTGTTACAAGCACTGCGACCGTGTCGCTGCTCGGCGGCTGTTCCGTCGGCATGGACGCGTACCTTCACTCGGCGTACAAGGGCTCGTTCTGGCGCGCCCGGTACTACCAGCACACCAACTTTGCGATGGAAAACCTGCGCCAGCCAGCGCAGTCTGGCGTGAGCTTCGGCCAGGTCGCGACGTTCCGCATCCCCAAGGCCGGCGACCTGATCTACTACACGTACATGGTGTTTGTCATCCCCGGCATCCGCGGCTGCAGGCTGCCGACCGGGCCGGGCGCGCAGTGCGACTCGTTCATCCAGTTCCCCGCCGCCTCGGACGCGCCGTGCGCCATCGAGGACAGCGTCGTGTACGACCAGGCCGCGGGCCACTGCAACGCCACCCCGGCGGCGTGGCTGAAGCAGACGTACGACGCGTGCTACGCGGACTTTGAGGACGCCGAGTACTGCGACGAGGGCGGCGTGCGCCCGTGCGTGGACCCGAACCGCCCCGTCAACTGGCCGCACTGGGCCCACTGGGCGAACGCCATCGGCCAGCTGCTGGTCAAGGAGGCCACGCTGGTGATCGGCAACTCGCCGGTCGCGCGCCTGTGGAGCGACTTTTTGTTCATGTGGGAGGAGCTGTCCGGCAAGCCCGGCAAGAAGCTGACCGAGATGATCGGCAAGCGCTTCTCGGTGGACGACCTGATCCTGGACTCGCTCACGCAGCGCACGCTGTACGTGCCGCTGCCGTTCTGGTACACGCAGGCGCCCGGCAACGCGCTGTCGCTGGTGTCGCTGATGTACACGAACGTGGAGGTGAACGTGCTGTTCGAGCGCCTGCAGAACTGCGTGGTGCGCAAGGACCGCACGACGGCCGTGGTCAAGTGCGGCGGCGGCGGCCAGCTGCAGCCGACGGACCTGCAGGCGTACCTGGACGTGACGCACGTGTACCTGGACCTGTACGAGCGCGACCGATTCTCGGTGAGCCTGTTTGACGCGCTGATCACGCAGGTGCAGCGCCAGGAGTACCAGCTGGACAACCACAAGAACACGCTGGACGTGCCGTTCAACCACCCGATCATCGAGCTGATCTGGGCCGTGCGCCGGCAGTGCAACGAGCAGGTGAACGCGTGGTTCAACTACTCTGGCATCGGGAACCGCGAGCCGCTCGAGTCCGTCGGCCTGGACTTTAACCACTCCGTGCGCGTGGCGGTCATGGAGGCCAGCTACTTCCGCCTGGTGCAGCCGTACCAGTGCCACTCGACGCTGCCGGACGCCTGCGTGTACTGCTACTCGTTCGCCCTGTGGCCGCAGGAGCCGCAGCCCTCGGGCTCGGCCAACTTCTCCCGCATCCAGGACGTGACCATGAACGTGACGCTGCAGAAGGGCCTCGAGTACGAGCGCACCACGTTCATCCTGTTCGGCCGCAACTGGAACATCCTCAAGTACCGCGACGGCCTCGGCGGCCAGGCCTTTATCTAAATGCAAAAGGCCTGACGCAAACGGCGTCGGTCGCGCGTGGTGCGTGACGACGTCTTTCGTGGGCGTGGGCGGGAGCCGAGTCGCGGCGCGCAGAAACGGGCGTGGACGTGTCGCTCGCAGGCGAACGGCAACAAGCAAGACGGAGACGGATACGTGGAGTGACGACAGGGCCTTGTCGTCCTGTTGTTCAGCCCCACGCACAGTGATGGAGGGATCGGTACCGCGGTTTGGCGGTGGACGCAAGTGGACGTGCTTCTTCCGGCCGGGCGCGCGTTTTTGGTGCTTTAAGCAAAAGGCCAGAGAGCAGCAGAAATGTATGTTCTTTCGCACATTGCATCGTGCTCGCACAGCAATGTGCCTTGAAACTGATGATAATAAAAGGCGGAGCCGGAATATTCACAAAGATAAAGAACAGCTCGATGCAGCAGCCAGGAGGCAGTGCCGCCCAAGAGGTACTGTCACACTGTCGATCGCGTGCGTCGCATATGAGTATCTATATGGCCTCGAGAGCAGCGCCGCCACGCCGCTACGCTCTTGGCGCTGCGGCTCATTTGGTACATGGGTGGGAGAAGGATAAGTCAGTGTATCCGTACAGGCGTAATCAAGCTCCTATTCCTCCCGCGTCTTGTCAGAGGCGCAGTTTGGGCGCGCCGCGAAAACGATGGTCATGATCAGCACTGCCAGCGTCAGCGTGCCCACGAGCGCGTAGATGACACGCTGCGCAATCTTGTTTTTCGCGGTGATGGCCTCGACCAGGTTCCAGTCTGCAAAGCCGACGAGCCCCCAGTTGACGCCACCGAGGAGCACGAAAGCGAGACAGATGTAGTAGAATACTTCCTCCCACTTGGCGCAGAAGAGCACGGAGCCCATCGTGTTGCCCGAATGCGCCCCGTGGTGCGGCTTTTGCTCCTCGTAAGCGACCAGGTTGCGATAATCGACCATTATGAAGTTCGGCGCTTTGCGGCTTGTCCGTCGAGTTGCATTGTGACACGCATAACCGCCGGAGCGCAACCTCACCGGACGGTGAGCACTGACCACAGGCCACCGCACGCCGCGTACAGCCGTTGCTTTTTTTTCTGATGTGCGGCGGCCGCGGCCGCGAGAGTTTGCGCGTTGGGTCGCGGCCCGGCGCGTGTGTGTGGGCGTGCGAGCAAACGTGCGCGGGGCAGAGGTTGCGCTCCCGGTTCCGCAGGTGAAAGGACATGAGCACCACACCACAAGAGTCGCAGTCGGTAGACAGCGAGCAGCAGACGCTCTCGCTGTTGCGTGAGCACGCTCACGCGGTGCGCAGATGGGCACGCCGAAGGCGGGCGCGCGTGAACGGCGGAGGGTTTGGCAAGGACCTGTGCGGGATGTGCGCCATAGCGTCCGCTGAGCTGTTCAGCCGCCTTGAAAAGCACCGAGTCAAGGATCTGTGTATCCTGGTGCACGACACGGGTGAGTACGGCCACTGCTACGTGGGAGCCGACAGATACATTGTAGACGTCACCGCGGCCCAATTTCGGAGGCGCGACGTCGCGGCCGTAGATATACGGCCACGTGTGGAAGCCGCAAACGTCCTGCGTGCATGGCAGCCGACGCACAAAGTGCGATCCGTGCGGCAGCTGATTGAGCTGCAGCAGGACCTGGGGTGGCCGCGGCGGCAGATTCCTTGCGACGCGGGATCAGAGAGCAAGAGAGGAGATTCTGACAAGGCGATGGCCGAAGCTCCGGCATGGAAGCGTCATTGCGGGAGCCGGCTTGTGAGCACGTCGGGCCGCTGCCGGGCAAAGAGCCAGCACGCAAAGCAACGTCGACGGCAGCAATCTTCGTAATGTCCAGCGAGCGGGGACGACGTACCGGTGAATCGACCAAGCCACGGTCCACCGAGGAGGAGAAGGACACGCTGGCTGTTGCAAAGCTAGACCTTGAAGGTCTGCGTCCGTCGTGTTGCGGCCAAGGGGTAACACTCGCGCAGGCGGGGGCGCTGCTGGGCTCGGGCACGAGCAACTGCGCGTCCACCACGCTGCGCTCGCTCGCCACCGGTCTGGACGTGGCTGCTCGGGCAGACGCGGCGAGCGTTCGGACCGCAAAGGTGTCATCCGGCTGGGCGATCGCGCTCGCCGTGGTCGTGTCGGTGGTGCTTCTGTCTGTAATCGCGGTGCTCCTGGTGACGAGCTGCGGGCCCAGACAAAGCAGCGGCAAACGATGAGCGAGGAGCTGCGTCAAGAATGCAGGCACGTCCCATGTGTGTAAGCACGTGCACCGCATTCGCATTCAGATTCAGCCCCCGTCCGTACTCGCATGAAACAGTTCAACCACACATTTCACCGCTGTCGGACGGCGCCGCAAACGAGTAGCGCGGCAGTGATTTATCATGGAGGAAAAGTCCTCGCAGAGTGAATTGAGCATTACGGATGAAGAGCGGGTGAGGCAAGGAACGGCAGCCGTCGTGGCGACCGTGCGCGCATGGATGCGATCGCTCGAGGTGGCGCGCGGCGCGCAGCCAGCGGGCACACGCCAACCGCCTCTGGGAGACGACGTCGACGCCGTGTCACTGTCAATCTTGACCACGGCCGATGCCGTGCCGCTGATTGCGCGCGCCATCGAAGCGGCCGAGACGGTGGCGGCGGGCGGGAGCGGCGCGGAGAAGCAGGCCATCGTCGTTGCAGCGATCAACGAGCTGCGCAAATCCGCGGCACCGGCAGAGGCGGCGGTGCTTGATCTTGCGGCTAGCCAGGCCGAGGGCGCCGTCGCGACGCTCGTCGCCTGGGCGAGAGGGGACACTGAGGTCAATGCCGAGGCGCGAAGGGACGCCGCCCAGGTTGTCGGCGCCACAGCTAGCTGCTGCTTCGCTCTGCTGAGGGTTGCCGGACAGAGCGGTCGGTCTCGACGCGACCGAGCCACAAGAGTTTAACATTTCATGCTTATTGCGATCTCTTATTTACGCATGGATAAGGGCATCCTCGTTTTCATCCGCCGGGGTGTCGATGATGATAATGCTGTTGTTAGTGCTCTCATCGTTCATCATATCAGACGTGCCAGATACAGAGCCCGAGCACGCGCGGCGACGAGGAGGATCGGTGCAGGGTGCCAGCATCCGTGCGAGCCTCGGTGCTGGATTGCAAAATCCGGCAGCGGGGACCGCCTGTCGCGACTGGCAGAAGAAACCTCCTGCGGGGTGCACCGGCGATGTCGTCGTGCACGTGACCCTGCATCCACCGGCCGGCACATCCTGCGGCCTTGCACAGAAGAAGCCTGCGGCTGGGACTGCGTGCTGCATCATCTGGCGCGCAGCGTGATGATGCGCTGGTGTTCCCGCACCACAAGACATATACGCTTGGTTACTTCCGTCCCCGTGTGCACTTTCAGTCGCTTGCGTGGAATACTGATGCGCTGGTATTTGGCGCGCGGGCGCGGCACCTTGCTGCATCTGCTGCATCGCCGCACGGGCCACCGTTACAGATCTGTTGTGTGCGGCCCGGGCCGAGTCTCGCGCCAGCTGCATCTGGCCTTGACTTGGCTGACTCTGCGCCGCTGCCGACGGACAGTACGTCACCTCGGGATAGGCGAGCGACACGTTCGGACAACCGTATTGCACGTAGAAGGTCGTGCTAACCGTCACTGATGGACTCTGGGGCTTGCAGAAGTAGCCCTTGCCCCAGCTGTTGCGCACGATCCACGCACCGCGCGATCTCATGCCGGTGCTGTAGTTCTCGATCAGCTTGTCGTCGTCCCAGCCGATCAGGGTGACGGCGTGCCCCCCATATACACACTTTAAGTGGGGGTAAGGCGGGCAATTTCCTTGATAAAGGCACCCACCGCCACCCTGCGCTGCGGTTGGAATAGTGGTCGACACGACCTGGTCGCCCTGCGTCATAATCATGTAGATCATCAGAACCATGGGTCCGTTTTCCATAAGCTCTTGCTTTACCGCGTTCGTCGACTCAACGTCGGCGGGAAGCGGCCGTCCATACACGCCGGTAACAAGACATCTGCGCGAAAACAGACGCTCGTTATCGCTGGTCGGCCACTCGGGCCCTGGAGCGGCGCCGAGCAGAAGACCAAACTCCTCCGAGTCGCACGGAGTTTCGCTAATGGTCTTGCAATCTCCGCCATTGGCATACGGAGGGGCACAGTTGCATCGGCGACCCCCAGGGTCGTTCCACGCGCACGCTGTTCTCTCTGGTCGGAAATGCCGGGGTGCCCTCAGCATGTTGTTCACGGGCACACCGCAGTGCATCGCCGCATAGAAAAACTCGAATCCAAAGCCGCCATCGCAGATAACCATGTCACTAGTCAGCAGGGAGGCCAGCGCCCTGATGCTGATCGCCATTTGCTCGCCGGAGCGCAGCATTGAGCGCATGGCGCGCGAGTCCTCTCCAAAAATGGTCGCCTCGGCCTTTTCCGCGCCAACACTCTTTGCGGCGGCAATCAGGGAGCGCATCACCAGCACCTGGGCCTGGGCGCACACCCAGCAACAGCCACACTTGGCCTGGTTCACCACGCCCTGATCACCTGTGAAGGAAGACAGCGCAACTCGATTGAGGCGAACTTCGCCTCTGGGGTCCAGCAAGCTGTACTTCCTCGGAAGCCTCGCGGTGGCCAGCGCGAGCCGCTGGTCGGCTGACAGCGGGGGTGCCCCGATAGCGGCTGCCGCCTCGATCGCACCAGGCTTCAAACCCATCACGCTGCGCTGACGCGCGCTGCTGATGTTTTCGCCGGCAAACATAACCGAGAGTTGAGCTACAGCAAATATTGGTGTGCGTTGCCAACATGGCGCACATGATGATCGTTCGTGCACAACATATACCACGTGTGTGTGCGTGAGCTTTTGGGATACGTACATGCATCTCAGGCTTTGCGCGCGCATCGCGTCGTGGACGTGGCTTAGCGTGGCCGTGGCGGTGCGTGCCATGCATGCAACGAGTCATGGCGAGCGAGCAGGGCTCTGCCGCACTGTCTCGGCAGTGCACAGCCATGGTGCATGACAGGGCGACGGGTCGCATGCGGCGCTGCCTCCGACACGCCACGAAGGGCGACCCGCAGCAGCGATGTGCCGCGCACGCCGCGCAGTGCGACAGCATGTACCGCGAGTACAAGAGCTACTGCAAGGGCATGCACGCCGAGAATGACCTTCCCTCCGCGCCGTGCCGACCTCTCCACGCGAGACAGGACGTTGGCGACTACGTCCGCAGCGTGCAGCGGCAGTTGTCTGCGAACCGCGGGTGCGAGGCGCGCATTCGCGCGTTCGACAGCACGTGCATGGCTGCGCACGCGGATTTCGACCCCCGTGCCGAAGGGTCACGCGGACACGGGCACGAAAAGCGTCTGCGCGAGCTCCAGCGGGACACGGAGCGGTGCGAAGGCCTGCTTGCAAATGCCATGCTCCAAAGACAGCGACACGAGGAGCGGCTGGCGGCTCGCCGACTGCGAGGGCTGGTGGCCGCCGCCGCCCGCGAGCGAGGAGAGGACGTGGCGCGAGCGCTTACACCGGTTGGCGTACTGGACGCGGCAGAGGCGGCTGCGGAAGCGAGGGCCGCGCTCGCGGGGGCAGCGGGTGCGGGCGCCGGAGCGGGAGGAGCCGGGCACGCTCTAGCGGATGCTGCTGCCGCTGCCGCCCACGGCGAAGATCAAGATCAAGGCAGAGGCGGTGGAGGAGTGACACCTCAGCGACTGCGCCAACGCGGCATCGTCGCGGTCATGCATCGACCGCGACCAGAGCCAGAGCTGATTGGGCAGCAGAAACTGAACAGGACGCCGGAGCGCAGGCCCTCCCTGGCGGAGCTGTTCGGCCAGTTTCGCGTCCCTGGTCACAGGTACGACCGCAAAGGCACGACCCCAGTTCGAGTGCTTACCAACCCCAAAAAGCTATTTCTCGAAGAGGAAGAGCAATAAAAAGCGCTAAACGGACAACGCGCGACACAAGAGTCCAGAGCCTCACGCTTGAGCGTTTCTCCGAGGGAGTGGATACGAAACAAGGAGCATAGCATGGTGGCCCAGCAGCAGCAAGGCAACCGTGCAGGAGCGTCAGCTCCGAGTGGCACGCACACGCACACGAGCGGCTCCGATCGCAGTGCAGCGGCGACAGGCTCGCAGAGCGCTCGGCATGGCGCCTCTGCCTCGCGCGGCAAGGCAGAGACAAGGCACAGCAAGCAGCTCATCACCGCGGACGCAACAGTTCGTGCCGCAATCATCGCCGCAATCGCTTCGGCAATCTCCCTCGCGTGGGAGTTTCCGACGAAGCGGAACGCCGTGCTGCGCGTCGTGCTGTTCGTCGTCATCGTGTTCGTCGCGACCATGCTCGCGGAGCTCCTCGCAACCGTCGTCGAAATCGCAATAACGCGTGCGTTTCCCAGCATCGCACCGGAATAATCGGTACCAACCAAGGCCACGGGCCTGCCAAGCGGCGGAGGTGCCGCCCACACACGCATATGCGGCGCCCTCTACGCAACCCTCTGACGGCAGGCGTGCGCTCATGGATAGAGGACGCAAAGGGTTTGGCGTATACATGCCGTGGCGCGGGTTTCACGCAGCACCGTTTACATTGTCGTTCGCACCTCTGAGACCCGCATTGTCGCCGAGGTCAAGGGCAGACGAGCACGAGCAGCTAGCCGAGGCCCCCGGTGCGGAGCACCGCGAACCATCGCCTGCACCGGCGACTTTGGGTCCCGCCGTGCCTCGCGCTGCTGAGACTGCCACTCGGAATATTTACGGAACAGTGTCGCCTTCGGCCGCGGATACGATGCCTCCGGTCGAGCAGGGGACGCACGAGCAGGAAGCGGCAGCTTTGTCACCAGTGCCATCAAGAGAAGCGGCGCAGACGACCTTGCAAATGCAGGCGCCAGCCGCCGCAGCCTCTGCGCTTGGCGCTGCAGCAGCCACCGAAGGCGACGCTGCTGTGGACTCGAGTCGCTACACTTCCCCACGGAGGCGCCGTCGTATCCAGCCGGTGCTAATCAGCAGCCCAGCAGGTCCTGCTGATCAAGGAGCTGATGCCGCGGCTGCAGCTGAATCTGTCACTCAAGCTGCCGACGCTGAGAGTGGAGCTGGAGCTGCTGCCGAACCTGCTGCCGCACAACAGGACGTGGCGGCGGCACTTCCACCGCAGGCTCCTGCTGCCGCCGAAGCTGCTGACACTGGCACGGTCGCGGCTACCGAGGTCGATGCCAGGTCGGTCATTGACATCGAAAGCAGTGAAAGCGATCAGCGGGTCAAGCAAGAGCATTCAGACTTTGAAGAAAGTGGAGACGAAGGCGATGGCGACGAGGAGGAAGGATCAGACGAAGTTATATTTCTCGAACCGGAAGAATACGCGCAGCTCGTAGAGCATCGCAGGAGGGCGGCGATGCGCTCGTCGCAAGCGCGTGTCGCTTCGCCAACGCCATCCCAGGCTTCTACGGTAATCGAGTCTCAGGCTGCGCAAGCTGCGCAACTAACACAGCCAGCGCAGCAGCCGCAGCCGCCGCGCACGGACGTCTCCGCTACAGGTGTCGACACGCACGCCGCGTCGTCCGAAGAAAATGCGCAAGAATCACTTGCCGACCTGGCTGCGTCGCAGAGCCA
>Ga0180432_10008240_pt1 | contig 13043 bp, 17 predicted proteins | sample SS_ome_10_FD_132414 | JGI IMG/M metagenome (GOLD analysis project Ga0180432, IMG submission 132414) | Hypersaline lake sediment archaeal communities from the Salton Sea, California, USA - SS_1_MS_2 metaG | ecosystem: Environmental > Aquatic > Non-marine Saline and Alkaline > Hypersaline >...
GTTTCTAGAACAGCATAACACATCACAGACCGAGCAAAGAATATGTATCATTAACCCAATTTTAAGGAAAGGACAACCGCCTTATGCCCCTGCCGACTAAAGAAGAGATCAAACAGCTTGAGAAAGAACTCGGTTTTCCGTTTCGTACAGCGTTCGAGCAAGACTACTCCACCGATAACCCAGAGTTCTATCATCACACGGTCATGGAAGCTGACATGAGGGGTATGGAGGATCGTAATGAGTGTTAGACAGATTGACGAATTGACAGAGACCATCTATCGGTGTCGACATCATGAATTCGAAGGACTCTCGGTCAGGGGGACAGCAGAGAGGCTGGGGATATCTATCCCTACCGTGGTTCGTAAGATGAACGAGCTGCGGGTGCAGGCTCCTCAGTTGTTCCCTATTCTCACTAAGTTTCAGAAGGCTGTATATGATATGGCGATGTCTGGCCATAATGTGCAGGAGATGCAGGCATACTTCGAACATGATAGCGACAGCAGCATACAACACGCTCTATCTGTCTTGCGGGACAACGGCCTCATAAGTCGACGAACTAAATGTAACATGAAAACTTTTAACGAAGTCACAATGACTCAGTATGTACGGGAGACGTTCTAATGCCTGAAAAGAAAGATACAAACCCGAAGGATAGTTGTGGTATCCGCAAGGTGCCGATTCATAATGTTCCCATGCATGTTATATCCGAGGTTGGCCTCGCCATGATGGAAGGGCACCGCAAGGGGTATCGCTCGCATAACTACCGTGTTGCCGGTGTTCGTGCCTCTGTATACGTTGATGCGGTATGGCGTCACGTATTTGAACAATGGTGGGAAGGTCAGGATGTTGACCCTGATAGTATGTTGAGCCACATTACTAAGGGTATAGCATCCTTGATTGTACTGCGTGACTCTATGATGATGGGCAACTGGATTGATGATCGCCCCCCAAAGCACGATACGAAGTGGATTCATAAATTGAACGAGCACGCATCGAAACTTATTGACAAGTACCCTGAAGCACCGGAACCGTACACCGAGCTTAACACCGTGGAACCAGAGATGGGGTATTCGAAGCGTGTGTACCTCAGTCACTTCATCCGTGGGAAGTCTAGGAAGAACGCAACGCCTGAAGAGATGAAAACCAACTGTGATGCAGCTTTAGAGTGGGCGGCAGAACTACGGAAGAAGTTCCCGATGATAGATTTTTATGTGCCAGCAGAACATGAAGATTTTGTAAGTCTCGCATATTCCCGGAACATGCTGACAGAAGATCAGATTCTTGCTATTGACTGTAGCATTATTGATCGCTGTGATGCAGTGATCTTCAATAACATAGACGGATACATGTCCTGTGGTATGCTCATCGAACGGAACCATGCTAGTAGCAGGCGTATACCAAGATTTTATCGATATAGAGGCACCGGAGATCCATGGTGCGGACAAGTATCTGTGGATTCCAAACTTGAAGACTTAACTTATGGAGATTGATGTATGAGGATAATACACCACGACATAGAGGTGAAACGACGGTCAGATCGGGTAGAGATCTTTCCTATAGGTGACACCCATATCGGCAAAAGTAACTGTGCTGAGAGACCGCTGCGACAGCAGGTGCAACGTATTCTAACGCGGTCTAACAGAGATGACAGGCAAGTGTGTGTCCTATTCGGTGGTGACATATGTGACTACGTCAAACCGGGCGACATAAAACGGTTCAATATTGATAGTTTGGCGGACTGGCTGGTGTCTGGGTCACCAAAGCAAATACGCGAGCGGCTGAATGATGTCTCTGCCCACCAGTTAAAACGTGCCATAAAGATATTCGATCCGATTAAGCACCTGGCTGTGGGTGCTATCGAGGGTAACCATGAGTATTCTATACGGCACTATAATAACTTCGACATGCATGGTAAGTTCTGTGGCACGCTTCAGACCGAGAATCTAACCGACGAGGCTATGATCAGATTTCGGTTTAAAAAAGGTCGCCAGATTTCTATAATGAAGTTATATCTGCAACATGGTAATGGCGGTGGACGTACTCGTGGTGCCGAGCCTAACCATCTTGGCAGGCTTATTGATGAGTGGGAAGACGCAGACGTAGTGATGCGAGGACATTCTCACACGTTCCAGAAGCTACCTCCAAAGTCAGTTTTATATATTCCGAACCGAGGTAAACTACCTACGCACTTATTAGAGCGTTACAGATATGCCCTAAACTGGGGGTGCTGGTTGTATAGCCACACGATAGGCCCATCGAGCTATGAGTCTCGTGCGGCGTATCCAGCCCGTGCAATTGTGACAAGCAAGATTGTTGTTTGGCCATTCTGGAAGCACGTCCAAGATGGTCAAGAAATAACTCGTCCGAAAATCGAGATACGGGAGTACCCTTTACTATGACACATAAGAAAATTAAACGCAGTATATTCGCTGGACGGGGACACCACCAGGCCAACAAACGTATACTCCCACAGATACGGGCTGGTCTAAAGCTTCTACGTACACTGAAGGTACACGAAAACCATGATCACTACTTAGAATACCTTACAAAGTATAGTAAAGCATTGACGTCACGGACACACGACGCCGGGTTATTGCCATTCACCTCTGGGTGGGGGCATCTTTCCCCATATAACAGAAAAGACTACTGTGTCTATGTTTCAATACAGCAGGCCGTCAAAGAGTACTGGAGATTCCGATCTGCCGAGATGGAAGCACCTCCTATAGGTCTGCTAACTGAGCTACAGCGATGGAATACCTGGGTCAAAGCTGGTGCTGAGAACCTTAAGGTAGTGGGTGACGTGAGAACTAAATTCACATTAGAGGTAAGATGATACGCACGTATCAGACAGTTTTAAAAGAAATGGGCTGGCCTACTAACGTTCTCGTGCTAGACTTCGAAGCTTACTTTGATAAGAAGATAGGGCTAGGGTTTGATGGATATAAGAACAAAAAGAAGGGTATTAAGTATCCTGGCCAGTCCTCTGTTGAATACGTCACCGATCCCCGATGGGAGACTATCGGTGTAGGTTTCCAATACCTACGTGGTGCGTTGCACCCGTCAAGACCACGATGGATAATGGGTCCGTTTGTCAAGAAGTGGATTGACCACCTAATAACGCTGCACGGTAAGGATCTCGAAGGTGTGGTTGTAGTTGCTAAGAACTGTAAGTTTGATATTCTTGTCCTTCAAATGTTGTATGGTGTCACCCCTAAGTACACGGTCGATATCGATGATTTACTCAGGTGGTTCGATCCCAAGATGAGCCACAAGCTTAAAGATGCTGCCCCCCTATTCGGGCTTCCGCCTAAGGGTGACACCATGCAGTTCGAGGGTATGAAGCTACTCGACCTGATGAACAACGGCAAATATCAGGACATGGTGGACTACTGTAAGCGGGATATCGAGGGTGAGGTCGGTTTGTTTAAGATACTCATGCCGATGTTGGACAACCCATCGTTCGAGCTAGAGCTTGCACGGGCTACCTTAGAGATGTACCTGTATCCTGCGTTTGACTTCGATTTCGAGCTAGCCGACGAGTTAATTAGAAAGATGAATGCGATCTACCAAGAGGCTATGCATGACTATAAACCGGCCTTGCTTAACTCTCCAATACAGATGTACCATGAGCTACGCCGGGTGCTGCCAGATGATGAGCCTGTCCCGATTAAAAAATCTAAACCTTCCAAGGCTACCAAGCCTAAGAAGAATCCCACTAAGATGGATTTACTTATCGGAAAAGGCAATACTCTCGCTCTAGCGAAAACCGATGACGCTGTAGTGAAGCTACAGGCCCACCCATTAGAGGAAGTACGTAATCTAGTAGAAGCACGCCTTGCGGTGAAGTCCTGGCCGTCACATATAAATCGGATAGAGCGTATGGTCCGCCAGGCCAGGGCATCGGGTGGTAAACTTCGTATCCCCCTCAAGTCATTTGGGGCACATACCGGGCGTTGGTCTGGTGACGAAGGTATTAACCCACAGAACTATGGTAGTCGTGGGGCAGAGCTTATAACAATGGTGCGAAAGCTACTACGGGCACCTGAAGGTTGTGATATAGTCTTGGCCGACTCCTCACAGATAGAAGCTCGTGACCTCGCATGGACCGCAGGACAGCAGGACCTCGTTGATCAGTTTGCTGAAGGGCGGTGTACGTATTCAGAATTTGCTATTAGTGTGTTTAATGAACCCACTTGGAAATGGAACGATAAGGTAGATAAGGAGGAGTATGCGGGGCAGAAGAAAGATGTCAAGACTAGGCGAGATTTTGGAAAGGAAGGTATTGTCGGTGGTGGCTACGGTATGGGTGGTGCTAAGTTCCATATTCGATGCCTTCAGTCGCCAGCGTTAAGACCTAAGTATGAAGATGGAACATATGATGAAGCGTTCTCACACTCTGTAGTGACTACCTATCGTAATAAGTACCGTAAGATTGTGCGATTCTGGAGTGTGATAGAGAACACGTTCCGTAGTGTATCACAGCATCCAGGTCTAGGTAAGATGAAATATCATATACCTGGGACGCATGTAGGTCTGACGCTCTGGAACAACGGCAAAGGTACTACATTTATACAACTACCATCAGGACGCTGCTTGCGGTATCGCAACGTTAAGGTTGCACGCGACGGTTCAATTAGCTACCGTTGGGGTAAGCTGTACGGTGGGCTACTCACCGAGAATATCATACAAGCTATGTCCCGTGACTTCCTAGGTCACTGGATTCTGGAGATGCGGAAACGTGGCTATCGGTGTGTGCTTACGGTACATGCTGAAGTTATATTTATCGTACCTAAATCGGAGTCGAAGAAAGTTCAGGCCCTAGTCGAACGATTGATGGTTGCTCCGATATCCTGGGCACCAGGTATGCCTTACGGTGTTGAGAGCCAGATAGCGGAGACATATACAAAATGATACCTAGTATTTTAGAATGTATAGATTGTGAACACTACGACTTCGTAAATGAATACTGTGATCTATGGGAGTCATTTGTTGAGGATATGCGGGACCCGTGTGAGGACTATAACTATGTGTGGTAAGGCATGTAATGGCGAGGGCGGGAAGGGGTGCTGGTACCGCCCGGTTAGTCGTGAGGCCCTAGATATATTTTGGAGTGGCTGGTGCAAAAAGCATGGGCATAGATTTGTGAACAGGAGATGTGTGTATTGTGGCAAGAGTAAAGAAGCAACAGAAAATAAACGTCCTGACTAACGGGTTGTTAGCCATGCGGTCCGGGGAAAAACCATCTGGATCTAGCGACGGTAGTATTCGCACTTACCCGCAGGTGCAGTGCTACCTCACTAACGTGTTAGAAAAGGTAGTTGCTAAGGATGTCACTGACTACCTTAAAACTCAGAACTATCTTAAGCTTAAACGTATGAATGTAGGTGCGGGATATCTCAATAACCGTGAGGATTACGGGAGTTATGGCATATCGGGAGCAGGTGACTTAGTAGGCTGGATAGCAGGGACTGGGCAGCATATAGAGGTCGAGCTGAAACGAGGACACGGAGGGAAGCTTAGCTGGGACCAGCAGACTCGTATGCAAGACTGTTGGTACGGTGGTGCTATTTTCCTAGTGGTTCATGGGGTCCCTGAATTAAAATATTTTGTTCATCTTCTCAAAGAAAATGCCTTGACATTTGAGCTAGCACTTGGTAAAATGGAACTTGTAATCAACGGATATGGAGAGTATAATGAGTAAACGTAACTATCATCTATCAGCCTCTGCGATCTGGACATTTAAGAAATGTCCTATTGCGTGGCGTAACGCGTACCTGTATGGTATGCGTCCTATTAAAAAGAAAGACTCGTTGTTCGACGGCACTAACTGGCATGACGGGCTGGAGCTTATTAGCCTCGGACCTGAAGCTGTATGCCGCCGATGTGCAGGTCAATCGAGAGCTGACCATGACTGCCCTATCTGCTTAGGTTCCGGATTCCTCCAGGGTGACCCGATGGAAGCTGTAGCCCGCTGTTACGAGAAGGCATACAGCACGTACAATCTATCTGAAGGAGACGCAGTGAAGGTAGAGACGACACGTACTAAGCTACTCTACAGCCTGTCTGCGTATAAGTGGTACTGGGAGGACCAAGATGAGATCGAAGTCTTAGGTCGGGAGATCCCATTCGACCTTCCATTGATCGAGCCCAGGACTGGTGTCTCTATTCCTGATGTTCGGTTAGTTGGCAAGATCGACAAGCTAGTGCGATGGAAAGGACGACTTTATATACTTGAGCATAAGTCTACAGCCGATGACATCAACCCAGAATCACCTTATTGGAACAAGCTAAGATTCGACGTGCAGACGCGTATCTATCCGTACGCTGCTCAGCAGCTCCAACGAGATGGCGAGCTAAAAGACTACGGCGTTAAAGCTTCTGAGGCCCCTATATCGGGTGTGTTATATGACGCATGGCATAAACCAGGCATCGGTACGAAGAAAATTACACAGGCCGAGGCGAAGAAAATTTTCACAGAGGGTCAGTATTGTGAACAACTAATGGATACGGGTGGTTCGACCTATGAGAGTATTTTAAGGTTACTGAACGCAACTATGGGGGATGATGTTGCTTGTGACATAAATGGTGAACGATCCTGGATATGCCCAGCAGCTCCCAATAAGAAGACTGGCAAGATAACCGGGTTTGCTCTGCGTGAGAACCAGTCTATGTACGGTGCTAGATTAATGCAGGATCTCACGAGCGATCCTGAGAAATATTTCCAACGTAAAGAGATAACGCGTACAGCTCAGGACTTGAAGGATCTAGAGGTAGAACTTGTCTCTGTATACCATACCATGCGATTCATGGAACGATATGAATGCTGGTACAAGTGCGAGCGTGAGTGTGAGGCATTTGGAAAGTGTGACTATATGCCTTGTTGTTATGACCATGAACCCATAGGGCCGGATGTTGTGCCTGCTGGTTTCAAATGTACCCACCATAGAAAGGAGAACTAACGTGCCACCCAAATTACCGCAGAAACCTAAACCTATGGCGAGGCCACCAAAGCCTGCATCGGCACCACCAGTTAAACCAGGTGCATCGAGCAAGCCTAAGGTGACTAAGAAGTTCAAAGTCGAACAGTGGGAAGCAAGCCCCGAACGAATCTTGCTATACGGTCCGCCGAAAATGGGTAAGACAACGCTGGCATCAATGGCCCCGGACCCAGTATTCATCGCACCCGATGATGGCAGTCGTAAGATACTGCACCCAGTGACAGGTGAACGCTTGAATGCCATTAAGAATATCTCCTGCTTCGATGATTTACTGGCAGCACTGTGGCAGCCCGAGATTTTCAAAGGTTACAAGACTGTAGTCGTGGATGGGTTCCATAAAACCGAAGGGTGGGCTACTGATGTCGTATTCGGCACTATGCCTAAAGACGATGGTCAGTATGTGGATACTTTGGAAGCCTATGGTTGGGGCAAAGGATACCGGCATGTGTACGACGTTATGCTCCGTCTTATCCCTGCGTTCGATAACCTAGTTGCGCATGGTCTCAACATAATTCTTATCACCCATACGGCACAGATCAATATCCCCAACGCGGGTGGACTGGATTATATAAAGGATGTGCCTAACCTTCAGTCACGTAAGAATGCCCATGTGCTAAACGAATACTGTGGCTGGGTTGACCATATCTTTAAGGTGGATCATGAGATGCTATCGGCAGGTAAGAATAAAAAAGCTGCCGCATCGGATGAGCGGTGTATCTTAGTCGTACCAGAGGCCCACTATGAAGCTGGGTCACGCACTATCGAGCTAGAGGACGGTGAGAAATCCGTGCCGTTCTACTCTAAGTGTGATAACTCTATCTGGGTGAAGCTGTTCAACCAAGAACCTAATCTAGTGGAGGACGAAGATGAATAAAGAACCCGGCAGAAATGATCCTTGTCCCTGTGGTAGTGGGTTGAAATTCAAGCGGTGCCATGGTAATGCTGCCATACAATCCACAATGACTAAGCTAACAAGAATTTTACACATGGGGTTCACATTTGAAGAAATAATAAAGAAACAGGGGGGTGAGTCTCACGAACAGCAGGCAAAGATAAAAGATGCCATGGACAAACTCACCACTGGGTTTATCATGTACGCTCCCCCGTATTTATTGCAAGCACTCAAGCGGCACTATACTGCGAATGAGGCTATTAACAGTGCTGACATAGGGGAACTTAGTGCAGGACTAGAGCGGTGCCCCGATTGTGGTGGGTACACTGGCGGTAAAGAATGTATGAAATGTAAGAAAGGATCGTAACTATGCAGAAGATGAGTATGACAGGATTGTTCCGGGCGAAGGTGTTAAGCTCGGCTGTGACAGTATCAAGTAACGGATTCCCTCGGTTTGAAGGCAAGCTGTTATTCACCGAACTCTACAATGAGCAAGAGAAAGAATGGCAAGACTGGGCTGAGTACGATCAGGGCGGTATGGCGTATTTGACTCTTGCTGGGACAGACAAAAACTCTGGCGAGATAATGGCTACGTTCAACCACGAGAACTGCATGGAAGTATTCGGGTGGGATGGCAAGTCTTTCGCCAAACTCCAAGCTATTCTTGACGGGCTTGATGAAGAATTCCAGCTCCAAGTACGCGTAACAGACAATACTTACGCGGAAGCAAAGAACCCGTTCCAGATCAATGGTATCTACCCGTTCGATGCACCTCCTACACGTGAGGTTCAGAAACTTGAGACTGCCGCACTAAAAGATCTCGACAAGATGTTCGGTGCAGCTCTCAAGGTTGCGACAGCAGGTAAGAAACCAACCAAGAAGAAAACCAAGAAGAAAACAGCTAAGAAACCTGCGACACCTCCGGCAGCTAACGGATCGGCGAAGGATATCATGGATCGCAACGACGCAGAAAACAAAAAGATCGCCGAAAAGAAAGAGGCTGGCCGATTACGCGAGGAAGAGAAAATGGCTGAGCGTGAAGCAAGTAAAGCGGCACCTCCCAAACCTCCGACACCTCCCAAACCTAAGGCCGCCGCAGAAGAGACCTGCACTAATGAGGAGTGCTGGAAAGCCATCTGTGATCATGTCGATCACGTCGAAGGTTTGACAGATGCAGATGCATCCAATGCCTACACTAACTCTCTTGTAGAGGTCTGTGGTGAGGTTACAGAGGAGACCGTAGGTGACGTCACACCACAGCAATGGGCACTAGTACGCAGTACAGCCATTGCATCACTCGGTAGCCTATAGTAACGATTGAACCCACGCGGGGTGCCTTCGGGCACCCCAGTTTTGGCGGTACGAATGAAGACTAAAAATGCACCAGTTGATATAGCAAGCGACTTCGAAGACTACAGAGCTAACGTTGTTAGCTTTCCAGGTCTAGAGACCGAGCTTGCTAACCGGCTCAATCGTTCGGTTGAGTCTATACGGATACTTGGTGTTGGATACTATCCAGCCAAGGATGCCTTCGTGTTTCCCGAACGTAACGCCACAGGTGATCTTACTGGCATGACGTTTCGACATCGGAACGGTCGTAAGATATGCGCCAAAGGTGGGAAACGCGGTCTTTTCTATGAGTACAATTTTAATGTTACTACAGCCGCCGATAGTTTTACTCCCGGTAAGGTAAACTGGGAGCGTGTCACCACAGCTAGACCATGTCCTGTATGTGGACGAGTGAAGTATTGCCTACTAGATAAGCGTGATCCTGATAATCCAGGTGTAGTTTTATGTACAGGCACAGGTAAGGGATCTAAACGTAAGGCTGGTAATGGATGGCTTCATGAGCTAAAGAAAGGTGCAGACAGATGCGGAAGTATCCAATCGGTACTCCGTGCAACGGAGAAACCTATCGCCATTGTAGAAGGTGCCAGCGACGTGCTAGCTGCTTTGGATCTTGGTTTCGAGGTTGCCATCGGAAAACCTGGAAATACGTCGGGCAACAAAAATCTGCGAGATATGCCCCTAAACGGACACACCGTGTATATCTTCGGGGAGTTCGACGAGCATATCAATAAAGCAGGTCAAGTAGTATTCCCTGGTAAAGAGGGTATGGATCGCACGTTCATTGCTCTCAGAGAAAAATGCACGTGTGTTAGAGTCATGCCCCCTAAGGGCATTAAGGATCTGCGGGCTTGGGTAGACGCTGGTCTTACGTATGAACAGCTCGAAGAGTACGTGGCAGAGTATGGTGACAGTAGTACCGCGATGCCTAAGAATCTTCTCGAAGATGATTTCCCGCTTAATGTAGCAGAGCGACTTATACAAGATCAACTTACAATGGATAAGTTCACTACGTTGCGCAAATACGTGGGTAACTGGTATCTATGGACAGGTTCCCATTATGCGTGCCATGGTAAAGATCACCTTCGCGGTGAGATATATCGCTACCTGGATGGTAAGTCAGTTATTAGAGAGACACCCCGTGGACCAGAGATGGTTAAGTTTAAAGTCACAGCACGTACCGTGACTGATATAGTAGATGCACTTAGTAAGTGGGACTTAACTGTTTATGATGCACCGAAGTGGCTCACTAGTGACGTAGACCACAAGCGCCCCGAGGATCTAGTGACGTTTAAAGATGGACTTCTAGATCTGGGGCAGTACGCAGATGGAAACATCAGATTGCTCCCGCATTCTCCACATTACTTTAATACACTGGCGTTGCCATATGAGTTTGACGCCGATGCTGAGTACGGACGATGTGAGGAGTACTTTAATGAAGTGTTCAATGGAGCTGAAGATTGCGTGAGATTACTTCGACAGTGGCTAGGGTATTGCTTAGTAGCAGATACCAGTATGCAGAAGTTTATGATCCTCATCGGACCCAGCAGATCGGGCAAGGGTACAATCCTCCGATTGATCGAACGCATGCTCGGCCAGGATCAGGTGTGTGGTATCACATGGCATAACCTTTCTAGTCAGTTCGGACGTGAGCCTATGCTCGGGCGTAGTGTAGCCCTACTCGGTGACGCTCGCACTCCAGCTCGTAACGAACGAGCTGCTATCCTTGAGTGCCTACTCCGAATCACTGGCAACGATACTATATCAGTTAACCAAAAGCATGTGAAAGAACGTGCTGCTGTTAGACTACGTACACGTCTCACCATGGCAGTGAATGAATTCCCCGCGTTTATTGATAATGCGAACGCACTAGAAGCTCGTATGCTTATTCTGGATCTACCGAACTCATATGCTGGCAAGGAGGACTATACCCTTGAAACCAAGCTAGCAGAGCATGTAGACAACGGCGGCCTTGCTCGATGGGCTTTAGGTGGTCTTATGGATCTGCGAACCAGTGGTAGATTTTGCGAACCAGCAACGTCTGCCGTATCCCGTAAACACTTTAAAGCACTGACTGCACCAATACAGACGTTTATCGAGGAATGTTGTGATATCGGGCCTGACAGGGTGGTTCCTAAGTCAGCTTTATTTGATGTGTTCTGCCGATGGTGCCATGAGAATCAATATAGTGCGACAAAACGTGAACAATTTGGCCGTGCTGTAACTAACCAACATAGGTCTATCACCCAACGTAGGGGTGGGGCTGAAGTTAATCGACAACGAGAGTATGTGGGTATTGCTATTAATGCATGGGCTACTGCTCGGTATTTAACAGGAGAACTGTAATGAACAGAATTGATTCCATAATAGCTGCTATAATTGCGGCTATACTAATCTGTACTCTATTCGCTTTATTACCAGGTTGTGGGCGTCTGGGTAAGCCGACAATTCCGGACATATCCGCAGAGAAAATAGAGAACATGTCAGCTAGGTCCACTGCTACTCTCAAGGCGGTATATAAAACTAATTGGATGCTTACGGTTGCAGTGGCTGGCGCTACTGCGTCAGTGTTTGCTATGATGATGGGATTTAGTAAGCTTGGTCTTGCTGGTCTTGTATCCTCCTTCGCTTGTGTCGGCATGACTATCGCTATGATCCGATTCTCTGGCCTCTTTGCTATCGGGGGGTTACTCGTAGGTCTTGGTACGGCTGTCTCAGCTTTGGTTAGAAATAAGGCTACGATCATTGGATTTATCGATGGCTTTCAGGACGTGAAAAAATCTATATTCCACTCTAATACCGAGCTAAAGAAGAAGGTTCTTAATGAGGTAATGGGCAGCAAGCTGACCCCCGAGGGTGAGCGTATTGTGAAAGAACACAAGGCGAGGGCGGGTCGCGGTGCAGGTGATGGTTTAGGAGCTGGAAGTGATTCTACACATTCGTGATGACCACGATGTAGCAGCTTATATATTTAAGCACCTGTCTGGGCGACCGTCGATAACAGAAGCTATCGATGATGGTAAGTGGAAATGCCTTGGCAAGTTCGATACCATCATAGCTGAGGAGACGCTGCCTGGATGGGTGCTTAGAGTAACTTCGCTAAGGGTTAAAGGAAAGCATTGGGACATCGGGTTGTACACGGCATCCACTAGAATCGGTATTAAACTGCTGAACAAGATACCGTGGAATGAATGGACACCCGATGCCTCATGTTCTGATCCTAAACTCTGCAAGCTGCTGAAACTTGATTTCGACATGGAGCAAAAACATGGGACATCCAAGAGTAAGTGATAGACTGAAGCTCGCCGATGTGGCTGCTTACATATTTAATAAGACGGGAGTGACAATAAAGAGTCGGACAGCCTATTACTGGGCAACAAAAGGAAAGAATAACTACAGCCATAACAAGTGTGTTAAGCTTAGATCTGAACGTATCCTGGACAAGATTTATACTCGTGAGAGTTGGGTTGATGAGTTTATTAGGGAGGTCGAGACGTGATAGACCTTATACATTGCTACGTTGTGACTACAAAAGATGAGGTGACCGTGATGGGCGCCACAGTGCCATCGGTGAGCTTCGACGCTGAGACTATAAAGAGTGCATACCCTATACTCTGGTTACATGAGGGCCTTGCCCGCATCATACCGGCACCAGTTGTGTCCAACGCTATACGAACCCATACTCAACGTGAAGTACAGGGATCTATAAACGAAAACTGGCCCCAGTATGAACTTATTGCGTTCACATGGGGCCAGGGTACTGATGTGTCACAGGAAAGTGTACGATTACTGCTTAGCGACGTTGA
>Ga0180432_10008241_pt1 | contig 13040 bp, 8 predicted proteins | sample SS_ome_10_FD_132414 | JGI IMG/M metagenome (GOLD analysis project Ga0180432, IMG submission 132414) | Hypersaline lake sediment archaeal communities from the Salton Sea, California, USA - SS_1_MS_2 metaG | ecosystem: Environmental > Aquatic > Non-marine Saline and Alkaline > Hypersaline >...
ATCGGTTCAGCCGGCTCAGGCAATCGACCCATACTATTCCGGCCAGTATGCCCAGACGTCGACCACGCTTACCGGGACGAAGTCCAAGCGGGCCGCCCCGAAACCCGGTGTGGTGGACCAGATGCTGACCGAGTCGGCCGGATGTTGCATGCCGGCTGCGGGGTGCGGAGTCAGCCGGTTTCAACGCGCGATTTGCGAGCCGTGTGCCGGCGACTGTGCTCCGTGTTCCGCCTGCTGCTGCTGCCCCTGGTATGTCTCCGCGAGGGGGCTGATCATGGGTCGCGACGACGCCAACAAGGTGTGGACGACCTACGAGTCCGGCAACGAGCCCAACCAATTGATGAACACCGAAGATATCGGGCTCAGTTGGCGTGGCGGTGGCGAGATCCGGTTTGGCCGGAGTTTCTGCTGCGGCGCTTGGGCCCTGGAAGCAACTTACTGGACATTGGAGTCGTTCGACGGTTTTGTCAGCCAGAGCCATGCCAGCGGTGTCAGCACGCCCTTGAACATAGGATGGATCGAGTTTGCGCCGGGCGACCCCTTGCTAGACTACTTCGACAACGCGGCCGAACACCGCCTCTGGCGGAACAACGAGATCCATAGCGTCGAAGTGGACCTGGTTCGGAAGCGGATGTTTGGGGGTTATGAAGTCCCGTTTGGCGTGGACTGTTCGCTGGGAATCCGCTACTTCCGGTTCGACGAGGACCTGCTTTTCGGATCACTCGCCGCGGGCGGCACGTGGGGCGCCAACGGCGGACAGGATGAAGCCTACATCAGCGACCGGATCACGAACAGTCTGCTCGGCTTTCAGATTGGTTTCCATGCCGACTACCGTCTCTGGCGAAACCTATACATCTTCGCAACGCCAGAGTTCGGCATTTACAACAACGAGATTGTGAACGACTTCCGGCTGTATCGGGGCGACGGCACGGTGGCTCAAATCGACCCTGCCAGCGGCATGATCGAGAGCTACCCCGTCCACTCCACCAAGGACGTCGTCTCCTTCCTCACCCAGATCGACCTGGGGCTGGAATGGCGTTTTGCCGAACGCTGGAGTGCGGAAGTCGGTTATCGCGTGGTAGCCGTTACGGGAGTCGGTCTGGCAGACAATCAGATCCCGCCTTACATCATCGATGTGCCTGAAATTCGCGACATCGACTACAACGGCGATTTGGTGGTGCACGGCGGCTTTGCCGGGTTGACATACCGCTTCTGATCGGGAGCGACTCACGCGGTCAAGCTGGCGATCGCCTGGAAATCGGGGTCGTTCCGGATGCGGTCGAAGTCGGGTTCGTCGTCGATCAGCTCCCGATAGCCTGAATCGATAGCCAAAGCCTCTGCAAGGTGAGCCAGGGCCCGCGGCTTGTCGTCCAGCAGGCTCAAGTAGCAAGCCATGTTGTAGTGGACGATGGCGCTGCCCGGGTCGACAGCCAGTGCCTCCTCCAGGGCATCGACCGCCAGATCAATGTCGCCGGTCCGCTTGTGGCACCAGCCCATGGCCAGCCAGATGTGGATCGCGCTCGGGGCCCGCTGTACAGCTTGCTTCAATGCCACCAGGGCCTCGTGGTGGCGCTCCAGCCCGCGCAGGGCGTCTCCCCGCAGGTAAAGCCCGTGGCTGCTGAAGTTTGCCGTGTCTCCCAGCCGGGCAAGCGCGTCGAGCGCATGTTGCGGCATGTCAAGCTCCAGGTATCCCTCGGCTTGAGATAGAATCTTCGCCAACCGGATCCGATTCCGCGACCGCACTGTCGTCACACTCCCGATACTCAGCCCCAACGGACAGGACAAAACTTTGCTCATGCTTTCGACACAGGTGCCGATGTCTCCATTATAACCGCTGGTGCGGCAAATCAAAAATTACCCAGTCCAACACGCGTCGCAAACCACGATGTTTCAACCGTTAAGGGCGGCGGAAAGATGTCTGTTTGCAGGTGACCGTTCACGGGCTGCCAGCGGAATACCCGGCATTTCTCGCACAATGTCGCCTTTCGCTCCGCGAAAGCAGCGCTACTTTCGCGGAGCGAAAGGCGACTCTTGCGACCCGTGAACGGTTACGTTTGCAGTTTGATACGTCCGTCTGGGTGGAATTCACCCGCCGGCAGCGGTTACCCATCAAACCGGCAAAACGGCCCGCGGCGCAAAAAACAAGCCCGCGTCCTCCCGGGACGCAGGCTGGATCGCACGGTTGGCGGCTTCCTTGGCCTCTCGATCAGTTCACCGGGGCGGTAACCTCGTTGTAGATTTCGACCAGGGACTTGGCCGGGGTGGCGATCTTCAGCACGGGAGCGAAGTCGGCGAACTCCGAATCGATTTGGGCCAAGAGCTTGGGTATGGACGGCCCACCCGCCGGACAGACATTCCGGTAGTAGGCCTCGAAGTTGCCACACTCGACCCAACCATCATCCTTGGCACTGGGTAGCAAGGCCGACATGGCCACCGCCAACTTGCCGGACGACTCGTCAGGCTGGGCTGCCCAGCGGTCAATGTCCGGATGGTGCTCGATCAAGAGGGCGAAATCGTCCGGGAGATTCCACTGCCGGGCCACGATCCCGGCTGCATCGGCATGCGTCCATCCAAAGATTCGTTGCTCCAAGTCAGATAGCCGGAAGCGGCCACCGTCGCGCGCCTCGAGCAGCCTGACGTACACCTCCGGCGCTTCCCTGGCCAGCAGCGGAACGGCCATGTCCTGCAACAAGGCGGCGGCAAACGGCTCCTCGGCCTCCTTCATTCCCAACAGCTCCGCCATCGCCCGCGCAAATAACGCTCGCTGGAGCGAGTCCTGCCACAAGATCTTCAAATCGAACGGCCCGCACTGCGGATTGGGCATCAAGCTGAATACCGCACTCCACAGGGCGAAGTTCTTGATCGTGCGGATCCCAACCAGCGTGATCGCCAGCTTGACACTGGATATCTCCCGCGAGAATCCAAAATACGAGGAATTCACAAAACGAAGCACCTGGCCGGTCAAGCCAGGATCCGACTCGATGGGAACAGCAAACTCCGCGGGTCCGTTGCTCGGGTCCTGCGAGAGCTCCAGCAGTCGAATGGCACTGTGTGGCAGGGCAGGCAACTGCACGCCGGCAAGGATTCTGTTCAGGTCAATCGACGGGGACTGGGCATCGGCCATAGCTCTTCATAACTCCTTGATTTGCAACGCGGAAAAGCCGTTCGGACTGCAATACCGCCAACGGCCACCGCTCCTTTTTAGACACCCATACCATATGAAGGGTAGGCCACAATGGAGCTTCGGGCAACCAAGAGGCGCTTCTCCCGACTAGTTGAGCCTGCCCCCTAGTGTCGGGTGGCACGACAACGTGGCAAGATCACCACGCGCGTGGCGGAAAGACACCCTCGCCCGAAAAGTCGTTGCCCAAACACTACATCTTGTCGACCAGGGGGCGTGTCTCTGCAGGCAGTAACCCGGGTTTGTCGCTTGAGTTGTACGCCGGACGGCTTATCGGGTCTCGAACCGGTGTGGGAATTGCATTTTCGGGTTGGTATTGCGGCCCGGCGTCGCCGCAACGTCGTGCATTCCTGATACGACAGACTATGGAGACCCGATGTGCGGTGGATTGGTTGGTTTCTGGCTTTGCTGTTAGGCATTGGCTGGCTGGCCAGCGAGATTCCGCAGGCCAAGCCCCGGCCTGACATCCGGTATGCGTCTTCCTGGCGGCGCACCTGTGACGGCTGGGAGAACAGCGACTCGTGGGCTACCGCTGCGATGCACCGGCCGCAATTGCATCCGATCGTGGTCGGCCTGCTGGAACTGCTTCTTTCGGTGGCCGCTTTGGTTGCCTTTCCCGCCGTCACTGACCGCAGGGCCGTTTGCACGGCAAAGCTCAACCCGGAATCGACTCGCCGCGGATCAGGTCGTCGAAGGTCTGGCGTTGGCGGATCAAACGGGGCTGGCCGTCGGAGATGAGCACTTCGGCCGCCAGGGGCTTGGAGTTGTAGTTCGACCCCATCACAAACCCGTATGCACCGGCGCATTCTATCACCAAAAACTCGCCGACCGCGGCGGTGGGCAGGCGCCGAGTCACCACGTAGCCGCCTTCTTCCTGGGTGAAGATGTCGCCCGATTCGCACAGCGGGCCGCCCACAATCACGTCGCGCTCCGGCCGATCCATGTTGCCGTCGGCCGGCACGACCGACATGGGGTGATAGGCGCCGTAGAGGACGGGCCGGGCGAGGTTGTTGAAGCCGGCATCGACCAGGTAAAAGGTATTTCCGCTCTGCCGCTTGACGGCACGGATTTCGGCAATCAAAAAACCGCTTTCCGCCACGATGTACCGGCCTGGCTCAATCTCCAGTCGCACCGCGTGCGAGAGCCTGTCCTCGAGCCGTCTTCGCGTGGCGTCCCAAAGGGCAAAGTAAGCATCGAGATCCATACGGGCTTCGCCCTGGCGATAGGGAATGGGCAGTCCGCCGCCGGCGCTGATGGAGTTCAACGACTGGCCCACAACTTCTGCCGCCCGCTCCATCGCGGCGCACACCTCGGATAGGTGTTCCAGGTCAGTACCCGACCCGATATGCATGTGCAATCCGGTCACGCTCAACTCGTAACGCTCCGCCTCGATCAGGCAGTCGGCAAGCTGTTCGTACCAGATGCCGTGTTTCGACTGTGGTCCACCGGTGTTGGTTTTCCTGCTGTGGCCGTGGCCGAAGCCCGGGTTGATCCGCAAGGTGATGCTGCTGCCCGGCGACCGGTTGCCGTACTGACCGATCATGTCGGGCGACCCGCAGTTGACGTGGACGTTTTTGTCGACGATCAGGTCGAGCGCGTCGGCGTCGAAGATATCGGCCGTGTAGATGATCGGCGGGGGTATCCCTTCGGCGGAATACCCGGCCGCCAGTGCCCGGCGAACCTCGTCGGCGCTGACCGCGTCGATCAGCGCCCCGTAACGTCGCACCAGGTCGAGAATGGCCAGGTTGGAGCAGGCTTTCTGGGCGTAGCGTACGTGGTCGAACGCGCGGAGCTCTTCCAAACGCCGGACGATCGTGGCCGCGTCGTAGACGAACAATGGGGTGCCGAAATCCCGGGCGAGGTCGGCAACCGGCACGCCGGCGATGTTCCTACGCAATGTGCAAAAAGCAGGCGGAGTCGACATCATTGCAGGATCCGTAAAGCGCGCGGCCTGGTTGCAGTGCTGCTGCGCCGCGGTTGTATTGATTCACGCGTTGAGGATATAAGCCCTGTTTTGCGGATAGAAGTCGTGTGTTGAGGATGGAACACGTTCAAAGCCCAGGGGTTGCAACCCCTGGGCTTGGGAACAGTGAACATGGCGGTTTATGAGTGACGGCTTTCTAGAAGCCGGGGGCGCCGGGAGGCGGCCCACCCGGCACTGCCTGTTTGGAGAGCGAGCCGAGCACCTTCAAAATGCCCTCCTCGATTTCCAGTTTGACTTTTACACCACGTTCTACCGGGGTGCTGACCAGCGTGACGTGGTCTTTGCCGCCGGCCTGTTCCAAGGCCGCGGCGATCATGGCGGCGATTGGTCTGGCGTCTTCTTCACCCATTTGGGCAACGAACTTCGCGATTGGCCCCACCGCCACCGAAAGCTGCATCGGCGGGACTTCCTTACCGGGAGCGGCCTTCGATTTGTCGATGGCCTCCTTGAGTTTGGCGGCGGCGTCCCGACCCAGGGACAGATACACTTCCTTTTCGCCGATTCCCACGACCGCGTTTAGTTGCTCACCGACCAGGGGAACGATTTTATCGGTATCCGGGCCGGGGGGCATGGGCAGCGTCAGGGCGTGGAAACTCACCCCCTGGTGCTTTTCGGCATCCAGCTTGACCACGTCGGCCACGGCCGGGTCTTCCTCCTTGGCCAGGGCAACCAGATCCTTGAAGACCTTCTCCAGCTTGGCCCCGTCAGCCAGATAACCGCCGGCCAACAGGGTGAGCGTGTCGGAGCCGAGCATCAACGCCGCCCCGCCATCGATCGTTCCGCTTTCGATGGTCTTGAGGATCACGTCCATCAAGTCGTCGAGCAATTGCTTGGCCTGCTTGGTCTCTTCGTCGGAGAGTCCCTGGTTATCGAGTTCGGCGAGTGCCTTGGCACGCATGGTTTCGATGGCGGCCTTCGACTGGGCGATGTCGCTGTCGGCCAGTTTGCCGGACCAGTTGGCGGTGAGCGCGGCTTCGGGCATGAGGAACCCGGCGAAGTTGGTCTTAGCCCCGCCTGCCTTTGCAAATCCCTCAGCAGTCTTGGTGCCTTCCAGGGCGGTGATTTCGACGTCGAGGTAACTGGTTCCTGCCTCGCTGTCGATGGCAAAGCCGATCAGCATCGAGTCCAACTCGTTGATCACCGTGGTCGTCTGCTCGAGCATCTGCTTGGCGACCTTGGTGCGGATGGCGTATTGCTCGTCGCTTTCATCCGGCATCTGCTGCATGCCGGCCTGGGCTCCCAACTGCAACTGGGCGGCCAACATCTGCCTGAAGGGCGGGGGCACGTTCTTAACCGCCACGCGAACGGCCAGATCGTATTTCTCATTCAATCCGCCCAGAACCTTGGTGGGATCGTCGGGCACCTTGTCCAGGGCTTCCTTAGTGGGGCAGATGAACGCCCAATCGCCCTTTTGTTTGACAAAGACGGGCCGGGCCTGGGTCTGAATTTCAAACACGCCGTCGCCGGCGTCTTTGGCCTCGCCGATATGGGGACCGAGAACTTCCAAAAGCGGTTTCAACTCGGTTACCGGCACGAAACCGTGGACGGGGAAATTCTGACCATCGGTCTCGATCACCGCACCCCAGGGACGCTTGGTGTCGAGTCCCGTCAGGCCCTTGCCCTGGGTCAGCATCTTCAGCATCGCCTCCAACCCCTTGGACAACTCGGGGTTGTCGGAGAGTTTGCCGATGAAGCCGATGTCTGAAAACAACTCGTCGTAGCCCGAGAACGATATGGTCACCAGGGGCTTGAGTCCCTCCGAGGCGGAGTTTTGTGCCGGGCAAACGCTTGAGGTGCCCAGTAATACGGCGACGGCCAGCGCCGACAACAAGGTTTTTCTCACGATCCGTTCTCCTTTCCAGCAAAGTAGGGTGAAAACAGTTGTCAGGCGTCGTCGGCACCACCTGCCGGGACACCGCAGGGGAAATGATCCCCGGGATGGTTAAATTACAAATCTAATCTATAGGATAGAGAACAAAGTTTACAGGGCAACTCCGATAACGGCCAGGGGTCCAACCGGGCTGAAATCGGCTGCCTTCGGCAGCAGAGCCGGAAAAAGGCGGCACCGGTCGTCGTCCAACCGGGCCGCCTCACGTGCATTCGGGGGGACAGGTACCCGGCCGTACCGGCCGGGCAGAAATTGGGGGGTCAGAGGCTGGCTGTCCCACCCGACCCCTTTTTCGTGCCCATTGCACCGATCAGCTTAAGGATGCCCTCCTCCAGTTCCATCCGCACCCGAACTCCGCGGTCCATCGGGCTGGCTACCAGGATAACATGGTCCTTGCCGGCCATTTTCGAGAGCACCTCGGCCGCCTTGGCCGCCTTGGGCCGATCCTTCTCCTCGCCTACCTCAGCGACAAATTTTGCCAAGGGTCCCAGGGCAACCGACAACCGCACCGGCGGCACCGTCCGGTTGCTTTGTTGGACCGATTGCTCGATCGCCCGCTTGAGCGTCTTTAACGCGTCCCTGCCCGCCGCCACGTAAATGCTCCGCTCGCCGAACCCTACCACCGCCTCCAACTTCTCGCCGATCAGTCTCACCACCTTATCGCGGTCGTCGGCATCGGGAGGGATGGGAATGGAAACCGTGTGGAAGCGAACGTCCCTGAATTGGTCCGCGTCCAGTTTTACCCAGTCGGCCGACGCCGGTTCTTGTTGGCGAGCCACATCGACCAGCACCTTGGCGGCCTTGTCGAGCCTGGCCGGGTCGGCCACGTAGCCGCCGGCCAGCAGCGTGACCGCATCCGGGTCGAGCATCGCGGCCATTCCGCCGTCGACACTGCCGCTGGCGAGCGTCTGTTGGACAACGTCCAGCACGTCGCCGACCAATTGCTTGCCGAGCTTGGTTTCCTGTTCAGGCTTTCCTTGCCGTTCTATATCGCTGAACGCCTTGGTCCGCACCGCGTCGAAGATTGTGGCAATCCCCGCCACGTCTTCTTGCGAAACCGACGTCCGGCCGGTCCAGCTACCCGTCACTGCGGCGTCGGGCAAGTGGAAACCGCCGAAATTCGACCTGGTCTTACCCATTTGAGCGAACTGCCGGGCGAGTCCCGTGCCTTCAACGGCAGTCATGGTCACGTCGAGATACGTCTTCTCGGCCTCGTGATCCAGGGCCCAGCCGATGGTGACCTCGTCCAGCTCTTTGGCCATGGCGAGGACGGTCCGGCCCATCCGCTCGCCCACCGTCTTGCGGACGGCATATTCCTGGTCGTTTTCGCCCGGTTTGCGCTGGAGGTCCCTTTTGACGTTCTCTTTCGCTTTCGCGATAAACTCCTCGCGGACCTGCGATGGGGCGTTGCTCACGTAGAAGCGGACCGCCAGGTCGTAGTGCTGCTTGAGCTGGCCGACCAACGCGAGCGGATCGACCGGGGCGTAGCGCAGCAGGTCGGCCGAGTCGGCGAAGAAGGCCCAATCACCCTTTTGCTGAATGAAGAGGGGCTTCTTCTTGGTCTTGATTTTGAACACGCCGTCGCCGACGTCTTTTGCTTTGCCGATGAACGGTTCCAGAACGGCCAGCAACTTCTTAAGATCGGTGACCGGTATAAACCCGTGCGCTCCGTGATTCTGGCCGTCGGTTTGCAGGACGGCCCCCCAGGGTCGCGCCTTGTCGAGTCCTTCGAGCCCGCGGCTTCTGGTAAACAGTTTCAGCATCGCCTCCAACCCCTTTGCCAGGTCTGGGTTGTCGGAGAGCTTGCCGATCAGTTCAAGATCGGCGAAGAATTGGTCGTAGCCTGAAAACGACACGGCCACCAAGGGCTTGGCGTCCTTGGACAATTCGGATTGCGCCACCAGAGGGCTCGATGCACCCAACAGCAGGGCAACCACCAGTGTTGACAGCAAGGTATTTCTCACGACTTCTCCTCCCGTTTTTTGAAGGAAGTACACGATCTTCCGCCCCGACCGAGGTTTATGGAAAAGGCGGGCCGGGACCGGGGATGGACAAATACCTCCTGGAAGACATCCCGTGGTTCCCTAACGGCCGGCCGTCGTCAAGTGGCTTCGAGCCTCGACGTCCGATTCCGATGAAACCGTCAGACTCTGGCGGTTATTCGGCCCGGAGGCGCGGATCTTGGGGTCCGGCGGGCAGAAAATGCGGGGATACCGCCGATGTGCCCAAAAACCGGAAATGGCGGAAGTTGGGCACCCGAAAACGGAAAAACCCCGCGTCGGCCGCAAAGCTACCCGCAGCAGCCCGCCAAAGACCGGCGGGCTTCTTCGTCCTGAGACCGTTTCCTGTTATGGCTCCTACCCGACGGTTTACCGCTCGCGGTAAGTGATACGGCCTTTGGTCAGATCGTAGGGAGACAGCTCGACCCGGACTTTGTCGCCCGGCACGATACGAATGAAATGCTTGCGCATTTTGCCAGCCACATGTGCGATAATCTTGTGGCCGCTGTCCAACTGGACGCGGAAGCGCGTGTTGGCCAGTGCCTCGGTCACCACCCCCTCGACTTCAAGAGCTTCTTCTTTTCTTGCCATACTCGTCTCCGAGAACAAACAACAGCCAGACTCACCCCGCTAATGTACAATCCTACCATTTCCCATCGGTCCGTCCAGACCGCGGTCGGAGACGGGAGGGTCGCCCCCCCTCTTGTCGGTGGAAGGACATTCGGCCCGATCTTCGATGCTCGAAAACCCTCTTAGCCCTTTCATCGGCTCTATCGAGCCAATATCCTACTGGTTTGTCATCAGATGCATCCCGACGAACCAGCAAAGTCATGCCAGACGCCAGCACCCCCGATGTCTCGGCCACTCCGCGACGGCAACTCACGCTTTTCGATTCAACATCGATCATCGTGGGAATCATCATCGGGGCCGGAATTTACGAAAGCAGCCCGTTGATCGCCAGTTGCGTGTCGGGTTTGGGGTGGCTCCTTGGTATTTGGCTCATAGGAGGGCTCTTTTCGCTGATCGGCGCATTGTGCTACGCCGAGTTGGCCACCGCGTATCCGGAGGAAGGCGGCGACTACGTTTATCTCACCCGGGCGTTCGATCGGGCACCCGGCTTCTTGTTCGCCTGGGCGCAGCTTTGGGTCGTGCGGCCCGGCTCGATCGGGGCCATGGCATATGTTTTCGCCCGATACGCCAATCAGCTCTGGCCCTTGTGGCGGGATGGCGGCGAGTCGTTGGCGCTGATGACCTATGCGGTGTTGTCGGTTGTCGTGCTGACGATGATCAATATTCTGGGCGTTCGCGAGGGCAAGTGGACGCAGAATCTGCTCACCACGACCAAGGTGGTGGGCCTGGTGATGGTCGTCGGAGCGGGATTCTGGTTTGCCTCGCCCGATGCTTCCGTCGTCTCTTCGGCAAAGGGAGCGACCCACACGAACTACTACCTGGCCCTGATCCTCGTCCTCTGGACATACGGCGGTTGGAACGAGATGGCCTACATCGGGGCCGAGGTCCGCAATCCGAGAAAGAACATCCTCAGGGCGCTGTTGCTGGGAACCGTTGCCGTGACGGCGATCTACGTGCTGGTCAACCTGGCGTTCGTCGCGGCACTAGGATTCGAGGGGATGCGGAACTCCGGGGCCGTCGCCGCCGACGTCCTCCAACTGGGGCTCGGCAACCGAGGCGCCCAAGTGATCAGCATCCTCGTTTGTGTTTCCGCCTTGGGTGCGATCAACGGGCAGATCTTCACCGGCGCGAGAATCTACTACGCCATGGGAACCGAGCACCGGCTCTACGCCCGGCTGGGTCGCTGGAACAAGCGAATGGGAACACCCGTCTGGTCGCTGGTGATGCAAGGGCTGGTGACCCTGGTGCTGGTAGTTGCCTTCGGACTGATGGAGAGCGGTTTCCAGAGCATGGTCGAGTATACCACGGCCATCTTCTGGTTCTTCTTCCTGTTGGTCGGCCTTTCGCTGTTCGTGCTTCGTTGGCGCGAGCCGGATACACCGCGGCCGTATCGCGTGCCCTGGTATCCGCTGGTGCCGATCCTCTTCTGCCTCTCCAGCCTGTTCATGTTCTACGCGAGCCTCACCTATGCCATCGAGTGCGGCCGCTATCAACCGCTCTGGGCCGTGGCGGTCATGCTGGTGGGTGTCGGCCTGAGCTTCTTCGATCCCGAGCCGAAAGACCGCGATTGAAGCCCCCATCGGACGCAGAACGGCCAGTTCATTTGGAATCGTGTGACGGGTCCCGTATACTGGAGCCGGTTGGGCTGGAGTCACTACCGTTCAATTGAATCCCCTCTCCCTGTGCAAGATTATGCATCAGCTACTACCGCTAGCATAATTCGACCGAAGAATAAGGACTTACGTCAACCGGACCGTAAGCGGTCGGCAGTGGCCGGACACACACTGCGTTAAGCTGGAGCGAGCAATTCGGTTCTGGTAAGGCCATTTGTGCTATCACTGCTAGCTGATGCATAATGCTGCAGAGGGAGAGGGAACCGTTGGCAGAAGGTTCGCCGGCCGGCCTCGACCACGATTAACATCCTCGACTGTTTTCACCTGCGGAGGATCAACGGATGTCGACACTTCGTCGAATGGTCTCGCTTGTCCTGGTTCCCGCTTTGCTGTCTTTCGCAACGGCCCTGGCCGCATCGCTGGCGGCCGATTGGACGCCGATCTGCGTGCCCGGCATGTGGGAAGGAGCGTCTTCCGGAAAGCTGGCCGCCTACGACGGCTTTGCCTGGTACCGCTGCTTCGTCAAGGTGCCCGAAGATTGGAAAGGTCAATCGCTCGCGCTTCGACTGGGTGCGGTCGACGACTGCGACGAAACCTTTTTCAACGGCACCAAGGTCGGCGGCACCGGCCGCATGCCGCCCGAGTACAAAGGGGCCTCCGGCACGCCTCGCGGCTACCGGGTGGACCCCAAGCTAGTTCGGCCGGGCGACTACAACCTGATCGCCGTGCGGGTGTACGACGCCGGCGGATCGGGTGGATTCGGAGGCGGCAACGTTTCGTTGTCGTGTGCCAAGGGCACGTGCGATCTGGCCGGCAAGTGGCAGTTTAGCACGGGCGACGATCCGGCCCGGGCCGCATGGCCCGTCGATCCGGACGGCCCGGAAGCCGAAAAACTCGTCGCAAGCCTCGGCCGCAACGGAGTCTTCGCCGCGCCCAGAATTGTCCCCAGCAAGACCCCACCCAAAAAACCATTGGTCCTGTGGTACCAGAAACCGGCAAGCCGGTGGGTCGAGGCCCTGCCGGTGGGCAACGGCTCGCTGGGTGCGATGGTTTTCGGTCGGGTAAACCAGGAGCGGATACAACTGAACGTCGACACGCTCTGGGCCGGCGGCCCCAAAGACCGGCACAACCCAAAAGCGCTTGAAGCCCTGCCAAAGGTCCGCCGTCTCCTCTTCGATGGCAAAAACCAGGAAGCAACCAGGCTGGCCGAAGAAACCATGATGGGCATTCCCTGCCGCATCGATTCCTACCAGACACTCGGCGACCTGTGGCTGGAGTTTCCACCCATCGAGCAAGCGACCGAATACCGGCGCGTGCTCGACCTCGAAGAGGGCATGGCCGTCACCCAGTTCGAGATCGACGGCCTCCGCTTCACTCGCACCGTGCACGCCTGCCCTGTGAACCGGGTGCTTGTCGTCTTCCTCTCGTGCCGATCCGCATCGGGCGGGGAGCCGCGACCGGGCATTTCATGCACGGCCGGCCTCTCGCGGCCGCAAGATGCCGAAGTCACGCCCGTGGCATCCGATACGATTGCCTTGCGGGGAGCTTGCGACGGCGGCCGGGGGATGAAGTTCGAAGCTTGGCTGCGGGGCACCGGGTTGGGTAAGTTTGCCGTCGAGGGGAAGAACATCGTTGTCCGCGATGCCTCCGACGTCGTCCTCGCGCTTGCCGCGGAAACTTCGTACCGGCACGACGATCCGGCAAAGGCCTGCGCCGAACGGATCGCCCGGGCCGCCGAAAAAGA
>Ga0180432_10008242_pt1 | contig 13040 bp, 6 predicted proteins | sample SS_ome_10_FD_132414 | JGI IMG/M metagenome (GOLD analysis project Ga0180432, IMG submission 132414) | Hypersaline lake sediment archaeal communities from the Salton Sea, California, USA - SS_1_MS_2 metaG | ecosystem: Environmental > Aquatic > Non-marine Saline and Alkaline > Hypersaline >...
CGTGATCACATACTCCAGCAGGATGCCCGGCTGGGCGACCGACGCCGTGGCCCGCTTCTCGATCAAGAGGGCCGCCGTCTCCTGGCGCACCGGCACGATCGCCTCGGCCAGATCGAGGGCGCTCGTGTTGCCCGGGCCGGTCGCCGCCGCGGTGGCGGTATTGACGACGGGGCTCTCGATCTCGCTCGGGTCCTCACTGGCATCGAAGAAGACCTGGATCTCGACGCCGCGGCCCGGCTCGAGGAGCCCCACGTCCCAGACGACCTCCCCGCTGGTCGAGGCGAGCGCGACGAGCGAGGCGTCGTAGGAGGAGCTCTGGTAGGTCAGGCCGGCGGGGACCTCTTCGGTCACCCGGATCGTCTCGAGGTTGGTGCGGCCCACGTTGCTCACGAGCAGCGTGTAGCTCACCGCCTCGCCCGGCACCACCAGGCTCTGGTTCGGCACCTTGGCGATGTCGACGGCCACATCCGGGGTGTGGACCGGCACGGTGTCGATCGCCCGGTCGAAGAGCGTCTCCTCCCCCTCGTCCACCGCCGTCGCCGAGGCCGGGTTGCTGAGCGTCTCACCATAGAGCGAGGGATCGGGATCGGAGGCGGCCAGCAGCCGCACCATGATCGCCTCGCCCGGATCCAGATCGCCGTCCAGTGTCCAGGTCGGGTGTCGCGGATCGGCGTCGAAGGCGAGGAGCGGGTGGTCGAAGTAGCTGGTGAACGTGGTGAGGGGGTCGGGGAGAGAGTCGGTGATCACGAGATTCGAGAGGGTCTGGTTGCCGTTGTTGGTGGCGGTCACCACGTAGGTGATCGTCTCCCCCGGCACGAGGGCGGAGGCGAGCGCGATCTTCTCGACCAGGAGGTGGGATTCGGGAAGGAGCACGGGGAGCGTCTCGGTCGCCGAATCGCTGAGCTCGCGCCCGTAGACATCCTCGGCCGCAACACTCGCGGTGAAGCTCACCTCGGACGGGAGCTGATCGACATCTTCATCGGCGGTGAAGGTGAGACGGATCTCCTCGTGTGTGCCGGCGCGGACCGTATCGCGCGCCGTCCAGGCGGTGTCGCCCGACATGGCGAAGGCGCTCGAATCGAACGTGGCGGCGCTGAGCGTGAGCCCCTGGGGGGTGAGGTCCTCGGCGGTGACGATCAGGTCGACCAGATCGAGCTCGGGACCCGCGGTGAGGGTGAGGATATAGGTCACCTGCTCACCCGGCATCACCTCGCCCTGGGCGGCGCTGTTGTCGATCTGCACCGCGCCCCTCTTGGGGCTGAGCGGCACGGTCTCCTCGGCCGAATCGCCCACCGTCTCGTCCATCTCGTCGATCGCGGTCGCCAGCGCGGTACTGGGGACCACCGCCCCCGTGAGCCGCAGATCGAGGATGTCGTTGCGGACGAGGTAGGTGATCCTCACCTCCTCCGATTCGCCCGGCAGGAGCGCCCGGCGCATCTGCCAGCGATGGAGTCCGCCGCTGTGGTTCTCGACCATCGCGCTGGTGTCGAAGTTCGCGACCTCGAAGGTCAAGCCGCGGTTGGCGAGATCCTCCACCGCGAGCTCGGCCGAGACGAGCATCTGGTCACCGATGTTCTCGATCACCGCGAGATACGTGGTCCGCTCCCCGGGTACGATCTCGCCGGTCGTGTGGGCGTAGTGGACCTGGATCCCCGAACGGGGAGAGAGGAGCCTCAGGCCGGAGGTGTCGCTGTCGCTGACGAGATCGCCCTTGGGATCGAGAGCGGTCACCGCGACCTGGTTGATCACCACCGAATCGAGCGGCGCCAGGTGGTAGTCGTCGTAATCGGGCGCGGCGTTGAAGAAGAGGGTGATCGCCTCGGAGGAGGAAGGCTTCAGCTCCCGGTCCTCCAGCAGCTGCAGCGCGACCTCCGGATCGGTCGCCACGATCTCGAGCATCGACGGGTCGTAGTCGACGTTGACGAAGCTGAGGCCGTCGGGAACCGAGTCACGCACCACCAGCGAGCTCAAGGGTAGCCCCCCGTCGTTGGAAATCAGGATGTGATAGCTCACCTCATCGCCCATCACCAGGCGCGTCTCGTTGGCCAGCTTCTCGACATGGATCGAGCTGTCCTCCGCCCGGCAGGGCGTGGTGGCGGCATCGATGTCGCTGATCTGGATCTGTTGCGGGGTCATCGCGGCCACGGCCGCCAGGTTTCGCACCGTCTGGTTGTGGAGCGCGTAGTCGACGGCGACGCTCAGGATGATCCCGTGCGATTCGCCCGGCTCGAGGTCGGGTAGATCCCAGCGCCAGTTGCTGGGCGCCACCTCGATCGCCGGCGGCTCGGCGTTGACGTAGGTCAGCCCCGGAACCAGGCGGTCCTTGATGTAGATCTCCGACAGCGGGATCGCTCCGGTGTTGGTGACGGTGAGCATGTAGTGGCCCAGGCCGCCCGCCGTGAACGGCATCTCCACCGGGACCTTCTCGATGTCGATGCTCCCCGAGTCGGGCCACACCGGGAGGTCGACATAGGTCTCGATCGCCTCGATGCGCAGGCCCTCGCCGGTGTAGCCCCACGCGAGGGCCGGGTTGATCACGTGCGGGCCGTCGGTGAGCGGGTCCTCGTCGACCTGGAAGGTGAGCGACATCATGGTGCTCTCGTGCACCCGGAGCGTATCGATCAGGAAGGTGAGCGGCGCCTCGCCGGTCAGGCTGACGTCCTGATCGTGGTCGGCGTTGCGGAAATGGAGCGATTGGGGCGCCCCGTCGACGACGCCGACATCGTAGAGGTCCTGATCCCCGGTGTTGGTGATGGTGAGCAGATAGGTGATCGGATGGTCGGGCACCACGTGATCGGCCAGGGCAACCTTCTCGATGTCGAGCGAACGGTCGATCTCCGCCAGCGGGAGGCGGACGTGACGGCGTCGGGCGCGCACGCGGTCGCCCTCCTCGTCCGATCCCACCGCCCAGGCGACGAAGTCGATCTCCTCGTCGAACCGCGCCGGGTCGGCGGAGGCGTGGCAGGTGATCGAGATCTCGGCCACACCGCCGGCCGCCAGCTCGGGAATGGTGAACGTGGGCGGCTCGCTCCCCGTGTGCCGCACGCCCGGTCCCGGGTGGGTGAAGGCGAAGGTGAGGCCGTCGGGAAGACGGTTGTGGACGATGATGTCCGAGAGATTCATCTCCCCGGCGTTCTTGATCGTGAGCAGGTAGGTCACCGATCCGCCCGGCACGACCTCGCCCTGGCTTGCCACCGCGTGGAGCCAGAGGTTGGTCGCCGGCGAGCGGAAGGGGAGGGTGGTCCAGGCCGTCTCGGCCACGACCGCATCGCCCCCCTCGTCCCGCCCCTCGGCCCGCACGCCGTTGCGCAGCGTGCCCTCGTCGAGCGTCGGGTGGTAGTCGACGTCGAAGGTGAGGGCGATCGTCTCCTTACCGTGCACGGGAAGCTGCGGGATCAAGAACGAGGGCGGCTCGCTGGCGAGATGCGTCACGTTGGGACCCATCTGGGCGTGGGCGAAGAGGAGCTGATCATCGGGCAGGTCCTGGACCTCGACATCGGTCAGATCCTGATCCCCGGTATTGGCGATCGTGATCAGATAGGTTGCCTGGCGGCCCTGCACCAGCTCCACGCCCGAGGCGTTCACCTTGCTGAGATTCAAGGACGCCCCGCGGGGCACGACCGGCAGAACGGCTGCCACCGAGGCGGCATCCACCCGGCTCCCGTAGGGATCCTCGCCGTAGGCGCCCACCAGGTTGCCGATCTCGTCGTCGTAGAGCGAATAGTCGGCCAGGGTGGAGAAGGAGATCGAGATCGTGCGCGTGGAGCGCGCGGGCAGCTCGTCGATCCGAAACGCCGGGGGATCGGACCGCACGAGCTCGATCCCCTCGTCGTGGGCCGCGGATAGATAGGTGAACTGCTGCGGCGGGGTTTCCTCCACGCGGACATCGGTGAGATCGGCGTCTCCGGTATTGACCACGGTCAACAGGTAGCTAACCGCATCTCCGGGAACGACGACCGCGCTCGATGCGGTCTTCTGGACCGCCAGGCCCGCCTCGGCTGCGCCCAGCGGGAGTTCGAGCAGGTAAGGAGCGGCCGACACCAGGTCGCCCGCCGGGGTGCGGCCCTGGGCCAGCACCTGGTTGAGGATCGGATCCTCCAGTTCCGTGGGATCCTCACTCGCCTCGAAGGTGAGTGAGAAGGTGCGCGCGGTGCCGGACGCCAGCGCGTCGATCTGATAGGTGAGCGGATCGGCGTCGACGAAACTCACCCCGGAGGGAAGCTGCGCACCCACTAGCGTGAATCCCGGCGGGACGATCTCGATCACATCGATCGCGCTCAGCGCGATCCCCCCTGTGTTGGTGGCGGTGAGATCGAAGGTAACCCGCTCCCCCGGCGCCACGAGGCTCGAGTGCGCGACCTTCGAGATCGATAAGCCCGCGCCCGGAAGGCGGAGGGGGAGAAGAGCGATGGCCGGCTCGGCGGTGACGATCTGCTGCGACGGTCTCCGGCCCCGGGCCCGCGTGAAGAATAGGATCGGATCGGTCAGAGCCGCCGCGTCTCCGGAGGCGACGAAGTGGACCGCGATCATCTTCGTTGCGCCGACGCTCAGCTCATTCAGGTGGAATATCGGCTGCTGGGTGCTCGCCGGCAGGATCTCCTCGTCGCCGTCATACCCGGCATAGCGGGTCCCCTGGGGCACGTAGCCCTCGCAGATGATGTCGGTGAGATCGAGGTGCCCGGGGTTGTTCAAAGTGATCAGAAACGAGAAGCCCCCCCCGGGAACGGCCGTCGCGGCCTGCGGAACAGTCTGCAGATCGAGGACCGCGGGCGGAATGCTCCGATCCCGATTGCTGCTCGCGGAGACGGCGAAGGATGCGCCGGCGCTGACGAGCAGCAGCGCCAGGGGCAGAACGTACCGGGCATGCCGTGCGCCCATCATGTGGGGTCGATCCGTGACCATGAGTTCTCTCCTAGCCTCCTAGAACTTCTGAATCAGTTTCGCGAAGAACCGGTCGGCCGCGTAATCGTCCGCCGGCTGCGCATCGACTTCGTACTCCAGCGATTCGTACCCGATCGCGAAACGCCACATGGACGAAGCGTCCCAGGCCAACTCGCCGGTGGCGATCCAGCGGCGGTTGTCGATCGTCTCGGGACCCGCCACCGGTTCACCCTCGAGGTGCGTGTAGCGCACACGCCCGGTGAGCTCCCATCGGGGGTGGAGGTGGAGATTCGCGCCCAGTCGCACGCGCTGCACGTCGGTGTCACTGCGGCCGGGATCGAAGATGCGCCGCCGCTTGAACTGGTAGCCGGCGAAGAAGGAGATGCGCGTGTGCAGATTGTAGGTCGCGTCCACTTCGAAGCGCCGTTCGAAGCGCCGCAACATGCCCTGGGCGACCCCGATCTTGCGCGCGTCGCGCAGGTCCTCGCCGACGGCCGCCGTGTGCAGCTCGAGATCGGCGGTGGCGAACCAGTAGCCCTCGGCCCGGGTCGTCTCCGACTCGCGCTCGATCGCGTCCGCGATCTCATCCCGCGTCCGCTCCCGGTCGTAGGCGAAGATGAGCTGCACCGGATTGGCGGGCCGGACATCGGCCCCCAGCGAGTAGGCCCTCTGGCGGGTGCTGAGCGTGCCGCCGCGCCACGTCCAGCCCGGGTCGTCGAGCACGTAGTCATCGCGTAGCTCAGCCGCGCCCTTCAGTCCCAGATGAGTGCCCATCTGCACATCGGCCTGGAAGTCGGCCGCGTCGCGCCGGCGCTGGGAGCGATCCAGGTCGCGATCCTTGACCAGCTCGGTCTTCATCACCGCCCGGGCCCGCGCCTGCTGCCAGGGGCGGGTTTCGAAGGCGCCGCGGAGGCGCCAGGTGGCGTCGCGATCGGATTGGGCATGGTTGGTGAGGTGCTCGCGCTCCGCCGCCAAGCGGAGGAGCGAGCTGCCGAGCGCCTGACTCGCCTCGAGCAGCGAGGTCTCGCGCGTCTCGTCCCGTTCGTGGACCGCTTTCTCGTCCTTCACCAACCGCCACTCGTGCCGGTAGGCGAGTTCGGTGCCGGTGCGCGGCCGGACGCGCAGGCCCGCGAAGGTCGTCCGGTCGGTGTAGGGATCGGCCTCGAAGTCGAGATCGACGTGGCGGCGCTCTCGTCCGCCACCCTCGACGTCGACCGCGGCGCTGGCGCGGAAGATGCCCTTGATCTGCGCTTCCTCGCGGTTGCGCTGGCCCACCAGGGTCCGGTTGTCGAGCGACTCGTACTCCGGCTCGATCCGCTGGTAGTCGGCCTCCAGGGTGAGCGCGCGCAGCGAGCGCGATTCGAGATGCAGCCCCATGGCCCGGTTGTCCGACTCGCGCCCCAGGCCGCCGGAGTCGGCGAAGGCCATCGTCGCCTCGATTCGGGTGCGATCGAGCACGTCCGCCTCGAGTACGGCTCCGTAGCTCGAGCGGCGCTCGTCGGGCGCCTGGAGACTCGAGCTGCCCCGCCAGGAATCGGCGTCGTCGGCCACCCCCGCATAGCGCACACCGAAGGTGGCGCCCGAGGCGATCTTCAGGTCGGCCCGGGCGGCGGTGAGGTAGCGGCGGTAGCCGGTGTCCCGCTCATCGAACGCGTACTGCACGGAGATATAGACCGGGTGTCCCTCGAAGGTCTCGCTCAGGACCGGTTCCATGAAGGTGACCACCCCCTCGAGGTAGTCGATCGTGTAGTCGACGTTGCGCCGCTGGAGCGTGCGCCGGATGCGCACGGTCCTATCGAATCGATCCCGCACCTCGACCGCGACCACCTCGCTCCCGCGCACGATCGGTGCGTGTCCCAGCCGATAGGGCCCCGCCGTCCCGTCGGCGCGGATCCCGAGCGAGTCGTCCGGCGTCTGCAGGTAGGTCGTCCCCTTCACCCGTCCGCCGATCGCGGCGACGTCGATCAGCTCGTTGTGGGCGCCGGCCTGGAGCCCCAGGATGTCGTGCTGATAGAGGATGAAGCCGCGCCCGCCGAAGTCGGGCTTCAGGTCGCCCCCTTCAAAGACGTAGTTCGGCGACTCCAGGCGCGCCAAGAGCTCGAGCCGGCCGTCGTCGATCGGTTCCATCAGGAGCCGGGCATCCGGGTACTCGGTGCGCCAGCGATCCTCGCGGTCGTAGCTCGCCCGGGCATGGAAGTCCCAGCGGCCCTTCATCGCCCGGGGCGTCTCCACGACGGCGCTCAGGCGGAAGGTGTCCCAGAACCGGCGGTCCCAGTAGCGCTGCGGGTAGCGTTGGTAGCGCGTGTCGAAGAGCAGGGTCGAGTGGACCTCGAGGTTCTCGCGCAGGAACCCGTTCAGGTGGAGCGACCCCTTGGCGTCGAACGAGCCGTCCTTCTCGCCGTGGTAGTAACCCTCCTCGAACTCGTACGCGCTTCCGGTGACGTCGGTGTAGCTCGCCTCACCGTGCAAGAAGCCCGAGTACCAGAGGTCGGTCCCCGTCTCCGGCCGCTGCCAGACGGCGGCCTGTGCCGAGAACACGAGACCCACGACGACCGCCCCGGTGGGGAAGAGCTTCCGTTTCCTCATGACGCATCTCTCCTGGTCGGATGGAAGGGGGCAGGCGGAAGCCGCCCATCATGGTCAGCTCTGGCCAGCGCTACCCTAGAAATCACCTGCTCTAGATCGTCATCTCGCGGGGGGATGCAAAGGGGATTGTCTTGTGGGGGAAGTGGATAGGGGCAAAGCCTACCGAGGCAGCAGATGGATCTTCGCCAGCAGATACAGGTGGAAGAATAGCAGACACCCGTAAACCGCGAGCAGCACGACCCCTAGCACCTTCGATCCTCGAACCTGGGCGCCGAAGAGGTTGATGCGGCTGAATTCGGGGGTGACCGCCAACAGCACGAATCCCCACACCGCCGTCGAGAGCTTAACGAAAAGGAACCATCCGGTTCCCTGTTCCAACATCCACGCCATGATGGGGTTGGCCTCCCCACCACCGCGGCTGATGATGTGGAGGGTCGAGATTGCGTCCGCGATCACCAGGAGCAGGACCGCTACGATGGCGCGCCAATACCAGCCCGCCGGCCGGTCGACGAAGTAGGCCCGGCCCGGATCCCGATCGCGGCGGTTGCGCCGGCGCCGGCCGAACAGCGTGTAGCGCGAGAACATCGGGGTCGGCCGCTGCCGGCGATCGTCGCGCTCCCGCTGCTCGGCCTCCGAGACGGCGGCTCTGGAGAACGGATGGATCATGGTCAAGTCCCCTCTAGTTCAGACTTTCGGCCGCCTCGGAAGCCTCCTTGACCGCGCAGGTGTCGGTCAAGACAACTCCCTCCATGACCGAAGGATAGGAGCGGAGGGAAGGTCCCATGATGATGTGGATCATGACGTTGGCGACCTTGGTGGGGACGACGCTGCTCGGATTCGCCCTGCGGGCGCACCGGCGTGCCGGCGAAGCCGAGGGGGCGCTTCGCAGGGCGCTCGAACGGGCCTCGGCCGCCGAGATCGCCAGCCGGGCCAAGAGCCAGTTCCTCGCCAATATGAGCCACGAGATCCGGACCCCCATGAACGTGATCGTGGGGATGGTCGATCTGGTTCTCGACACTCATCTCTCGCCCGATCAGCGCAAGAGCCTGCTCACCGTTCACCACTCGGCCGAGGCCTTGATCGCTCTCATCAATCAGGTCCTCGACCTGTCGAAAATCGAAGCCGGGAAGCTGGAGCTGGAGGCCGCCGAGTTCGAGCCGGAACCCCTGATCCGGCAGATCGTCGAGTCGATGTCGGTGCGCGCCAAGCCGAAAGACGTTGTGCTCACCGCCCGCATCGACCCGGCCGTTCCGAAGCGACTGGTGGGCGATCGCGGAAGGTTCCGTCAGGTCCTGATCAACCTGATCGGCAATGCCATCAAGTTCACCGATGCGGGGACAGTCGCCGTCGAGGTCACGCCGGCGCCCGGGGTCCCACGCGACGGCCGCGCGCGCCTGCGGGTGACGGTCACCGATACCGGCATCGGGATTCCCCGAGAGAAGCTGGAGCAGATCTTCTCCCCCTTCACCCAGGCGGATGCCCACACCCAGCAGCAATACGGGGGCACCGGGCTGGGCCTGGCGATCTCACGCCAGCTGGTGGAGTTGATGGGCGGCGAGATCGGGGTCCAGAGCACCGTGGGGGAGGGGGCGACCTTCCACTTCACCTGCGACTGTGGTCTGGGGCGAGCCGCCGAGATGCTCCCGCGCGTTCTGCTGGTGGATGATACGCCCGAGAACCTCGACTTCATGTCCCGGGTCCTCTCCCGACTCGGGCTCGATGGCATCGCCGCATCCAGCGGACGCGAGGCGCTCGCCCGCTTCGCCGACCAGGGACCGTTCGGTCTCGTGCTGCTCGATATTCAAATGCCGGAGATGGATGGGTTCGAGACGGCCCGCGCCATCCGAGCGGCAGAGGATGCGGACGCGCGGGTGCCGATCGTGGCCTGGAGCGCCTACCTGGAGGACGTGGGGCGCGAGGAGGCGGAGGCGGCCGGCATGGAGGAGTTCCTCTCCAAGCCGACCCGCGTCGACGAGGTGCAACGGCTCCTCCGCCGCTACTTCCCGAGCATCGAGGAGACCGCGCCGCCTCGCCCGGAAGCGGCCCGATCCCCGGTCTCCCCGATGCCGGAGGATCGGGGGAGCGTGCTGGTGGTCGATGATACACCCGAGAATCTCGATTACATGAGCCGGGTGCTCGAGCAACTGCAGCTGCGGGCCCGGGTGGTCAACAGCGGAGAGGACGCGGTCGCATCCTGCGCCGGCGATGCGGCGTTCGATCTCATCCTCTGCGATCTCCGGATGCCGGGGATGAACGGCTATCAGACGCTGGATGCTCTGCGGCGCAGCGGCGTCCGGACTCCGGTGGTCGCCGTCACCGCCGAGTCTCCCGATGGGCCGGAAGGGGTCCGGGCCCTGCGCGCGGGGTTCGATGGCTTCCTCACGAAACCCTGCCGGGTGGACGATATTCGGGGCGTGATCGAGCGATTCGTGCCGGACCGTGAAACGCAGCTGAAAGCAGCCTGAGCGTGGCGTAGCGGAGGTAGTGTCATGGAAGAGTCGACCAGCCCGCGGATTCTGATTGTCGATGACGATCCGGAGACGACCGACATCATCTGTCGCGTCCTGTCCAAAGAGGGGTTTGATGTCACCACCACCGTCGATCCCCGCCAGGCGATCGAGTACGTCGAGGACGAGAAGTTCGCCGTTGTCGTCTCCGATATCCAGATGCCGGAGATCAGCGGTCACGAGCTGACCCGCGCCGTTCACGACACGGTCAAGGGAACGCAGGTGATCCTGATGACGGCCTACAGCACGATCGACAAGGTGGTCGAGGCCTACCAGGTCGGCGCGTCGGACTACCTGCTGAAGCCCTTCGAGGATCTCGACGAGGTGGCCGAGGCGGTTCGCGGCGCGGTGCGCCGTCACCAACGATGGCATGAAGCGCTGCGGAAGACGTACCGGCAATCGGAACAACGGTGGGCTTGAGTCCATGGACCTGTCCGACCTCTACACGCCGCAGGAACTGGCCGAGAAGAGGATCAGCTTCCTCGAACGCGTGCTTGCCTTCTACAACGAGATCCCGGAGACGGCGGATCGCGCCCGCACGGTGGGTCATAAGCTGCGGGGAACCGGCGGCAACCTCGGACTCGCGGATCTCGCCGAACGCGGCACCGCTCTCCAGTGGCAAGCACAGGAAGGCGCCTCGTCCGATGTGCTGAAGGGGGAACTGGCCCGCATCCGACCCCAGATCGAGGCGGCGATCGCTCGGGAGCGGGCGATTCTCAGCGAACGCGGCGCATGATCTCCAGGACGTCGCGGGGCCCCTTGAACCCGGAGAAGCGCTCGGCCTCGTTGCCCTCGCTGTCGTAGAAGATCACCGTCGGCCGTCCGAATACGGCATAGAGGTCATCGGTCTCTTTTTTGTAATCGCTGATCTCGGTGCCGTCCATCTTGATCAACACGAAGCGCTCCGCCTCGGCGTAGACCTCGGGGTCGGACCAGGTCTTCTCATCCAGCTCTTTGCAGGCTGCGCACCAGTCCGCCCAGAAGTCGATGATGGCGGGCTTGCCCGCCTCCGCGGCGGCGGCGAGCGCGTCGGACTCCCCGGTGCGCGTCTCGCTGTAGACCTCCCACGCCGGCTCCGCGTGGGCCGGACCCGCTCCCGGCCCGCCCGCGACCAAGCCGCCCGAGAGGGGAACGCCGGCGATGGCGAAGAGCCAGAGGAGGAAGACCACCGCCCCGGAGAGGAAGATCAGGATCCCGACCGCCTTGCGGAAGAGAACCCCTCGCGTCGGCTCGGCCGCGAGCGGCGTGAAGGCCCCGGTGAAGACCCCGACCAGCACCAAGTAGATGCCCAGGATGAAGCGGAAGGCCTGCGGGTCGAGGAGCCCGCGGACGTAGTAGATGGCCATCGCGATCAACACAACGCCGAAGCCGTGCTTCACCGTGTCCATCCAGCTCCCGGCGCCCGGCAGCGCGTTCAGCGCCCCGGCGAACGTCCCCAGCACCAGGAAGAGCATCCCCATGCCGCAGGCGAAGGTGAAGAGGAGCCAGAAGCCGAGGAAGAGATTTCCCGCCTCGGCGACGAAGGCGAGGAGCACGATGAGGACCGGGCCGACGCAGGGGGAGGCGACGAGCCCGGTCGTCATCCCCATCAGGACCGCGCCGATGAAGGCGCCGCCGCTCTTGGTGGTCGCGCTCGAGCTGGCCGTCGTCATGCGGGTGGTCAGGGTGGAGGGGACGACGATGTCGAAGGCGCCGAGCATGCTCGCGCCCATCGCAGTGAAGATGCCCGCCACGACCAGGATCGCGACCGGGCTCTTCATCCACTCGCCGAAGCCCATGCCGGCCCCGGCCGCCAGGATGCCCAAGGCCGCGTACATGAGCGCGATCCCGAGGACGAAGAAGAGCGACATCACGAACCCGTGCATCCGCGACCGCGCCTGGCCGCCGACGTAGCTGATCGTGATCGGGATCATCGGGTAGACGCAGGGGGTGAAGCTGGCGAGGATGCCGCCGAGGAAGACGAGGAGCACGGCGGCAAGCGACCCCCGGGCGAGCGCTCGCTTGAGGCGCTCTTCGAGCGAACCGCCTTCGGCGGCCGGGGCCGCCTCCTCCGCCTCGCCGCCGGCCTCGAGCACGCCCCCGTGGGCGGCGAACAGCTCGGCGTTCGCCGGCTCGGCCGCCAGTCCCGCGGGCAGGATCCGGAGGCTGGGGCTGAAGCTCTTCTCATCGGGCGGGAAGCAGGCGTAGATCGGGCCCTCCGAACAGCCCTGGAAGCCGAGCGAGACGGGGACCCTCACCTCGCCCGGGGAGGCGTCCTCCTGCACCGTGAACGGGACCCGGATGGGGACCGTCCCCTTGAGGACCGGTTCCTCGTCCCATTCGGCGTTGGGGGTGATGACCGCATCGCCCAGGGTGATCGGCGAGTCCTCGGGTGTCATCGCTTCCAGGAAATCGTTCATCTGGATGTGGAATTCCGCGGGGACCTCCACCACGAAGAGGATCGTGCCGCTGCCGCCCGCCGGGAGCGCGGCGTGGGAGAGGTAGGCCGAAACGCGCGGATCGGTGTTGTCCTCTTCCTCCGTGGGGGATGCGGCCGATGGGATCACCCAGGCGAGCAGCCCTGCCAGGAGAAGTGCGATGGTGGTTCCAGGCCTCATCTTCAAGCCTCCCTCGGTCCGATCGAACCCTCGGGTTCCATACCGGATGCCCGCGCCCCGGTTCCGAACGGGCGACGAAGCAGTCTAGCACAGCCAGACCCCGGGTGTCAGGCGCTCGCGGTGGAACCGGCGCCCGGTCTGGTGCGTTTCAGGGGGAGGTGACGCAGACCCCCCCGGCGGGTTACCATGGGCGGCTGCTGACGTGAGGAATAGATCATCATTGGAAGGGGGGGAGCTTGAACCCACAGACCATCTTGAGTCCGGAGGAGTTGGCGCAGGCCCGGGAGCGGATCCTCGCTCAGATCCGGCGAGTGATCGTCGGGCAGGATCAGGTGATCGACGAGCTCTTGCTGGCACTCTTCGCCGACGGCCACTGCCTGCTCGTGGGCGTGCCGGGGCTGGCCAAGACGCTCCTGATCTCGACCTTGGCTCGGATCCTCGATCTCGAGTTCAGCCGGATCCAGTTCAC